>Ga0137379_10007808_pt1 | contig 10144 bp, 8 predicted proteins | sample SagtaG_18_FD_104812 | JGI IMG/M metagenome (GOLD analysis project Ga0137379, IMG submission 104812) | Vadose zone soil microbial communities from Sagehorn Ranch, Mendocino, California, USA - Sage2_L_80_16 metaG | ecosystem: Environmental > Terrestrial > Soil > Vadose zone | place: USA... | reverse complement strand
TCCTGGATGAATTGCCGTTCCGCGGCAGTGAGACTGGGTCCTGACAGACCCGTGATAAAGGCGCGCATTTGCAGCAGTCAGGACCGAATGCCCGGGAAAGCTGCAGGCATGATCGGGCGCAGGTGCCGAGCTTTGAAAATGATCATGATTCACTAGAGAGGCGGAGCATCGGCAATGCAAGCGCAGTGCTCGCGTCCGACCGCCGACTGACGAAACCTTTTCGTCAATTTTTCTGAACGATGCAGTTGCCGCCAGCAGCCTTGAGGTTCGAGCACAAGTCCGCGGCCTGCTCCCTTGATGCGAACGGGCCAATCATCGCGCGGTAATAGACGCCTTTTTCGCCCAGATCGGCGCGGCGCACGATCGGTTCACGCCCGCCTAGCAGGTTGGGGTACTTCGCTTGCAGGGCACGGAAGGAGGACTGTGCTTCCGCTTCGCTGCCTTGCGATGAAAGCTGCACCGCGTAACCCCCACTGGATGCGACCGGCGCAGTAGAGGCAGTTTCGTTTACAACAGGCTTATTGAGCGGCACCGGATGGGCCGCAGCCGTACGCGGACGGGCCGCTGGGGCGGACGCCGTATCGCCCGATGAGGGAACGATCGAGAGCGGCCCATTTGTTTCGTTCCCCGCCGATTGCTTGGCCCCTTGCTGTTGGATTCCCGGAGCCGCTTGGCTTGCGGGCGGATTGGCCGCGGGCTCAGCGGAACTTGGCTGATCCGCTCGGATCGAGACAGTACGGATCTTTTTCGGCGCCGGAACCGCCGCCATAGTCGATGGCGGCGTCGGCCACGCGGGCGTGGCTGCAGAAGCCGCCGCCGCATTGGCGCTCGGCGCGTTGGCGGGAGGAGCCGACGCGGCCGGTGGGCTGTCCACGCGCGCCCCAGGCGCAGGCTGCACCGAAGGTGCGGGACTAGGCGGAAAGGCAGCAGCGCCTCCGGGAGGCGGCGCCGGCGCCGGATCGGGGAAGATCGGGACGGTCGATACTGCGCGCGGCCTCGCGCTTACGGGCGCCGGCACATCGACCGGCTGCTCCTCGCGCGACACGAGCCGTTCGCCCGAGCCTGCGCTATTCGCCTCCGCCTGACGGGAAATGCCCCCTGGTGAGGTGGCGCCGCTGGGTACGATCTTATTCGGCCCGCCCTCGGCCCTTATGATCGGCGGTAGCGACGGCAGCATCGGCCCGCCAAACATCGTGCGATAGGCGAATGCGCCAGCAGTGCCGAGCACCGCCAAGCCAAATATTGCTGCTACAAAAATGAAGCCGCCCCGCCGGCGGGTATTTGGATACTCGTCGTACTCCTCGCCGTACGCATGATCGTCCGAAAGATCATGTGCTTCATTTTCGTTTTCGTCGTAGCGGCTGTCGTGGCCGTGTGACGAAGCTCCCACATCTGCGCCATCGGGATGCCCGCCGGTTTCAATGTCATCGCCGAGAGCGCCGCGTAAGTCATCAGCCGATGTACTCGGCGGAGACGTATCGTCATACCGAGAGGAGCGAGAATGGTATGAAGGATTGGCGCGGAGCGATGGCTCATAACGGTCATCGTTTCGCGTGTTGTAGCGCGGCTCAAATTCGTCCTGGTCCCTCGCTTGATCGGGTGCTGCTTCCCGAACAGCGTCGCCCGCGCCGGTGCTAGCCTGCGCGGCCTCATCTAATTCGCGCGGCCATCTCCTGGGCGCCGGCGTCGCGGGCCTAGCGTCTCGGGCCGACTCGTTCATCGGCACGCTTTGGCCAATAAGCCGCGCCAGTTCGGCAAGCGGGTCGTCGGCATGAGCGCGCGATGGCGTTTCCGGCTTAAGTCCGGCAGCCAGGTCGCGGTACGAACGATGATCGCTTTCAGCCATAAGGTTCGCCCCGTATCAGGCGTTCACGTGGTACAAAAAGCCTCGAAACCCTCGACCCGTATCAGCCGCTTGCGACTTCCGAGCGGCAACGCCAATCAGCGGAGCGGAACAACTATCGCATCTCGTTTGGCGCCTCGACCCCCAGCAATGCCAGTCCCGATGCGAGGACGGTGGCAACCCCTTGAACAAGCACAAGCCGGGTCTCGGTCAGTTGTCGATCATTCTGGATAATGAAGCGTAAATGTGGCGATGCGTTGCCGAGCGTCCAAAATGCATGAAATTCACTGGCTAAGTCGAAGAGATAAAAGGCAATTCGATGCGGTTCGTGCGCCACCGCAGCGCTGGCGACGATACGCGGGTAAAGGGCAATCTGGCGCATCAAAGCGAGTTCCGCCGGATCGCTGAGCCGGGCAAGATCGGCTGCCCCAGTCAATTGCGCGATGTCTTGAGGAAGATCGGCAAACGCGGCGCGGGCATTGCGAAACACCGATTGCGCGCGCGCATGGCCGTACTGGACATAGAAGACCGGGTTATCGCGGGATTGCTCAAGCACTTTTACAAGATCGAAATCGAGCACGGCGTCGTTCTTACGAAACAGCATCATGAAGCGCACAGCATCGCGGCCGACCTCGTCCACGACCTCGCGTAGCGTGACGAACTCTCCTGCCCGTTTGGACATTTTCACCGGTTCGCCGGCGCGCAGCAGTTTGACCAACTGAACGACTTTGACGTCGAGTCCGGCGCTTCGATCGCTCAACGCGGCAACGGCAGCCTGCATGCGCTTGATATATCCGCCATGGTCGGCGCCCCAAACATCGATCAGCTCGCGAAACCCCCGTTCGAGTTTTGAACGGTGATAGGCGATGTCGGAAGCGAAGTAGGTGTAGGAGCCGTCTGACTTCTTCAGCGGACGATCGACGTCGTCGCCGAAGGCGGTCGAACGAAACAACATCTGTTCGCGATCTTCCCAATCATCGGCCGGCGCTCCCTTTGGGGGCGGCAGGCGGCCTTCATAGACATAGCCGCGCTGACGAAGTGATTCGATGGTCGCCCCGACCTGGTCCTCACCGCCCCAAATCAGCGAGCGCTCGGAAAAAAATACATCCGGCTTGACATTCAGCGCCGCGAGATCGGCGCGGATCATGGCCATCATCATCACGACCGCTTTGTCGCGTACCAGCGGCAGCCAGCTCACCTCCGATTGCTTGGCGAGACTATCGCCGTATTCGGCCGCGAGTGCAGCGCCGACCGGCTTGAGATAATCGCCCGGATAAAGTCCCTCAGGAATCGCGCCGATGTTTTCGCCTAGCGCCTCACGATAGCGAAGGAAGGCGGAACGCGCGAGAAGATCGACCTGCACGCCGGCGTCGTTGATGTAATATTCGCGCGTCACTTTGAAGCCGCTGAACACCAGCAAATTGGCAAGCGCATCGCCGAATACCGCGCCGCGGCAATGGCCGATATGCATCGGGCCGGTCGGATTGGCCGAAACGTATTCAACGTTCACGGGCATATCGGCGCCGAAATCGCTTCTGCCATAATCGCCGCCGAGTTTCACGGCGGCTTGCAATGCGTCAATCCAGGCGGCTGGCCGCAGCGTGAGATTGATGAATCCGGGGCCACCCACCTCTACTCTGGCCACAAGCGTGTCGGCGCGGAGTCTTTCCGCGATCATTTCGGCGAGATCGCGCGGTTTGCGGCTGGCATCCTTCGCCAGCACCATGGCGGCGTTGGTTGCCATATCGCCGTGAGCGGCATCACGCGGCGGCTCCACAGTGACGCGCGATTGATCGATGCCTGACGGCAACACGCCCGCGGCGATCAAAGCTTGGTTCGCGGCGCGAACGCGCTCCAGCATTTCGGCAAAAATGTTGTCTAGCGGCATTCGTTGCGTACACGCATTTGAGTCAAACCGGCGTGGCGCGCCTAACGCAATTCCGGGGTCGAGTCAAAGAGCCGCGCGTGCTCGGCCAGCGCATAGCGGTCCGTCATACCGGCAATAAAATCGGCGACGTGCCGCGCCCGCGGCGCCTCGTCGAGCCCAGCAAGGCCCTCGCTCCACTCTGCCGGCAAGTCCCGCGGCTGCGCGCTGTAACGTGCGAACAGATCACGCACTACGCCTGCGGCTTGGTCCATTACTTTCATAACCCGGGCGTGTCGATACATGCCCGTCTTAAGGAAGCTTTTGATCGCGCGATCCGCCTCTCCTACATCGTGAGAGAAGCCGCCGACCGGCGCAGCGGCGCGGCGCACCTCGTCGGCCGACCGCGGCGCTAGCTTGGCGAGCCGGCCGGCACTCTCGGTCACGACATCATCGATCAGCAAGCCGATCAGCTGGCGAATAAGTTCATGCACCAGCCGGACGTCGTCCAGGCCCGGATAGGCGGCGCGTATCTCGCCGATAATCCCGGCCGGCAACGGCACCGCAGCAATGTCGTCGAGCCGAAACAGTTTCGCGCGCAAGCCATCGTCGATGTCGTGCGCGTCGTAGGCGATGTCGTCGGCAACCGCGGCGACTTGCGCCTCCGCGCTGGCGAAGCTCCAGAGTTGGAGATCGTGCAATTGGCAGTAATCGAGAATTGGCGCTGGAACGCCATGCTGGCGATAGCGGGCGAGCGGCGTGCCATCGCGATCGGTGAGCGGGCCATTGTGCTTGACCAAGCCTTCGAGTGTCTCCCAGGTCAGGTTCAAACCATCAAAGTCCGGGTAGCGCCGCTCGAGCGCGGTCACCACGCGCAAAGTTTGCGCATTGTGATCGAAACCGCCGAACGCCGACAAGCAAGCATCCAGCGCGCGCTCGCCGGCATGGCCAAACGGCGGGTGGCCGAGGTCGTGAGCGAGCGCCAGCGCCTCGGCCAAATCCTCATCGAGCCGCAGCCGCCGCGCCAGCGCGCGAGCAATCTGGGCGACTTCAAGCGTATGGGTGAGGCGCGTGCGATAATGGTCGCCCTCGTCGAAAACGAAAACCTGGGTTTTGTGCTTGAGCCGGCGGAAGGCAGTGGCGTGAATGATGCGGTCACAATCGCGGCGAAAGGCGCTGCGGGTCTTGCTCGCCGGCTCGGCATGCAGTCGGCCGCGGCTGAGTTCCGGATCGCACGCATACGGTGCACGGGAAATACTGGATTCCATTTGTCTGCGGGCGGTGATTGACCTTCGGTTCCGCCGCACTTAACTATCGTGTTGCCACGGTTGCAATCGGGTGATTGCGATTTGGAGATAAAATGACTGTCAACGTCACGGTAACCGAGCGCGCCGCGCAGCGGATCGGCGAAATCCTGGGTCAGGAACCAGCCGGCACGATGTTGCGCGTCAGCGTCGAAGGCGGCGGCTGCTCGGGTTTTCAATATAAATTCGACACCGAACGCGAGCGCACTGAGGCCGACATCGTCATCGAAAAGAGCGGCGCAACGGTGCTGATCGACCCGATCTCGCTCAATTACATGGCCGGCTCCGAAATCGATTTCGTCGATGATCTCATCGGTTCGTCGTTCAAGGTCAATAATCCCAAAGCGACGGCGTCCTGCGGCTGCGGTACGAGCTTCGCACTCTGAACGCGCAAACCTCCGTGCGAATTGCCACCTGGAATGTGAATTCGATCAAGCAGCGGCTGGATTCCGCGGTGACCTGGCTGGCTGAGCGCAAGCCGGACATTGTCTGCCTGCAAGAAACCAAATGCGTTGACGACGCGTTTCCGCGTGAGCCGTTCGAGGCCCTCGGTTACAATGTCGCCGTGCACGGGCAGAAGGCATTCAACGGCGTGGCTTTGCTGTCGAAATTTCCACTCGACGAAGTCAGCAACGGTCTGCCGGGCGACGATCAGGACGACCATGCTCGTTTCATGGAAGCGGTCGTCTCTACGGCGCGTGGCGCGATGCGCATCGCCAGCCTTTACCTGCCGAACGGGAATCCACCGCAGACCGACAAATACACCTACAAGATCGGTTGGATGAAGCGCCTTTCCACTTATACGCGCGAACGCCTGCTCCTTGAAGAACCACTCATCATGGCTGGGGACTACAATGTGATCCCGACTCCCGCGGACGCCCGCAATCCGCAGGTCTGGGTCAATGACGCTTTATTCTTGCCGCGCACCCGCGACGAATTCCGTGCTCTCATCAATCTCGGGCTGACCGATGCGGTGCGCGCGACAAGTGACGATTCCGGCCTGTTTACGTTTTGGGATTATCAGGCCGGCGCCTGGCAAAAGAACAACGGCATTCGTATCGACCATCTTCTGCTGTCGCCTGCAGCGGCGGACCGGCTGCGCAGCGCGGGCATCGATCGTCACGTCCGGACTTGGGAAAAGCCGTCCGATCACGTCCCAGTCTGGATCGATCTGGAAATTGAAGCGAAATAGCGACCCGCTTCGCTATTCGCTAAAAAACTAATCGTGCCGGCCTTTCAGCCAATCCTCAAGATAGACGAGCGCCATGGCGCGTTCGTCGTCGCTCGCGCGCTTGAAAGCGCTGTCATAGACCGGCTCAACCCAGTTTTCGTCGGCGCCCGCGCAGTCGCGTCCGAGGATCAGCCACATCAGGCCACGCGCCGCCTGCCGCGGCACGACCTGCCCCTGGAACAGCATTTCGCCGAGCGCGACTTCGGCGCGGCAATGACCCTTGGTGGCGGCAAGCCGCAACCAGCGCGCCGCCTGATGCGGATCGCCTGGCGCGCCGAGAAAAAGTCGCCCGAGTTCGTACTGCGCATCGGCATCGCCGAAATAAGTCGCCGCGTAGCCGAACATGTCGCGCGCGCGGGTGCGATCGACTGTAATCTTCGAATTCGGTATCCCGGTGAGGTAGTAGTGCCCAAGCGCGACAAAGGCATTGGCGACGAACCGCGCTTGCGGTGTACCGGGCGCCTCGTCGGGATGGCTGTTGGCGATTTGGCTGAAATAGTTGAAGGCGCGCAGGTCATCGCGCGGCACGCCATCGCCATCGGCATACATGCGGCCGAGTTTCCACTGCGCGACCGGCTGCCCCTGCTCAGCGGCATATTGCAGCGCCGTCAGCGAGCTATTCTTATTCGGGGCGCTCTCCGGTGGATGCGCGCTACCGCGCAATCCGTCAGCAGGCGACAGCGCGGCGGTGCTTGGAGTGGTGGTGCCGTCGAATGCCAAAGCCGGCGTGGCGCCGAGAATATGGCGGATCACGTCATTTGCGCGGTCGGCACCGACCACAATGCAAACGCCAAGGACGAGCCCGGCCAAGCTTGCGCCGGTGGCGATGCGGCTGATGTTGCTAGACGTCCGCATAACACACCGTCTCAGCTGCTGCGCCCGGATGCGTAAGCGCGCCGTGACGCGCCGAACCCACTTGCTGGGCGTACTTCCATAGATAGCCCGAGGTGAACTCTGACGGGCGGGGCTTCCATTCTTTGGCGCGGCCGTCCAACTCGGCTTTACTCAGCTTGACGTCGAGCGTTCCCCGCTCGGCATCCAGCGTGATGATGTCGCCGTCGCGAATGAGAGCGATCGGCCCGCCGACGGCCGCCTCTGGCCCGATATGGCCGACGCAGAAGCCGCGAGTGGCGCCGGAGAAGCGCCCGTCGGTAATGAGCGCAACCTTGCCGCCCATGCCCTGCCCATAAAGGGCCGCGGTAGTTGAAAGCATTTCCCGCATACCCGGTCCGCCCTTCGGGCCCTCGTAGCGGATGACCAACACGTCGCCTTCCTCGTATTGCCTGTTCTTAACCGCCTCGAAGCACGGTTCCTCGCCGTCGAAGCAGCGGGCCGGACCGGAAAACTGCAAGCGCTCCAGGCCCGCCACCTTCACGATGGCGCCTTCTGGCGCGAGATTGCCCTTCAGTCCGACGACGCCGCCGGTAGCCGAGATCGGCTTATTGGCAGGCCAAACGACGGCCTGATCGGGATTCCATTTCACCGACTTGAGATTCTCGGCGATGGTCCGGCCGGTGACGGTGATGCAGTCGCCATGCAAGTAGCCATGGTCGAGCAGCGTCTTCATCAACAACGGCACGCCGCCAGCTTCAAACATGTCTTTGGCGACATAGCGGCCGGACGGTTTTAAATCCGCGATATAAGGTGTCTTTTTCAGGACTTCGGCGACATCGAACAGGTCGAATTTCACGCCGCATTCGTTGGCGATGGCCGGCAGGTGCAGCGCCGCATTGGTCGATCCGCCGGTCGCCGCGACAACCGCCGCGGCATTTTCCAACGCTTTGCGCGTGACGATGTCGCGCGGCCGAATATTCTTGGCGATCAGATCCATGATCATCTCGCCGGCCAGGAAACAAAACTTGTCGCGGATCTCGTAGGGGGCAGGCGCGCCAGCCGAATAGGGCAAAGCAAGGCCGATCGCCTCGGAGACGGTCGCCATCGTGTTGGCAGTGAATTGTGCGCCGCAGGCGCCGGCCGACGGACAGGCATTTTGCTCGAGCGTGTCCAGATCGCCATCCGACATGGTGCCGATCGAGTGCTTGCCGACCGCCTCGTAGACATCCTGGATGGTAACCGGCATCCCCTTGAAGGTGCCGGGCAGGATCGAGCCGCCATAGATGTAGATCGACGGCACATTGAGACGGCACATCGCCATCATCATTCCCGGTTGCGACTTGTCGCAGCCGGCCACCCCAATCAGCGCGTCGTAGGAATGGCCGCGCACCGACAATTCGACCGAATCCGCAATCACTTCGCGCGACGGCAAAGACGATTTCATGCCGGCATGGCCCATGGCGATGCCGTCGGTGACGGTGATGGTGCAGAATTCGCGGGGCGTGCCGCCGGCCGAGGCAACTCCAAGCTTGACCGCTTGGGCTTGTCGCATCAGCGCGATGTTGCAGGGCGCCGCCTCATTCCAGCAGGTCGCGACCCCGACGAAGGGCTGATGGATCTGCTCACGCGTCAGCCCCATCGCGTAATAGAAGGCGCGGTGCGGCGCGCGGTCGGGGCCCTCGGTGGCGTGACGGCTGGGCAGCCGTAATTTCAAGTCGCTCTTGGCGTCCATCAAACTCAAGCGAGCCAACAGGCCCTATTCGCCCCTCTCACCGGTCCAAAGCCTGGCCTCGCTTTTTCAGACCGGACGTATCCACAACGGCTTTCAGTCAGATTCGATCATCCGGGAGCCGCGCGGTCATGGATGTCGAGAAATCCTATGGCCAAAAAGCGGCGTTGGCCGTGAGTGCACTGCGGTAAGCTTAAATGTTCCCCCGCTGTGTCCGCGCGGCCACAGATTCAACGCGCTGAAGGCATTTCGGTTAAGCGGCGATTTACCATCCGGCTAACGGCTTGCGACCATGGGGGGTGCCCAAGCGCCTGACCAAAGCCTTCTTCCAACGCAGCGTACATGAGGTCGCGCCCGACCTGATCGGCTCAACGCTGCTATTCAAGGGGGTGGGCGGCCGGATTGTTGAGGTCGAGGCCTACCACCACACCGATCCGGCGGCGCATAGCTTTCGCGGGCCAACCGCGCGCAATGCCGTGATGTTCGGGCCGCCCGGCTATACCTATGTCTACCGCTCCTACGGCATCCACTGGTGTCTGAACTTAGTCTGCGAACCAGCGGGCTCGGCCAGTGCGGTTCTCATCCGAGCCTTGGAGCCGATCGCTGGCTTGCCGCTGATGCGCCGGCGCCGCGGCTTGTCCGATGTGCGGTTGCTCTGCGCCGGGCCAGGGAGGGTCGGCCAGGCGCTAGGGATTACCGTGGCGCACAATGGCATGCCGCTGGACGAGGCGCCCTTTGCATTATTTGCGCGCACCGGCGAGGTCGACATCATCGCCGGACCCCGGATCGGCATCACCAAGGCGGCAGAAAAGCCGTGGCGCTATGGTCTCAAAGGCTCGGCTTTTCTCAGCAAGCCGTTTCGACCGGGCTAAATTCCGAGCCTGAATGCCGGATCGAAGCCGAGTTCGCTGCGGGCCTTGGCGATCGAGACCGTCCCGTCCTCCTCGGCGATGTTGTAGATTCCCGGTCGCCCGCGCGTGACCGCGATCAGCGCGGCACGCGCTGCGGCATCGACATGAAGCGACCTGAGGTCAGGACCTGCCGTTCCATCTCCGCGGCGCCGCGCACCGTTACCGCGCGAGGGCCATCGGCCAGATCGAACGGGTCGGCTTCGTTGTGAGGCTCGGCACCGGCTGCGTAGCCGAACGCGATGCTCTGCACAATAAAGCGCCGCGCCGAGACGGCCTTCGCGGCAGCGATCAGGTTGCGCGTGCCTTCGGTACGAACACGCGCGTTGCGCGGATAGGACGCGGCAAGCTGGGCCTCATCGAAGACGCGAGGCAAGTCGGTTAATTGATGGATGACGATTTCAGGCGCGGCGCGCGCCACGGCCGCCTTG
>Ga0137379_10007800_pt1 | contig 10151 bp, 9 predicted proteins | sample SagtaG_18_FD_104812 | JGI IMG/M metagenome (GOLD analysis project Ga0137379, IMG submission 104812) | Vadose zone soil microbial communities from Sagehorn Ranch, Mendocino, California, USA - Sage2_L_80_16 metaG | ecosystem: Environmental > Terrestrial > Soil > Vadose zone | place: USA... | reverse complement strand
GCGCACGGCGGGCCGGTGGACCGAGGCGGACGTGCCGGATCAGTCCGGCCGCACGGCGGTGATCACCGGGGGCAACTCCGGGATCGGCTTCGAGGCCGCGCGGGTGCTCGCCGGGCGCGGCGCGCGGCTGCTGCTGGCCTGCCGGGACCTGGGCAAGGCGCACGACGCGGTGATCCGGATCCGGGCTACCGCACCGGGCGCCGACGTCCGGGTGGTGCCGCTCGACCTCGCCTCGCTGGACTCGGTCCGTGCGGCGGCCGGCCAGATCCGCTCCCTGACCGGCGGGATCGACCTGCTGATCAACAACGCCGGGGTGATGATGCCGCCGTACGGCCGCACCGCCGACGGGTTCGAGACGCAGTTCGGCATCAACCACCTCGGTCACTTCGCGCTGACCGGGCTGCTGCTCGACCGGCTGGCGGCCCCCGGCTCCCGGGTGGTGACGGTCAGCAGCAACAACCATAGGGACGGCCGGATCAACTTCGACGACCTGCAATCCGAGCACGGTTACCGGCGGATGGCCGGTTACGCCCAGTCCAAGCTCGCCAACCTGATGTTCAGCTACGAACTCCAGCGGCGGCTGGCCGCGGCCGGGCACCCGGCGATCGCGGTGGCGGCCCACCCGGGCCTGACGAGGACCGACCTGGCGCGGTACCTTTCCCGGGTGATGACCGCGCTCTACGTCCTGATCGAGTGGCCGCTGGCGCAGAGCGCCGCGATGGGCGCGCTCGGCACGCTGCGGGCCGCCACCGATCCGGCGGTGCGGGGCGGCGAGTACTACGGGCCGGTCCGCTGGCGCGGCGAGCGGGGCTGGCCCGCCCGGATCGGCTCCAGCGAGGGCTCCCACGACCGGAGCGCCCAGCGCCGCCTGTGGCAGGAATCGGAACGGCTCACGGGTGTCCGATATCCCCTCTGACGGGCCCGCCAAGGGCGGCCGGTACCACCATGGCGACCTCAAGGCCGCGCTCATCGACGTCGCGATCAGCCTGATCGCCGAGCGCGGGGTGCGCGAGTTCTCCCTGGCCGAGGCCAGCCGGCGGCTCGGGGTCACGGTGGCCGCCCCCTACCGCCACTTCGCCGACCGCGACGACCTGCTCGCGGCGGTGGGGGTGCGCGCGCTTGACGCCTTCGCCGCGGCCCTGGCGGCGGAGGGCCGGGACACCGATCCCCCCGGGCGGCGGCTGGCCGCGCTGGCCCGCGCCTACGTCAGGTTCGCCGGTGAGCAGCGCCCGCTGTTCGACACGCTGTTCGTCGCGGGCATCGACAAGAGCCGTTACCCCGAGTTCCGGCGCGCCTTCCACGCCCTGGAGGAGACCTTCCGCGGCTGCGCCCTGGAGATCTGCGGGCACGACGCCCGGGCGGCCGAGGCCCTCATGGCCGCGGCCGAGGCCACCGCGCACGGCCACGCCGCGCTGCTGCTCGACGGTTCCTTCGCCGACCAGGAGGACCCCGTCGGCAGCGCCGCCGACCAGGCCGCGGCCGCCACCCTGGCGCTCATCCAGGGCCGCAGCGCGCTCATGTCCTAGGTCCTAGGGCAGGTGCCGCCAGAGCAGCACCCCGCCGGTGTGCAGCGGCGGGCGCCGCACCAGCTCCTGGACGAACCGGGTCAGCGCGGCACGGGCACCGGGCCCGGCCACGATCGCGTGGGCGCCCCAGTACGACATGTCCTGCCAGAAGCTCGCGCGCAGTGACGGGGTGACCGGCGGGGCCGGGATGCCGAGCTGTATCTCGATCAGCGTGGCGGCCACCGCAGTGGGGCCTGGCCCGCCGACAAAGGCTTCCCCGCCGTAGGCCGGCCCGATGAAATAGCCGCCGGGCATCTGGAACGCCATATGCGCCGCGGCCTGCCACACCAGCGGCTGGGTCTGCAAGGCGGTCGGGTACGGCAGGACCAGCACGGTCGAGCCGGGGGAGAGCCACCGGCCCGCCGCGGCGAAGAACGGCGGCGCCTGGGCCGCGGTCACCGCGGGGTACGGCCTGGGCAGCAGCGGTACCACGCAGGCCACGGCCAGCAGCGCCGCGAGGATGCGGGCGCGGGCCCGCCCGGTGTCCAGCAGCCAGCCGACGCCCACGGCCAGCAGGCCCGCGGCCGCCAGCGCCACCACGATGGCGAACCGGTCCGGCAGCGCCGACCCGAACACCGGCCAGTTCTCCACCAGGCCCCAGGGCAGGTGGACCGCCGTCTGGTGCCCGTTGTCGAGCAGCGTGCCGCCGAGGGAGAACAGCGCGAACACCGCTCCGGTACCGAGCAGCAGCCGGGCGCGCGGATCGGAGCTCCGCGCGATGCCTGCCAGCGGGGCGGCCACCAGGAGCGGGATGCCCAGGTAGGCCAGGTACTCGGCGGCACCGGGGATGTAGGAGGCCGCGAACGCCGAGCTGCCCTTGCTGGTCAGCCAGAGCAGGTGCGAGGGGACATAGAAGCCGCGCAGGTCGGTCTCGAAGTACGACAGCGTGAACGGGCTCCCGTGCTGGTGCAGCGGCCCCCAGAACTGGATCCAGAGCGGCCCGGCGCAGACGAACAGGAACACGCCGAGCCCGGCCGCGGCCCCCCTGGCGATCCGGTCGAGCGCCGCCGCCGTGACCAGCCGGGGCCGCGTCACCAGCACCAGGACACCGGCCACCACGATGACCAGGCCCGTCTGGAACAGCAGCTCCTCGGAGGTGAAGAGCTGGGCGGCCATGGCCAGCCCCAGGGCCGCGCCCCCGGTCACCGGACCGCGCCGGCCCGTGACCAGGTCATGGGCCAGGAGCAGGCTGATCGTCATCGGGGCGGTCAGCGCGAGGTTGATGTGCCCGAAACCGGACGCGAGCACGGCGGGAGAGAAGCCGAACACCAGCGCCCCCAGGCCCGCGGCCGTGACGTTGTCCACGAACCGCCGCAGCAGCGGGAACGCGCAGAGCGGCCCGGCCGCCAGCCCCAGGATGAACAGCACGTTGTAGGCGGCCAGCGGCCCCGCCAGCAGCGTCACCGGGGCCATGATCAGGGCCGGCAGCAGCAGCGAGGTGTTCCACATCCCGTTGACGCCTGCCGGTGCGTTCATCGTGGTGAAGAACAGCGGACTCTGCCCGTGCAGCACGGACACCGAATCATGTTCCAGGTACCAGGTGAAGAGCCGGATGTCGGCGGGGTTCCCCGCCACCATCCGGTTCGGCAAACCGCCGAGCAGGCGCCAGCTCAGATACAGCGAAAGAAGCAGCGAAATCGGCGCGAGCACAAAGTAGGGCCGTATTTCCGGTGCGCTGAAAGCCGCCGGCCGGCTCCGCGGAGCCGGCTCGGAATCCACCGGCGCCGAACTGGCCCGCGGGTCTGGCACGCCCACATGATGCCACACCGGCGGGGGCGCTCAGCCCCCGCCGGCAAAGGCTAAACCCGCAGGCAGTGAAACCAATGCGAGCGTGCTAACGGCATGCTCTGGGCAGAAGCGCCCGTGCCTTACCCGGGCACCTCCCGTCGTTATTGACTTGTGGCTGTATCGTCATTTTCCTTCGGTCCCGCGCGCATCACCGTGAGGATCACAAGCAGCGCGAGCACGTCCAGGATCGCCGCCAGGGCGAAGGCACTGGCCATGCCGTGCACGACGGCGGCGTGGCCCGCCGCCAGGTGCCGGGCCCCGCCGGCGCCGCTGGCCGCGGTGACCAGGATGGCCAGCCCGAGCGAGCCGCCGACCTGCTGCATGACGTTCACCATGCTGGACGCGGCACCCGAGTCCTCCGGCCGCACGCCGGACAGCGAGGCCATGGTGAGCGGCACGAACACCACGCCCATCCCGGCGCCGATGAGCACCATGGGGCCGAGGACGCCGGCCAGGTAGCCGGTTCCCGGGGTGATCCGGGACAGCCAGGTCATCCCGGCCACCACCGGCAGCATGCCGGCCACCATGAGCGTCCACGGCTGGAACCGGCTGACCAGGCGGGGCGACAGCCGGGAGACGCCGAACAGGGCGGCGGTCATCGGCAGGAAGCTGATCCCGGCGCGGAGCGGGCTGAACCCCAGGATCTCCTGGACGAACTGGGTGAGGAAGAAGAACATGCCGAACATGCCGGCCACGACAAGCAGCCGGGTCAGGAACGAGCCGGCCCGGCTGCGGTCGGCGAACAGCCGCAGCGGGGTGATCGGCTGCCGGGCGCGCGATTCGTGGTAGAGGAACCCGGCGAGCAGCACGACCGCGGCGGCGAACGCGCCGAGGGCGACCCGGTCGCTCCAGCCGTCCGCGGCGGCACGGATGATGCCGTACACCAGCGAGACCATCCCCGCCGTGGAGGTCAGCGCGCCCGTGACGTCGAAATGGCCGGGCTGGCGGTCGGTCTCGGGCAGGAACAGCGGGGCGGCGAGGGCGACAAGCACGCCGATCGGCACGTTGATGAACAGGACCCAGCGCCAGGACACCCATTCGGTGATCACACCGCCGAGCACCAGGCCCAGCGACCCGCCACCCATCACCACGGCGGTGTAGATGCCCAGCGCCCGGGCGCGCTCGCGGCCGTCCGCGAAGCTGGCGGTGATCATTGCCAGGACGGCCGGCGAGGCGATCGCGCCGCCGACGCCCTGCGCCGCGCGGGCGGCCAGCAGCCAGCCCGCCGACTGCGCCAGCCCGCCGGCCAGCGAGGCCGCGGTGAACACGACGATGCCCGCGCCGAACACCCGCCGCCGCCCGAGGATGTCACCGGCCCGCCCGCCGAGCAGCAGCAGGCCGCCGAACGTCAGCGTGTAAGCGTTCAGCACCCATGACAGGCTGGGCACCGAGAAGTGCAGGCCGCGGGCGATGCTCGGCAGGGCGATGTTCACCACGGTCATGTCGAGGATGATCATCAGCTGGGCGCCGAGCACGATCGCCAGGGCCTGGCCCCGGCGGTCGCGCAGCGCGGCCCGGCGGCCGGAGCGCTGGCTGATGTCTTGCATGATCGACGAGGTCGACATGAGTTCCTTTCCGGGAGCGAGCTGCGGGCGGAGCCGAAGGGAATGTGCGCCGGCCCCCTCGCGTTGACTATCGTGTAACCGGAGCCAACCTCCGCTAACTATACGGAGGGACCCTCCGTTTCGCAAATGATTTAGGACCAGGCAGGATGACGGCCGATGGGCGGGACCGGGACGCGCGAGCAGGCCGGCCAGGCACGCCCGATGCGGGCCGACGCGCAGCGCAACTACGCCAGGCTGCTTGACGCGGCGAGCGCCGCGTTCGTGGAGCACGGCGCCGACGACGTCTCGCTCGAGGAGATCGCGCGCCGGGCCGGCGTCGGGATCGGCACCCTGTACCGGCACTTCCCCACCAGGCAGGCGCTGCTCGAAGCGGTGTACCGGGACCAGGTGGAATCGCTCCGCGCGCGAGCGGAGGAACTGCGCGAGGCCGAGTCCCCCGGCGACGCGTTCGCCGAGTGGCTGCGGGCCATGGTGAGGTTCAGCAGCACCAAGCGGAGCATGACCTCGGCCCTGCTGGCCACCCTCGGCACCGACTCGGAACTGCTGTCCGCCTGCGCCACGGTGATCCGCGGCTCGGCCGAATCCCTGCTCGTCCGCGCGAAGCAGGCCGGGGTGGTGCGCCCGGATGCGGACGCCGGGGACGTGATCAGGCTCGTGCACGCGGTCAACATCGCCACCGAGAAGTCGGCGGACCCGGGCCAGGCGGACCGGATGCTGGCCCTCATCGTGGACGGCCTGCGCCCCCGGCCCGCCGGCTAGTACAGGATCGGGCCCGGGCCGCCGCTGAAGAAGGAGCGGGCGTAGTCGGCGTACAGCGTGAACACGTCCTGCGGCGCCGGCTGGCCGGCCACCATCAGGAAGCCGGCCGCCACCAGGCCGGCCGACACGCCACCGGCCACGACGTTCGCCCGCCAGGGCCGCAGCAGCATTCCGGCGACCAGCGCGAACGGCAGCCCGCCCGCGGTATAGGCGAGGGCCAGCTGGGCGGCGAAGCCGAACCCGGCGGCGAACGTGATCACGGCGGCATAGGACCAGCCGAGCAGCCCGCCGCCCCCGACGAGCAGGACCCACAACAGCCGGGCCCGGCCGTCGCCGGTCAGCCAGGACGCCCCCGCGGTCCACCAGCTGAGCACCGCCAGCGCGACGAACAGCAGGGCGACCAGGGCCAGCACCGCCAGCCGGGCTAGCGGCATGAGCTGGAAGAACGATGGGGGCTCGCAGGACGGCTGGCCGGGGCAGAACACAGTGATCCTGGCCGGGTCGGCCAGCTTCACCGGGGTCGGCACCGGGATCGAGGTGCCCTGGGCGGACATGATCCCCCACGCCACCGTGCCCATCAGCACCGAGCCGCAGAGCCAGGCGCCGACCAGCTGCCGTGCCATCAGGCGGGCGTCGGGCGGCCAGTGCAGGCGTCGTGCGACCACGGCCCCTCCGTGCGGACGTGAGCTGCGCTGTCCAGTATCCCCCGCCGGGGGCTTTCTGCCCATCGGGCTCTCCCGCCGTCCGGTGATCCGGCGGCGATGGCTCCCCCCGGGCCGGCCGGGTTACGGTACGGGTGTGCGGGTGGAGGTGAGCGGCGAGGCGGCCGACTTCGTCCGGGCCAGGGTGGAAGCGTACTGGGATGGCTTGCTGACGGCGATGTGAGGCGCGGACCGGGAGGCACAGGATGAGCGAACCGGCCGAGCGGCGGCCCGCGGGAGCAGGCCAGGCGGCCGGCATCAGCCACACGCCGAGCCCGTTCCCGTTCGGCGACACCGTGGACCGGCTCACCGAGGCGATCCGCGCGGCGGGAGCCACCCTGTTCGCGATCGTGGACCACAGCGGCGAGGCCGAGCGGGCCGGGCTGTCGCTGCGGCCGACCAAGCTAGTGATCTTCGGCAGCCCGGTAGCGGGGACGCCGGTCATGGTCGCGGCGCCGCTGGCCGCGCTCGATCTGCCGCTGAAGGTGCTGGTCTGGGAGGACGCCGACGGCGCGGTCTGGATGAGCCATCTGGACGCGGCCTGGCTGGCCGGGCGGCACGGGATACCGCCCGGGCTGGCGGCCCCGCTGGCGGCGGCCGGGGCGCTGGCCGGCCGGGTGGCAGGCCGCATACTGGAAGCGTGATCCCCGACCGGAACAGCCCGATGCCGCTGTGGGCCCAGGTGCTCGGCGACCTGCGCAGCCGGCTGGCCCGGGGCGAGTTCACCACCAGGTTCCCCGGTGACGAGGAACTCAGGGAGACCTACGGGGTGAGCCGCCACACCGCCAGGGAAGCGGTGCGCCGCCTGCAGGCCGAGGGCATCATCGAGCGCGGCCGCGGCAAGGGGACCTTCGTCACCGGGTCGCTGATCGAGCAGCCGCTCGGCGCGCTGTACAGCCTGTTCCGGTCCGTCGAGGCCCAGGGCTACGTGCAGCGCAGCGTCGTCCGCCACCTCGAGGAACGGCGCGACGAGGAAGCGGCCAAGGTGCTCGGCCGGCCGCCGGACGAGCCGCTGGTCTACCTGGAGCGGCTGCGGCTGGCCGACGACCAGCCGATCGTGCTCGACTGTTCCTGGCTGCCGGCCGCCCTGGCCCGGCCGCTGTTGCGGGTCGACTTCACCCGCACCGCGCTCTACCACGAACTGCAGGCCACCTGCGGGCTGTGGCCCGACGCGGGCTGGGAGCGGATCCGGCCGGTGCTGCCGACCCGCGTGCAGCGGGAACTGCTCGGCCTGGACGCCCGCTCGCCCGCGCTCGCCATCGAGCGGCTCGCGTCGAGCAACGCCATGCCGGTGGAATGGCGGCACGGCCTGGTCCGCGCCGACCGGTTCAGCTACGTCGCCCGGTGGGCCGCCCAGGACCTCGGGGCCGGCTTCGAGCCCGCCGGGCCCTAAGCATCCCGGTCCGGGACCTACGTCCCTACCGGCCCGGGAGCGCCGCGGCCACGCTGGGCGCATGACGCAGGCAGGGCTGCGGGAAGCGCAGATCACCCAGATACTGCATGCGGCGACGCTGGCGCCGTCGATGCACAACACCCAGCCATGGCGCTTCCGTGCCGACCAGGACACCGCCACCATCGAGCTGTATGCCGACCCGGCCCGGATGCTGGCCCACAGCGACCCGCACGGCCGCGCCGTGCACATCGGCTGCGGTGCCGCGCTGTTCAACCTGCGGATCGCCGCGGCGGTGGCGGGCCGCCAGCCCGTGGTCCGGCTGCTCCCGACGCCGGGCGAGCCGCTGCTGCTGGCCACGATCGGGCTGTCTGGGCGGCACCGCCCGGACGAGGCCGAGCGGGACCTGCATGCGGCCATCCCGGCCCGGCACACCAACCGCGGCCCGTACAGCGGCCGCCCGGTGCCGCCCGGGGTGCTCGCCGAACTCGTGCAGGCGGCCCGGCTCGAGGGAGCGGACCTGTCCCTGCCCAGCCACGACGAGACGTACCGGCTGCTGCGCCTGATCGCGGATGCCGAGATCGATCTGCTCGGCGACCCCGGGTACCGCGACGAGCTGGCCCGGTGGGTCGGCGGGGAGCGCGGCGAGGACGGTATCCCCGGCGGTGCCACGGGCCCGCGGGATCCACGCGGCAGCACCCCGGTGCGCGACTTCCTGCCCGGCCACGCGCCGGGTTACGCCTGGTTCGAGGAAGCGCCGCAGCTCGCCGTGCTGTCCACCGCCGCCAGTACCCGGGTGGACTGGCTGCGCGCCGGCCAGGCACTGCAACGGGTGCTGCTGACCGCCACCGGCCGGGGCATCGCCACCTGCCCGCTGACCCAGCCGCTGGAGACCGCCGACGCCTGGCAGGTGCGCGATCCGGCGTCCGGCCGGGGCAGCCCGCAGCTGATCCTGCGGATCGGCTACGGCCTCCCGGCGCCCGCGACACCGCGACGGGCGGTCCGCGACGTGCTTGAAGACTCGCCGTCGGGCAAGTAATCCCGCAGAGGCGCGATGGGCCGCGGCCCGCCGCCGCCCGCGCGGAAGGAGAACCACGGTGGCGAACAAGGACGGGAAGAACGGCAAGCCGGCCCCGGACCCGGCAGGCGAGATCGAGCGGCTGCCCCGCAAGATCTACGAGAAGGAGCTGTTCCGGCTGCAGGGCGAGCTGGTGAAGCTGCAGGAGTGGGTGCGCACCGAGGGCGCCCGGCTGGTGGTGGTGTTCGAGGGCAGGGACGCGGCCGGCAAGGGGAGCACGATCAAACGGGTCACCGAGTACCTGAACCCGCGGATCGCCAGGATCACGGCGCTGCCGGCGCCGACCGAGCGGGAGCAGACCCAGTGGTACTTCCAGCGGTATGTGGACCACCTGCCCGCCGCGGGCGAGATCGTGATGTTCGACCGGAGCTGGTACAACCGGGCCGGGGTCGAGCACGTCATGGGGTTCTGCACGAAGGAGCAGTACAGCCGGTTCCTGCACCAGTGCCCGATCTTCGAGCGGCTGCTGGTCGAGGACGGCATCCTGCTCCGCAAGTACTGGTTCTCGGTGAGCGACCTCGAACAGGAGCGCCGGTTCCGCTCCCGCCTGGAGGACCCGATGCGGCGCTGGAAGCTGTCCCCTATGGACCTGGAGTCGATCACGCGCTGGGAGGACTACTCCCGGGCCAAGGACGAGATGTTCGTGCATACCGACATCCCCGAGGCACCCTGGTATGTGGTGGACAGCGCGGACAAGCGGCGCGCCCGGATCAACATGATCGCCCACCTGGTCGGCACCCTGCGCTACCGCGACGTGCAGCGCAGGCCGCTGCAACTGCCGCCGCGGCCGGCGTCCAGCGGCTACGTGCGCGCGCCCCGCGAATCGCAGACCTACGTCCCCGATCACGCCGCGGAACTCCTGGCCGGATGATCTAGGATTGGCCTGCCTTTCCGGCGGCTAGGAGATGCTCGTGGATCCTCCGGCCCTACGGCGCTGGCCGGCTCGCGGCGCGGCAGATGGCCGGCCCCGGCCCATCGTCCGGCATATGAAAAACGGCCACTCAGGGCCGGCGGTCAGCCTTTCAGCGAGCCCGACAGGCCGGCGACAATGCGCCGCTCGGCGAGGACGAAGAAGCCGAGCGCGGGCACCATGGACAGCGCGGTGAACGCGAAAATGCGCGCCGTGTCCTGTGAATACTGGGTCTGGAAGGTGGCCACCCCGAGCGGCAGCGTGAAGTGCTCCGGGCTGGTGAACACGATGTAGGCCAGCAGGTAGTTGTTCCAGCTGAAGACGAACGCCAGGATCGCGACCGTGACAAGCGCGGGCCGGCACAGCGGCAGCAGGATGCGGGCGAAGAACTTCAG
>Ga0137379_10007796_pt1 | contig 10153 bp, 7 predicted proteins | sample SagtaG_18_FD_104812 | JGI IMG/M metagenome (GOLD analysis project Ga0137379, IMG submission 104812) | Vadose zone soil microbial communities from Sagehorn Ranch, Mendocino, California, USA - Sage2_L_80_16 metaG | ecosystem: Environmental > Terrestrial > Soil > Vadose zone | place: USA... | reverse complement strand
GGACCAATGCCGGGTGTTGTCGCGCGCGGACAATTTCCAACTCGTGATGGCCGCCGACGCCATCGTGAGCATGGGGGGGTACAACAGTGTGTGCGAAGCTCTGGCTGCAGGCCGCCCGCTGGTCATCGTGCCCCGAGAAACACATAAGGTCGAGCAAACCATTCGCGCCGAGCTCCTCGCGGCCCAGGGTGTCGCCCGGTGCGTGCATCCGAAGGACCTGAATTGTGAAAGCCTGGCCGAGTCTCTGGCGTGGGCGCTGAGTGCTGATCGGCCATCACTGGCGGCACGCGTCCACGAGTTGATCCCGTCGTTTGACGGGGCCGCCAGGCTCACCAGCTACCTATCGCAATGGCTGGGCGATGGGCCAACGAAAATGACAAATGATCCGGGAGGGCCACACCAAAGGACGAAGGAATTCCAAATGGCGAGCGCTGCATGAAATGACGAAGCCCGGATGACGAACTCTGAAAGAAATACCAACTGCGCGGCGCGAATGCCGGGGCCGCGTCGCAGAGGAAATTTTCCGTCATTCGTCATCTGACTTTGCTTCGGATTTCGTCATTCGGGCTTCGTCATCGAAAGAACGTATGCGTTTCCGATTTAAACCCGTTTCCGAGCAGCGCGTCGCCTTACGGATGCAGTTGGTGCGGTTCGAGCAACCCACGGCGGCGCTGGAGGTTCTGCGCCCGATTTTGCCCCCCGGCTTCAACCCTACCGACGTTACTTGCACCTTGCAAAGCGTTCATCCGGACCGTTTCGTGACACAGGTGCGCCTGCGCTCGGACAACGAGGCTGAGCGCATCTATGCGTTGAAGGTGTATTCGGATGATTTTGTCGAGCGCGTGTGGACCCATTCCCAGGCCCTGGCGCGGCACAGCCAGCCCGATTTTGGCGGGATTTGTTTGGCAATCGCCCACGTGCCGCAAGAGCGCATGCTCATTTTCCCCTGGGTGGAGGGCCAGTTCTTGTCTGAGATTGTAGATGATCGAAAACCTGACCTGTTGCGACTGGCAGCCCGCGTGGCCGCGTACTTGCATCGCCTGCCGATCATTCCGGAAGAACAGACCACGGCCCAGATGCTCTTCGACGAGACCCGCGCCCGTTGTGATCGCCTGCGCCTGCGCTGGCCTCAGACCACGGAAATTATCGAGCCGCTGATGGCGGCTTTGCACGAGGCTTTGACTGGGCTTGATCCGGCGCAGCCCGCGCCCGTGCATGGCGACATGGCGGCCAGGCAGTTCCTGTGGACGGCAGACCGGCTCGTGTTGCTTGATCTGGATATGTTTGGTTACACCGACCCGGCGTACGATGCCGGCCACTTTTTGGCACAGTTGGAGCGGCGCTGTCTGGTGGATCCCTCGGTGGAAACGCTGGCGCCGGAGTGGCTTGGCTCCTTCCGTGATGCGTATCTTTCGCAGATGCCAATGGTTTCCCCGCGTAACGTGTCGTTCTACCGCGGCCTGACGCTCATTCGCAAAATCTACACCATCTGCCGCCGTGAGCCTGCCAGGTGGCCGCAACTCGTTCCGAAACTGGCCGCGCACGCCGGGGCCGCGCTCCATGAAGCCCTGGCTTCGGAGCTAACCAGATGAATCCGCTGCCGGCCACATTGGACCAGGAACAAACGCAGGCCATGTTGGCGACCGTGGTCCGTATCGTTCACGGCGTCGCCGCCTCCCTCGAAGAGTGGACTGCCTCTCCCGTCTCGAAGCGCGGGAAGCATCGCTCGGTGCGGTACGACCTCACCGCTCGAGTCGCCGGCGAAGCGCCCCTCCACCGCTACCAGTGGGTTGGAAAATTCTACGAACGAGACGACCAAGCCCGGAAGGTGGCCGCGGCCATGCGCGAATTGGCTGCCACCGACTGCAACGCCCTCGGCGGCCTGGTTATTCCCAGCGTGGTTGCCTACCATGCGCCGTGCCGGCTCCTGCTGCTGACCTACGAAAGTGGCCAGTCAGTGGTCCGGGCGCTGGCCGAAAACTGCGAGTTGGTCCTCGGGGCGCTCGGAAGGGCGCTGGCTGCCTTGCATCGCGCGTCCGTGACTCTGGAAGCGATCAGCTCTCCTGAGAGTTTGCTGGGGAGGTTGCGAAGCCGGATCGCCCCCCTCTGCGCCCGATTTCCAGGCCAAACCGATGCGTTGAGGCACACTCTGACGAGCTTGGAGCGGCAAGCGCCGCCCCTGCCGGTCACTCCGTCATTCTTGCACGGCGACCTCGGTCCTTCTCAACTGCTATGGCAAATGGGGCGCATTGTCGTGTTGGATTTTGATAAGTGCACGCGCGGGGACCCGGCGTTGGACCTGGGCAATCTGCTGGCTCAACTGCGCCGGCTCACGCTGCGCAAGCCGGGCAAACTCGCCGAGTTCGCCGCCTTGCGCCGAGGCCTTTTGGAGGCCTATCAGCGCTGGACGGGGTGCGATCCGGATTTGTCCCGGCGAGTCGCGTGGTACGAACAGCTTGCCCTTTTGCGCAAGATTCGACTGCTGGCTTCCGACACCACCCGGCACCGAGGCTTGGAAGCGCTGCGCGAGCGCCAAATCGAGGCGAGGCGCTTGCTGAGGGAATTGCCGGCTTTGGCGAAACTAGACGAATCGCCGAGTGTGTTTACCTGCGAGGTTTGAGTTGGCGAGGATTATGCAACCGGGAAAACGAAAGCGACTGCACCAGATATTCCTGTCGCACCTGCGGCAGGTCAAAGGCCGTCTGGGTCTGGCGGCCCTCTGCACGCTGGGCGTGGCGGGGGCGGAGTTGTTGAAGCCCTGGCCGATCAAGATCATCCTGGATCATGGCATCTTGGATAAACCGCTGCCGCATTTTCTCAGGTTCCTCCACGGCGTGGTCGCCGGCAGCAAAGTCATGCTGGTGGTCGAATCGGCAGGCGCGATTCTGTTAATTGCACTGTGCGGCGGCTTGTTTTCCTACTCGCAGATCTTCATCACTTCCTCCCTGGGTTACAAAATGGTCTATGCTTTGCGCCGGGAGCTCTTCGCGCACCTGCAACGCCTGTCGTTGTCGTTCCACAATCATGCGCGATCGGGCGATCTGATGACCAAAATCGCCGGCGACACCAACACGCTGAAGGACATCTTCGCGGAGTCCATCCTGAAGTTCTCCTCCCAAGCTCTGGAGCTGATTGGAATGTTCGCCATCATGTTCGCCCTGAACTGGAAGGTCGGTCTGATTTCCCTGGCCACCATGCCCTTCCTTTGTTTCAGCCTCTTTCATCTCTATCGCAAGACCAAGGCCTCCGTCAAAAGGCAGAAGCGACAGGAGGGTAAGGTCGCCTCGCGCATGACTGAAGTGCTCTCAGCCATCCCCCTCGTGCAGGCCTTTGCGCGGGAAAAATACGAAGAGGAAAAATTCGACGCGGCGACAGCCGAGACCTTGCAGGAGAGCATTCGGGTGGCACGGCTCGAAGCGGCCGCCACCCGCTCCTCGCAAACCATCACCGCTCTGGGCTCGGCGGCGGCCGTGCTCTTCGGCGCCCTCCAGGTCCTCCATGGCCGGATGCTGCCCGGCGAGCTCGTCCTCATCGTCGCTTACTTGAACAACCTCTACAAGCCGTTGCGCGGCCTGGCCAAACAATCCACCGACTTCTCCAAAGCCATGGCCAGCGCCGATCGCATCTCCGAAGTCCTGGACCTCCAGCCCGAAATCCAGGACCGCCCCGACGCCATCGAAGCGCCACCCCTTAGGGGAGAAATCGTCTTCGAAAACGTTTCGTTTGATTATGACGACGGCAAAGAGGTGTTGAAAAACGTCTCCTTCACAGTGTCGCCTGGCCAGCGGCTCGTGCTGGTAGGCGCCTCGGGCGCAGGCAAATCCACCATCGTCAGCCTGATCTTGCGCCTCTACGAAACTCAGGCCGGGACGATTCTCATTGATGGGCTTAACGTCCAGCGGTATCGCCGCGAGTCGTTACGCCGGCAGATCGGAATCGTGATGCAGAGTTCGATTCTCTTCGGAGCCACCATCAAAGAGAAAATCGCCTATGGAAAGCCCGAGGCGAGCCTGGAGGAGATCCTGGCGGCAGCCGAAGCGGCCAACGCCGGCGAGTTCATCCGCGAGCTTGAAAACGGATATGACTCGATCATCGGCGAGCGCGGCGCGACGCTTTCGGGCGGCCAGCGCCAGCGCATCGCCATTGCCCGCGCGCTCATTCGCGATGCCCCGATCTTGATTTTGGACGAGCCGATGACCGGCCTCGACGTCGAGAGCGAAGCCAAAGTGCGCGAGGCGCTGGATCACCTGATGGCAGGAAGGACGTGTCTAAACATCACACACGACCTTCAATCCATCGAGGACGCAGACTTGGTGTTGGTGCTGGAGGGGGGCGAAATCGTCGAGCGCGGAACACACGCCCAGCTCGTGGGCAGCAGTGGCCGGTATCGGCAACTTTACGAACTGAATCTGCCGGAGCCGCTTCTGGAGGTTCCGACTTGCGCAGAAACCCTTCAACCCGTCGTGGCCACATAACCATGCTCAAGGTGCTGCCATCGGCTGTTTGTGAGGAGGCCTTTCCTGCCGACCCGGACTTCCCGCAACTCAAGATCGCCAGCGATCCGGCCCTGATGCTCGAGACGTTCCGCGCGCATCTCAGACCGGTTCCGGGGAAAGTCTATCAGATTCAAGATTGCGTCCCGTTTCGGTTCCGCTGCCGTCAGTCCACCTCGCGCTGTGTGCTCCAGTACTCACTGCGCCTTGTTGAACCAGGCACTGGCCGCGAGTTGAACCAATGGGTCACCGGTGTGGTCTATGCCGAAGATGGCGAGGCCGAGCGGCTGTGGCAGGAGATCCGCGCGGCGGATCCAGTCCAGGAGATCCCGGAGGCGTGGCGTAGCTTTGAACCTATCTGCTTCATTCCCAACCTTCAGATGCTGGTGCAGGTCTTTCCCTATGACCGCAAGCTTCCCAATTTGTGCCGAGTGATGAGCGGAGCATTGCGCTTTCTCGAACCGCAGTTGCTGGCGCAGTTTGGGCTGGATCAGTGGCGAGTCGAGCAACGCAAGATCGAGCCGACGCGCTATCGCACCGAGATGGGGGCCGCCCTCAAATACACCTTGCAAGCTCGCCAGCCGTTGACCGCCAAAAGCCAGACGCGGCTTTGTTACCTGAAGGTCTATCGCAACGATCGCGGCGAGGAAACTTTCGAACTTCTGAAGTCATTGGCCGAAAGGGATGGGGGGAGACAACACCCGCCAGGTTTTGGAGTGCGCCAGTCCCCTGGCGCTTTGGATTTTGAGGCAGCCTGCACCGAAGTCGAAGGACCCGCCCGAGCGAAAGCGCCTGAGGACTGGCGCACTCCAAGACGCTTACCCGCCCAAGACCGCCCATATTCTGTGGTCCGGCCCATTGCCTATCTGCGCGAGTTGCGCACGTTGGTGCTGGAGGAGGCTCCTGGCACGGCCCTGCAGCAGCTTCTGCTTCAGAATGGTGACCCGCAAACTGCGGTCCGCGCCGTCGCGCGGGCTGTGGCGGCCTTTAACCAGGGTTCCCCTCTCCCATCGCAGGGTTCTCCTCTCCCATCGGATGAGAGCGGGGCCAGGGGTGAGGGCGCGCTCGGCATCAAACGCCATCATTCGCTCGCCGAGCAGTTCGACGAGCTGAAGCGGGCCTCGACCCTGGTACAGTGGGCTTGCCCCGAAATGAGAGCGGAGGCCAAGACCATCACCGCCGCGCTCGTCGCCGGCTTGGAGGAAGTTCCGCCGTCGCCGATCCATCGCGATCTCAAGCCCGACCACATTTTCCTGCATGGTGACCGCGTGATCTTCATTGACCTGGATTCGGTCGCGCTGGGCGATCCCGTCCGTGACCCTGCTCATCTTTTTGCCCACCTCACCGCAAGAGTAGGCATGGACGCGATGCCCCGTGAGCAAGCGCGCACCGCCGCCACCGACTTCGTCGAGGAATATTTCGCCCACGTACCGGAGCCGTGGCGGAAACAGTTCCCGCTCCATTGCGCTGGCGCGCTCATCGAGGTCGCAGGCGGGATTTTCAAACGCCAGGAGCCGCGCTGGACCGAGAAGGTGAGCGGGTGCGTCGAGGAGGCTCAGCGCCTATTGAAAGGAGGGTTGAGATGAGCAAGCACCAAATACCAAGCGCCAAGCACCAAGCACCAGGAAAGTTCCAAATCCCAAGCTCGAAACTCCAAACACACCCCAAGCCCCAAGTTCCAAACATGCTACGCCGCGCGCCCCTCCTTTTGGAGATTGGGGGTTGTAACTTCCCTGGAGCTTGGAGCTTAGGGCTTGGAGCTTGAGTGTTCCCATGCTCTCATCCGCCGAAACTGATCTCGTTCGCCGGGACCCCGCCATTCCGGGGCTGGCGGTTGTGCTTGATCCCGACGCTTTCGTGGCCGCGCTGCAGCGGGTCGCTCCACAAGCCGATCTCAGGACGGGACAAATCGCTTACGTAAGATATAAGCCTCAGACCTTCTGCCGGATTGCCTATCGGGTGGATCTCGGCGGCACGGAACTGGACCTGGATGTCCGCGCTTGCCGAACCGATGAACTGGCCCAGTGGCTGGAAGACGGCGAACCGGCGTGCGTCCCGGGGCCGCTCGGGCAAGGGCGCATTGTCTTGAAGGATCCGGCGGTGCTGGTTACCGTTTTTCCAAATGATCTTAAGCTGCCCGCCCTTCATCACTTGGCGGACCCGGCGAAACGGCAGCGGATGCTCCGCGAGTTGTTGCCCGACTGGCCCAACCTTTGGCAGGGTCAACTCCATTGCCTGCGCTATCGCCCTGAGCGCCGCTTCGTGGCCCAATTGCGCGCAGCCAATGGAACTCGAGCCCTGCTGAAATCCTACACCAGTCGAGCCTATAACCGCAGCAAACCCAACGCCCAGGCCTTCGAGTCACGCGGACTCCTCAGGATCGCAGGACTGCTCGGCTGCTCCGACCGGCACCGCCTGCTCGCTTTCGAGTGGCTGCCGGGCCGCTTATTGATGGAGCTTTGCACCGCCTCCGAAATGGATGCCAACGCTGTCACCGCCGCGGGCGCAGCCCTCGCAACGCTGCATGAGCAGAATCCCGCCGATCTTTCGGCCTGGACACGCGAGGCCGAGGCCGCCGACCTGCTCTCGCTCGCTTCGGAAATCGGCTTCATTTGCCCGCAACTTGCCCGCCGCGCCGGCGAACTGGCACGACGGCTCGCGGCGCAACTGGCCGGCGCGCCTGCCCAACATTGCGCCTTGCACGGAGACTTCTCGGCCAATCAAGTGCTCGTGCACGACGAGACCGTCGCGATCATCGATCTGGATTGGGCTTGCTCCGGTGACCAGGCCGACGACTTGGGCAACTTCATCGCCCAAGCTGAACGCAACGCGCTACGCGGCGAGCTGTGTCCGGACCGTGTTGAACTACTAAGAGAAGCGCTGCTCAAAGGCTATGCCTCGGCTAACAAGCGTCCGCTGCCCGAGCGCGTCCAGCTCTACACGGCGGTGGAAGTATTCCGGCGGATGCGCTTCCCGTTCCGAGGCCGCGAACCGGACTGGCCGCAACGAACCGAGGCGCTGCTGGATCGGGCGGAGCAAATCTTCAACGCGCTGGCTCAGAGCGCGTTTGAATAACCAAATCCGCCCCCAATTTACTCGCGCTCAACCCGCGGTATGGGCCAACCGCGCCGCCTCGCCCAACAGCGAGTGCGCCCGGGCCAGCCAGTCGTCGCTTTGCCGCATGATCAACTTATCAGCCAGCCGCAGCAGCGCCGCCGCTCGATGCCAGGCCAGCGCGCGCTCGTTCAAGAATGTGGCGGTCCCTGCCAGGAACGCTTCTTCGGCCCGTGCCGCCTCCATCGCCACAACGTTTTGTCTTAGCCCGGAACGCCAAACCGAAGCCAGAAACATGCCCGCATCGAGTTCCACTGGTCCCTGCCCGAATCGTTGCCAGTCAATCACGCCGGGGCCGCCGTCGAGGTCGAGAAGGTGGCGCGCGTAAAAGGTGCTGTGCACCAGGCGCGGATTGCGCTCTTCCGGCTGCGTACCCGCCAGCATTTCCAGCAGCGTCGCCGCGGCGGTCCCCAACCCGGGATCGGCGGCGCTCAAAGTGACCACCCATTTGCGCGCCCGATGCAACATGCGGGCCGCGCCAAAGGGCGGCCCGAGCTTCACCGGCAGCGTGGCAACCCGCTGCAGCCAGCGCGCTGCCAACTCGCCCGCGCGCTTGCCTTGGCCTTCTTCAACCAACTGCTGCGCCGTCGGTCCCTCCAGCCAGCCGATGACCAGCAGCCGCAACTCTCGGTTCCAAGCCAGAAGTGGCGGCACTCGTGCTCCGTCGCTGCCGGCTACCCCGGCGGCCGCCAGCGCTTCATACAACTCGGCTTCCGTTGATGGATCCTCCCCGTAGGCCTTGACCGCGAAGCGACGGGGGCCAGTGCGCGCTTCGATCGTCGCGCGCGAACCCGGCGAGTAACCGCGCAGCATAAGCTCGAGGTGGCAGTCCTCAACACCCAGGCCAGCAAGCGCGCGGGCCAGGCCCGCTGCGCGAATCTCCGCCAGCGCCGGCAGCGCGGTATCGTCGGGAATTTCGTTGGTGGCGGTCATTTGGCGGTTTCGGCGAGTCGCGCGGCCTCACGCAACAGGGTGAGCCGCGCCCCGGCCGGCCAGGTGCCAGTTCGGCCGTCCACTCTTTTGGCGAAGCGCAGCAGTTCTGCCGCCTGGTGCCACGCTCTCGCGCGCTGGTCCAGGAAACCTGCGGTCCCACCCAGGAAGGCCCGCTCGGCCCGCGCGGCCTCGGGTGCAGCAGACTCATCACGAAACCCGACTCGCCAGGTGGTGGCGAGGAATATTCCGGCGTCCAGCTCTGCCGGCCCCTGCCCGAAACGTCCCCAGTCAATCACGCCCGGGCCGTCTCCCAGATCAACGACGTGGTCCGCATAAAGCCCGCCATGCACCAGCCGCGGCGCGCGCTCCTCTGGCTGTGTCCGCGCCAGCATTGTAACCGCCGTCGTGGCGGCGCTTTCCAGCGCCGGATCGGCGGCGACCACAACGGCAGCCCATTTGCGAGCCCGCTCCAACATGCGTGCGGCGCCCAGCGGCGGCCCGAGCTTCACCTCCACGGAGGCCGCGCGGTGGAACCAATGCGCAGCCAATTCGCCGGCATGTTCACCTTGGCCGCTCTTGATCAGATCCGCCACCGAGGGGCCGTCCAGCCAGCCGATGACCAGCACGCGCAGACGGCGGTCCCAGGCAATCAGCGGCGGCACCCGGACTCCCGAGTCGCCCGCAAGTCCGGCGGCGGCGAGGGCTTCGTGCACGGCGGCCTCGGCCGACGGATCCTCCGCGTAGAGCTTGAGTGCGAAGTGATGCGGCCCGGCCCGCGCCTCGACGGCGGCGCGCCGGCCCGAATGATACCTGCGCATCAGAAGCTGGACTGAACAGTCGCCGAGGCCCAAGGTTGGCATTGCGCCGGCCAGGCCACACGAGCGGATGGCCGCCAGCGCCGGCAGCGCGGCATCGTCGGGCAGCTCGTTGATGCCGCTCGTCGGTTCTTCCCGAATTTTGTTTGGCGCTCCGCTCGGAAGCGCAGACTCTTTCACTTTGGGTGCCACTTGCCGATTAAAGCTTCACTCGTAACGCAGCGCGTCAATCGGATCGAGCTGCGAGGCCTTGCGGGCGGGGTAAAATCCGAAGAAGATTCCCACCGCGGCGCTAAAGAGGAAGGCGATCCCTATCGCGTCGGCCGAAACCAACGTCGGCCAGCGCACGGCAGCGGAGAGAATTTTTGAGCTGACTATGCCAACGGCAATGCCGATTCCGCCTCCCATAGAACTGAGCGTGACCGCTTCGACCAAAAATTGCCGGAGGATATCCTGCCCATGGGCTCCGACGGCCATGCGGATGCCTATTTCGCGCGTCCGTTCAACGACGCTGACCAGCATGATGTTCATGATGCCGATGCCGCCCACGATGAGTGACACGCTGGCAATAGCGCCCAGCAGCAGGGTCATCGTGCGCGCCGTCGCGGTATAGAGCTCATTGATCTCCAATTGGCTGCGCACGGAGAAGTCGTCGTCTTTGCCGGGTTCAATCCGGTGGCGATGGCGGAGCAATTCGACAATCTGTTGTTGCACTTCGGGCAGGGCCTCGGTGCTGGCGGCCTGGACGTTGATGCGGCGCAGGTTTGTCTGTTGGCCTATCAATCGTTTCATCGCCGT
>Ga0137379_10007785_pt1 | contig 10159 bp, 12 predicted proteins | sample SagtaG_18_FD_104812 | JGI IMG/M metagenome (GOLD analysis project Ga0137379, IMG submission 104812) | Vadose zone soil microbial communities from Sagehorn Ranch, Mendocino, California, USA - Sage2_L_80_16 metaG | ecosystem: Environmental > Terrestrial > Soil > Vadose zone | place: USA... | reverse complement strand
GACGCCGCTTCTCGTCGTGCTGCAGTTTGGGCATGAAGCGCAACCTGAACAGATGTTGCGTCGCCGCATTCTCGACAATGCGAGCATACCTTACGTCTTGGTCGAAATTGATTCGTCGTGGCGGCTGCCTTGGGACCGGCATCCCAACGCGCGCGCTGCTCGCGCGATCGCCACTGCCATCGAGAGTGAGCTACGAGGACGGCTTACCATCGCGGGCCCGATCAAGTAAATGTTCTTGGTTTTGATCGTAAAACCTCTCTTGGAGTCCGGCTTCTTTTCTTATCCCTATGTCGCGACAGACCCACTGTTGAACGGCCTACGAAGCGAAGGTGCGTTAGGCGCATTTTCTTCTAGGCACCGCCCGATCATCGTCCACGCGCGAGTGAACCGATGTCCCTTGTCACGATTCGTAATTAAACAGTACCCACGCTTTTTCTATGGTCCCGGTTTGAACAACTTCGATACTAATCAAACACTGGGCGAAACACTCAAGAAACTGCCCGGAGCGCAGATTCGCTGCCGGGCAGTGTGTCTTTCGAGCTAGCCCCTCGGAGGGCGCGCTAGCGGACTGGCGCGAAAGCCGCTCATATGGCTGCTGCCTCGAAAAGAGCGGACTGCGTGGTTGTGAAATCCATCGCCTAGCGCAGGCGCGGGCCGCGCTCCATCAAAGTGATGTGGGACGCGCCCGACCACGATGGGCACGCGCTCGACGACCAGAGGGGAGAAAAAGCCCCAGCCGAACGGGCTGTAGAAAAATCCGTCCGCCGGCAGAAACGGGTTCCAGTACCATCCCGGCCCGAACCAGCCCGGTCCGTACCCCCTGGTTTGGGGGATTCACGATCAGAGTATCTGTCTGAGGCAAACGTAGACACTGCGCGTGTCTATGTCGCGGACGGAGCGCAAACTACTCCACCGATATAGGTCATCACTTTCTGCCAAGGCCTTCTTATCGAAGCCTTGAGCCTTGAGCCTTGAGCTTCCCGCCCGTATTCAGCGCGAGATCGTGTCCTCCCTTCACAGTGACCTTGTGGTCGCCGGCGAGAACATCCGCCTTGCCATCGAAAACCCGCATTTCGTGATTTGAGGCGTCGAAATTGTACAAGCCGGTTTTTAGAACATGGGTTTCGGCCCCAGGCTGACCGATTCGAATGTCATTCTGGGAGTGAATCTCATCCACTTCGAGCATCGCCTCTCCCTGGTTCAATGCCAGCTGTGTATTCGTTAAGCCCGGCGAAATCATCTTCACCGAACTGTTGCTGCCTAGTCTCAAAAACACGCCTGGGGTCAACAACACCTCTGCCTTACCATTTTGAGTCGCGAGGACCTGGCCGGCTTGCAACTCCGCAGAGCCGATTGCCTTCGAATCGAGCGTCTGGTCCCCTATCGACGCCTGCCCTTCCACGTAGTTAAGGGTTCCTGGGATTGCCGAACGTCTGTCTGAGTTCGCGGGCCACGCGGGCACAGACAGGGCTGCGATCAGGCAAACCATTCCGAGCGCCGCTTTCCATCTTGCCAGCTTCATAAACTCCTCCTACTAAATTGGATGGCTCCCCGCGATCGGGGATGCGTCGCCAATTGCTTGAAAACACAAGACATAACTTGATTTCGCATTGCCACCGGGCTGGCTTGACGATTTGGGGATAGGGATCCACTTCGGCCCACCGAGCATTTCCGGCATCCAAACCGGGAACGCGAAGGAGAGGGAAAATGGACGAGAAGACTGCTCAACTTTTACTCGATGAGCTGTTCCCCGCGCTCGAAACGTTGGAGACGCAGAGCACAGCGATTCTGCAGTTCTTAAAGGACAAAAAAATAGCCCGCGATGAAGAGCTAACCCCGTTTCTTGACCAGGCCGCGAAAGCCAGCAATGTCCGGTGGCGTGCCGCTCGCGTGAGGATGGACCGCCAGCTGTCAAGTGCGACGAAAGCCGAAGAGACCACCGAGCAGAAGCCTCTAGAAACGGCGCAGAAAAGCCCGCGACAAACTCCGGAAACCACCTCGGCTGCAGGTCGCGAAGGAGAGACGAACAAGCATGACGAAGGCCGCGAGACGCCCGCCAGTCATGAGAGGAAACGGAACGAACCAGACAATGAGAGTGGCGGATCGGAGCAATCTGCGGGAAAAGACGCGGCTTAAAAGAAATAGCGGCGAAGCTTTCCAGCAATTTCGGCGCGTTCAGTCAGCCGCCAAACCGGTTGACTGACTCTGCTGCAAGAAATTCAGGATCGCTTGGATCACGGCATCCTCTCCCGCATCCGTGTTGAACATCGCGTGATAGATCGAGCGGTTCGGCCACTCTACGTGGAAATACTCCTTGATGAAAGCCGCACGTTCACGGTCCACGGTGTCCACCAATGTCTCCGCATCCGCTTGGCTGTTGCCCTCTGACATCAAGCGCTGCACTTTCTGCTCGTTTGATGCGTAAAGAAAGAAGCGCAGCGCATCTTTCCGATCACGTAAGAAATGCTGCGAACCTCGTCCTACAATCACGCAGTTGCCAGCTCCCGCCGCCTGCTCGACGACCTGCTCCGAGATTTTGACAATGCTCTCGGCATCGAGCATCTCCACCGGGGCGCCCCGGCTGCCCTCATAACTTCCCCGCGCAAACGACTTGAGCAGACGGTAATAAAGCGGATCACGCCGCTCTTCGCGCTTTTCAACCGCGGATCGTTCGCAATGGGCCAAACGGGCAATCTCCTCGGTCAGCAGTTGGTCCCAAAGCTTCCAGCCCAATCGCTCGGCTAACGTTTCGGCGATTGCCGCTGCCCCAGAGCCATATTCGCGTTCGATCGTGATAATCCTGATCATTTCAGCTTCCGCAGCGCGGTTCCCAGCCGTGAGTTTAGACGCACAAAAGGTGTTCTGTGTGCATCGATAAGACATACAGGCGAGTGCGCCCTACTGGAATTTTCGCGATCAAGACGGATTAGGGAATCCCGCTAAGTCGGCATTGCAATTCGTGAAATTCCGACGGAACAGTCACTTGTGCTGTATGCAACGAAAGGTCAGATTAATTCTTGGGTATGTGACACCGGCGTCCTTGGGCACCTCTGGGCCCCATCTATTACAGCGCCGGACCGCCTGCCATGGTTGCCGGCATGAAGGAGATGCTTGTGGGCGCACGCATTGACGAAGACGACATCCGAACGCAAGATTTTGCGGGATACTGAAGCTTGTCCCCGCCCGTGGGACGATTGCGCGATCGGGTCGGCCATGAAGGCAGGGTTTCTTGGAGGTGCACAGCATGCTGACAAAAAGGCCTAAGACAAGACTTCTCGTAGACGGTGGAGATCCCGAAGAAACCCGTCGGATTAAGAGCTTGATCGGGTTTGTTGATGGGCAGACCACCAATCCATCTCTGATCGCAAAAAACCCGGAGATTCAAAGACGCCTCGCATCCGATCACCAATTGAGCGAGCAAGAAGAAAAGGAGGCATAGAAACAAATTGTGCAAAGCATCTCGCCACTCGTGGGAGATGCTGGGGTTTCCATTGAAGTATTCGCAGATCTAAGTAGCCGTGCCGAGGACATGCTCGCCCAGGGCCAGGAAATGTTCACATGGATTCCCAATGCCTATGTGAAATATCCGTGCACCCACGAGGGCTTGCGAGCCGCAGAAATGTCGGTGCAAAAGAGTATTCGGGTCAACATGACGCTGTGCTTTTCGCAGGAGCAAGCCGCTGCCGTATATGCCGCAACACGGGGATCGAAGGAGCCGGTGTACATATCACCGTTTGTCGGGCGGCTCGATGATCAAGGCGAAGACGGCATGGACCTTGTCCGAAATATCAAGAAAATGTACGAACGCAGCGATGGCCATGTGCATGTCTTGGCCGCAAGCATACGCACCGTCAACCATTTGCTTTGTTCCTTCTTTCTAGGTGCTGAGCTGGCAACCGTGCCGAGCAAGGTACTACAGGAATGGACTGCAGCAGGTTTTCCTATGCCGGACCAAGACTTCCTGTACAAAGGCGTCGATGCCAAGGGCAAGCCCCTGAAACCGATCGCGTACAAAAACCTGGACCTGAACCTTCCCTGGGAGAGCTTTGATCTTGCGCACGAACTCACAACCAAGGGCATACAGAAATTTGTGGCTGATTATCAGAGCACCTTGAGACGGTCAGCATAGTGGTCTCCAGCCTGTCGTGGCTATCGTTGTTTGCGACAACGAATTGAGTGCGTTGTCTTACGCAGCCTTCGGATCATGGGCTGAGGGCTCTTTGTCTTCTTCGGGATTGTGCCAGCCGCCCACGTCCAGAGCCAGGCGATCCGCCTCACGAGGTCCCCACGAGGCTGGCTCATATTGATGCAGGGCTGCTTCATTTCCGAGGATGGGATCGACGATAGCCCACGCAGCTTCCACCGCGTCTTCGCGAACGAACAGCATGCCATCTCCATGCATAGCATCTCCCAAGAGACGCTCATAGGCATCAACCTCATCCGCGGTGGACTCCTCGACTACCGAAAGATGCGCGGGCTTGGAGACAAGTTCTTCGCCGGGTCGCTTCACTCGGGCACTGAGGCGAAGAGAAATTTCTCCTGGACCGAGGCGGAAGCGGAAAACATTGCTTGATTTGTCCCCCAAAATGTCGAGTGGAGGCTTTTTGAGTTTGACCAGTACTTCCGTCGTTGTAACTGGCAGGCACTTTCCGGCGCGAATCAGAAACGGGACACCTGACCACCGCCATGACTGAACCTCCAGGCGCACGGCCGCAAACGTCTCCACCTTGGATTCAGGTGCGACTCCTTTCTCTTTCTTGTATCCATTGAACTGGCCTCGCACCAGATGCTTTGGGTCCAGCGGTGGAATGGTGCGGAAGACTTTGACCTGTTCATCGCGGATAGCGTCGCAATGTAGCCCAGTGGGAGGCTCCATGGCCAGAAAAGCTACAACCTGAAGCATGTGGTTCTCGACCACATCGCGGATCGCCCCGGTGGCGTCGTAAAACTGACCCCGCCCCTCGATGCCGAACTTTTCAGCCATCGTGATCTGCACACTCTCGATGAAATTCCGATTCCAGATCGGCTCCAGAAAACTATTGGCAAAGCGAAAGAACAGAAGATTGAGGACTGCCTCTTTACCCAGATAATGGTCGATACGAAAGATTTTAGATTCCGGAAGCACCGCATGAAGTGCGGCATTCAACTGCTGGGCCGAGGCAAGATCGTGTCCAAAGGGCTTCTCGACAATGACGCGCGCATCCTTGATGCAGCTCGATTTTGCGAGGGACTCGACGACACTTGTAAAGAGATTGGGTGGAATTGCGAGATAATGCGCCGGGCGGCTGGCTGAGCCAAGCGTTTTCTTCAAAAGTTCGAAGGTTGCAGGTTTCTCATAATCGCCGCCGACGTAGCGAAGCAACTTCAGCAGCTTGGCCAAGGCTTCTTGATCGATCTCGCCACCGGCTGCTGAATGCTGTCGCGCACGCGCTCTTTGAGATGTTCGTTCGTGCGTCCGGCCCTGGCAACGCCAATCACGGGTACATCCAGGTGGCCATGCTGGACCATATGATAAAGCGCAGGGAATATTTTCTTGTGAGCCAAGTCCCCCATGGCTCCGAATAGAACCAGAACATCGGCTGGCTTTGTGTCTTCGCTGGACGTTCCGGTCGCGCATCCTTGTCTGAGATCCGGCATGAACTTCTCCTAATGATGTTTCATGGCAAGACTCGCATCGTGCCATTCTAGCTGCCCAGCATACGGTCCAGATTGAATGCGGCGCTGATCAACGCCAGGTGTGTAAAGGCTTGTGGGAAGTTGCCCAGCGCCTCGCCTTGCGGCCCGGTTTGTTCCGCGTAGAGTCCGAGATGATTGGCATAGCCCAAGCACCCCGCTCAAACAGTAACCTGGCCTGATCCAGCTTTTCGGCATCCGCCTGGCCGGCGCGGGTCACCGCCTCTACCAGCCAAAAAGAGCACATGTTGAAGGTGCCTTCCTCGCCCGGAAGTCCGTCGATGCGGGGTTGCGGTGGATAACGATATATAAGGCTGTCGCTGACGAGTCCGCCATCCCGCGGATTCTTGAGAATGGCGCTTATGGTGCTGAGCATCCGCGGATCGGTCGGAGCCATGAAGAAGACCAGAGGCATGATCAGGAGCGACGCGTCCAGGTCCTCACTGCCGTAAAACTGCGTAAACGCGTGGCGCTTCCCGTTCCAGCCTTTCGTCATGACTTCTTCATAGATCTTGTCCCGCTCGCGCATCCACTTGGCGCGATCGGCTGGAAACGCACGTTTGTCCGCCAGTCGGATGCCGCGATCCAGAGCAACCCAGTTCATAACTTTCGAGTAGACAAAATGTTCCTGCCGATTGCGCATCTCCCAAATACCGGCATCAGGTAGGTGCCAGTTTTCGCAGATCCACTCAAGACGCTCGCGGATCTTCACCCAAACGTCGTATGAGGTGGGACTCACGTACTTGTTGGACAAGTAAAACGCGTCCATGAGCTCGCCGTAGATGTCTCCTTGGAACTGCGAAACGGCGTCGTTGCCGATGCGCACTGGGCTGGACCCTTGATAGCCTTCCCAGTGATCCAACGTCTGCTCGGGGAGCTGGTTGTCACCATTAATCGTGAAGACGACCGCGCCGCGCTCCCTCGGGCGTGCGTGCTTGGATGCGTAATCTTCAATCCAGCCCATGAAGGCAGCAGCCTCGTCTCTGAAGCCGATGCGAAGAAATGCATAGACGGTGAAGGCGGCATCGCGCATCCAGGTGTAGCGGTAATCCCAGTTGCGAGCGCCTCCGATGACTTCAGGCAAGCTCGTGGTGGGGGCAGCAATAATCGCTCCGGTAGGTTCAAAGGTGAGAAGCTTTAGCGCCAAGGCTGATCTGTGCACCTGATCTCGCCAACGCCCGTGGTAAGTACAGGCGGAGAGCCAGTTTTGCCAGAATTTCACAGTGCCCCGCAGCAATTCCTCAGCCTCTTCTTCGGACGGCGGACACGGGACTCCGCCCTCGCCGCAGTCGTCCCTGAGAATGAAGACCTGTGATTCTCCTTCCGACAGCATGAACTCGGCAGACACCCCACCATGCCCATCATTCCTGAGCGGCACCGCAGCCGAGAGAGCCAAGGTTAAACCGCGCGACTTGAATGTCGCGCCGTTAGCTTCTATCAGCCTGTCGTGGGTCTGTCGTCCATAGTCGAAAGCGGGGCGGCAAGTGACGGAAATTCGCACTGATCCCCTGACGCAGCGAATGCGGCGGTAGACATGACGATACTCAGGCGAGTCGGAAGGCAGCCCTACCGGCATGAAGTCTTCCAACTCGGCAATTCCGTCCGTCAACAGGAAGCGCGTAACCAGGACGTTCGTGGAAGGCCAATAGAACTGCTTGTGCCGCACACCATCAGAGTCGGCAGAAATTCGGAAACAGCCGCCGTTCTTATCATCCAAGATCGCTCCGAAAACACTGGGCGAATCAAAGTGTGGGTAGCAGTACCAGTCGATCGAGCCGTTCATGCCTACCAAGGCAACTGTCCGCATGTTGCCGATGATTCCGTAATTCTCGATAGGCTGATAGGACATCGTTGTGTTCCTTCCCTATGCTCCGAAATGAGTCGACTCGGTCTCAATCGATGTCGGTATTCTTAGAACGCGCACTGCGTCAGGCTCGCAAATTCTTCGCATATTTTTCCCGATGTCGAGGACTTGCACGGAGGGGCCTAGTGACGACATCTCTGTTTATGCTCTGAAATATGCCCTTGCCACATTGATCCAAGGTGTCGCATCGGCACTTCGTCATCAGCTTCTTGAGCACGCATCGCACTGCTTTTATTCCATCCATCAGATCATCCAACTCCGTAACCTTTCTTTGGGAGAGCGTTCGCCAGCGTTCCGAGGCGCGAGTGATATCGCGGAAACCAAAGAACAGGTGTCGGATTTCAGTCAATGTAAAACCGAGTTGACGCGCACGTTGAATGATTGCCAGCCGGTAAAGCGCTGTAGTGTCGTATCGTCTCTGTCCGCTCGTTCGCGGGGCCCGGGGAAGTAGTCCAATTCTCTCGTAGTACCGAATGGCCGATGCTTGGAGTCCGACTTGTCGCGCCACCTCGGAAATCGTCAATTCAGGCATTAGGACATTCTAGATCACCCCTTCCGATCAACATCCGAAGATTGACAGATTCTTTACAACACTCTCCTTGCCTTAAAGTCGACTTTAAGTTGTAGCGTAATGGATGGAGCGACAGAGCGTCCAGAGCTTTGCCGCCAGGGGGATAAGTACTCATGCAGAAAATGAAATTGATATTGATACTCGTGCTGTGGTTGACTTCTGGCAACCTTTTGGCACAAGTCGGACAGCAGCGCGTTGACGCCAGGGAAACTGCCAGCCTCGACGCAGAACGGGAAAAGCACGCACTGCAGGTCTTGGCGAAGCTCACCGAGAAAGTGATCGTGTCTGCCGCTGATGCCATGCCCGCCGACAAGTATGGCTTTGCGCCAACGGATGGTGAATTCAAGGGCGTGCGTACCTTCGGTCAAATGGTGAAACACCTGTCCGCAACCAACTACATTCTGGCCGCGGCGGCTTTAGGAGAGGAGCCACCGGCAGATGCCGGCGACGAGCTTGGGCCTGAAGCTGTGAGAACCAAAGATGAGATTCTTAGATACCTGAAAGGCTCATTCGCATAACTGGACAAAGCAATCGAAGCTATCGGCCAGAAAAGTACCCCGGTTAAATCCTCGCCGATCTCGCGCCTGAAAAGCACGGAGGCAACTCGCCTGGCATTGGTGGTGGAGTCCTTGGTGCATGCTTTTGACCATTACGGACAAATGGTCGAGTATCTGCGCATGAACGGCGTCGTTCCGCCCGCGAGCCGGCCATGAAGCACGGTCCTGATGACATGCCGATAGCTTGTTGTTTGACGAGCGCGGAACTACGCGAGCGTGAGGCAATGCTCCTTGCGCAATTTAGGTCTGCTGTGATCGGGACCGAAGAACTCCGGGATGGGTATGCTTTCCGCCTTCCTGGCGATGGCAAGTGGATTGCGATGATAGCGAAAATGATTGTGGCAGAAAGGGAGTGTTGCCCCTTCTTGACGTTCGAGTTGGTTGCCCAACCTAATATGGGGCCGGTAATCGTCAGCGTGACCGGCCCTGCTGGCGCCAAGGAGTTCTTGAGAACCGTCCTATGTAAGGCTGAGGCGTCTAGCTAGCGATTGCATTGACCCCGAAGGAGGCCCGATGCCCCAGATCTCTACACAAGAGTTCGAACGGCTGCCGCTGCGTGTTCACGCTTTTCTTGCCGGCGTGCCGCTTCATGACGTCTGGGCCATCGATCTGCCGCGTACGCGCTCCGGCGTCACCCTGGATGAGTTTTTGCGGACGGCAAGCTCGTGTCTGCTCACGCCCTCGCCGGTCGTGCGCGCGCTCCTGAACATCCGTCTCTTCGTCGGCCGGCTGCTTGGCTGGGATCGCGAGCCGGCCGCAACCGCCTGGGAATCCTTCGCAACGCGCATGACAACCGCCGATCGCTCCAGGTCCCTTGCGCCATCGGGCACGCGCGAGGGACTTTTCCGCGTCGTATACCGCTTCGAGAACGAGCAACTCCTTGAGCTGATCAACCTTACCGCCCACGCCGCAGCGCTGAGCGCCCTTGTCGAAACGGCAAATGGGTACCGCTTCTATTTCGGAATTTACGTGCACAGCGTCAGTCGCTTCACACCGATCTACATGACCATGATCGGCCCGTTCCGCAAGCTGGTCGTCTACCCGTCACTCCTTCGCACCGTCCGCGCGAAGTGGAATAGAACCTTCGGCACGGCCTGAGCACGGGATGTCCCGTTACACCCACAACTCCAGAACAGGCGGACACTGGGCGGTTTGTCGCAACTCTTCCCGAAGAGCTCTTCCTCACACCCTTAACGGAAGGTTTGCCCATGATTCGGCCCGGGGGAGCAGTAGACATATGCTGCCCGATGATGGTCAGATACTCCGTAATCTACGGAGTCACCCGATGACCTCTGCAGACTTTCGCAGGATTGCACTGAGCCTGGAGGGGGTGGAAGAGTACTCCCACGCAGGATTGCCGGCTTTTCGTGTAGGAGACAGGAAATTTGCTTCGCTGGCCTCGCAAGCAGGAGGCTACGGAAATCTGATGCTTACGCTGGAGCAGCAGGCGGCGTTTGTGGAGGAGGCGCCCGAGATTTTCCTGCCGATTCCTGG
>Ga0137379_10007783_pt1 | contig 10161 bp, 9 predicted proteins | sample SagtaG_18_FD_104812 | JGI IMG/M metagenome (GOLD analysis project Ga0137379, IMG submission 104812) | Vadose zone soil microbial communities from Sagehorn Ranch, Mendocino, California, USA - Sage2_L_80_16 metaG | ecosystem: Environmental > Terrestrial > Soil > Vadose zone | place: USA... | reverse complement strand
TCTTCGGTATTGAGCGCGGCGATTTTTATCTGCTCGGACAACGCGGGCGAGAGCTTGATGATTTCCTGGAACTGGCCTTGCGCATTGCGCATCATGGCCGTCAGTTCGACGGAGTCTTCGGTAACGTCTTTGAGCAACTCGAACTTGGCGCAGAGGTAGGGCTCGGTCGTGGTGTATTGTTTGATGCGAATGCGCCAGAGGCCTTCGACCAGGACGCGCACCGTGTTGTCGGGGAATTTCAACATCTTCAACACCCGCGCCGCGCAGCCGACTTCGTACATTTCGTGGGGAAGCGGGTTCTCCGCTTCGGCATTGCGTTGCAACACGACGCCCAGCAGGCGCTCGCCTCCGACCACGTCGTCAATCAGCCGGGTGCTCTGGGCAGTTTCGACCAGCAGCGGCGCCACCATGCCGGGAAAGATCACGATGTCGGACAAGCCGAGGATGGGCAAGAGCTCCGGCAAGGAGCTGGAAGAAACCCGCGCCGGCGCCTCCGGGCTGCCGGAAGCCCCCAAGATACTAATAAATTCGGTATCGGGCGTCGTCATGGTCGCGCCATTCTGCAGATTAGATGCCGCCGCCCCTAAAAAAGTTCAGAGAAGAGACTAATTCCCCTCGGCGATTGGCACCTTGGTACTCTTCGACTGTCGCTGTGCCAGCGGCACGTCGATTCGCAGGAAGCCATTCAGGTAAGCCGCTTTGGCCTGGCTCAGATCGTAGCCCGGAGGCAGCTCCAGCATGCTTTCGAACTGACCATAGTTGATTTCCATCACCAGGAAGCTGCACTTGGGCGAGCGGCAGCCATCAGGCCGGTTGCCGCTGATGCGGAGGCGGTTGCCCTCCACGATAATCTCCAAGTGTTCGCTGCGCATGCCCGCCAATTCGACCTTCACCACCAGGCCGTTGTCGGTGGCATAAACATCGGTGTTGGGAACCCAATGTGCTCGGGCCGAAGCTTCGCGCCCACTGAGGGAGGAACGGGTCACAAAATGCCCGGACGAACTCACTTTGCACATGGCCATGTTATTGAAATAATAGCTCACTCCCCGCGCCGGCGCAAGCGCGCTTTATTTCATTTTCACCAGCACGACAGGACTCTGCCCTCGGCGCGCCCGGAATACAACCGAGCTTTGCTGGGGCGCTGCACTGGCGCCAGAGCAGCCACAATGGGTGTCCCGCTGAAAACTGAATCTGCGGCGGCGAAATCTGCTTCGCGCCAGCAGCGCGGCTGCGGCGGCAACGATTAGCAATGAAACCACCTGCTGCCAACCCATGCTGTCAAGATACCCTGAAAAACGGCGCGCGCAACAAATCATTTTGCAGCAGTTCTCATTGTGGACCAGATGGGGAAGCCGGGTGAGGACACCCGGCCTACAAGAAGGCGGTTCTGTGGGGGTGTAGGCCGGGTGCCCTCACCGGGCGTCGGTTGAAGCGCCCATAATGAGAATTGCTGATCATTTTGATTTCGGACTCCAGACTTTCGACCTTAGACTGGTTTCATGTGCAGGTCCGTTTTCCAGTGTTCCCACCGTGTTACCTACGCCGAGTGCACCGCCGGCAACCATGTTTACTACGCGCGCTACCTTGATTTGCTCGAAGCCGCGCGGGGTGAGTTTTTTCGCCAACTCGGCACTCCGTTGCTCCAATGGCAAGACCAGGACACCTTTTTCCCCGTCATCGAGTGTCATCTGCGCTACAAATACCCCGCCCGCTACGATGACGTGCTCACAATCGAGGTTTGGGTCACGCTGGCGGCGGGCGCCCGCATCAATTTCGCCTATCGGGTCCTCAATCAAACCGGCAAGTTAGTCCTCGAAGGCGAAACCTATCACGTCTGCGCCAGGTTGAATGAAAAACCCAGGCGCCTTCCAACGGGCCTGAGCGGACGGCTTAGGGTCAGTGCAAAAATAAGTACCGAGCCGGAGGCGTAATTCAAACACTTTAGTAGGCGCCCCTCTCCCCGGCCCTCTCCCCGTTCGTTCCTCATGGGGAGAGGGAGAAGAGGCGCTAAAATCGGAAGTTGTTTTTGCACGAGCCCTTAGGCCTTACCTGCGCCAGGCATGACTGGGCGCCTGATGGTTTCCGAGCCGGAAACCTCCGGAGTCCGCGAAGTCAATTGGCTGTCGGGCTCAGGCTCCAAAAGATAACGGAGCGCGGCTGCCAGGGTTCGGGCGTCCGCCCGCCACTGATCTTTGGGAAAGCGGGACCTGCCCCGTGAACTTGCCGTCACGCTCGGAGCCGTTGGCGAGCCGGACCAGTGCGAACTAACGGTTGGGCGCAGTAGTAGAAAAAACTCGACCGCAAGACAGAGAACTAGCAACCCATCGGCAATGCGCAGACCAAGAGCCAGAGCGGGCTTTGGGCGAACTGAAGCTGGGGGTCTGGATCGATTAGCGGTCTTCATATACGGTAGCTCAATGGAGGAATGTTTGCTTTGATCCGATTCCGGCCACGTCCGTTGTGCAGGATGAAACTCAATTCAGAGGGCGGATTTGCCTTGCTCGCCATTTTCAGCCTCCGGCTGTTCGGCATCGACGGGGCCCATTTGCTCAAGCATGGGCTTGACTTTCTCCCAGACTGCCCCTGGCACTTTCTGCTGCTGTTCAGGTGTTTCGATGTCTCCGTCGAACAGCAGCTTGCCGTCTTTGTCATGAGCCGTCAGGCGCTTGTTAGGAGCGGCCACGATCACATAAGTGCCCGTTTCGTCGCTCTTGACCATGGTCTTGACCGATTTATTGTCGTTTTTTACGACCACGGTCGCGCCTTTCCCCACGACTACCCCTGCGCGAGCGAGCTCATCCAGCTCCTTGACCACTGGTCCGCTCCACAGGTGAGCATTGGTGAGGTGGCGCAGCGCCTCCTGTATTGCTTCGCGGGTCTGTTCGACGCTGCGCTGGATCTCAACATTAAGTTTTTCCTTGTCCAGGCCTCCGCGCGACAAGTCTTCCTGCAACTCCTTGAGCTGTTCCCGGACGCTTTCACCGATGTGCAGATCGCCCAGCTCGCGTTTGAGTTCGCGCAGATTGCCCTCCAAAAGACTACCGTCGGGCAGCAAGCCGCGGCTGGCGATCGTCTTGCCGAGCGTCGCTGAAACCGATTGCTTCTTTCCGCCACGGTAGATGGCCAACTTGATCGCGTCACCTTCTTTGTGCATCTGAACCAGCTTGCGGAACTGGGCGGGGTGAACCAGTAGCTGGTCGCCCAACTCGACCAGCACGTCGTTCTTCCGAAATCCCGCCTTGGCCGCCGGGCTATCCGGCGCCACATAAATAACCACCAGACCTTCGCCCGAATTGAGCCCCAATTGCGAGGCCAGCGCCTCAGGCGCCTCCTCCGTTGAGAGACCCAACCACGCCACCTCCTTGGAGGTTCGTTTGCGGTTCTCTGGCTCGATGGACTCGATGACGATTTTCTTTTGCTTCGACAGGGGCTTGGCGGCAGGCTGGTCACTGTCTTCGCGAGCGATTTTGCCGGTCACGATGACCTGCCGTTTTTCCTGCCCAGCCGCTTTTTCAACCGCTAGACCTACAATCAAGGCGCAGACTGCGACGGACAACCCGGCCGTCGTCTTGCATAATCCAATTGTTACCGTTTTCATTTGTTCAGTCGTTCTTGGTTTCTGGTTAATACGTCTCGAACCGCACGGGCACCACTTCGACACGCGGAGTGCGCTGCTCAATCACAATGCCCCGTTCCTTATTGCTCAGGACTACCTGGTCCATCCATTGGCTGCATCGGAACCGGACCGGCTCGCCGCTGGGCAGCCGGGCCACGGCGTCGAACGCCGAGATCAACTCGCGGTCAATCCGCACGGCGTCTGCTTTGAGCGCCGGCGCAGCAGAGGCCGGGCGCGTTTGCCACGACAGCCTTGCTGGCCACAGGCGTAGCTGCCATACCCCGAGGGCGGCGATGATCACCACCGCCGCGGCCGGAACCAGCCAGCGAAGCCGCAATAGCGACCACGCCCGCGGCCCGGATACTACCGCAGGCTGCGCTTGGTGCCGGATTTTATCTGGCGGCCTTGCAGCCATAAGCCGGGCCATGAAGTCTGCCGGTGGCCGCGCCGGCGCCATCCGCCGCAACTCGGCTTCAAAGAGTTCTTGTTTGTGGTCATTCACGCAAGAATCTCCGGCATGCGCTTGCGCAGTTCCGCCAGAGCGTAGCGGTAGCGCGAAGCGGCGGTGTTGGCGGGTATCTCGAGCGCTTCGGCAATCTCTCTGAAGGTCAACCCGCCCCAGACCTTGAGCGTGATGACCTCGCGATACATTTCAGGTAATTTACGCATAGCTTCGGCAATCAAGCGGCTGCGCTCGCGCTCTTCCACTGTTGAGTCGAACCAGCACGCAGGAGTTTCCCGCGTCGCCGCCGTTTCCCTGCCAGCCCGCCGGTCTTCCTTTCGGGCCAGGTCCACCGCCCGTCGGCGGATGGTGGCGAAAACAAACCCCAGTGGCGGCGGGGCCCCATCGGCCTGGCGCCGCCAGGACTCAACCACCGCCTCCTGGACCAGGTCCTGCGCGTCGGCCTCGCAACGGGTCTGCTGCCTGGCAAAGAGCAGCAGGCCGGAGACATTGCGCGCCAGCCACTGTTCCCAATCAGATTGTGCGGGCGTTTCACGTTGGCAACCGCTATTCACGCGATTTCACTTTGTTAAGCGTCACCGGCCATGCTTTTGGTCTAAACCATTTCACGCTGAGCTGGAAGTTCGGAGTAGCGGAAGCTTTGAGGCTGGGTAGAATGTGCGCGCCATCGTTCCGGTGACAAGTGCGCCCAGGCAATGCGAGGCCATGCCGCTGGAACGACCTGGCCGCCTTTAACTGAAACTGAAAACGAAGCTGGAACCAATATGACACCGATCGCTCAACTCCTTGGCAGCAACGCCGATTCTCTCCTCAACTTCAACAACCCGAAAATCCCCAAACACCGCCTGCACCTTCCCGGGCCGGACGTGGTTGATCGCCTGTTCGCCGTTTCCGACCGAAACAATCGCGTGCTTTGCAACCTGCAACGCATCGTCAACCATGGCCGCCTGGGCGGCACCGGCTATCTTTCCATCCTTCCGGTGGACCAGGGGATCGAACATTCCGCGGGCGCCAGTTTTGCCAGGAACCCGGATTACTTCGATGCGGAGAACATCGTGCGGCTCGCCATCGAAGGCGGTTGCAACGCCGTCGCTTCCACCTACGGCGTCCTGGGCGCGGTCGCTCGCAAATACGCTCACAAAATCCCGTTCCTGGTGAAGATCAACCACAATGAGTTGCTGACCTACCCGAATAAGTTCGATCAAATCCTGTTCGGCACCGTCAAGCAGGCGGCGGACATGGGCGCAGCCGCCGTCGGCGCCACCATCTATTTCGGTTCTGAGGAGAGTGGACGGCAGATTATCGAAGTCAGCCAGGCCTTTGCCCTGGCGCACGAAATCGGAATGGCCACCGTGCTGTGGTGCTATTTGCGCAACAGCGCTTTCAAAAAAGACAAAGACTACCACGTTTCCGCCGACCTCACCGGCCAGGCCAATCATCTGGGCGTGACCATCCAGGCAGACATCATCAAGCAGAAATTGCCGGAGAATAACGGCGGGTTCAAAGCGCTGAACACCGGCCCAACCAGCTACGGCAAATTCGATGAACGCATTTACACCGACCTCAGCAGCGACCATCCCATCGATCTGTGCCGTTACCAGGTGGCCAATTGTTACATGGGCCGCGCCGGCTTAATCAACAGCGGCGGCGAATCCAAAGGCGCCGGGGACTTGCAGAACGCGGTCCTGACCGCGGTAATCAACAAACGGGCCGGTGGCATGGGCCTGATCTCAGGGCGCAAGGCCTTTCAACGTCCGATGCAGGAGGGCATCGCCCTGCTGAACGCAGTTCAGGATGTTTACTTGAGCAGGGAAATCACCGTGGCCTGATTGAGCTTTTCTATTGTCGCTGCGCAGGCCCGCCCCGCGATTGTTGGCAGAACCGTTGTGCTCAGGCTGCGCGCGGTGTACCGCCAAAGCCTCATTCTCTTACTTGGAGCAACACTTTTCCCATCGGCCCTTGCGCCAGACGCTGGAAGGCTTCTGGCAACTGGTCGAAGGGGAAGATGCTATCAACGAGGGGTCGCGCACCGCTACGGGCCAGCAGGGGCAGAATCTGCTGCCACGCCGCGTGGCTTTCGGCGTTGGTGTAGGCGCCGACGGCCACCCCGCCCAAGCGGATTCGGCGGAACAAGAGAGCGGCGGTGTTGAAGCTGGGGACCGCGCCGGCCAGCCGTCCGACAACGCTTACCTTGCCAAGATCGCCCAGCATTTCGATTACTTCGGGCAGGAGTTTACCTCCGATGCTATCAATTGCCAGGTCCACGCGGCGAGGCGCCAGAGCGGCTTTCAAGGCCTGCCGCCACTGCGGTTCTTGGGGATTAAACGTCGCGATTGCCCCAAGTTGCCGGAGGCGATCACTTTTTTCGGCGCTTCGCGAGAGAGCGATGACCTTGTGCCCCAGCGCGGAGGCGAGCTGCACTGCCGCCACGCCCACGCCGCCAGAGGCGCCCGTGACCAGCACGACTGCAGGCGGCGGTAGTGGTCCCCACATGGTCAGGGCTTGGTAGGCCGTCAGATAGACGAGCGTCGCTCCGGCGGTTTCTTGCGCGCTCCAGCCCGCGGGGACCTCAACAAGATTCTCCAGGGGCGCCGCAACGCGCTGGGCGAAGGTGCCGGGACGCTCCACGCCGAGCGGCCCGCGCAGGACTGCTCGCTGATCGCCCAGGTGAAGCCCGTTGACTTCACTGCCTATTTGCGCCACGGCTCCCATGCCATCACGCCCCAGGATATGAGGCAGCGGTGGCTTGGCCGGATACTGAGCTTCGGCCAGGTAACGGTCGGCGGGGTTCAAGGCTGCATAATGGACTTCCAGAATCGCCTCCGCCTTCTGGGGAATTGGATCAGGCACCTCGGCCAGGCGAAGATGGCCGATGCCGCTGAACTCGTCCAGGAGCCAAGCTTTCATCCCCCAGAATGACGGTCGGAGAACCGGAATTGTCAACCCTTTCGCAACGTTCAGTTCTGACCCCTTTATGTCCGTTGCCGCGTTTCATCTACCACGTCCTGCTAACACGACCGCGATGAAACCCAGCAGACAAGCTGCGAATAGAAGGTGACGTGCGCGACTAAGAACATTCACAAAGAAGGACGCCGAAAAGCAGATGCCCCAAATCATAACTTGGGCGTACGCCAAGGTGTAAAACCTGCTCGGTAACGCGGTGCCCGCTCGTATCGGAATGTGGTCTATCAACCAATTGATTCCTATAACCACGAAAGTTCCAAGCACCATAAACGGAGCCAAAGTCCGCTCCGGGAGGCTATCAACAAGCTGCTGAAATCGCGGAAAAAAGGCCAGAAACCCGCAGAGCGTGCTCGATGCGAAGAAGGTCCAGAATAATACGCGCATAAAATTCGACCAGTTCAGCTTGCGCTACAACTCTGCGAGCACATTGGAAAAAAAAGAACGTAAGGCCTGGCAGAGTCTTAGCGCCTTCTCGGCGTCGGCCTCAAGGGTGGCTCGCCTGACGTCGTCCCAGCCTCCGCCGCCGAAGCCCAGCACGTAGCCCAGTGAATACAGACCGTGGCTCTCCAACTCCTCGTGCTTCAGGCGGAAATCACATCTGAACTGGTACGACCCTCCAAAGTCCAGGCAGGTCTCTAACCGCCAGTCGCCGACCGGCCTCACACTCTCATAGAGAACGGTGCTCTTCCCGGACGGCCTGAGCTTGTCCTCGTACCGCTCACGCAGCCGACTCATAAAGCAGCGTCGAATCTCTGCTTTCCTCAGGCCCTCCTGGAGTCGGCGCAGTTGCGCGATAAGAAAATCATCGCCCCTGGGGATGCCCTTCGGCTCTCCGGCCTCTAACGGAGTTGGGCGGATAGCCATTTGCCTCAACTGCGCGAGGGTGCGCGGTTCCATCCGGTTCTGGAATGCCGCCACCACCGCCATCTGTTCAGGCGTCCTTCTCATAGCGCAGGCCACCGCGACCTCTGTCCTCTGTTCAGGAGGAATCGTCATGAAGGTTGCGATTGTCAGGTAGGCGTGAACGCTCTTGTTTAACCTTAAAAGCGGGAAATCGTCCTCCACTTCAGAGATGGCGATCCTAGCCGCATGGGTGCTCAGCGCATCGGTTAGCTTGTCTTCGAGGTTACTCACGTGTCATGCGGCATCACAATGAATCAATGAGGACTCGCCCCTAATGTCCGCCTTCAACTCGGCCTGAGCCTCCTGCTCATACGCGATTTATGCGCGAACACTTTTGCGCAATTTATTCCCGTGGAGATCTAGTTTTCAAAAAGAGGGGGTTTTTCAGCCGAATCAGTACTTATTATGCTATGTTCTGACTCCCTTACGCATCGCTTGGGCTATGAGCTAAACCGTTATAACTGTTATCGAGCCGGTGGCGCATAGGAAGGCATGCGCCAGACCGCTGCTAATATGGAAAGTTATCGCTTGACCAGTTTACCGAGTTCCGTAAAAGCTACCCGATGGTCTTCTTCACACATTCAAAAAGGATTTGGCGGAATTCGAGCGTCTGTTGCACCGCGACGTGCGCGGCTTCTTCCAGGTCATCCTTCACTATCCAGTCCCAGCCCATTTCGCCGTAGCCCAGCCATCTGCAGATCGATTGTCTTATCAGCAGCAATTTCCCTTCCAGCTCGACACCAACTTCTCCGCGAAAATAATCCCACCCGCCACAATCGCACTCGACCACTACTCGTGCAACACCAATCTCAAGTGGATCCTCATCCACATAAATCGAACCGCCAATATCGCGCATTCGCCGTCCGGTCGTGTTGTGGTAACAGGCTCTAAATGCGCGTTTAACCTCAGCTTTCTTGCAAAGGTTTTTCATCAGTTCGATGTATGGGTTTTTCTCGCTGAATTCACGAGCGCGCCGGTTGTTTTTTGCAGCCTGTTCAGGAGAAAGTTCAACCGAGGGCATTTCTGCCCAGTCCATTAGGTCAAGCGGATCGAATAGTCGTCTTCGATCTGCAACGATCTCTTTCGCCTTGATGCACTCTTCTGAAGTATTTCCAGCCAAATATTTCAGATAGGAAACCCGCACTGCCTCCGGCATGCTTTTCAAAGCCCAATAAAGCCTGCTAGGCGGCGCCCCTTCACCATCTCGCTGCCGTTAGAGAATAGCAAAATCTGTCTTTAATTCCTGAGCGAGACATTTTGCCCGTCCCTCCGCTAAGGTAGACTCGAGTTTTGAGATGAATTCAACCCTATCCATACCTCAACCACCGCCAGCAGAGACCGCCTCTACTTCCCCTTTTGCAATGTCGGTTTGTATTTCCGCGGCCGCCATCTTTTCTGCTTGTCGTACTATCCAGACCGGAATAGGATATAATGGCGCTTTTATCCCACGTCTTCTATAAATAATCACACCCTGCCTTGGCGGGTCAACATCATAGGTCTGGTAGAATACATGTATAGGGGTCACGTTCATCGGTAAGACTCGCCACGAGGACGCACAGCGCTTTGGCATCCTCTTCTGTGACTGGGAAGGCGGGGCGACTGCGGACGGGGGCGACTGTAAAATCGCTTAGTTGGCGGCGAGGGCGGCTTCGATGGACTCAAGAACTTCCGGGGCGTCGGGTGCGGTGCGAGGCTCGAAGCGCTTGATAATGGCGCCGTCGCGGCCGATAAGGAACTTGCCAAAGTTCCACTTGATGTCACCGGGAAACGGCGAGTCTTTGCCCGCGAGCTGGATGTAGAGCGGGTGGCGTTTGGGTCCATTGACGTCAATTTTGTCGAAGAGCGGAAAGGTGACGTTGTACTTGCTGGAACAGAATTGTTTGATCTCCTCGTTGGTGCCCGGTTCCTGGCCGCCAAACTGGTTGCACGGAAAGCCCAGCACGGCAAAGCCCTTTTCTTTGTATTTTTCATGAATCGCCTCAAGCCCTTTGTACTGCGGAGTCAGGCCGCATTGGGAGGCGACGTTGACGATGAGGACAACCTTGCCTTTGTAGGCCTTCAATGAGGCGTCCTTGCCGTTGATGTCCTTGACCGCAATGTCGTGGATGGACGCCGCCCGGACGGCTACGGTTTGGAGCAGAAATAATCCGGCCAGAAGAGCTAACATTTTCATACGCCGAAGTATGGAGGCCAAGCCGGACCATGTCAAATGTGT
>Ga0137379_10007774_pt1 | contig 10168 bp, 10 predicted proteins | sample SagtaG_18_FD_104812 | JGI IMG/M metagenome (GOLD analysis project Ga0137379, IMG submission 104812) | Vadose zone soil microbial communities from Sagehorn Ranch, Mendocino, California, USA - Sage2_L_80_16 metaG | ecosystem: Environmental > Terrestrial > Soil > Vadose zone | place: USA... | reverse complement strand
CTCGCTTCGCTCGTCAGTCCAGACGCCGCCCGCCACGGGCCTGAGTTCTTGGCGCTCGCTTCGCTCGCGCGGGCCCGTGGCTCCTCAGGCGACGTCTTCCCTCCTCGCTTCGCTCGTCAGTCCAGACGCCGCCCGAGCTTCAGCCTGGTGGAGCCGTCGGCAGCTCGGCGTCCGGCGGCTCGGGCGGCACCGCACCGGCCGGGTGGTGCCGCAGCTGGGTCTCCTCGACGAGCGTCAGCCGGTGCCGGGCCCGGCGCTGCCGCCAGAACCAGATGGTCAGGCCGAGCACGGTGGCTCCGGCCAGCATCAGGATCCAGCCGACCACGTGCAGGTCGAGCCAGGCGAAGTTGGCGCGCACCGCGAAGGCCAGGATCGCGCCGATCGCGATCAGGAAGATGCCTCCGCCGATACCCATACCAATCAGACTAACCGGACGGCGTACCGGCGCAACCTCAGAACGCCTCTTCCGGTAGCTCCATCAGGTCGAGCGTGGTGGACTCGACGATCCGCCGGTCTGCGCCGATCCGGGGCAGCACCTCGTGCGCGAAGAACCGCGCGGCTGCCACCTTGCCCTCGTAGAACGCCTGGTCGGCCGCGGAAACCGGTTGCGCCAGCGCGCGCAGCGCGACATCGGCCTGCCGCTGCAACAGCCAGCCGACCACCACGTCGCCGAGCGCGAGTAGAAGCCGCCGCGAGTTGAGCCCGATCTTGTACAGCTCGCGCGGCTCGCCGCCCTGCGCGGCCACCAGCCAGCCGGTGAACGTCGCGAGGATCTGCTGTACCTCACCGAGCGCCTTCGCCAACGCCAGCCGCTCGTCCTTGAGCTGGCCGTTGCCGGCTTCGAAGTCGAGGAAGTCCTGGATCTCGGTCGCGACCGCGGTCACGGCCCGACCGCGGTCCCGTACGATCTTGCGGAACACCAGGTCCAGCGACTGGATGGCGGTCGTACCCTCGTAAAGGGTGTCGATCTTCGAATCCCGCACATACTGCTCGATCGGGTAGTCCTGCAGAAATCCCGAGCCGCCGAAGGTCTGTAGCGACTCGTGGCCGAGCAGTTCGTAGGCCCGCTCGGAGCCGACCCCCTTGACCAGCGGGAGCAGCAGGTCGTTCACGCGCTTGGCCAGCTCGCCGGCAACGGTGTCGCCGTCGACCGCCGCGAGCGCCGCCCGATCCTGCCAGGACGCCGTGTACGCGACGAGCGCGCGCAGCCCCTCCGCGTACGACTTCTGCAGCATCAGCGACCGGCGCACGTCGGGGTGGTGGGTGATGGTCACCCGCGGCGCCGTCTTGTCGGACTGGCGCAGCAGGTCGGCACCCTGTACCCGGTTGCGCGCGTAGTCCAGCGCGTTGAGGTACCCGGTGGACAGCGTCGCGATCGCCTTTGTGCCGACCATCATCCGGGCGTACTCGATGACCATGAACATCTGCCGGATGCCGTCGTGCACGTCGCCGAGCAACCAGCCCTTCGCCGGTACGCCGTGATCGCCGAAGGTCAGCTCGCAGGTCGTGGAGACCTTGAGACCCATCTTGTGCTCGACGTTGGTGGCGAACACGCCGTTGCGCTCGCCCAGCTCACCGGTCTTCGGGTCGAAGTGGTACTTGGGCACGACGAACAGGGACAACCCCTTGGTACCCGGACCGCCCACCCCCGGCGTGTCCACCGGCCGGGCGAGCACGTAGTGGATGATGTTGCCGGTCAGGTCGTGCTCGCCGCTGGTGATGAACCGCTTCACGCCCTCGATGTGCCAGGAGCCGTCGGGCTGCGGTACCGCCCGGGTGCGCCCGGCACCCACGTCCGAGCCGGCGTCCGGCTCGGTGAGCACCATCGTCGACGCCCAGCGCTTCTCGACGAAGAGCTTGGCCCACTCCCTCTGCTCCGGGGTGCCCTCCACCCAGAGCGTGTAGGCGAAGGACGGGCCGGAGGAGTACATCCAGACCGGGGCGTTCGAGCCGAGCACCAACTCGGCCAGTGACCACCAGAAGATCCGCGGGGCGGGCGTACCGTCCAGCCCCGCCGGCAGGTCCAGCCGCCAGAACTCGCTGTCCATGAACGCCTGGTACGAGCCACGGAACGCCTCGGGCATGGTCACGCTGTGTGTCTGCGGGTCGAAGACCGGCGGCTGCCGGTCGCCGTCGGCGTAGCTGGCAGCCAGGTCCTCGCGGGCCAGCCGGTCCATCTCAGCCAGGATGCTGCGCGCCGACCCGGCGTCCACATCGGGGTAGGCCGCGCTGCCCAGCACCCGGTCCGCGCCGAACACTTCGAACAGGTTGAAGTACAGGTCCCTGAGGTTGCTCCGGTAGTGACTCATCGCTGGTCCCCCGTTGTCGCGCGGTGGGCTGGTTACTCAACAGTAACCGGAACTCTATTACCCACCAGTAACCACAACAAGTCAAGGTCTCTGTGTGCTCCCCGACACAAAATCAGGCGTCGGTACCGACTTCCCAGCTCGGGCCGGCCGCCGCGGTCGCCGGCTGGGCTCCGGCGTACTCCATGAGCACCAGGGCGATGTCGTCGTCGAGCCGGCCGTGTACCCACTCCACCAGCGCGCTCTCCAGCGACGCCAGACCGTCGCCGACGGTACCGTGGCCGAGCAGCCGCCAGGCCCGCTCCGCGGTCGGGAAGAACTCGCCCTCGCGGCGCGCCTCGGCCAGCCCGTCGGTGTACAGCAGCAGCCGGTCACCCGGCTCCAGCCGCTCCACCCGCGGCCGTACCACCGGCATGAAGCCCAGCGGCGGCGCGTTCGCCGGCGGCTCCAGCGGGATCACCTCGCCCCGGCGCAGCAGCAGTGGGGCCGGGTGCCCGCAGTTGACGATGGTCAGCGTGCCACCACGCTCCTCGACCAGCGCCGCGGTCACGAAGTCCTCGTCGCCGACCGACCGGGCCACCGCGCGGTCCAGGTCGGCGACGATCGCCCGAAGGTCGGCCCGTTCGTAGGCGACGTGCCGGTACGAGCCGAGCACGATGCTGGCCAGGCGGACCGCGTCCAGCCCCTTGCCGCGGACGTCGCCGATGATCATCCGAACCCCGTACGGCGTGTCCAGCGCCTCGTAGAGATCACCGCCGATGTCGGCCGCCACGCTCGCCGAGATGTACCGCCCGGCCACCGCGAGCGGCCCGACCTGGGGACCGAGCGGCCGCAGGACCGCGGTCTGCGCGACGGAGGCCAACCGGGACAGTTCGGCCAGCCGCTCGGCCTGGCCGGCCCGGACGGTACCCGCGATGGCGGCGATGGCGGTGGCCGCCATGATCGCGCCGATCTGCACCGCGCTCGGCATGGTGAGCCCGTGCGGGTACGACCCGAAGGCGACCCCGAGTGCGGTGGCGAGCCCGCCGATGACCAGTACCTCGAGCCACGCCGCGAACGTGGCGACCAGGAACGGCGCCGACGCCAGCAGACCGATATAGTGCGGCTCCGGGCCGTCCGCGACCTCGATCGCCGAGATGAGTGCGAGCAACACAAAGGCCGCGCCGAGTCCGGCGCGGGCCTCGGAACTCATCGGGCGCTTGTCACCCGGCAGACGCAGCTTCATGGGTACGCCCACAGCATGCCGGATAACCGCGCCCCGCCAAACGTCCGGGAGCGAGATCCGCGCGAACGGACGAAAGCCCGAGCCCCTTCTAGGAGAGCACCTCGTACTTCACGGTGATCACTCCGGCGCTCAGGCTGGCGATCGCGCCGAACGCCGCCGGCGTCAGGTCCAGGCACCGACCGCTGACGAAAGGGCCGCGGTCGTTGATCCGGACCACCGTCGACTTTCCGTTGGCGGTGTTCGTCACCCGTACCCGGGTGTTGAACGGCAGGGTCTTGTGCGCGGCGGTGAACGCGTTCGGGTCCAGCTTCTCCCCGTTCGCGGTCGTCCCGCCGGTGTAGTAGGACGCGCCGCACGTACCGGAGCTGGTCACCGTTCCGCCGCCGGGCGGCGGGCTCGGCGAGGCGGCCTTCTTCGGTGGCGGGGCCGGCGGGGCCGGCGCGGCGGAGGGCGCGGTGGAGGGCGAGGGCGACGCCGCGGGATCCTCCCGGATACCGCTACGGGAAGCGCGCTCGTCGCCGGCACGGCTGGCGGTGGCGCTGGGCGTGCCGGTGGCGCCCACAGCCGTCGGCTTGGGCGCGTCGGTCGCGGGACCGAGGGTCATCGCCGCGGCCGAGGCGCCGAGGACCACCCCGGCGATGGCGAGGGCGGCGATGACGGGTACGGATCGGCGCGGCGAGAACCGGGCATACTGAGCTATTCGGGTCGAGAAGCCGCGCGGGGCAGGCCGAGACGTTCCGGAGTCGGCGTGCTTACCGGACAAGGTCGAACCCTTCGTAGGCGACAGGCCGAAGGTGACGCTATCGGCAGCCGTTCAGGTTTCGTCAAGTCGATCACGCCGGTGTGTTGTCATTTGAGCGTTATCTTTCGTCCGTTCGGACGAGCCGCAGTCTGCCGGATCATCCGGCATCCTTTATGCCGTGCGCCGTACCGTCAGCATCGATCGCAGCCGGCTCATCACCCTACTGGGGTATGTCGCTGACCCTACGCACAGGGCTTGCCAGCGAGAGCTGACCCGGGGTGCTACGTTCCGCCTGCACGACGGTACGTTCAGTCGGGAGCGGGTCCTCCGGACGTACGCCAGGCGGATGCCGGCGGAGACACCGCAGGACGCACTACGCCGGCTCGCGATGTGTGCGTACCCACAACTGCGGCTCGGCGCGGTGAGCGGGCGGCGGCGTTTCGTGCTGTTCCTCGACCCCGACGCCATTCAGGTCGTGGCCTGCCTGAGCGTCTCCAGCTGATGGCGCAGCAGGCCCGCCGCGGCCGGTAGTTTGCTTGCATGAGCGTGCTCGCAGTAACCGGGTCGACCGGGAATGTCGGCAGCCGGGTGGCCCGGCTCCTGTCGGCGGCCGGCGTACCGCAGCGCCTGGTGGTACGCGATCCCCGCCGCGCACCGGCACTCGACGGTACGACCGTCGTCCAGTGCACGTACCAGGACGCAGGAGCCGCCCGGCGGGCCCTCGACGGCGTCGACACCCTGTTCATGGTCTCCGGCGCCGAGGCGCCCGACCGGGTCGACCAGCACCGCACGTTCATCGACGCCGCTGCCGCGGCCGGGGTCGCCCGCGTCGTGTACCTGTCCTTCTACGGCGCGTCCCCGGACGCCACCTTCACCCTCGCGCGCGACCACTGGGCCACCGAGGAGCACATCCGCGCCACCGGACTGGCCCACACCTTCATCCGGGACAACATGTACCTCGACTTCTTCCCGTTCATGGTCGACGACGGGGTTATCCGGGGACCGGCAGGCGACGGGAGGGTGGCCGGCGTCGCGCAGGACGACATCGCCGAGGTCGTGGCGACGGTGCTCCGCACGACGGGCCACGACGGGGCGATGTACGAACTGACCGGGCGGGAAGCCCTGACCCTCCACGAGATCGCCGCGCTCCTCGGCCCCGGCGTGCGGTACCAACCGGAGACGGTCGAGGAGGCGTACGCCTCCCGGGCCAAGTACGGCGCGCCCGACTGGCTGCTCGACGCGTGGGTCAGCACGTACACGGCCATCGCCACGGGCGAACTGGCCGGCATCACCGAGGTGGTGGAGCGGATGACCGGCCACCCACCGCGGACGCTGGCGGAGCTGCTCGGAAGCGCGCCATGACCGCCGAGCACGCCAGGCTCGCCACGGCCGACGCCGTTACCGCTCCGTGGCGCCGCTGGGGGCCGTACGTCTCCGAGCGCGCCTGGGGCACCGTGCGCGAGGACTACAGCGACGACGGCAACGCCTGGGCGTACCTCCCGCACGACCACGCACGCTCCCGGGCGTACCGGTGGAGCGAGGACGGCCTCGCCGCGATCTGCGACGAGGTGCAGACGTTCTGCCTGGGCCTGGCACTGTGGAACGGAACCGACCAGATCCTCAAGGAGCGCATCTTCGGCCTCACCGGCCCGGAAGGCAACCACGGCGAGGACGCCAAGGAGTACTGGTGGTACCTGGACTCCACGCCCACCCACTCGTGGATGCGCTGGCGGTACCACTACCCGCAGGCGCCGTTCCCGTACGCCGACCTGGTCGCCGAGAACGGCCGTCGCGGCAAGCTCGACCGCGAGTACGAGCTGGTCGACACCGGCGCGTTCGCCGACGACCGGTACTGGGCGGTGACCGTGGACTACGCCAAGGCCGGGCCGGAGGACCTGTGCCTGGTGGTCCGGGCCGCGAATCGCGGGCCGGACGAGGCGGTGCTGCACGTGCTGCCGACGCTGTGGTTCCGCAACACCTGGGCGTGGGGACTGCCGGGACAGGACGCGGTACCGGCGATCCACGACGACGGTGGCCGGCTGGTGGCCGAGCACCGGCAGCTGGGCAAGCTGACGCTCGCCGGGGACGGGGCACCGGCCCCGCTCTTCTGCGACAACGAGACCAACAACCCGCGCCTGTTCGGGGTACCCGGCCGCTCGGCCTACCCCAAGGACGGCATCAACGACCACGTCGTGCACGGCGCCGCCACGGTGAACCCGGATCGGCGCGGCACGAAGGCGGCGCTGCACTACGTGCTGACGGTACCGGCCGGGGAGAGCCGGGAGATCCGGCTGCGCCTGACCCGCGGCGACGTTGTGGTGCCTGACCTGGGTGACGGCTTCACCGCGGTACTGGCCGATCGCGAGCGGGAAGCCCACGAGTACTTCGCCGCGCTCACGCCCGCGTGGACATCGCCCGCGGAAGTGATGGTGCTGCGCCAGGCGGTGGCCGGGTTGATGTGGGGCAAGCAGTTCTTCCACTACGACGTCGAACGCTGGCTGGACGGCGACCCGGCCGGCCCGCCCCCGGCACCGCGGCGCCGGTACGGGCGCAACGGCGATTGGCTGCACCTGAACAACCACGACGTCATCTCGATGCCCGACCCGTGGGAGTACCCCTGGTACGCGGCCTGGGATCTGGCGTTCCACTGTGTACCGATCGCGCACGTCGACCCCGAGTTCGCCAAGGGCCAGCTGCTGCTGATGCTGCGCGAGTGGTACATGCACCCCAACGGCCAGATCCCGGCGTACGAGTGGGCGTTCGGCGACGTGAACCCGCCGGTACACGCGTGGGCGGCGCTACGCGTGTTCGAGCTCGACGGCGCCCGCGACCACGCGTTCCTCGCCCGGGTCTTCCACAAGCTGCTGCTCAACTTCACCTGGTGGGTCAACCGCAAGGACGCCGACGGTAACAACGTCTTCCAGGGCGGCTTCCTCGGGTTGGACAACATCGGGCCGCTGGACCGGTCGACGGTACCGCCGGGCCGGTTGGAGCAGAGCGACGGCACCGCCTGGATGGCGATGTACGCGCTGAACCTGCTGGAGATCGCGCTCGTCCTCGCCGAGTGGGATCCGAGCTACGAAGACACCGCGACCAAGTTCTTCGAGCACTTCGCGTACATCGCCGAAGCCTTGCGGAACAAGGGATTGTGGGACGAGCAGGACGGCTTCTTCTACGACGTTCTCGCACTGGACGACGGGCAGCGCCAACCGCTGCGGGTACGGTCGATGGTCGGCCTGCTGCCGCTGGCCGCCACGACCACCCTGGGCGAGGCCACGCTGGCGCGGCTGCCCGAGTTCGCCGGCCGCTTCCGCTGGTTCCTGGCCCACAAGAGTCGGTACCGGGAAGTCGTCGGCGAGACGCATGTGCGCGACGGTGCCGAAGGCCGCCTGCTGTGCATTGTGGACGGTGACCGGCTGGTGCGGATCCTGGCGACCATGCTGGACGAGGCGGAGTTCCTTGCCCCGTACGGGCTGCGGGCGCTGTCGCGCCGGCACCGGGAGCACCCGTTCACCATCGAGCTGGGCGGCATGGCGCACACCGTCGACTACGAACCCGGCGAGTCGACCAGCGGCATGTTCGGCGGCAACTCCAACTGGCGCGGCCCGATCTGGTTCCCGGTCAACTATCTGCTCATCGAAGCGCTGCGCCGGTACGCCCGGTTCTACGGCGACGACCTCCTCGTCGAGCACCCGACCGGCTCGGGTACCAAGGTCGGGCTCGCCGCAGTGGCGACCGACCTGTCCCGCCGGCTGGTCCGCATCTTCCTCGACGACGAACACGGCCGCCGGCCGGTCTTCGGCGACCAGGAGTTGTTCCAGACCAACCCGGACTGGCACGACCTGCTGCCGTTCCACGAGTACTTCCACGGCGACACCGGGCGCGGCCTCGGCGCCTCGCACCAGACCGGCTGGACCGGCCTCGTCGTCGACCTGATCCTGCGGGACGCCGCCAGTCTCGGGACAGGGGACCGAATGAGGACGGTTCGATGACCGCGTAGCGCACGACCGTGCCATGCGACGGAGGGCTGCGGTCGGCACACTCCTGGCGGTACTCACCCTGCCCGCCTGCGGCCCGGCCGGCAACGGCGGGGTCGTGGTCGAGGACCTTCAGCGGGCCCGGACGGGTACCGAACAGGCCGGCTGGACGCCGCAGGCCGCCCGGCAACAGCTGATGTCGGCCATCGAGAACGACCGGCACGCCAAGGCAGTCGGCGACATCACCGGCTACGCCGATGGACACTGCGGCGGAGGCTGACGAAGATGGGGGCTCACCTGGTGCGGGTGATGTGCCGAACCGGCCAGAGCTGGGACCGTCGCAGCGCATCCGTTCCGGCCGTCGTCATGACGTTCACCCACACGGATGTGGACGACTCCCCGCTGCCGTCGGCGAGGCGGCGCGAGTGCTGCGACCGGGAGGACGACTCGTCTATCTCGGACTGCACCCGGCGTACGTCGGCGCCGTTCCCCAACAAGATCCCCAACAGACCTGTTGGGGGCGGCGCCGGTTCGGGGGCCTCCACGAGGGAGGTGACCATGCACTGCGTGACGACGGCCCGTCCCAACAATTAGGCACAAAACGTCTGGCGAGTCAGAGATGGTCCGCGCGATTGGGGCGGCACGCCAGCGCTGCCCGTTTCCACGCTCAGCGACGTCAGGCTCCACGCCGGATTGGGGCGCATAAGTACGTCGAGTACTTGACGTACTTACACAGTTGAGGCACCCTTGGTCGAGGAGACCAGCGGAGGTGGGCCTGATGTCGATCACGCATTATGACAGCTATACCGATGCCCGCGCGCACCTCAAGGACCTGCTTGACGCCGCCGAACGGGGCCGCGTCGCCACCGTTCGGCGCGACGCGGGACGGACGGCAGTTGTCGATGTCGAGCGGCTCCGCACCTCCCTCGCAACGCCGATCCCCTCGCGTGCGCAGGTGGTAGCAGAAGCTGGCGGCTGGTCGGTGTTCATCCCGGGCCTTCCCGTCGCAGCCGACGGAGCCACCTTCGATGAGGCAATCGCCGAGATGATCGATGCGCTACGGGAGTACGCCGAGGACTGGCAGGAACGCCTGCTGGACGCTCCCAACCACCGCAACAACTGGGCACTGGTCCAGCTGATCAGTCTCAGCACTGATGATCAGCTGCGAGACTGGCTGGTTGGACCCGGTCGGTGATGTGGCCGCAACCCACCTGTCAGGACCACGACAAGTTCTGCGGCATCGAGGGCTGGACTCCGGTTCGTGACGCACGCGGACGTACCGGGACGCACCACGTCACCTACGAGCTGAACCTGCCGGACGGTCGCATCCTCCGAACAAGGATCTCGCATCCGCCCGACCGCACCACCTATGGATCAAGCCTCTGGAGCCATATCCTCCGCGACCAACTCGCCGTCTCCGAGGAGGAGTTCTGGAGGTGCGTGCGCGACGGGGTCAAACCCGACCGAGGCGTACCGGAAGCGCCCCCGCAGGCGCTACCGGCCGATCTCGTCCACCTTCTGCTCACCCGCGTGGGCCTCTCAGACTCCGAGGTCGCCGCGATGAGCAAGGCCGAAGCGGTTGAGCGACTCAACCGCTACTGGACCGAGGGCGCGTAACCGCTCGCATGCGATGGTTCTCGGCATCCCGGTGACCAACAGCCCGTGGACTCGTTGCTGCGCCGGATCTACAGCGGCGGCCAAGCAGGCGCGGCGTTGGATGCACCAAGGTCGGCGGCTACAACGTACAGTTACGGGGCCGGTCACCAGTGGTCGCCGCGATCAGCATCGACCGGGCGGCGCTGGTAGCGCATATCTACACCGCTGGAGCGACGGTGTCGCGCTCGTCCAGCTCAGGATCCTCCCGGTAATCGGACGGGATGTCGAGCATCTCGGTCTCCGGCCGGTAGCCGGGATCGAG
>Ga0137379_10007773_pt1 | contig 10168 bp, 19 predicted proteins | sample SagtaG_18_FD_104812 | JGI IMG/M metagenome (GOLD analysis project Ga0137379, IMG submission 104812) | Vadose zone soil microbial communities from Sagehorn Ranch, Mendocino, California, USA - Sage2_L_80_16 metaG | ecosystem: Environmental > Terrestrial > Soil > Vadose zone | place: USA... | reverse complement strand
CTGCCGATATCGGCAGAGCCTAAATGTTCATCTCTGAGCTTTACCCGGCCATCGAGCGCGACTATCTCATTAACAAAAAGCGCACCGTGCGCAACGTTCAATGTGCCTGGCGGAAGCATCTCGCGGAATTCTTTGGCCCGCAGCCCATCGTGCCCTTCCGTCCCAGCCGGGTTTCCTCCTACATCCTGGCGCGGCAAGCGGAAGGAGCACGCAATGCGACCATCAACCGGGAAACTGCGGTACTCAAGCGCATGGCGGCGCTGGCCATCGAGAACTACGAAGCCGAAATCGAAGACGAAAAGCTGATTGCTTCGCTGGTACGCTGGGGAAAGATCAAGCCGCTCGACGAATCGGACAACGTGCGCGAGCAGACCCTCGGCGCAGACCTCTATGACGCCTTCGCCCGCGAAACCGCCAGAGTGGGTTTATGGTTTCGGGCGATGTTTGAAGTCGGCTACACTCGCGGCTGGCGGCGATCGGAGCTCACCGAACTGCAGGTGAAGCGGCTCGACCTGGCGCGGCAGACCATCCGGTTGACTCCGCAGATGACCAAGAACAAGAAGCACCGCGAGATCTCGATGACCGCGATCGAGTACGAGCTGCTGCGCCAGTGCGCCGCGGGCAAGGGTCCGGAGGATTACGTCTTCACTCGCGAACAAGATGCTTCGGGAAGAAAGCCTAGAAACGCTGGCCACATCACCGACTTCCGCAAAGACTGGAAGCGGGTCTGCGAGCGAGTGGGGGTCACTCCGGGACGCGCGGGTCTGATCTTCCACGATCTCAGGCGTACCGGGGCCTCGAACCTGATCGACTCCGGCCTCGACCAGAAAGAAGCCATGCTCAACACCGGGCACCGCACCCCGTCGGTCTTCGAGCGCTATCACATCGTCAGACGGGACCGCATGCAGGAGACCGCCGAAAAGATCGAGCGCGGCCACCGCGAGCGCCAAAGGGCGGCCCGCTATCAGCAAGAGGAAATGTTCGGCGGGAAGATCCCGCCGGGGAGGGCGTCATGAGGAAACCCATGGCTGAGACACGCCAGCATGCTGAAATAACTTACGGTGCCCGCTGGATGAATTCTCCGTCTCCGCAGCGTTATCAAATTTGGCGGATGGAATGTGTTCACTGCGAGTTCTTTATTGAGCCTAGTCGTTTTCGGCAATACAACGAAGATCGAAAAGAGCATCCGCAGGCATATGGCAACTTTGCAAGCATCGCTCATGCGCGGAAGGTAATGCGCGAACACATCCAGAAGGAGCACGCTAATGGATGAAGCACTCAAAGTTTGCCCAGAATGCGGCTGTGAAGTTGTAAACAGTAGCGGATTGCTCGTCTGTGAGTGTCCGGCTGAGACCCCGAGGAGTGAGCCGATGAACGCACAGGAATTCTACGAAGCTAACGCCACCAAGGTAGTGAACGTACCGCGACCTGGACATCCCGAAGACCCAAGCGGTTGGGATGGAGTACGCCGTGCCAGTGAAGCCCAGTTTATTGCTAAAGATGTCTTGGTGATGACACTGGCAGATGCTTTCGACTTTGCCGAGAAGTACAAAGGAAGTTGTTGAAAATGACGGATATCAAGCCGAGTGAGCCAGAAGATCATTCTAAACCGTGGTCGTGTGGACATCCCGATTGCCCATGTAGCGGTGGAAGGTTACATGCGCCTGAAATCGGGAGTGAGCCGAGCCGGGGAGCGCAGGGATTTGCTAGCTGGATATTAAATAGCTATGACTGGCAAAAATTCTACTTGGCGTTAGAGGGGATTAAATCAGCGGCGTCAGCGACGAGATGGGCGAATGCCGTTGCACCATTCGCCGAAGCCTACGCCGAGTCTGAGCGGGCGGTGCTGCTCAAAGCCCTCAAGAAGATGGTCGGATGGCTGAATTACGCCGAGGAGCAGGATCACTGGTATTTCGCAGAGGAGCAAGCGCCAAAATTTCACGCCGACAAGGCTGAGGCCGAGGCGGCGATTCGGAAGGCAGAGCACGATGGCCTTTAGGTAGAACCGCCGATTGGGAATCGGCAGCTCTATGTCCCCGAGTGTGCAAATCTTTTCACCCGCCTTGTGTCGTTCACGTCTGGCCCCACCAGATCGAGTGCCCCAGTTTCGGTGCTATGAAAAAGTTCGCAAACCCGAAAATTGAAGCGGCCTATCGCTGGCGTTTACTAGCCCGCCGCGAACAGCTAGCCAGGCAGCATGCCGCCATACCCCTGCGAAAGTTCCAGCCTGTTCCGCCCCAGCCTGTCAGTCGAAGTGGCGCAGCGGAAGTACTGCGTTCATTGCCCGACTCGAAAGATTCCTCTCCCTACGAGGTTCCCTGTGAGGACAAGTTGGATATGCCGTGGGCCTTCAGGCGGTAGCCTTCGCACGGGCTTCTAGCGCGGCGGTCTAGGTATGCACAGGAAATCCACAACTACTGCACCTTGGACGGTGCAGATTTCTCGTTCGCTTTCGTATTTTCCCTTGCCACCGCCGATATCTGGGGACTAGAGTGGTCAGCGCTTCAGTTTTCCCTGCGCAAAGCTCGCGATTCGTAATCGGCAGGTCGCCAGTTCAACTCTGGCCGTCGGCTCCATTCCGAACTAGCGGCATCGCGGGAGAAGGGCTCCCCGAGATGTCCATCAAAGCCTCGCTTCGTCCGCTCCATGGCGCCTTCGTAGTCGGCGAAGTCCCACAGCAGTACTCCGGCAACCTCATTGAGTCCCTAGTTTCCACCGTCGAGGGCGCCGGAGCCGCCATCCTCGCCAAATCCGGCACTGTTATTCCCCTGAAGCCCAATGCCCGTGACTACATCCGCCTGACCGTGCTTCCGCCGGAAACCGAGATCCACTGCTCGAACGTCGATTGTGAACGCACTGCCCGGGTGCTGGCCGACTCCCGCGACCAGGATGTGCTCCCCTTCTGCAAGGAGTGCGCCTACGTGGAGTTCTCGCACTGGATGGTGGGGGTATGAGCATCGGCGTCGAAGAAGTGAAGCAACTACTGCGCGAGGTTTACAAGCGCCAGGGCTTCATCGTCATCGGCCAGCCACCTGACGCCGTGAGAAAGATGCAACTCGGCCAGGTCACAGAGCGCATTTTTCAATTTGAAGTGGAGGCGGAGTTTTTGCTTTCGGAAAGCGCCACTCAGCAGAACTGGGACCAGCAGAACGATTTGATCGCCGAGCTTCGGCCGCACTGGCATCGTTTTCCAAACGGAATTGGCGGGTGTTTCTTCAAACTTGTTCCGGTACCGGTAAAGGCCGCGCGAAAAGAGAGGCTCCGCGCATGAGCCGCCCGCTCGCCTTCGGCTTCGCTCTGATCTCCGCCGCCCTGCTGTGGCCGCTCGCCTTTCTGGTGGGCGCGCTGGTGCGGGGCTGGCGCTTCAGCGTGCGCGTGGTGGATGAGGATGAGCTGAGAAAGGCGGGGCTTTAGTGAAGATCGCGATCACTTCGACCGACATGGTCACGGATGTGAACGGTGTGCGCGTTCGCGTGTGGAACGGCATCACCGAGCGGGGCGTGAAGTGTCGCGTGTTTGTTCACATGTTAAGAACGAACGCTGATGCCGATGTCGCTGAGTTCGAAGCGGAACTCAAGGCACAACCCTCACCCATTCCTGATCGTTACATCGACATGAGGCATATCCTGTGAAACGCTCCGGCACTTCCGCCTTCGCGCTCACTCTTCCGAAACGTCCGGAGAATCGCACCGCCGAAGTCGTCTCTATTTCCGGGCGTGGCCGCATTGCGCGGCGCGGAGTCTACTTTCTCCTGATCGGCAGGCACCGGCGCTCGGTCTACCAGCAGCTCGACGGCAAAGTCGTACTCGGCGATGAGTGCTCCTGCTTCACCGACTGGCAGCCGGATTTTGAAGTCACTCGCAGCGAGGATTGCGTCATCGACCAGCACCGGATAGAAGCGATCCACGATGGGCCGCGAGGTGCCGCGTGAGCCGCTATCGCACTCGCCCGGGCGCATGGTCGGAAGCTGAGCATCAGCAGTTGCGCGAACTCTATCCGGTTCGGCGAACGCGTGAAGTGGCGCGGCTTCTGGGGCGATCATTGAAGTCGGCCTCCTCGCGCGCGAAAGTGCTCGGGCTGAAGAAATCTCCTGGCGCATTCGGCGCCAAAACGCGGTGGACTCTCGAGCAAGACCGCCAAGTTCGCAAATTCTATCCCCACACTTCTACTGCGAAGCTCGCGGAGCGCGTCGGCCACTCACTACTTTCGACGTACAGGAGGGCGCATCAGCTCGGCCTTCACAAGACGCAGGAGTATCTCGATAGCCCCGTCGCATGCCGCTTGAGACGCGGCGACAACGTAGGTTGGGCGCATCGATTCGAGAAAGGCCAGGTCCCGCACAATAAAGGCCTACGCCGTCCGGGATGGTTTCGCGGCCGCATGCGCGAGACGCAGTTCAAGAAAGGCAAGCAACCGCGAAACACGATGTGTCTCTGGTCGTTCCGCGTCAACACCGACGGCTACCTTCTCTTGAAAACCGGGAAGCCCGGCGCGAAGCCCAATGACGGCTGGGAGTGGGTGCACAAGTTGGTCTGGGAACACGCGCACGGCCCGATTCCTGAGGGGCATCGCATCTGGTGGAAAGACCGCGACCATCTGAATAACTCGCTCGCCAATCTTGAGCTGCTTTCGGGCGCTGACCATGCCGCGCGCATGACCATTCATAATTTGCCGCCCGAGCTGAAACAGGTAATCCAGCTTACCGGCGCGATCAATCGGGCCATCACCATGAGAGGACGGAAAAGTGAAGAACAAGATCGGCGATCTGCGTAACCACCTGTTTGAAACGCTCGAAGCGCTAAAGGACAAAGAGCAGCCGATGGAGATCGAGCGCGCCCGGGCAATCTCAACCGTCGCGAAAACGATCATCGACACCGCGCGCTGCGAGCTTAAGGCTTACGAGCTCTTGGGCGAAGGCGAACCGGCGAATTTCTTCCCGGACGCAGACGACAAAGTTCCCAAGGCGCAGCGCATGAAAGCCATGTTGCGCGGCATGCAGTGACCAAGCTCCGTCGGAGTTAAACCCCGGCGAATTCGGTGAGGAAAGGAGGTCGCGGAGAATCGCCAGAGCCATTGTCCGGTCGCCGAACGTGCATGCAGGCCGGCCAATGATTCGGGGGGGGGCAGCTGCCACCGGGGCCCTCTCCCTGGATTAAACAATCGCCATGACCATCACCTGCAAGAAGTGCAAAGTTCCCAAGATTCCGTCGCTCTACCGCCCCTGTGATATCCGAAGGCAGACACACATCTGCCGGAGTTGCCGGGGTACGCTGGGGAATTCGAAGATCTCGCCCGGCCAGGTCATCACCAGCTGGCGCACTTCGAATGGCGTGTTTTTTGCCGAGGGACGGGTGCGCCCCTAAATGGAGAAGTGTGACTTGCCGAGGCTTGACTGGATTCCCAATAAACGAACGCTGCGGGCGCCTCGCCACCTCCTAAAGGAAGAGTTTCAGCGCGACTGGTTTAACACCCTTCGCGACGCGATGTTCGACAACCTGGAGATGCAAGGTTACTTACTCAAGACGGATGACCTTTGGCGGATCGCGGGGGCGCGTACCCGAGCCTTTTGGAATGCCAACTGTGCGGCGGTTATGGCTTGCTTCGGTAGTGCAACGGTGTCCGGTCAGGAAGTGATCTTTCTCCGATCACAACTCGAAGTCATGGATGAGCAGCGAGAGAAGCTGCGTGGCACCAAACGTGCTCGCGCAGGCCCCTCTCACTCTCAATCTGTATTTGATTTTGAAGTTCAACAACAAAACCAACCTGTAGCTACAAGTGTGTGCGAGGTGTCGAATGAAAGGAAGCCTAGTGCGTCAGAACGCGATCGTGAAACCAAACGCAATTCAATTGCCGCCATCACGAAAAATCTTGGCGGTGCAACTGGTGTTGACCGCGCAGAACGCCAAGGTGTTACTAAGCGAAGAGTTGCAATCTGAGTTTGTGCGCGAATTCGAGCGAGAGTCGCCGGAGTTATTAGAGCGGGTTTTCCGCGCCTGGCGGCGGCGCTCGAAATTTATGCCCGCAATCTCCGAGATCTACGATCTTCTCGAAGAAGAGGCCCACACCCGCGACCAGGAACGCCAGATGGAACGGGACCAGCAGGATCGCGAAGACCGCGAAGCCGCTCGCGAAATCTGGCAGGATCCCGCGCAGGCGCAATGGCTGGAACAGCAGGCGAGAGAGCTGGCTCACAAACTTGCGCTGTCGCCAGCGATCACCGCCAATCGACCGTTCATCATCCGGAGAGCGCAACCCGTCTCTCCGGGAATAACACTGACTACCGAGGAGATCGCCGAACGACGCGACCGGGAGCGCCAGGAGATCCGGGAACTCAAAGACGCGGAGCAGTGGAATGGATTAAGCGAACCGCTGCGGAAGCAACCCAAGCCTTTGCCGGCGGACGCTGGCGAATCCCTCAAACGGCCAGAGAAAGCGGTGAAGGGAGCTGCCCGTGGCTGAACCCGCCATCCCCTGGCGCACCTTGCGGCCATACATTGTGCACGAGATCGAACCTGGCCGCGCCCCAGAGGTTAAACCTCACCCCTGGCTCGAAGAAAAACAGATGGCGCTGGCCCGTCGGGTCATGGCAAGCGAGCTGGCGCGATCGAATCACCTCGATTTAACTGGAGAGCGTTACGGCCGCTTGCTGGTTTTGCGGATCGAGAGTGGCACCGGGAAAAAACGGATGTGGCGCTGCCGCTGCGTTTGCGGGCGATCGAAGCTCGTACCCACCTGCCGTTTGCGCAGCGGCACCACCCAAAGCTGTGGCTGTTTGTTTCTTGAGAGTGCGCGGCGAAATGCGGCGCGGAACCGGCCGAAGGCGATGGCGGCCATCCGAGCCAAGAGCGCGAAGAAGAGAGGGCAGGCCCGGCGAACCTCAACGGCCAGGAGTTCGAGTTCCAGCCTGCGCTCGACATGACGCCCGGCACCGACATCGAGGTCCACATGGAGTTGCCGAGCGGCCACGCCCACGTCACCGTGCGCTGCCACCTGACCACACAACTCATGGAACAGCGGCCCGACTGCCAGGTGATCGAAGACGGCCAGAGGAAGATCATCGTGGCCATGCCGGGCTCGATCCAGCGTTCGAAGTTGAGCTGGAAGATCCGGCTGCTCCGGTGGCTGGCCAAGGGGTGAACGTGAGAACGAGATTTCCATTCGGCATCCGGGTCGATTGCCATCGTGACCTGGAGAGCGGCCTGTTTATCGCTAAATTCGGCGAAGTTCTGGAATGCGCTTCCACCGAAGAGAAGGCGGTATCGAACTTGCTCGACGTGCTTGAATGTGTCGGTCAGCACATTGGAGAGTCACGTAGAGGATACGGCACCGCCGCAAAGCCAAGCTGATGATCTACGCCATCAAAGTGATCGACCGAGGTCGGACGAGGCAAGCCGGTCAACATCGTGAAGTATCCGGCGAAGAAGAAGGTGAGCTAGGCTTGGAATACCATAAGATCGAGACGCTTTACGAGCGCGACGAACGCACCTTCAAGGTGAAGCCGGGCGTACTGAAGAACCCAACCTATTCCATGCTGAAGTCGTGGCACTGGACGGAGAAGATCGACGGCACCAACATCCGCGCGATCTGGAACCATGAAACCGGCCAGCTCAGCTTCGGCGGCAAGACAGACAATGCCCACATCCATGCGGACCTGATTCGCTATCTCTATGAGAACCTGCCGGTTGAGAATGTTCGCGCGGTCTTCCCAGATGTCAGTGCAGTGATCTACGGCGAAGGCTACGGAGCGGGAATCCAGAAGGGCGGCCATTACTCGGACAAAAAGAAACTGATTGTATTTGACGTGTTGGTTGACGGCAAGTGGTGGCTGAACTGGGAGAACGTGTGCGACGTGGCCGCGAAGCTGCACCTCGACGCCGTCCCTTACCTTGGAGAGATGTCACTTGAAGATGCGACCGAGATGTGCCGCGCCGGATTCCCCTCGCGGTTGAACGGCGGCAAAGCTAGAGCAGAAGGACTGGTCGGGCGTCCACTCGAAACCCTATTCGACAAAAAACACGCGCGCCTGATCGTGAAGCTCAAGACGAAAGATTTCTAGCCCTTCTGTGAGTTGCACACCCAGCAGCTCGCCGAATTCAGCCACTCGCGCTTCTCGTTTTCGACGCGGTCATCGCGCCAGGCCCCGCCGAATCCCCTGCGTCTGGAATGTTCGAAGGTCGCATCGTGCGCACTCAGTCTCTTTCCGCACAGCGAGCAGCGCCAGTTCTGCCGACTTAACATAATATTAAGCCGCCTGAGATACTCCCGCCTGCCGACGAGCGAGTCCTGGCAGACCTCGCGCCCGTCCGGGTATTGGCGGACTGCACCCTGGAGCAGCAATTCGTAGCGCAAAACGTTCGCTGGCTTCGGGTGAGGAAGCCAGCGGTAACGAGAGCGCGAGAGGGGGCGCCGGCGATTCATACGTAGGGGTTGGGATTGCGGACTTCTGCGATCATGTCGTGAATCTCATCCTCGATAAAATCCTGAATTCGCTGGGCAAGGTGTTGGATCGTTATTCGGCTGGTGCCTGCCGGCACAAAGTGTTCAGCCAGTTCTTCGCATTTGGGGTCGTAGCTCATAAATTCTCCTTTCAGGGGATGGGGCGGCGGCGATTCAGAAGGGCACCGCCTCCCCGTTGGCCTTCACCTGGTCCACGCTCTTGGTGAGCATCACTTCGAGCAGAGTCTTATCGCTGCCCACGCCGCGAAAATCTTCCTTCGCGAGTCCGACCATCTCGAGCAACTGCTGTTCGTCGACCACCGGCTCGGCCTTCAGCCTGCGCTCGAGGCACATCAGGATGCCCACGCACTGCTGCAACTGGTTGACGTCGTACTGCTCGAGGCGGGTGCGCGACCGGACGCCGGTGATCATCTCGCCCACGATCGCCCGCATCCGCTTCATGGCCGCGGTCGAGCCCGGGAAGATCAGCTCGATGGTGGCATCCCAGTCCTCGAGACATGCCTGCTTCATGCGCTGGCGGTGGTAATAGTCGCCGCGCCCGTCATCCTGGATGAGCCCTTCGCTGGATGCTTCCTCGAGCGTGGCGTGTTCGCCGGTCGCCTGCACCGCATCGAAGTGCGGCTTGATGTCATCCCACACCGCGCGATATCCGCCGGGCTGATATCTGGGCTTGTCGCCCCAACGGAAGACGCGGCCATTGAGCGCCCAGGTGCGGTCTTTCAGCACATCCGCGCGGTGAATCATGCGGCCTTCGCCGTCGCGGGTTTCGCCGCCGCGCAATTTCTTGGGCTTGCGCTCGAGCGAGAGCTCGACCAGGAAATCCGGCTCATAGCCGAACGACTCCGAGCCTCCGGCTTTGAACGCGGTCCCGGTCTTGACCAGGTTGATCTCGCCGGGTTTGTTGCCCTCTACTTCCTCGAGCACGTTCCCCAGCCGCCCGATGGCGATCGCGTGCAGCTTCGAGTTGCGGAACGCAGTCACATACTCGTTCCACATGGCCCTAAGATCGCCCCAGACGTTGATGGGGATGAAGCCGTTGTTCTTGGCTTTGTAGGACTGCATCAGCTCGAGCCACATCACCGTGAGCTGGTCGGCGACCCAGACGCAGGCCCCGGCACGCTCGGCTTCGCGGATGTCGTCGAGCATGGCTTTGAAGGTCGGCACCTTTCTCTGCACGAGCTCGATCTTCTCCGGCAGGAAGATGCGCGGACGCAGGAACTGCCAGCCGGGTTCGGTATCGGTGACCCAGACGGGAGCCCCGGCGTGCAATTCTTTTGAGACGGCGGCGGCGATCAGACCGGCGGTCGTGGTCTTGCCGGACCCCTGGCCTCCGAAGATGCCGATCTTAAGTGGAATGATTTTGGTTGCGGGCATGACTATTTCTCCTTTGTGAATTCGAGTGACTTCCGGGCCCAGAGCCCGGCGAATTGTTCGGCGAATTCCTTGCGGCGGCGAAGAAGCTCGTTCAAGTCTTCGCAGATTCGGCAGCGCCCCAAGGCTTCATAGAGTGAGTCGTGATCGAGCGCCTCGTCCGACTTCGCAAGCTCGGCGAGCGCGGCCTCTAACTCCAGGTAGCGTTCGGCGGCCTCGCGCCAGGTGTCGGACGTGAAATTAAAAAACGAGTAGCGGTGAAAGAGCTCTTCCGCCATCACGCCGCCTCCCTTCGACCGAGGAATTCCTCGACCCCTTCGGGAGTGATGGAGCTGAAGTG
>Ga0137379_10007771_pt1 | contig 10168 bp, 6 predicted proteins | sample SagtaG_18_FD_104812 | JGI IMG/M metagenome (GOLD analysis project Ga0137379, IMG submission 104812) | Vadose zone soil microbial communities from Sagehorn Ranch, Mendocino, California, USA - Sage2_L_80_16 metaG | ecosystem: Environmental > Terrestrial > Soil > Vadose zone | place: USA... | reverse complement strand
GCCATCCGATCTGCGCCGCCGACCAGCCCCCGCCGGCCAGCCTGCGCTCGACCGTCTCCACGGGCGCCTCCCGCAGGCGCTTCACGAAACGATCGTGCGCCTCACGGTACGGGCCCGCTGCCGCGCGATTCGCTCAGTGTGTGATTCCATACTTCGGCTCCTTCCGCGCGGAGGTCCTTCCGCCTGAAGGCGGAAGCTACAGGATCACCTGTAGCGGAAGCTACAGGATCACCTGCTGCGCCGAGGTCCTTCCGCCTGACCAGCCTCCGCGAAGGCTACGGCGGTCCGCCGAAGCGCTTCGCGCGAAGGCGGGAGGCGGAAGCTACAGGATCACCTGCCTGAAGGCGGAGCTACGGGTATCGTCGACAGCGGCTCAGCCGCCGTAGTACGACGGAATCGGCATGTCGCGCATCGTGTGCAGCCCGGGCGCGGCGTCCAGAATCTTCGGAATCGAGTTGACGGTGATGGAGGCAGTCGCGACGTCGCCGTGCACCCCGCCGGCAATCCTGCTCCGGATGGTCGGCGATCCCGTAATCTCGACCGCATCGAACGACTCGGGCGCGCCCAGGTACGCTTCCATGTGCAGCGTGATCACGGCCTCGTCCTTGCGATAGCCGACGCCGTCCTGCACGATGCCGCAGACGTACCCGGCATCGACGGCGAGGAACTCGCTCGAGACCGTCTCGGTGGCAATCTTCGGCTGTATCTCATCGGTGATCCGGTCGATCTTCCAGCCCATCGCGTCCGCGATCATCGTCACCGACTCGGCGAGTCCCACGTGCCGCACGCTGCCGGCGTCGACCCTCTTCTGAAACTGCTCGCGCGTGAGCCCCGCGCCGATCTTCAGCTGGAACGGGAGCCGCCGGACGCGCGCGTCCTGGACGCGGTCGACGCGGATGCGGTCCACGCGCTCGCACACGCCGGTGAGCGTGATCGGCAGCGCGTCCATCGTGAAGCCGGGATTCACGCCGGTCCCGATCACCGCCGCCTTCGCCTTCTTCGCCATCGCGTGAATGGCGCGGGCGTATTTCAGGTTCGCGCCGTTCGGATACGCGAGCTCCTCGGTGGTCGACACGATCGGGACCTTCAGCTTCAGAATCTCCGCGATCTGCGGCGTGACCTTCTTCAGCGACGACAGCGTGCAGAGCACGACGACGTCGGGTTTGGTGGACTTGATGGTCTTCTTCGCGTCGCTCGAGACTTTAATCCGCAGCGAGCGGCCCACGCCGGCGACCTCTCCGAGATCGCGTCCGGCTTTGGCCGGATCGATGTCGACCGCGCCGACGATCCGGAATCCGCGGCGATTCGCGACCTGCGTCACCACAGCGGCGCCGATCGGACCGAGGCCGTAGTGCACCACGCGGATCGGGCCTTTTCGTGTAGGCATCTATGACTCCTGTCTGAATGAATCCAGCCGCCGATTATACCTTCGTTGATATAGGATCCGGCGCACAGCCATGGCGGATCCCGCGACGAACGCAGCGCACGCCCTGACAGACGGAACGGCACGCGTGATGGCGGCGCCGGCCGTGCTCCTCGGCATCGTGGGGCTCGCGCTGCTGCTCGGCGCGCCGGCGGGCGCGTCGCTGCTGGGACCTGGAGCGGCCGCGGTGAACGGCTTTCTGAAGGTGATTCGGTCGTCCATCACGATCGGCCTGCCCGCATCCGCCGGACTGGGCGTTCTGCTGCTGTGGCCGTTTCTGACGGGCGGGTTTCTCGATCGCTACGCGCGCAACCGGCCGACGCGCGGACGCGGATTCTTCGGCGCCTGCGGGGCCCACTTTGCCGCGATGGTGCGGCTGGCCGTGCTCGCCTGGTTGATTTACGGAGCGATCGTCCTGGGGCTGGGCCGGGCCGTGGGGGGGCCGTACGGCCGCGGCGCGATCGTCTTCCTGACGCTCGCCGCCGCGCTCGTCATCAGCTACGCCAGCGTCCGTCTGGTCGTCGAAGATCGGCGCAGCGCGATCGGGGCGCTGCTTGCCGGTGCGCGGTTCGTGCGCCGAAACCCAGGGGCCGCCGGCGCGGTGTTTCTCGTCTACGTTCTTCTGATCGCGGCGCTGGACTGGCTGTGCGCGGATCTCCAGATCCTGCCGGCGGCGGCGGGCTGGCGCGCGTACCTCGGCGCGCTGGCCTGCGCCGCCATCCGCTGGGTATTCGTGCTGGCGCTCTACGCGTGGGAGACGGCGCTGTTCCAGTCGCGCCTCGCACATGCGTCCTACACGGCCGCCCCGTCGATTGAGTGGCCCGACTCCCCCGCCGCGGAATCGATCGCGAACGCGTCCCCGGCCATGACCCCATGATGAACACGCGCGCGTTCAGAAACGCCCGGATTCTCATCGTCGACGACGAGGAAGCCAATGTGGAGGTCCTGGGGCGCATCCTCTCGCAGGCCGGCTTCATGCGTCTCGAGTCGACCACCGATTCGCGAGAGGCCGCGGCGCTCTACGTCCAGCACCGCCCCGATCTCATCCTGCTGGATCTGCACATGCCGCATCTCGACGGCCTCGACGTCATGGATCAGCTGAACGAAATCGCCGAAGCCTCGTACCTGCCGATTCTGATCCTCTCGGCGGACCTGTTGCCCGAGGCGCGGCGCGAGGCGCTGTCGCGCGGCGCGAAGGATTTCGTGAGCAAGCCGTTCCAGAAGGACGAGCTGCTGCTGCGGATCAGGACGCTGCTCGAGACGCGCTTCCTCTACATCCAGATCCAGAGCCAGAACCAGCTGCTCGAAGCCAAGGTCCGCGAGCGCACGCGCGCGCTGGAGGAGGCGCAGATCGAGATCGTCGAACGCCTGGCGGTCGCGGCGGAGTTCCGCGACGATAACACCGGCCAGCACACGCGGCGGGTCGGCCAGATGTCGGCGCTGCTCGCCAAACAGCTCGGCCTGCCCGACGTCCAGGTCACGCTGATCCGGCGGGCGGCGGCGCTGCACGATGTCGGCAAAATCGGCGTGCCCGACACCATCCTGATGAAAATCGGCAAGCTCACGACCGACGAGTTCGAGCTCGTGAAGCTGCACACCACGATCGGGGCGCGCATTCTCTCTGGCGGCAAGTTTCCGCTGCTGCGCCTCGCGGAAGAAATCGCCTTTACCCATCACGAGCGCTGGGACGGCGAGGGCTACGCGCGCATCCGCGGCACCGACATCGCGCTCGCCGGGCGGATCGTGGCGGTCGCGGACGTCTTCGACGCGCTGACGCAGCAGCGCCCGTACAAGCCGGCGTGGCCGGTCGGCGACGCGATCGCGGAGATCGAGCGCCAGCGCGGCCGGCAGTTCGACCCGGACGTCGTGGAGGCCTTCATGCGTGTGATTGAATGAACCCGCGCACCGACGCCATCGTCGAGTGGCTGCGGCGGCGTCTGGCGCAGTCGGGCGCGCGCGGTTTCGTCGTCGGCTTGAGCGGCGGCGTGGATTCCTCGGTCGTTGCCCGGCTCTGCCAGCTCGCCGCTCCCGCCCATGTCGTCGGAGTATTGATGCCGTGCCACAGCGATCCGGGCGACGAACGTGACGCGCGGATGGTTGCCGAACACTTCGGGATCGACACCGTTCGCATTGATCTCGGCTCGACCTACGATCATCTGATCGAGGCGCTCCGACAAGCAGCGCTGGCGCTCCCCGCGGGCCACTTCCCCGACGCCGTGCACGGCACAGAGGACATCCGCGCGCGCGTGCCGCCCGCGAACGTCAAGCCGCGGCTGCGAATGGCGGCGCTGTACTTCCTGGCGAATACGTTGAACTACCTGGTCGCGGGAACGGGAAACCGCAGCGAACTGGCGATCGGCTATTTCACGAAGTACGGCGATGGCGGGGTCGATCTCCTGCCGATCGGGGATCTCCTCAAGGGCGAGGTCTTCGCGGTCGCGCGCGAGCTCGGGGTCCCCGAACGAATTGTGGACAGGCCGCCGAGCGCCGGCTTGTGGCTGGGACAGATGGACGAAATGGAGATGGGATTCACGTACGCGGAGCTCGGACGGTATCTGATGCGCGGTGCGGAAACGATCTCGCCGGCCCTCGCGATGCGCATCGAGCGGCTGATCCGCGCCAGCGAGCACAAACGGGCGCTGCCGCCGATACCCGGAACGGAGGCATGAGCAGGAGATTTCTGCCGCTCGTCGCGCTATGTGTCGCCGGGTTGCTGACGGCGGCCGCCCAGTCCGCCATTCCAACGCCGGAGCAGTTTTTCGGCTTCCGGATGGGCACCGACAACAAGCTCGCGCGCTGGGACAAGATTGTCGAGTACATGCGCCAGATCGCCGGCGCGTCCGACCGCGTCCGCTTCCGCGAGCTCGGAAAGTCGACGAACAACAATCCGTTCATCGCGCTCGAAATCAGCGGTCCGGACACGCTCAAGAACCTGGATCACTACAAGCAGCTCGAGCGAAAGCTCTATTTCCAGGGCGGTCCACCGACCGAAGCCGAGCGCGACGAAATCTTCCGGCAGGGCAAGGTTGTCCTCCTCGTCACGACGACGATTCATGCGACGGAAATCGGCGCGTCGCAGATGATCGTCGAGCTGGTGCACCGGCTCGCGACCGACAATTCGCCGCAGGTGAAGAAGATCCTCGACAACGTGATCTTCGTCCTCGTGCCGAGCCTGAATCCCGACGGACAGATCATCGGCACCGACTGGTTCAACAAGAACCTCGGTACGCCGTTCGAAACGAGCCAGGTCCCGTACCTCTATCACCCGTACGTCGGGCACGACAACAACCGCGACATGTATATGTTCACCCAGAAGGAAAGCCGGTTGACGGCGAACCTCCTTTGGCACGACTGGTACCCGTCGGTGTGGCTCGACGAGCATCAGCAAGGGAGCAACGGCGCGCGAATCTTCGTGATGCCGGCGACCGATCCGATCAATCCCAACGTGCATCCATTGATCTACCGCTGGAACGGAATCCTCGGCCAGTCGCAGGCTGCCGCGCTCGAAGCGGCGGGCAAGGAAGGCATCATCTACAACTCCACCTACACGAACTTCTGGCAGGGCGCGATGGCGTGGAGCGGCTGGTGGCACAACGAGGTCGGCCTGCTGACCGAGGTCGCGAGCGTCAACGTCGCGGCACCAACCGATCAGCAACGAGCCGTCCCCGGTCGCGCCACGGCGCCGCCCAGCGAAGGCGGCCCTTCGACTGCCTCAGGGCGGGGCGGACGTGGTGGACGCGGCGAAGGCGGCCCTTCGACAGGCTCAGGGCAGGCGGCTTTGCCTCCGCCGGCCGACATCACACCGCGGACGGAGTATCCGCGCCCCTGGATGGGCGGCCGCTGGACGCTCGGCGACATCGTCGACTACGAACTGATCGCCACAATGGCGCTGCTCGATACTGTCGCCGATCGGCGCGAGGCGCTGCTGGAGCAGATTTACGAGGTCAACCGCCTGACGATCGAAAACGGCCGAAAAGGCGACCCCGCCGCGATTGTGATTCCGGTCGAGGGGCAGCACGATCCGCATGAGGTCGTGCATCTCGTCGAGAAACTGCAGATGGCCGGCGTGGACGTCTATCGCGCCGAGGCGAACTTCGAGGCGGAGGGACACAAGTTTACCGCCGGAACATTCGTCATCCCGATGGCGCAGGTGTTCGCGCGTTACGCCAAGGACATTCTCGAGAAGCAGACGTATCCGGAGGTGCGCCGCAGCCCGAGCTCGCCGCCAGAGCCGCCATACGACGTAACCGCGTGGTCGCTTGGGATGCTTCTCGACGTCGATCATGTCGTGGTGCAGAAGCCGCTCGCCGACGCGGTGAAGCTGCGGAAGCTCGACGCCGCGCCGAAACTCGACGGACACGTGACCGGGTCCGTCCCGCGCTATGCGTTCGACTACCGCGGCGCGGACGCGGCGAAGGCCATGAACCTTCTCCTGAAGGACGGAGGGCGCGTGGCGCTGTCAGCCGATCGCGTGTGGGTGACCAACGCGCCGCGCAAGACGCTCGACGCCGTGGCGGTGGACCTCGGTCTGCAAATCACGGGCTCGACGGGCGCAGCGCCGTCGAGCGCTGTTGCAATCAAGGCGCCGCGCATCGGCATGTACTCGCCATGGACGGGCGGGAACATGGACGAAGGCTGGACGCGATGGGTCCTGGAGCAGTACGACTTCACGTCGACCACGCTGCACAACGCCGAGATGCGTGCGGGCAAGCTTCGCGACAGGTACGACGTCATCATTCTGCCCGACCAGGCCCCGCGATCGATCGTCGACGGCGCGAGCGGACAGAACGTCCGGCCGGAGTACCGGGGTGGCATCGGCGAGGACGGCGTCAAGGCGCTCCGCGATTTCGTCGCGCAGGGAGGCACGCTCGTGACGCTGGGCGCCGCGTGCGATCTGGCGATCGAGCACTTCGCCATCCCAGTGAAGGACCTGAAGATCGGCCTGACGCGCGATCAGCACTTCGCGCCCGGCACGATCCTGAAGATCGAGGTCGACACGGCGCATCCGCTCGGGTACGGCATGGAAGCCGAATCGTACGGCTTCTACAACAACAGCCCGTTCTTCAGTCTCGTCGAAGGCTTCTCATCGCAGAAGCTGTCCGTCGTCGCCCGCTATCCGAACACCGGCATCGTCGCCTCTGGCTGGTTGAAGGGCGAAGAGTACATGGCCGGGCGCGCTGCCATCGTCGACGTCGAGATGAGTCCTGGACGGATCGTGCTGTTCGGCCTGCGGCCGCAGCATCGCGCGCAGACGCACGCGACGTTCCCGATGCTGTTCAACGCGCTGTATTTGTCGACGACGGGCACGGCGACCAAGAGCGGTTCGTAGATTCTTGCTGTAGCGCGGTTTTCGAAAGTACGTAGCGCCGCCGAATCGAAAAGCGCGATAGCGCTACGAAACGAGCCGATGCGTAATCGCGTCGGCGCTCATGCCGTAGTGCGCCCAGACCTCCAGGAAGCTGTCCGACGGCGCGATGCGCGGATCGGCGATGCCGAGATGTTCGAGCCTGATGCCGCAGCTCGCGAGCTTGCCGGCGATGTAGGCAGCGAAGCCGCGAAGTCCGGCTTCGACGGTGCCGATGATCCCGTCCTCGAGGGTCAGGATCCGCTCGTAGCGCGACGGGAGCGCCATCAGGAACTCCTCGCTGACCGGAAAGCCGTTGACGACATGGACGTCGACGAGGACGCCGCGTTCCGCCGCGCGGTCGCTCCCCTGCGCGGCGAGATAGCTCGGCGCACCGACGGTCAGAATGGCGATCTTTGCACCGGAGCGCTGGCGGTATGCGGTCACCGGCGTCCAGGCGTCACCCGCATTCCACAGCGCCGTCTTGCCGTCCGCCTGTGTCAGTACCGGCAGGTTGTCGCGAGGGACGGCGACGATGTGGCCGCCGAACCCCGCGGCGGCATCGCGGACGGCGAGAAACGCGGAGCTCGCGTCGGCCGGCGCGTAGAACCGGCGCAGGTACGGCATGTAGCCCAGCGCCAGATTGATCCAGTCCAGGCTCCAGCCCGAGAAGTGATCGCGCCCCGTGCACGCACCGACGTGCGCGAAGTGCATGATGACGTTCAGTCCTTCGTTGAACCCGGTCAGGTTGCGCTGGTACTTCCACATCTCGAAGCCTTCGCGCGCGATGCCTTCGAGGAAGGCGCCGAAGGTCGAGAAGACGTTCACCTGCGGCGCGCGGCTGCTGTACGAGAGGCCATCGGTGAGCAGCGTCGCCGCCTGCTCCTCGATGCTCATCTCGAAGCAGTGTTCCGGCGGAATGAGCTTGACGGCCTTTTCGAGGCGCGTCGAGGGATTGAGGTCGGCCGACACCACAAAAAGCTGTTTCGGGTACTTCTTCGCGACGGCCACGTAGCCGGCCTCGGACCCTACGCGCGGACTCACCGGCTTCTCCGGACCTGGGAGCGCCACATCCTTGACGTCCGCATCCGTCAGCGTCAGGTTCGGTGTGCCTTTCGCCGGACGCGCCGTGGTGATGACGCTGCGGGGCGGCTGATTCCGCAGCGCGTCGAGGCGGGCCGTTTCGCCGGACGTCAGCGCCAGCAGCTGGCTCGAGAGCACCGCGCTGGCATCGCGCCCTTTCATGCCTCCGTCGTGATGGTCGACTCCACCCGGCAAATCGTTCACGAGGAACAGGCACTGCAGCATCGCCCGGACGTCACGGAAGCTCATGAGCGATCCAGGAATCCAGATGCTCCTGTTTACCGCGACCTTGTTCTCGGCCGCGAACGCGCGCGTTTCCTCGAGGATGCCGTACCGCTTGCCGAAGTCCTCGACGGTGACCGGCGAATCCTTGGCCGAGCTGCCCCAGCCGGTCGGATAAATCAGGGTCGGATGGCCGTTCTGCGCCGACTGGAACGCCTCGCGATACGCGGCGAAGAGCTCGCGGCGCTCGAGCAGCGAGCGGATCTCCAGAATCCGGATCCCGAAGCTCGAAATGATCGGCCGGGGATCTTGATTCATGATGTGGCGCGTCGTGCCCGACAACTGGATGCCGTTGCGGTGCATGACGAACGTAATCGGCGCGCGGTGGACGCTCGCGGCATTGAAGCCGTTCAGCGCCTGTCCCGAGATATACCCGGCATCGCCGCAGTGGCAGATGACGTGCGCGCCGGACCCGTGATGCGCGCGCAATCCGAGCGCGAGGCCCGTGCCGACCGGCATCATCACGCCGAGGCGGCCTGAACTGAGCTCGGTTCCGCCCGGCACCCACGACACATGGCCGGCGATGTCGAGGCTCCGGCGGAAGCCGTCGACGACGCGCGTACGGTCGAGAAACCCGAGCGCGGCGAGCGACGCGTAATAGCCGATGCTCGTGTGGCCGTGCTCGATCGTGAAATGGGAGCGCTCGTAATCGGTGACGGCGAGCGTCATCAGGAGCGCGGGGATCAGCTCGAGACCGCCGCCCATGTGATCGATGTCGTTCGCGTGCGTCGCGAGCGAGACGAGCGATTCGATGGCGATCCGCGCGGCCACTTTCTCGAGCGCGCCCAGCGCTTCGTCCTGTTCCACGCCGAAGTCGCCGCGGACAAGATCGAGCGTGAACGGCAGGACTGTCGACTCGAACCGCGGCCCGCAAAACGGCGTCGCGGCCAGCAGCGCGGCATTGCGCGCGTCCTGTTCGGTTGTCAATGTCGCAAGGGGATCGGTGCAGGTGGCCATAGAGAATCGGGTAATCGGGTAATTGGGTAATTGGGTAATTGGGTAATCGGGAACTGGGTCGCTCCGCGTGATCCGCGGCCCTGTTCCGCCTGATCCGCGGCCTGAGTTTATCACCGGGCCGCAGCCGTCAGGCACCGGCGCGCGAGCAGGTAATGGGCGGCCAGGGGTCCGTGCAAATTGACCTCCCGCGCCGCCGCGTGCAACGCGCCGTCCGCGTGCGGGCGGAAGTCGAATTCATGGCCGATGCGGTCGAGCCGCGCGAGCCCCTGGACCGCCTCGGCGTTGGCGACAAACGGTTTCCGCCGTGTCCGCAGCAGCCCGATGTCGTCCGCGCTGTCCGCGCGATCGAAAAAGCCGCCCGTCTCCGCGTCCCACATGTCGCGGACGATGAAGTGGCCCAACTCCTCCGCCATCATCTGGTACGGTTCGCCCTCGGTCGCGTCGTGCGCGTCGAGCAGCGCAAGGATTGTCGCCACCTGATCGGCGAGCAGACCGCGGACGCGCGCGGCGCCGTCGAAGTAGTGCGCGATGCCGACACCCGGCTTGTAGCACGCCAGCACGACCCGCTCGAACGACGTCAGCGCCTCCTGACAGAGCGCGCCGTCGCCCATCAGGGCTGCGACCGACAGCAGCGCGCCCGCAGCGGCCGCGTTCGTGTCCGCGTACAGCACGCGATCGGCATCGCTGCCGTAAAAGCCGCCGCCTTCGGCGCGCAGCGACGTGGTCAGAAACGCGGAGAGCGCGCCGCAGCGATCGCGATCGCACGCGCGTCCGAAGACAGCGGCGGCTTCGGCATACACGCGAAGCAGCGCGGCGTTGGTCTCCAGCAGCTTCTCGAGGTGCGGCAGCTCCCAGTCGCGCGTCGTCGCGTAACGGTAGAACCCGCCGTCGCGCGGATCGCGCAGCCCCCCGTCCCACATGCCGTCCAGCGTCCGTTCAACGATGTAGCGCCAGCGATCGGCGCCGGTCTGCTGGAAGAGTGACATCGCGAGGTGCAGCGGCGAGGTGTGCGGAAACTTCGGCTCGATGCCGAATCCGCCGTGCTCCTCGTCGAACGTGGAGAAGATGGCTTCCACGAG
>Ga0137379_10007769_pt1 | contig 10168 bp, 9 predicted proteins | sample SagtaG_18_FD_104812 | JGI IMG/M metagenome (GOLD analysis project Ga0137379, IMG submission 104812) | Vadose zone soil microbial communities from Sagehorn Ranch, Mendocino, California, USA - Sage2_L_80_16 metaG | ecosystem: Environmental > Terrestrial > Soil > Vadose zone | place: USA... | reverse complement strand
TTTCAAAGAACTGGGATTGGAAATGACCGGCTACGGCCCGTCGCTCTTTGGGAACCGCCTAGTGCGGACCCGCATGCTAGGTGGTGTGGGGGCTGGGGGAGAAAAACCCCCGGCTACCCGATTGAAAGTTGCTCTAAAACTCTCCGCGCTGTTGTCGGTCTCGACCATTAATCTCTTTGCTCACTCTATCAAATATTTCCTTAACATCTGGGGACGCAGCAAATTTCAAGGTATGAGACATGGGTATAGCTTTTGGGTCAGAGGTTTCATGAGAGACGTCGCTACAGCCGAATTCTTTTAAAAGTTCTGCGATTAGATCTATCTTATGTGCCGCATTGGTCATGCGAAATGCAAATCTGTTATCATACCCCCAAAACCCGTATCGTGCGTATGCCCCTGCCAAGTATGACAACTTTGCTGCTTTGTCTTGTCCCTTGAATACATCCATCGAAATAAATGCTTCAACCATGCGAACATATGGCCCATTTGGGTTTTTATGAGGTTTAATCATTGTATGTGAGTTTTCGAAGGAATGCGGATACATGCTATTAATACGCTGATATAGTTCTGGAGAGTGGAATGAAATGTGACCACCGTCAGATATTTCTTTTCTGATTTCGGTATGGATCGACTCCTCCGCAACGAGAAGTCTCAGGTATTTTTCAAAGACTTGAGAAGCTTGAACTTCTGATGAGTAAAAGCTCGCAACGCCATCAGCATCCTTCTCGATTATCGCTCTTCCCATGTATTCATCCAGGCACCCCAAGATGAAATATATAGCTTTAACTCCGGGCAGGGCATTTTCCTGTTTAGAGTTACGATTTTCCTGAGCAGAAGCAGAAGTCGCGAAGAGTAGCAAAGGGACCAAAGTGGCGAGGATTAATCTTCTCATTTTTATCCTTTCAACTCGTAGTTGACCGGTTAGAGCCTGTCATCTACTTATATATGCAAGTATCTACCTGAAGATGAAAGGATATACATATAGATACCTAAGAAGTATATACATGTAGATGCTTTTTCGGTTTTCCGTTGTTATCATCTTCATCTACAGGTATATGCTTTTCCAGCAGCGTACCGGCAATTTCACCGTACTGAACAAACCAGAGTTGTTTCTCCGGATTTCATCGCCCGCCTGCCGCTTTCGCCTGGGCGCGCAATTCTTTTTCATAACCTTCAATGCGCAGTACCAGGGTATCCGCAGAATATTTTGGCACTGGTGGCGTCTAGTTAGCCCTTTCGATAATTATGATTTTCATATCATAGTATCTTCAAACAATAAACGTAATTAATCCTCTCTCCATGGCCTGGTTATGCGTTTCTGAACGCATATAACTCACCGCCTTTGCCTCTCTTGTCCGACGGCGACATTTGTCTGAAAACAGTGGTGATGCTCCGTGATGAGGTTGATACCTGGCTGGCATCGCGTCAGAAGGTATGACGCGAACAAAAAGAAGAAATTTTTATTAAGGCGTTTAATACGACATTAACAAAAAAGGACTTAACCGTGATTGGTTAAGTCCTTTTTATTATTGGTGCGCCCGGTAGGACTCGAACCTACGACCTACGGCTTAGAAGGCCGTTGCTCTATCCAGCTGAGCTACGAGCGCATTAATAAAAGCGGCAACGATGGTGAGTGCCGCTTCTGAAACTACCTTACTGCTGGGGGCGACTATACCGTTCACAGCCTCTGTTGTCAAGGTCCGAGGCCGTTCAGGGGAATAAAGCAAAAATCTGATAACCACTGATCGGGTTATCAGATTCGTATTGTTTGGTACGCCCGGACCGATTCGAACGGCCGACACCCAGGTTCGAAGCCTGGTGCTCTATCCAGCTGAGCTACGGGCGCAAAGGAGTGCGCAAGAGACAAGCTAGCATACTGTGATGAAAAACTGAATCTAATTTATCGGATTTCCAGCGGTTGTTTCCCGTACTTCTCGATAAAAGAGCGCACCTGCAGGGCTGTTTCGCTTTTTGACTCCAGCTCCAGGTACCGTTGCCACATGACGAGTGCTTTCGGGATGTTGTTCAGGTCGAAGGCGTACACGTAACCGCAATTGTACAGGCTTTCCAGATTATAAGGGTCCAGTGAGAACGCCTTCTCGAAATTTGCCACGGCGCGCCCGAAATCGCCGGTCTGGCGATACATGGCGCCCAGGTCGTTCAGGGTGTCGGTGTCATTCGGTCGCAGGGCCAGGGCGCGCTCGTAGGCTTTGATCGCCTGTTCAGGGTTGTCGCTATCAAAATAGATGTTTCCGAGTTCTCTCCAGGTTTCAGCCGTGGCCTCTTTTGAGGCCGCTTTTTTTCTCAGGGTTTCAATCAGCAGCAGCTTGTCGCTGCTCGCCCCTCTTTCATCTGCTATAGCCGGTTCCCCGGTCAGTCCGGGGACCACGCTTTCGTTTTCTTCTTCACTCTCTTCATCCGGAATCGGGCAGATGTGCTCTGCAGCATCGGCAAGCACCGACCCGGGCGGTATCGGATCCGGCTGGGTGCCCCCCTGCAACCGTTTCAGGCGCGCAGCCGAGGTGCCAAAGATGTCGATCAAGCCGAGTGACGCACTCTGCTCGCTGCAGTCGATTTCATACTGTTCAAGATGCGAGCGATAGCGCTTTTCCTTGTATTCTGCCGCCGCCGCTTTACGCTCGGCTTCTCCGCGAGGAATAAAACGGAGCCATATTTCCAGCCGACCCTGAGGTGTCAGGAGAACGGACTGTTCGTCATACGCTATGTTGTAGCGTGCCGTGCCGTTCAGCGCTTGCCACCGGACGGCACCGGCCTCGTGCCGGGGCCCGCACAGAATCACTGCCAATATGCAAAATTGTAATAAAAAACGTGGCATAACTGTCTCGTTATGGTGAGCGGTTATCCGATAATGCCGAGTCGGTTCAAGAGCGTATTTATGCGTATGTATCCGGGCATTGTCAAGCTGCTTCATGCGGGGTTGATCAAATTAAAAGGAATCCGCAATGTGCGAGGCATAGAGCGGAATACAGCGCCATTGACCCTGTATGGCATGGATCAAAGGTGCTATCGGAAATGGAAAAAAATATACAACCACCACTGTAATATGCTACTAAAGAGACTTTTATATCAAAAGATTAAGTAACTCCGTTAGATGTACAGCTGAAGCTGGTGAGGAGTGGGGCTGGATGAAAACGTACAAATATTCAATTTCAAATTCTCTTACCTCGTTTAATGGTCAGGCGGCTGTTGCCGATGAGTTGCCTGCCGGGAAGGCTCCCGGCAAAGTTCATCACCTTCCTCCCACAATCTGGAAAAAGATGGTTGGTGACGCTCAAAACCCTCTCGATAAGACCATTGCACGGACCAGGGATTTCTTTTTTCGCGAGCAGTTGCCGGATGGTTACTGGTGGGCGGAGCTTGAGTCGAATGTAACGATAACAGCGGAATATATCATGCTGTTTCATTTTCTTGGCATGGTCGACAGGCCGCGCGAACGTAAAATGGCGCATTATATCCTGAGCAAGCAGACCAAGGAAGGGTTCTGGTCGCTCTGGTTTGGCGGCCCGGGAGATCTTTCGACAACTGTTGAAGCGTATTTTGCGCTTAAACTTGCCGGATACTCTGCCGATGATCCGGCCATGTGCAAAGCCCGCGACTTCATACTTTCCAAGGGAGGTATTCTAAAGACGCGTGTTTTTACAAAAGTGTTTCTGGCGTTGTTTGGCGAATTCTCCTGGTTGGGAGTCCCGTCGATGCCGATCGAACTGATGATGCTCCCGGAGTGGGCCTATTTTAACGTCTACGAACTTTCCAGCTGGTCGCGTGCGACGATTATTCCGCTCTCGGTAGTCATGTCGGAGAATCCGGTCAGAAAATTGCCGCCGCGGGCCAGAGTCCAGGAACTTTTTGTTCGTCCACCCCGTCCAACTGATTATACTTTTTCCCGCCAGGACGGAATAGTGAGCTGGAAGAATTTTTTCATCGGCATAGACCATCTGCTCAAGGTTTATGAATCGTCCCCTATTCGACCTTTCAAGAAAAAATCGGTTGCAATCGCGGAACAATGGATACTGGATCATCAGGAATCGAGTGGCGACTGGGGGGGGATCCAGCCCGCCATGCTCAACTCTGTTCTTGCCCTGCACTGTCTCGGGTATGCCAACGATCATCCGGCTGTTACGAGCGGACTCGAAGCGCTGGCAAACTTCTGTATCGAAGATGAAGACGGCATGGTCCTGCAATCGTGCGTATCTCCCGTGTGGGACACTGCGCTGGTTCTGGTTGCGATGCAGGAGGCCGGCGTTCCGGTTGACCATCCGGCTCTGGTCAAATCCGCTCAATGGCTCCTGGACCATGAGGTCCGCTTTAAAGGCGACTGGCAGGTCAAATCTCCCGATCTTGAGCCAGGTGGCTGGGCGTTTGAGTTTTTGAATGACTGGTATCCTGATGTTGATGACTCCGGCTTTGTCATGCTGGCAATTAAAGATATCAAGGTCCGCGATAAAAAGCAGAAAGACCATGCCATCAAGCGCGGTATTACCTGGTGCCTCGGGATGCAGAGCGAAAATGGCGGCTGGGGAGCTTTTGATAAAGACAACACAAAACATCTTCTGAACAAGATTCCGTTTGCCGATCTGGAGGCGCTGATCGATCCGCCGACCGCTGATCTTACCGGTCGTATGCTCGAACTTCTTGGTACATTCGATTATCCCAAAAATCATCCGTCAGTAATCCGGGCGCTGGATTTTCTCAAGGCGGAACAGGAGCCTGAAGGTCCCTGGTGGGGACGCTGGGGAGTAAACTATATTTACGGCACCTGGTCCGTGCTTGGCGGGCTGGAGGCTATCGGTGAAGATATGGCCCAGCCTTACATCAGAAAGTCGGTTAACTGGCTTAAGTCCAAACAGAATCTGGATGGCGGGTGGGGAGAGGTTTGTGAGTCCTATGATGACCGCTCGCTGATGGGGTGCGGTCCCAGTACTCCGTCGCAAACAGCCTGGGCGCTTCTCTCGCTCTTTACCGCCGGAGAGGTGCATTCAATCTCCGCTTCGCGAGGGGTTGAATATCTTGTTGCAACCCAGAAGCACGATGGCTCCTGGGATGAGGACGCCTTCACCGGAACAGGGTTCCCGAAATTCTTCATGATTAAATATCACATTTACCGCAATTGCTTCCCTTTGACGGCGCTCGGCAGATATCGGCGACTGCTGCTCGAGAGTGTAAAAAACGAGGCTTCATAGTACTTTTTCCATGAAAACATTTGTTACCGGTGCTACCGGTTTTATAGGCGCCAGTATCGTCCGCGAACTGCTCAAGGATGGGCGGGAAGTGCGGGTGATGGTGCGTTCAGCCGCCAATCTTTCCAACCTGAAAGGGCTTGATGTCGAGATATGGAAAGGGGACCTTCTCGATGCAGCCGGTTTGCGGCAGGGGCTTAAAGGGTGTGACGTACTGTATCATGCGGCGGCTGATTACCGTCTCTGGACGCGCAACTCTGACGAAATGTACCGTACCAATGTCGGTGGTACGACCGCAGTTCTGGAAGCGGCGCTGGAGAACGGCATCTCACGGGTCGTCTATACAAGCAGCGTCGGTACGCTGGGAAATCCCGGGAACGGTCTGCCGGGAAATGAAGATACGCAGGTATCGCTGGCAGATATGGTCGGGCCATACAAAAAAAGCAAATTCCTTGCCGAGCGCGAGGCGGAGAAGTTTGCAGCACGCGGATTACCAGTGGTAATCGTCAATCCTTCGACTCCGGTCGGACCGTGGGATATAAAACCTACTCCTACCGGAAAAATAATCGTCGATTTTCTGAAGCGGAAAATGCCGGCCTATCTGGATACCGGTCTGAACCTGATTGCCGTCGAGGAGTGTGCCCGCGGGCACGTCCTGGCAGAACAGAAAGGTCTGCCGGGCCGTAAATACATACTGGGCAACGCCAATCTTTCCCTGCGTGATATTTTCAGGATGCTTCAGGAAATAACCGGGATTCCGGCGCCAAAAGTCAGGTTGCCGTATGCTCCGGTGCTAGTGGCAGCCTGGCTCAATGAGGGGCTTTCCCGAATATCCGGCCGCGAGCCTTTGATCCCCCTGGCGGGGGTCCGGATGGCGGCGCATCATATGTATTTTGATTCAGGAAGAGCGGTTCGGGAACTCGGCTTACCGCAGACGCCCGTTACGGAAGCTCTGGAGCGGGCGGTGGCGTGGTTCCGCACGAACAACTATGTTTAGTAAGTTAGAAGTTGTTTTCTGCGCTTTTTTTGCAGAAAACAACTTCTTTAACGCACTTATCCTGTTTATCAGGGCTAGGATCACAAGAGGTGTAATCGATGCTGCTCGAAACCATTAACTCACCGTCCGACCTGAAAAAATTGAAACCGGAACAACTGCCGGAGCTTGCGGCTGAGGTCCGGAAATTTCTTCTGGAAACGGTTTCAGCTACAGGAGGTCATTTAGGCTCCAATCTCGGAACGGTCGAGCTGTCGATCGCTCTGCACTACTGTTTTGATTCCCCGACTGACAAAATAATCTGGGACGTCGGGCATCAGGCCTATACCCACAAGATACTGACCGGGCGTCGCGACCGCTTTCATACCCAGCGCCAGTACAAAGGCATTTCGGGTTTTCCGAAGCGCTGCGAATCGGAGCATGATGCCTTCGGGGTCGGCCACTCCTCAACTTCCATTTCGGCAGCCCTTGGCATGGCCTCGGCCGCCGGCCTCGACGGAAAACGGAGTCATTCAATTGCGGTTATCGGGGATGGTTCACTGACCGGCGGCATGGCTTTTGAAGCCCTGAACCAGGCCGGCCATCTCAAAAAAAATCTGATCGTCATCCTGAACGACAACGAAATGTCGATTTCAAAGAACGTCGGCGCTTTTTCCTCCTTTATATCCCGCAAGATGACGGGGCGCTATTACCGTGATTTGAAACAAGAGATGCAGACGCTGCTCAAGCATATTCCCGCTTTCGGGACCGACATCCTTCATTTTGCCCGTCGTGCCGAGAACTCGCTGAAGGGGTTTCTCACCCCCGGCTCCCTGTTTGAAGCGCTCGGTTTCGATTATCTCGGCCCTCTTGACGGTCATGATCTGAAACAGCTGGTTGAGGTGTTCAATAACATCAATGAGCTTGATGGCCCGTTGCTGGTGCATATCATGACGACGAAAGGGAAGGGGTACAAACCTGCCGAAGAGACCCCGGCCAAATATCACGGTGTCGGCGCCTTTGATGTTGCCACCGGCAAAGGGTCTGCCAGACCGGAGGTCAAATCTTATACGGATCTGTTCGGCGAGACCATGGTGCAACTGGCTGAAGAAGATTCTAAAATCATCGCCATAACCGCAGCCATGCCGGATGGAACAGGACTCAGTCCGTTTTCGCAACGCTTTCCCGATCGTTTTTTTGATGTCGGCATAGCGGAACAACACGCCATGACTTTTGCGGCAGGGCTGGCCGCAGACGGATTTCGCCCGGTGGTGGCAATATATTCAACCTTCGTCCAGCGCGCCTACGATCAGGTTTTTCATGATATCTGCCTGCAGAACCTGCCGGTGACCATGGCGATGGATCGTGCCGGGCTGGTGGGTGATGACGGCCCGACCCATCATGGCGTCTTTGATCTTTCCTGCCTGCGGCACCTGCCGGGAATAACGATGATGGCCCCCAAAGACGAAAACGAATTGCGCCATATGCTCAAAACGGCCATCTGTTCCGGTCTGCCGATCTCGCTCCGCTACCCGCGAGGGTCCGGCTACGGCGTCACGCTGGATCGTGAACTGAAATGCCTCGAAATAGGGAAGGGCGAACAGCTGCTTGACGGGGGCGACCTGTCAATAGTCGCTGTCGGGGCAACGGTCTATCCGGCTCTGCAGGCGGCAGCAGCGCTTAAGGAGAAGGGGATCGCCGCCGGAGTCGTCAACGCCCGTTTTGTGAAGCCGCTCGACACAGAACTCATCCTGGGTGCTGCCCGTCTCACCGGCAGAATCATGACGGTGGAGGAAAACGCCCTGCAGGGCGGATTCGGCAGTGCCGTTCTGGAGCTGTTGTATGACAATGGCCTGCAGAATGTGAAGGTCAGGCGTCTTGGCATTGCTGATCACTATATCGAACAGGGAAGCCAGGCCCAGCTGCGCAGGGATGTCGGGATTGATGCGGAAGGAATTACCGCCGCAGCTTTGGAATTCATGAAATGAGGTTGCCATGACGCCGGAAGAAGCACGAAATAAAATCATTTTTGCCCTTGACGTGCATGGTCTGGATGACATCGACCGTTGGGCCGGGACATTGGCAGGAAAAGTCGGTATGTTCAAGGTCGGCAAGGAGCTGTTCACCTCCTGCGGTCCGGCCGCGGTCAAAGCTGTTCAGCGCCATGGCGGCCAGGTTTTTCTCGATTTGAAATACCACGACATCCCGAACACGGTTGCGAGCGCAATGTGTGAGGCCGCCCGTCTTGGTGTCCAGTTGGCCAATCTGCACGCGCTGGGCGGTGCCGAAATGATGGAAACCGCCGTCGCCGCCGTGCATAAGGAATTCAGCGCTGCGGAACGTCCCCGGCTTCTGGCGGTTACGATCCTGACCTCGTCAACCGCCCAGACTTTGCAACAGGTGGGAATCGAACTTTCGGTTCAGGATATGGTGGTGCGTCTGGCTCGGCTGGCCAAGGCATCGGGTATGGACGGTGTCGTAGCCTCTCCCCTGGAGATCGGTCTGATCAGGGAGGCTTGCGGACCCGATTTCTTGATCGTGACTCCGGGTGTGCGTCCAACGTTTGCATCTGTTGACGATCAAAAGAGAATTATGACTCCGGCGGAAGCCGTATCAAACGGAGCAGATTATCTGGTAATCGGCCGGCCGATCGCCAAAGCGGCAAATCCCGTTCAGGCGGCAGAAAGTATCGCTGCCGAGATTGCGGATGGTGCCGCATGAAAGGTGAACTGATATTTGGTGTCAATCCGGTGAAAGAGTCTCTGCAAGGAACGCGCGGCGCATTCAACCTCTATGTGCAGATCAGCGCCACCGATCATCGGGTCGAAAAGATTATCAGGTTGGCCGAGGAGCGGGGCGTTGCGGTACATCGCCGGGATAAAGGCGATCTCACCAGGATGTGTGCCTCTTCGCACCACCAGGGTATCGCCCTGGAAGTAGAGCCCTTCCGCTATGCCGACTTCGACGAACTGTTGACAGCGATCGGCCACTCAGGCAGGGGAGGATTTATTCTGGTTCTGGACGCGATTCAGGACCCTCACAACCTGGGGGCATTGATCCGTTCGGCCGCCTGTGCCGGGGTTGACGGCGTTATTATTCCCAAGGACAGGGCCTGCGGAATTACTGCCGCCGCCGAGAAGACGTCGGCCGGCGCTGTGGAAACTGTTCCGGTCGCCATGGTTACAAATATTGTACAGACGCTTGAAACCTTGAAAAAAGCCGGCTACTGGGTGTATGGGCTCGATGGCGCGGCCAGGCAATCGGTCTATGGCACGGACTTTTCAGGAAACGTCGTACTGGTTGTAGGAGGAGAAGGGGAGGGGATCAGGCCGCTTGTGCGCAAGCAGTGTGATGTCGTGATGTCGATCCCCCAGTATGGCGGGGTAAGCTCGCTGAATGCCTCGGTTGCCGGCGGAATAGCGCTGTTCGAGATCGCGAGGAAGGTGCGGGGATAAGTATATCCTTGACCTGGTCAACTACCTGGTCTAGTATTCAACTACTATGATAACTATAAACGTCCAGGAAGCAAAAACTCATTTTTCCCACTATCTCGACGAGGTGGCAAAGGGTGAGAGTTTTATCCTCTGTAAAAGGAACAAACCTGTTGCGGAGATCCGCCCCATTATCAGCAAGGTTGTGGCAAAACGCCCGATTGGTCTTGCCAAGGGAACATTCACGGTGCCCGCCTCTTTTTTTGATGAGCTGCCGGAAGAGACCATGTCCCTGTTTTCCGGCGAGACACCATGAATATCCTGTTGGACACCTGCTCATTTCTCTGGCTTGTTTCCGATAGTCCCGATCTATCCCTGAATGCCCGCCGCCTGTTTGTAGACCCGGCAAACGATGTCTATCTCAGCGTTGCATCGGCTTGGGAAATTATCGTCAAACACAACCTGGGAAAATTGCCTCTTCCCGAACTGCCACACGACTTCATTAAAAATAACCGTATCAGTCACCGGATTGAAACATTGCCGCTTGATGAAGCCGCCGTCCTTCA
>Ga0137379_10007766_pt1 | contig 10170 bp, 12 predicted proteins | sample SagtaG_18_FD_104812 | JGI IMG/M metagenome (GOLD analysis project Ga0137379, IMG submission 104812) | Vadose zone soil microbial communities from Sagehorn Ranch, Mendocino, California, USA - Sage2_L_80_16 metaG | ecosystem: Environmental > Terrestrial > Soil > Vadose zone | place: USA... | reverse complement strand
GGTGGCGAGTTGAGCCACCCGGTCGCGCTGGCGAGAGAAGGCAACTCACCTTCAATGGGTAGTTGAGCCGCCGCCGGGTGCATCGTAGCGCGGAAGAGCTGGTTGGCTTTCGTGAGGAACGTCTTCCATTCGTTTGCATCCTGGTCCATCTGTCCCTCCTTCAAGGCGGGAGGCGAGCTTGACGACGTTTGCGTTGCGCGGGCGCACGCCGATCAGTAACCGTCGACCTCGACGACAGCCTCGGAGAAGGCCTGGGGTGCTTCCTACGGCAGGTTGTGACCGACGCCCTTGACGATCCGGTGCGTGCGCCTGCCCGAGAACTGCTTGGCGTACGAGGTGCCGTCCGTGGCAGGCGCAACGCCATCGGCATCACCATCAAGGGTGATCGCTGGCACCGGGATGACCGGACCGTCGGCAAGTCGCCGCTCGAGCTCGTCGTACTGCGGGCTACCCTCGGCCAGGCTCAGCCGCCAGCGGTAGTTGTGGATCACGATGCTGACGTAGTCCGGGTTGTCGAAGGACGCTGCGGTGCGATCGAAGGTGGCATCGTCAAAGTCCCATGTTGGGGAATTGAACTTCCAGACGAGCTTGGCAAGCTCGCGCCGGTTTGCCTCCAGGCCGGCCCGGCCGCGTTCCGTGGCGAAATAGTACTGGTACCACCATCCCCATTCCACCCTCGGTGGCAACGGCAGCTTGTTGCGTTCGAGGTTGTTGATCAGGTAGCCGTTGACGGAGACGATCGCCTTGCAGCGCTCCGGGCAGAGCGCCGCGACGATGTTGGCTGTCCGCGCTCCCCAATCATAACCGGCGAGGATCGCCTTCTCGATCTTGAGAGCATCCATCAAAGCAAGAGTGTCGAGCGCGACCACCGACTGCTGGGCGTTCCGGAAGGTTCCGCTTGAGAGAAAGCGCGTCGCGCCATGGCCACGTAGGTGCGGCACGATCACCCGGTAGCCCGCCGCCGCCAGCAACGGCGCGACCTCGACGTAGCTGTGAATATCGTAGGGCCAGCCGTGCAGGAGCAGCACCGCAGGACCGTCGCTGGGGCCGACCTCGGCGTACCCAACGCTCAAGACGCCGGCATCGATCTGCTTCAGTGCGCCGAAGTCGGACATCTTTGTCTCCTCAATGGATTCAGATCGATGTTGCCGCGTAGTGGCGCGGGAGGAGGGCGCGCACGGTGAGGTTGTGCGCGCCCTCCTCCGGCTCTCCGGCTAAGCGCAGCGACCTGAACGCCGCTCGGATCTCTGCAGCGAACAGTTCCGGCTCTTCCCACGCGGCGAAGTGGCCGCCCTTGTCGACCTCGTGGAAGTAGATCAGGTTGCGATAGGCGCGCCGGGCCCATGTCTCCGGGGCTCGATAGATCTCCTCCGGAAATACCGTGATGGCCACCGGGAGGGAGATCTCGTCGGTCTTCTGCGCGGAGGCAAGAACAACGCGTCGTCCGCCGTTCTCCCAGTACAGCCGCGCTGACGAGGCCGCGGTGTTCGTCAGCCAGTACAGCGTGATGTCGTCCAGCACCTCGTCGTTCGTCAGAGACTTTTCGGGATCGCCGTCGCCGTACGTCCACTGCGCGAAGCCTGGATGCACGAGCATCCACGCCGCGAGGCCGGCCGGGGAGTCCGTCAAGGCGTAGCCGATCGTCTGCGGCCGCGTGCCCTTCATCACGGAGTAGGACGTGTCCCCCTCTTTGGCGGACGTGCTGAGCGAGTCGAACGCCGCGCGTTGCTTCTCGGAGAGTCCCGCCGGCGCGGGCCCGCCGCCACCGAGCACCGCGGCCACCTCGGGCGGCACCGTCGCCGCCAAGTTGACGTGAATGCCGAGCAGGCCCTTGGGAGCCTGGCGCGCCATCGCGCTGGAGATGGGGGAGCCCCAATCGCCGCCCCGGGCGACGTAGCGGTCGTAGCCGAGTCGTCCCATCAGCTTCGCCCAGGCTCGCGCGATGTGGTCGGGGTCCCAGCCGACCGACGTCGGCTTTTCCGAGAAGCCGTAGCCGGGGATGGACGGCAGCACGACGTCGAACGCGTCCTCGGCGCGTCCGCCGTGCCGGTGGGGTCCGTGAGCGGACCGATGGTCTTCAAGAGCTCGACGATCGAGCCGGGCCAGCCGTGGGTCATGAGCAGCGGCAGCGCGTTCGGATGCGGGGAGCGGACGTGCACGAAGTGGATCTCGAGCCCGTCGAGGTTGGTCACAAACTGCGGCAAGGCGTTCAGCCGCGCCTCCACCTTCCGCCAGTCGTAGTCGGTGCCCCAGTAGGTGACCAGGTCCTGCAGCTTCGCCAGCTGCACGCCCTGCGACCGGTCGCTGACCGTCTCGGGGTCGGGCCACCGTGTCGCCGCCACGCGTCGGCGAAGATCGACCAGCTCCTCTTCGGGAACGTCGATCGAGAAGGGGCGGACTTCCGTCATGTTCGACATAAAACCTATCTCCTTGGATTGGTTGACATGGCGGCGGAAGGCGCGACTGCGTCGGCTCCGGCCAAACGTTGGAGGGGAGCGGCAGCGTGGCGGCGCCGAACAGGAAGGCGCCGATCGAGGGGACGGTGGTCGCGCCGGTGAAGCCGTCGCTGGCGGCGAAGTCGGCGTGGCGGCGCGGCATGCCCGCCAGACCCAGCCGGTGGTGCACGAGGAACGTTCGGCCACCGGGATCGTCAGCGTGAGCACGCCCTGGTCGCGGCAGGCGTCCATGGGCATCGGTGCCTGGCCAAGAGCTGCCAGGGCTGCTGACTTACGGCCGTTCGGCGGTGCGTCGCTCAGGAGCGTTCGCGAGCCGGCTGAGGATGTGGGTGTACTCGCTGCCCAGCACGTACGGGCGTCGGCCCTCCAGGTCCAGCGTCCACGGTCCCTAGCGGCGCTGGCCCACACCCATCGCGCGGCTGCGATCGGTCGCGCCGGCGCTGGCGCTCCGGACCGAGCTGCTGGTCCGATCGCGCGACTGGGAGCGTTCCGGCCGCGCGGCCGGAGCGCTGGTCGGCGCCCGGCAGCAGCGACGGCTGTCCCGCGGGCTCACTGCCGACGGTGGTGACTCGACGCTCGAACAGGCCTTCCTCGCGGCGAGCCGCCGCCGGTCGATCCGGCGAGCCACCCTGTCCCTGCTCGGCTCGCTGCTCGTCGGGCTCGCCGTGCTTACCGGGGTCACGCTCCAGGGCGTGCACGGGCGGCTCGCGGCGATCAACATCCAGCAGGCTGGCATCTATCAGCAGACCAACCACGCCCTCTCAGTGGTCAAGACCGACGTCTACGACGGGTTGCGCCTGGCCGCCACTCTCGGCGGCGACGAGTCGGCTGCCCACGCCGACGTCGTCACCGGCGCCCTCGCCGACCCCGTGCCCGACGACGCCTTCACCGTGCCGCCTGGAGCAACGCGCTTTGCGGACACTCCCGTCGGCCAACGAGTCGTGGTCGTCGCGCGGAACGGCACATCCTGGTCACGAGCGGCGCGGGCGGTCGACCAGCGCGCCGCTCAGCCGATCCGCGCCCCCATCGGCGGCAGCCCCCCAAGCGGATGGACGGTCCGGGCGGAGCCGGCGTCGGGCGTCGTGGATGTCTTCCACAGGCGCTCCCTCTACCGCAGGATCGCCCTGCCGGCGTCGCCGGCGGTTCTCGAACTGTCGCCCAACCAACGGGAACTGGCCGCCGGTGTGGGTGCCGAGGTTGAGGTGGTCGACATCGACAGCGGCATGATCCGCACGACCTTGCGGGGCGCGCCAGGGACGATCACGGACCTCGCCTGGAACACCGACGGTGACCGCGTGTGGGCGCTTACGGCTAGGAAAGCGGTCTCCTGGAGCATCAGACAGGGCCGGATCCTGCTGGACGAGCCCCAGCGGTGGTTCCAGGCGATCCTGCCGGCTCAGGAGCGCGGTCAGGCCTGGGTTGTCAGCCGCGACGGACTGCTCCGTAGGATCGGGCTGGCGGCCGGCAACGTCGTCGAGAGTCGCCACGTCGACGATGTCATCTTGTCGGCGGCCGGCAACTGTCAAGGAACCACCGCGGTCCTCATCGGCCTGCACAAGGACTGGATCATCAGCCTCGCCGGGGTCCCCGGGGCGCGTCCTTTCCAGCTCCACGACTGCGTCGAGGCCCGACCGGCGTTCTCCCTCGACTCGAGCAGCATCTTCATCCCGTGCACCCAAGGACCCGTCGTCCAGCTCTCGGCGGCGACCGGACGTGAAGTTCAGCGCATCCTGATCCTGCAGAAGGGGGCCAACGCGGTCGCCGTCGCTCCCAGCAGCGGCCGGCTGATCGTCGGCGGGTGGGGCGGCGAGCTGTTCCAGGTCGACGTCACGGGGCGGTCGGCCCGCCTCCTACGGGACAACGAGTGCCACCCCCCGTGCTGGCTGTGGCCTTGGCGCCGCGGGAGGACCGCGTCGTGGCCGTCGGGGAAGGCGCCGGCATGCTGGGATGCACGCGGATCGGCCTGCTGGATCACCGTGGCCGCTGGACGTGGAACCACGTCGAGGACGTTCCGCCGGATTCCATCCTTTCGCTGGCCGCCGCGTTCGGCCCCACCGGCGCCGAGTTCGCCGTGGGCTACAGCGACGGCTCGCTGATGCTGCGGCCCTCCGAGAACCTCGCGCCGGGCGAGCTGGTGACCAGCGTGATCGGCGCCATTCGGGACATGCTGGTGGTCGACGGCGAGCAGCTCTACATCGTCACGCGGGCCGGCGTGCTCCGGTCCGTGACCCTGTGCCCCTCGTGCCTTTCCAACCACCATCTGGCAGGGACCTCTCGAGAACGATTGTAACGGGCGATCCAATTGGGATTGACGCACAAGTAGCGACCCGGGTGCCAACGCGGACGTCACGGCTTGGCAGGCGGTTCCCGGGTTACCGTGGCGATGAAGCCTTCGACGTCCTGCCGCAGGACGTCCGCTACCCGCTGGGCGAACTGCCGATGCGCCTCGACGTGTGTCGCGTACTCGCCGTAGGTTCCGGTGAGCTGCGAGAATTCCCAGCCCTCTATCTTCAGCAGCTCGGCCGTGCAGCGGTAGTGACGCCAGCGATCCCCGAAGCGGAAGAAGCCCTCCACCGCGGCACTGATCGCGACCAGCAGGCTTACCGTCCAGGTGGCGGCAGTGGCCACCCTGTCACCGCGCCAGCGACCACAGGTCCGCGCGTTCGTCGGTCAGCACGCCGCGGTCGGGGTGGGCGCGGCGGGCCACCAGGCGCGCGCAGGCCGCCATCTCGGAGTCGCGATCCCATTCAGGATCACCTCCGCGGTCGAAGCCGACGGCAGCCTGCACCATCCCGGCGAGCAGGTAGAAGCCAACAAGCTTTCCTTCCTGCAGGCTGCCGCGGACGGCGAAGTCGTCCCAGTTCGTGGCGTGGCCGACGTACTGGAGCGTGTGGTCGTACTGGTCGGACCAGAAGTTGTGGAGGTAGTCGAAGGGGGCCACCGAGCCCAGCATCGACCGTGCCGCCGCGGCTCCGTGGTGGTCGGCGCTGTTGTAGTGCTCGACTCGGATGCGGCCGAGAACCGGGTGGAGGTGGTTGGCGACATCGCCGGCCGCATAGATGTCAGCCGCGCTGGTGCGGCACCGCTCGTCGACGAGAATCCCGTTGTCCTGCGCGATGGATGAGCCCGCGACGGCCGGCACCTCGGGATCGATCCCCACGCCGACGACGGCGAGGTCGCACGCGACCCATTCCCCGTCGGCCAGCACCACCGCCTCCAGCCGCTCGGTCCCCTCGAACGCGGCGACCTGCGCTCCGGCGAGCAGCCTGACGCCGTTTGCACGGTGAATCGCACCGATCAGGGCGCCGATCTGCTCGCCCAGGACCCGTTCCAGCGGGTTTGTGCCCGGAAAGATCGCGGTGACGTGAATCCCGAGCTGGGTGAGGGAGGCCGCCACCTCGCAACCGATGAACCCCATGCCCACCACGGTCGCGCGCCGGCCCGCCACAGCTTCGCGCTTGATGGCGTCGCACTCGGCCACTGTGCGCAGGTAGTAGATCCCGGGCAACTCAGCCCCGGGGATCCGCAGCCGCCGGTTCCTTCCTCCCGTGGCCAGTAGGAGCTTCTGGTATTCCAGTTGCTGGCCAGATCCGAGGGCCAGCGTGTGCGCTGCCGGGTCGACCGCGACCACGGATTCGGTGCGGAGCTCGACGTCATTGGCTTCATACCAGTCGGCGGGCTTGACGTACCAGCCGTTGAGATCCTCTTCGGATCGCAGGTAGGTCTTGGACAGCGGGGGACGGCCGAACGGGATGCCCGGTTCCCGTCTGATGAGCACGACCGGCCCCTCGAACCCCTCGTCACGCAAGGTTGCGGCGGCCGTGCCGCCGGTCTTGCCACCACCGATGATCACCATCGGCTTCGTGCCGGTTCCCTCAGACATGCGCTACTTCACCCCTTTTGGCCTCGATCGCGAAGACGGCGCCTGCGAAACCCTTGTTGGGAAGTCGGTCCTGCTCGAGCTTGTCGGCCTCTCCCGGCCGAGCATAGGCCGATTCCCCAGCAAGGCCGAAGGATCCAGGCACCAGGACCTCGCCCTGGTCAGGCATGGGCTCCGGATGGCCTGCTCCGGGCGAGGACCTGTCCGATGGAGCCGCGAGTCTGCCTTCGGGTGGGGTGTCGTGTCCACGCCGCGGGGCCTAAAGTGTGGCTGCGACGTCCGCTCGTGGTTGGAGGCCGACGTGGCGAACGGCTGCTACCTCGTGCACGCTCCCAGACCGCCCATCGAAACGTCGATCGAGATGGCCGAGCAGCTGGCGCCGACCGGCGGGTCGTGCCACGGCGTCGAGATCGCCAAGGCGCTCCTGGAAGGGGGTCCCCCGCCGGCCGGGCTGTCCCCCGACGAGAAGATCGCCTACGAAGGGATGGACGCCCTCTACAAGCAGGGCTCGGGGTATGCGGGCATGATGGTGACCCGGCCGCAGACTATCGGCTACAGCCTGGCGGACTCGCCGGTCGGCCTGGCGGCCTGGTTCTACGACGAGTTCGCCGACTGGACCTACAGCGGGGGCGAGCCCGAGCGGTCCCTCACCCGCGACGAGATGCTCGACGACATCACGCTCTACTGGCTCACCAACACCGGGACCTCCGGGGCGCGGCTGTACTGGGAGAACAACGCCAACAACTTCAACGCGGTCGACATCTCGCTGCCTGCCGCCATTACGGTCTTCCCTGGCGAGATCTACCAGGCGCCGCGCAGCTGGGCCGAGCGGGGCTACCACCAGCTCATCTACTTCAACAAGGTCGACAAGGGCGGTCACTTCGCGGCCTGGGAGGAGCCGGAACTGCTCGCCGCGGAGCTGCGAGCGGCGTTCCGGTCACTGCGCTAGTCGGAGAGCCGCAGGACGGCGTGCACAACCTGCGCGCCGTCCGCCTCTACTTCACGCGGAGAGCCAAATGGTCGAAGCCACGAACCATCACACCTCATTTGGCCCCCTGAGGCAGGTCGAGGCCGGCCTGCTGAACGTTGGATACGCGGACATCGGCCCGGCCGACGGTCGTGCGGCCGTTCTTCTGCACGGCTGGCCATACGACATTCACAGCTATGTCGACATAGTCCCCCTCTTGGCATCGGCCGGCTACAGGGTGGTCGTCCCGTACCTTCGCGGCTTTGGGACGACACGCTTCTTGTCGGATGAGACGTTCCGCAACGGCGAGCAAGCCGCGCGATCTCGAATGCCGCGACCGATGCCTCGAACGTCGTCGGGCTCGTCTTCGTCACCGCCTTCGCCCCGGAGGAAGGCAAGCGTCTGATCGACGTGGAGAGCGGCTCCAAGGACAGCGTCCTGACGACGGCGCTAGTCCCGCTCCAGTATCCGATTGGAGACGGCGCGGAGACAGCCGTTGAGTTCGCGATCGATCCCGCGAAGTTTCACGATGCGTTCGCCGCTGACCTGCCGCCCGAGCAGACCGCCGTGATGGCCGCGACCCAGCGCCCGGTCGCGGAGTTGGCGTTTTCGGAGCCGTCGGGCCCGCCCGCCTGGAAGTCCTCGCCAGCCTGGGCCGTGGTTGCGACCGGCGACAAAGCGGCCGGCACGGACGTGATCCGCTCCATGGCTGAGCGCGCCGAAGCCACGATTACCGAGGCCGAGGGCTCGCACGTGATCATGGTTTCCCAGCCCGGGGCTGTCGCTGACGTCATCATGACCGCAGCAGCCGCGGTTGACCGGCCGGCCGCCGCCGCGGGCGGCTAAATTAGCCATGGAATCGACCCGACTCGTGGTCGACTTGCCCGTCGAGGGTCAGCTGCCGTCGCTCTCCGGCGCCACCGGCTGGCTTAACTCGCCGCGGCTCACGGCGGCGGACCTGCGCGGGAAGGTCGTCCTCATCGACTTCTGGACCTACACCTGCATCAACTGGCTCCGCTCCCTTCCCTATGTCCGCGCGTGGGCCGAGAAGTACCAGGATCACGGACACGTGGTGATCGGCGTCCACACGCCCGAGTTCGACTTCGAGCACGACCTCGACAACGTCCGCCGAGCCGCCAAGGACCTGCGGGTCAACTATCCGATCGCGATCGACAACGACTATGCGATCTGGGATGCGTTCGGCAACCGATACTGGCCGGCCCTCTACTTCGTCGACCGGCACGGACAGATTCGACACCATCGCTTCGGCGAGGGCGACTACGAGCAATCAGAAGCGATCATTCAACGACTGCTGACCGAGGCCGGTAGCGGCGGCATCGGCCACGACCTGGTTGCCGTCGACGCCCGTGGTGTGGAAACCGCCGCCGACTGGGACAGCTTGTGGTCCCCGGAAAACTACCTCGGCCACGAGCGCACCGAGAACTTCGCCTCGTCCAATGGCGCTGTCTTGGACACACCGCACGTCTATGCCGCCCCCGCACGGTTGGCACTCAACCAGTGGGCCCTTGCCGGCGACTGGACGGTGCAGCGACAGGCCACGGTGCTGAACCAGGCGGGTGGGCGGATCGCCTACCGCTTCCACGCCCGCGACCTCCACCTCGTCATGAGACCGACCGCGCCAGGGACTTCCGTACGATTTCGCGTGCACCTCGACGGACAGCCACCGGGAGCCGCCCACGGAACTGATGTGGACGGCCAAGGCAACGGCACGGTGACCGAACCACGGCTCTACCAACTCATCCGCCAGCCCGACCCCGTCACCGAGCGCACCTTCGAGGTCATCTTCCTCGACCCTGGCGTCCAGGCGTGCGCCTTCACCTTCGGCTAGTTCGGGGACGACTCGTCTCCGAGGACACGCAGCTGCAGCGCATGAGCTTCGAAGGAGGACTCCATGCCCTATCTCACGGTGGGAACCGAGAACGACGCCGCCATCGACCTGCACTACGAGGACCACGGCAGGGGTCAGCCGGTCGTGCTGATCCACGGCCACCCGCTCAGCGGCCGCGCCTGGGACAAGCAGGTCCCGGTGCTGCTGGACGCCGGCCACCAGGTCATTACCTATGACCGGCGCGGGTTCGGCAAGTCCAGCCAGCCGGTCGTCGGCTATGACTACGACACCTTCGCCGCCGACCTCAACACGCTGCTGGAGCACCTGGGCCTACGCGACGCCGTGCTGGTCGGGCACTCAATGGGCACCGGGAGGTCACCCGCTACCTGGGCCGCTACGGGTCAGCGCGGGTGGCCAAGGCCGTGCTCGTCTCCCCGATCCCGCCGTACCTGCTGCAGGCCGGCGACAACCCCGACGGGGTGCCGCAAAGCCTGTTCGACGGGTTCACCCAGGCCGCCCGGGCCGATACCCCGGCCTGGATGAAGGGCTTCCTGGACAACTTCTACAACATCGACACCCTCGGCGGCACCCTGGTCAGCGACCAGGCCTACCAGGCCAGCTGGAACCTCGCCGTCACCGCCTCGGCCACCGCCGCGGTGGCCTGCATCCGGACCTGGACGACCGACTTCCGCGCCGACCTGCCCAAGATCGACGTGCCCGTGCTGGTCGTGCACGGCGGCGCGGACCAGGTCCTGCCGCTGGACAAGACCGGCAAGCGCCTGCCCGGCCTGATCAAGGACATGCAGCTCGTCGTCGTCGAAGGCGGCCCGCACGCCATCGCCTGGACGCACGCCGACCAGGTGAACACGGCACTGCTCGACTTCCTGCGCCAGTAAACCCTGCCGATCCGGCAACCACCAAGGAGCCACCATGTCCAACCACCTCAGCGGTAACAACCTCAAGGCCCCCGGCGACGACCCCGCGTCTGGACTTCACCGACCTGTTCGTCTTCACATCG
>Ga0137379_10007762_pt1 | contig 10172 bp, 11 predicted proteins | sample SagtaG_18_FD_104812 | JGI IMG/M metagenome (GOLD analysis project Ga0137379, IMG submission 104812) | Vadose zone soil microbial communities from Sagehorn Ranch, Mendocino, California, USA - Sage2_L_80_16 metaG | ecosystem: Environmental > Terrestrial > Soil > Vadose zone | place: USA... | reverse complement strand
TCATCCCCGGATGGCAGCAAAGAACCAAACTGCGGCAAAGGAGGCGGCTGTTTCTGCTCTGCTTTAACAGCGCGCCAGCGATCCAAACCCGCGCCGGCTGCGATCGCCACCAATAAAACCAAAACTCCAATTCCGATCAGCCGTTTAGATCTTACGTTCATAAATGCATCGAAGGGCGAGTACCTGGGGGCATCGCCCGTTGCCACTGTGATTGTAGCGCCTTGCCGCTACGTGCGCCAGCTTTTCGTCAGACAAGCCCAAAGAAACGACAGCCTAGCAGATTCGTACCCGAACGTTTTTTAATCTGTTTGAGACGCGCCAACTTTGGTTGTGCAAGAGTGGCGACCTTTCTGCCCACTCAATGTGAGAGTCGCTAAATCACGAATTTGCACAATTTACCTAGGAAACGCTGTTGAATTGAAATGTGGCGCAAAGCACAGAAATTGCCAAAACCGCAATTTTAAGTCCCTTACGTCTGCCATTTCGGCGCATCGACGTTTCAGGTACAAATCTTTGGATCAGCTGATTCAAAGTCACTTGCTTGGATCGCCTGAATGTAAGTATCCTCGGTTCCTTGATCGCGGCGTTCGTGAACGTGCGCGGAGCTCAGGCACGGTAAAACAATTCTCCGGATGGAAAACGCTGATTTTGCGGGGCGCGTCGCCGTCGTCACAGGTGCGTGGCGTGGCCTCGGACGGGCTGTCGCAGCGCGCCTGCACGAGCGCGGCGCCTCGGTCGCGGTGAACGTCCGCAACCGCGAGCGCGCCGAGGCGCTGGCGAAGGAAATCGGCGAGCGCGCCTTCGCCGTGCCGGGCGACGTCGCGGCAGACGGCGTCCCCGACGAGATCGCGCGCCGCACGCTCGAACGCTTCGGACGAATCGACATCCTCATCAACAACGCCACGCTTCCGCTGTCAACACGCTTCCCAGATCTCACCGCCGAGGAATGGCGAAGAGCGATCGAGGTCAACCTCACCGCGCCATTCTTGATGACGAAAGCTGTTCTTCCGGCAATGCGCGCGCAGCACTACGGACGCATCATCAATATCTCGTCCTCGGGCGGACGGATGGTGAGCACGCTCGGAGGTGCGCACTACACGGCATCGAAGGCCGGACTGCTCGGACTGACACGTGCGGCCGCGAAGGAGCTCGGCAAGTTCGGCATCACCGTAAACGCCATCTGCCCCGGTATGATCGACACCGAGCTGACGCGTGAACATGCCTCGGAGGAGTTGCTCGAACGCCTCGCCGCGAGCTATCCTGTGCCGCGGCTCGGCACTGCGCTCGAAGTCGCCGATTTGATTTGCTTCGCCGCCTCCGAGGCTACCGGCTACATCACCGGCGCGTCCCTCGACATCAACGGCGGCGACTTGATGATGTGATCTATATGTTCGCCAACGCGGCCGGTTCTCCCCCGCGCGCGCATGCGTAACAGTCAAGAGAGCGGGGGTCATCATGCAGCTGGCGGAAAAGCGTGACGCGTTGATGCCGCCGAACCCGGAAGAGTTGCTCAACCGGCCTCAATAGATTGATTCCCGTTCGCCTGAGTGTAAGTCTGGCGCGTCTAGGGTCGCTGTCGCTATGGCCCCGCAGCCGGTTCACCAACTTGTGCTAGGATTTCTGCTAGATCGGGTGATGCGTTCGTTATCGTTTTCATGATTTCGAGTGGGATATGCTAAACGGCAAGCTGTCCGCACTTCGCTGGGTGCTCGGCGAAGAATGGGACACGCTGGATACGTGACATGGGCCGCGACGCGCGCGACGACAGGACCGTATCGTCGATGCCAGCCTCGCCGCGGCGCTTTTCTTTGCTGTCGATCCTGTTGTTTCGGTGCATCGCCCGTTCCACAACGATCATCTGGTATTGTGCCTTGCTTGGCGAAGGAGTTTAGCGAATATCGACGCTTGGGCGCGAGCATCGTCGAGCGCATTGTGGGTTTGTGGTTGATCTGGCTGAAATTCCGGTGGCAGCTGGCCGGACGTCGTTTCAGACCAATGCTTTCCACTGAAACCCATATAGTAGGATTTGATATCAAGCCCCGCGAAGCCAAACGGATTCCCGCCAGCGAAGCGTTCCAAATACCAATTAACAAATTGCCAATCGTAACACGCGTTGAATCCTACAAACACAGGCTTGCAAGGTCCCGCAGCTTTTTCAATCCATGCCCGAAACGATTTCATTGTTTGTTCCGGGGGTTCTCCATTACGCCGGAGCTTATCAAGATCCAATCCAGAAACTTCGAGCGCAGCAGGAACGAACTTTTCTGATATCGGTTTAAGTTCCGCATAAAAGCACTCCGTTGGGTTTCCCACAACGCATGCGCCTATTGAAAGCATACTGTACTCGCTCGGTATCGGACCGGATGATTCGACATCTACAGAGAAGTACCGCTCGCGTTTCATTTAGCTGCAGTAGGGCGAACAAGAGTCGGCATATTTACGTTGCGTTCCCAGTGAGTGCGCAGCCTGTTAATTCTCGAACGGGAATCTTCCGCATCGTTCCACAAAAAGGCTTCTAGCGCGAAAGCATCGAACGGGAAATGCGTGTCGTCGCGGGCTGTGAAGATCACTCTCTGTTTGTTGCCGAGAGCATATCCGAGCTCCATGAAGCAGTTTGGGCGGAGAGCTGTTACGTCTACGAAAGCGACCGAGCAATGATGTAGTGAGTCAAAAATCGCCTTGTTCATCCAGGCGAACTCGTTATCTCCAATCCCCATCTGCAACGGATCATAACCCAATTCCTTAACGAGAGGATCGACAGTATTTCGAAAGAAATTCTCAACTGACGGATATTCGGGCATTTTGGAGTTCAAAAGGCGGACATAGAACACACGCGGAGGCGTCAGCGCGCGTAGTAATTTCGTTACGGCACGCACAACCGTGGCTATGTCAGTCTCGCCATTGCGCGTACGTGTTCCGTCAAGCAGTTCGCTAGCGGAATCGCTTGTTGCGACTCTAAAAAAATCTTTCGGGTTAGCCAGCGCTCGTTCAAAAAGACGAGCGGCTCCGCCCGACCCATCATGGGAAGAGCAGCCTATTTGAATGTCTAATGGAACAACCGGTTTGCCTCTTGATGAGTATTCAACGGCAAGATGTTCCACTCCTTGCCCGCCGCTAATGCAAACGAGAATGTCACCAATTTCAGCCAGTCGTCGTCGCTGAATCGCTCCCGCGGTCCAACCGGGATCGAGAAACTCCATAGCGATCGCGTCCCCAGCACGCAAAGCATCGTACAAAGCTCGACGCGCTTCTGGGATGTTAGCGTCTGTTCGGCTTGTAGCTAACGTTGCAATCAGCCTTCCGTTCGGCCCCGACGGTTCTGCACGTTTATCCTTCAACGCGTGATAAACAGCACCAATCACCGTCCAATCAAATATGATTGACGGGCCATCCGTACGATCCTTTAAAAGCGGTTCCTTTCCAAGAGGGATAACAAAATTCGCGCCCTCCACAGCCAGTGCATCGACAAGTTTTGAAATGAGAGAATGTATGTAGGTCAGTCTCTTCTCGTCCGATTGCGGATCGGCACTTCCAACGACATGAATTCGGCGGCCACGAACATTCATTCTTTCGTTGCCGGAAGGTCGATTGAAGGCGATGGCGTCACTCGAGGTATCGCTTTGATAAGATCGTCACGTTCGATTTTTCTTCCCGGATAAGCTTGAGCGAGCGCTTCGGGGAGCAGTCGCGTACGTAAATCAGAAAATGTATATCCCAGTTTGTGCGGTCCTTGGGGCCCTGTGAGGACGACCAGCTCATCGACGACAGATTCGTCGACGGCTAAACCGTCGAGGTCCAGGCGAAAAAGCTCACGCCGCTCTGCGTCGTCAGGTCGTCGGAATTCTTCGATGTACGTAGCTCGCCGAACAATAGCGGGATCAAGTGCGACGTAGCGGTTTGTGCACAAGATAACGAGAACGCGGCCATTGAATCTCCTAACATCATCTACCTTCTGAATCAGGGTATTGACCGCCACTTTGTCTTCATGATGACTCTGCTTCGTCGCGCGGGTCGCGGCTAACGAATCAGCCTCGTCGATTATGAGAAAAGATAACTTCGCTTTACCCGCTTCCTTCGTAACGACTGCAAATGCTTGATTAATTAGCGTGCTCATTTCGCCCACTTCTCCGCTGCCCCGAACGCGCGTGCTCAGCTTAAACAACATCGCGTCTTTTTTAAGCTCTTTCGCCAACGCATTTGATGCAGCCTCTGCCGTTGCTGTCTTTCCGTTGCCGATGTCACCGTGAAAGATCACCAATGGATATCGATCTAGCATCGAATCTAACAACGCGATGCGGCGCTTGTAGTGCGTTTTGCTCCACTTTTCCAATCCCACTTGGTCAAGCAAGAGTCGCAAGTCCTGATGCATCCTTTCGTATCGTCTGTTGAACCCGACCAGCCGCTTTGCCTTCTGACCTAAGCGAACATCTGGTAAAGACAATTCCAACTCGAAGAGATCTGAACTTTCCATATATCCGGATCAACCGTAATTGGTCCGTTGCCAACCATAGCCATTGCTTGCATATCGTTGACCCGATGTCGGCGTAAGACCACGAAAAGAAGTGTCTTCAGTCGTTGGTCCCCAGCTGTTATGAAGGCCAGTTGTAGTCATAAACAATGATTTCTCCGGAAGTGTCTTATTCCACCAAGCGCTTGTGAACGTCGCAACAACCGTGAGGCTGCCATTCGCCATCCGTGGCCAGATGTTGTTTCCAGGCCGTTCTGAACTCCAGCCGATCGCAGACTCAAAGACCCTATACACCGCGGCCCGGACCTGCTGACCAGTCCCGTCTTTCAAGATTAAGTTGACGTTAATCAGGTAGCGATACTCTGCAAAAATTTTTAGATCACTCACGACCCATGCGACGTTTTCCCGGGAGTACAGTCCGGTCGCTTGGGCGATCATCGAAAAGTCCGCGGCAAAGTTATCAACAACTTTGCGTATGTCGGCAACCGTATAAGTGGTCGTGTGAGTGCCGGTCGAAGTCATTGGTCATCGTCGATACTAAAAGATCGACCCATAACCTCCTTCCAAAGATCCAAAGTTTCTCCTTTGCCTTCTTTCCAAATCGCGGTTACCACGGTGTTCCACGCAGTTTCGGCCGCACGAACGATCTCCTGTCTTTCAGTGTCGGTTAGTCGCGCAGCTACATTGTTGTCTTTATTAACGGGATCAAGAACGACGACAGGGTCGTTAGGAAATGTTCTTATTTTCCCGAGTTCAGGAAAGGTTACCGGCTCTTTAAGGCCAGACTGGGCAACATATAGAAAAAATCGCTGAAGACCGAGTTCCAAAGAATTATTCAGCCCCTTTTGGTCATTGAGGTGAGCTACGAGAAGCTCAATTAGAAACGACCTAAATCGGTCGAGCTCCTGCTCCTTCCGCCATTTTTTAATAAGGCGAACGAGAGCTTTGAAGCGACTATCGGCATCGCTTCGATTCTTTATGAAATCGAGTTGCCCACGAATAGAAGTTTTGACCGGTTGTCCCGCTTGCGACGAAGGCTGCCAACCGTATTCGGGTTCATCCTTGATCGGAATCACCGGCACCAGATCAACGTCCAGACCAGATTCACGAAAATGAATGCCGAGTGTCCGTGGTTGAACAGTAAAGTCTGCCGACTGCTTCATCGGATAGACAGCTGCGACAAGCTTCAAAATGATGTTGTGGAGCTTATCGACGTCGGTTTTCTCTGCTTCAGACACATCCAAGAAAACGGCAATATCGGCGTCAACGCCGTAATCACCCTTCGGCTTAAGCACTGTTCCTTTTATCAGTGATCCGGTTTTCTTAAATCCTTTGACATTAAATGATGAATCCTCGTCGATCTTCTTTTTCAGGCGCTCGATCAAGAAGTCGACTTGCGCGATATATTCTTTTCGCTTTCCTGGTCCGAGTTGTAAAACCTTTGCGACGAAAATGTTGATGTCGGTATCGCTGAGGGTCATGAATAACTATCGGAGTTTCGGGGGATTTGTACTAAGGGGAATTGAGCGGTTAATTGCTCATCTCGCTGCACATCTAAACGATGTCAATCATGCGCTCCTCAGCTGAGACGTCAGTTCATTAGTGAGGCTTGGAAGCCACGGCCATCAGTGGATCGCGATTGACGTGCGGCTGCGTGGAGCGTTCCGACACGCCGCCGGTGACGCCCGTGCGGTCCGTGGCAAACCTGAGGTCCCCCCAGTAGATAACTTTTAGTGAGCGCCCTCCCCCGATCGGGGTTGAATCAACTCTCGTCGTTTGCATGCACGGTATCCGAAAACCACGTTCCCATGAAAACTCCAAATTTCGCACACACGCAATGCGACAAAAACGGAGCGCCTTGCGCATCGTCAGCCTGATTTCCCACATCAGCGACATGCGAATCGGCGAAGCGCGGTTATTACAGTACAACGCTCGAAATATTCCTCGCTCGAAATGAGACCGGCATCGAATCGCTTCATGAGAGAAGACAATGCTTGAGAAAGGGCCACTTCCAGCGTGCCCTCTGATAGTTTGAAGATAATCTTCGCTATATAATCTGCGGACGCCGCGCGGCCGCTTGGTCTGCGTTTTATTCCCTTCGATCGGTTTTTCTCCAGCCACTTCAGAAGCGGTTTCTTGTAGACCCTCCCCGAGCAAAAAGCGGGACATCCGGCTTTTTTCGCATCGCGAATATCGCGGATATCGATCTTCAACGCGGCAGCCGCTTGCGCCTGGCTGTCGAAATATGCTGGCTCTCTACGCATCTCGGGAGAAACCTAAGTGACATTTGTTTCCGGAGTCCATGCTTTCGGTACATGGCTCGGTCCTTGCGGCAGGACTTATTTTGACCAGATTCCGCACATAACGATCGGTGAACCAACGCGGCAGATTCCGAATCTGCTGGCGCTGGTCGGGCGTCCGAATTTTGTAGTCCTCGATCGTGTTTCTCAAAGCGCGTCGGTGGCTTTCGCCGCCGCGGATTCTTGTGCGCCACATTCCCCCATTTTTCTTCATCTCCGCTTCGCCCAGGATCTCCCGAATCTGATCGAGTAAGTCCCATTCGCCATCAGGCGCGAGTAATCTCTTACTCGTTTTATTATTGTTAGTCGGGTTATTCGAGTACTCGTTATTAATAGTCTCAGATTCATCCGACTGTCGAACTTTCCCGAGCGCCAGATTTTGCCGAGGATCGGATTTCACCGAGAGTGGACAAACCAGCTTCTCGGTATCGCCAAAAAGCTCGGGGTCTTCGTAGATGAACCATGTGCTGCCCGCCATCTTGCCCATCGCGTCTCGAAGCCGTTTTATTTTCGCGTACCCAAATTCCCTTAACTCATTCAGGAGGCGCTTTAGGACGTAGCGCCCATCGGGCGATTGTCGGAGAAGATTTGCGAAGACAAGACGCCAAGGAGGCGGTCGGCATAGGAGATGAGCAAGTAGCCCCCTTGCGGCCCACGACAGACGAGGATCGTCGAGCGGTCGCTTGTCGATCATTACATAGGGATGAGTCCGTTTTTTTACCTGAATCTTTATGATTGGCATCGTATGCAGTCCTTACGCCGCGAGTCCTGCGATCTCTGTTTGCTCGCGTAGAAATCGATCGCATTCCGCACGCGTAATAACGACGTGGCGAATGCCCGGTAGGCGCCGGATCAACCCACGTTTGATGAGGCGCCGAACGACGGTGATCGAAAGACTTAGGTAATCCGCAGCTTCCGGGAGTTGAAAGGCACCGCGCTGATGGAGCGGAACGGTATTTACTCGGCGCTTCCAGTCCGATGAAGGCTTTCGCTTCTTTTTCGGTTTGGTATCAGTTATTGCGCTCACGCAACCACTGATAAGCCCACGCGCTTTCTCTAAAAAAGTCCTTTTATTGCCTTACAGGGGTACTATTTTCCGTGGCCTTCCACGCCCATCTTTGAGCGGAATGCCGAGTTCGCGGCATCTGTCGCGAAGTTTCTTATCTTCCATCTTTCGAAACTTTGAAACGAACTGCTCGTTGAGTTCCCGAGTTGTATGAGTCCGCTCCCAGCCATTTTGCATTGCGAACTCCAGTAACCATTTATCAAGAGTCGTAGGTTCGCGGTTTTTGTTCGAATAAGCGCGCTCTTCGAGGATCCGAACTGCTTGCGCTAGGCCTTTGAAAAACGGGACATCCAGTCTGTTTAACGCGTCTATCAGTGGTGAAAGCCGCCTCACGAATTCCTGATCTGTCACCGCTCGGCCGTCCTCACGCGCTATTCTAATACGGTGGCGCCAAGTGCTGAGAAATTCGAAGGCGCGACATTTTACTTCCGAGCGGCGAAGTTTTCCAAAATGCGCCTTTTCATATTTCTCTTTGAACGTTGGAATAAGGGGAGCGCCGATTTTCAGCGCCACTGTCTCGACAAGAACCTGTTTCAGTGCATCCGTTAGAGGTGAAGCAAGGCGGAATTTGATGGTCGCTTTGTCCCCTAGCTGCACCTCCACGCTCGTGAGCCCTTCACCCGAACCATCTAGGCGATTGAGGTTTTTGTCTTTCATTGCAAAGCGGCGGAGGAAATCGGAACGACATTTTCCGCTGGCAGGCCGTCCGTCATCAGTTGCGCCATTCGATGCGAATGCGCGCGATTAACGTGGCTGTACGTGTCGAGAATGAGTTTGCCGCCGTCCTTGTGCCCTTGCCATTCAGCAATCACTTTCACATCGACACCGCGCTCGATTGCGCGAGTGATGAACATCCGCCGGAATGATAGGTGACTGTATTGCGGCAGATTTAAGCGACGGCAAGCATTCGCGATCGCTTTCTTTGCGTTATCAATCGCAAATACGCGCTCGTTAGGCGCATCGTCGCGGCGCCGGCGAAGCAATAAAGGCTTAAGTTGCGGATACAGCGGGATCGCAAAGCCGGATTTCGTTTTGTGACGAAACGTCGTGATCTTTTCGCGTTTCCAATCGATGTCGCTTTGCCTAAGCGCGGCGGCCTCGGCCTTGCCTAAGCCGGCCAGTCCGAGAAACTCAACAAAGTCCGCGCTCTCTTCCGCATCGTGGCCGTTGAACTTCTGCGAGCGAATGCTTTCAACGATTGCTTTGAATTCTTCAAAGCTCGGGGTAGCGCGGATCGGCTTCGGCGGTTTTACTCGCCGCAGATGACAGGCGGGAGATCGCGAAATGATTCCGTCGCGCACTGCCATCTCTAAAATCTCTTTGATGCACGCCATGTGCAGATTGCGGGAGTGGGGCCCGAAGGTATAACGGGAAATCCAAAGATCGACATGCGACGGCTTAACTTTCGCGACCTGGATGAATCTGCCGGCGGGCCAATGCGATTTTACGCGGCTGACGATGAGCGCCTTTCGCTCAATCGTTTTCGGTTTCTGATGCTGTATGGTCCGCAGGTAGCGATCGCAAAGCTCGGCGAGCGTAAGTTTGCCTTGCGATGGATCGACCTGCTCCCGTTCTTGTTTTAACCAAGCGAGCGCGCGTTGCGCTGATGCGCGGTCTGTGGTCCGCAGTGAGCGGCGGATTTCCTTGCCGCCACTCTCGAACCGCGCATAGTAAACGCCATTCGATGAATAACGGTACAAACACTCGCCGACTTTTTGGAATGCACTGTTCCGACGTGCTCTCATATGGTCTGGAGTGTATGCCGGATAAAATAGCCGGACAAGCACAAATTTCGGCTTCTTTTAGACGATCGTTTTTCATAGGTAAAACGGGGTCTTAGCTCAGTTGGTAGAGCGCCTCAATGGCATTGAGGAGGTCAGGGGTTCGAATCCCCTAGGCTCCAGTCTACGCTCGCAGCGGTAGCGCAAGGCGTAGACTGTCGCGCCGTAGCCTGAGCGAAGGCGGACTTTGATCTTGCAACAGTTGCGCGGCGAGCTACGACTCGGCAAGCCACTCAAGATATGGGCCGATTTGTCTATCTGTATATACTGCAGAGTGAAACTTGCGCTGACCGGTTTTACATTGGAAGGACGTCGGAACTTCGTGCCCGGTTGGGCCAGCACAATGCAGGGCGAGTTCCGCACACGGCAAAATGGAGACCGTGGCGAATTAAAACATATCTTGCGCTATCAGACGCAGAGGGCGCCACAGCTCTCAAGCGATATCTGAAATCCGCCTCTGGCAGAGCGTTTGTAAAGAAGCGGCTCTGAAAGGGGCCGCTGGAACGCTGAATTCAGCGTTCGAACCGGGTCGGACATTTTCGCTAATTTGCAACTTC
>Ga0137379_10007761_pt1 | contig 10173 bp, 7 predicted proteins | sample SagtaG_18_FD_104812 | JGI IMG/M metagenome (GOLD analysis project Ga0137379, IMG submission 104812) | Vadose zone soil microbial communities from Sagehorn Ranch, Mendocino, California, USA - Sage2_L_80_16 metaG | ecosystem: Environmental > Terrestrial > Soil > Vadose zone | place: USA... | reverse complement strand
CTGGGCATGCCGGTCGGCAAAATCCAATCGATCCTGTCGCCGGGCGAGGAGCTGCGTGGCGCGGTCGATCTGATGCACCGCGCCGGCGTCGTGGAGAAACTCGACCGCGACATGATGGGCGGCTTGCTCGATCTGCGCGAGCTCACGGTATCGGATGTGATGATCCATCGCACCAAGATGGTGATGCTCGACGCCGACGAGCCGCCACGCCAGTTGATCGACGACGTTCTCGCGGCGGGGGTCACGCGAATCCCGCTGTGGCGCAATTCGCCCGATAACGTCATCGGTGTGCTCAACGCCAAGGAACTGTGGCGCGCGCTGCACGCGGCCGGCGGCGATGCCGAAAAGGTCGATATTCCAACTTTGGCGAGGCCGCCGTGGTTTGTGCCCGATACCACGCCCGTCGCCGAGCAGCTCAAAGCGTTCCGCCACCGCAAGGCGCCGTTTGCGCTCGTCGTCGATGAATACGGCGAACTCGAAGGCCTGGTCACCCTCGAAGACATTGTCGAGGAGATTGTCGGCGATATTTCCGACGAGCATGACATCGCCGTTCCTGGCGTGCGTCCGCTTCCGGACGGATCAGTCAATGTCGATGGCGGCGTTCCCATTCGCGATCTCAATCGAGCAATGGATTGGAACATTCCCGACGACGAAGCGACCACGGTTGCCGGCTTTGTCATTCATGAGACCCGTTCGATCCCAGAACCCGGACAGAGCTTCACGTTTCACGGTTTCCGTTTTCAGGTGCTGCGCAAAACGCGCAACCGCATCACCGCCTTGCGGGTTGCGCCGCTGACTCGCAAACCCACGGCAAAGGCCAGCTAAATGACGCAAGCTCCGATCAATGCCGGCGTTCGCATCGGCCATGTCCATCTTAAGGTCGCCGATCTCGATCGCGCGCTAGATTTCTATTGCGGCGTGCTTGGCTTTGAACTCATGCAGCGCAGAGGACCGCAGGCGGCATTCATTTCGGCGGGCGGTTACCATCATCACATCGGGCTCAATACCTGGGAGAGCCGCGGCGGCAAGCCGCCATCAGCGGGTACCACCGGCCTTTATCATCTCGCTGTGCTCTATCCGACACGCGCCGCGCTCGCCGATGCGTTGCAGCGCCTGATCGCCGCGAACATTCCGCTTGAAGGCGCCTCCGATCACGGCGTCAGTGAAGCACTTTACTTGCGCGATCCGGACGACAATGGCGTCGAGCTTTATTGGGATCGCCCGCGTGAACAATGGCCGCGTAGCGCCGGCGGCGAACTCGCGATGTTCACCGCACCCTTGGATCTGATCGGCCTGCTCAAGGAGCTTGAACTGTCGTCCTCTGCGGTCGCCCCGGCCGAGTAATAGAGGAGCAATAGGTCAGTTGGTTTCGCCAGGCGCCGCCGCGTGAATGGCGAGCGCATGGACGCGGCTTTTCAGTTCTTTTGCCAGGGCCGCGTTGATCATGCGGTGGCGTTCAAGCCGGCTCTTTCCGCGGAACGCATTCGACACGATATAAAGGCGAAAGTGCGTTTCGCCTCCCGGCCGGTGTCCGGCATGCCCCGCATGCAAATGGGATTCGTCTTCGACGTGCAGGCTCTCGGGCGCGAAAGCCGCAACCAGCTTTGTCGTGATGATGTCTTGCATTCCCATTTTGCTTAGTCCGGTCCCGGCGACGCTAACCATGCCGGGTGGGCAACAATAAAACGTTAGGAGTACCGCTACGACGCGCTGATTTGCCCCCTGTCAAGTCTTGAACGCGTAGCCAAAGCGCCCGCATAATCGTCATGATGCGATCCAATTCACCGCTGTTCGATCGGATTCGGGTCAAGCCCGACCAGAACCGCCGGCTCAGCGCCGAGCTTCCTGGCTGTCAGTGGCCCGGCTGCAATGCAGCGGCGACCCATCGGGCGCCGAAAGGCCGGCTGCGCGCCGCCGAGTATTGGCAGTTCTGTCTCGAACATGTGCGTGAATATAATAATTCATACAATTTCTTCGCCGGGATGAGCGAAGACGCGATCGCGAAATATCAGAAGGAGGCCCTGACCGGGCACCGCCCGACCTGGAAGATGGGTTCGATTGGCGGCAAACGAGCCCGCAAGGCGGCAAAAGGCTTTCGTGACCAGGACTGGCCGGCCGACGATCCGTTCTCCTTGTTTGGCGAATGGGGGGCTCGCCGCGCCGGTCATGCGCATGCTACGCCGGAGGGCCGCAAGATTTTCAATGCGCAGCGCCGCGCGCTCGATGTTCTCGGGCTTGAAGCGGACGCCAACCGAGCCGATATCAAGTCTAAGTTCAAGGCTTTGGTAAAGCGGCATCACCCGGACGCCAACGGGGGTGACCGCGGTTCGGAAGCGCGGCTGCGGGAGATTATTCAAGCCTATAATTACCTGAAATCGGCCGGTTTCTGCTGATCTCGGGGTGGCTTCCGCCGCGTTGGAACTTTCTGCTAGATGTAGCCGCGCAGCCGACCGCCGATAGTCGATTCGCGCCTCGGTTTTGCCGCCGCGCGAACCGAGGTCACGGAGGAGCAATGACTCTCGCGACTGATACAACGACAGAATCCGCTCTGCCGGACATGAAAGTTTCGGTCCGACAAGTATTCGGAATCGACAGTGATTTGGAAGTTCCGGCCTATTCCGAGCCGGACGAGCACGTGCCGGAACTCGATGCTGATTACCGGTTCGACCGGCCGACCACGCTCGCCATCCTGGCCGGTTTTGCCCGCAACCGCAGGGTCATCGTCACCGGCTATCACGGCACCGGGAAATCGACCCACATCGAGCAGGTCGCCTCACGGCTGAATTGGCCGTGCGTGCGCGTCAATCTCGACAGTCACATCAGCCGTGTCGATTTGATCGGCAAGGATGCGATCGTCATTCGCGAGGGCATGCAGGTCACCGAATTCCGCGACGGTATTCTGCCGTGGGCGCTGCAGAATAATGTCGCGTTGTGTTTCGACGAGTACGACGCCGGTCGTCCCGATGTCATGTTCGTCATTCAGCGCGTACTGGAATCGTCAGGCCGGTTGACGCTGCTTGACCAAAACAAAGTGATCAAGCCGCACCCCGCGTTTCGGCTGTTCGCTACCGCCAACACAGTCGGGCTCGGCGACACGTCCGGCCTGTATCATGGCACTCAGCAAATCAACCAAGGTCAGATGGATCGCTGGTCGATCGTCACCACGCTCAATTATCTGCCGCACGACAACGAAGTCGAAATCGTGCTCGCCAAAGCCAAGCACTACCGCACAGCGGAAGGTCGCGACATCGTCTCGAAGATGGTGCGCGTCGCCGACCTGACCCGCAACGCTTTCATGAACGGCGATATTTCGACGGTGATGAGCCCGCGCACGGTGATCATCTGGGCCGAGAATGCGGAAATCTTCAACGATATCGGTTTTGCTTTCCGGCTCACCTTCGTCAACAAGTGCGACGAACTCGAGCGCCCGCTGGTTGCCGAGTTCTATCAGCGCTGCTTCGGGCAGGAATTGCCGGAGAGCTCCGTAAATGTCGTGCTGTCTTAAATAGCCTCTCCCAATAGCGGGAGAGCGGGCTGGGCCATGTCGTCCAACATCAAACCAAAAGGTGCGGCGAAGGAGGCTCCAACAGAGCCTTTCAAGCGCGCCGTCGGCATTTGTCTGCGCGCCATCGCGGCCAAAAACGATCTTGAAGTAAGCTTTGCCTCGGAACGGCCCGGCCTTACCGGCGGCAAGGCGCGCCTGCCGGAACCGCCGCGGCGGCTTAATGAGCGCGAGGCCGCAATCGTTCGCGGTCATGCCGACGCCATCGCCTTGCGGCTCGCATGCCATGACCCGGCGGTGCATCGTAAGCTGGCGCCTGGCGGCCAACAGGCGCGCGCTGTGTTCGAAGCGATCGAACAGGCTCGCGTTGAGGCAATCGGGGCCCGCCGCATGGGCGGCGTCGCCAAAAATCTCGCCGCCATGCTCGACGACCGGTTTCATCGTGGCAAATTCGACGAAATCACCGATCGCGCCGATGCTCCTCTTGAGGACGCGCTTGCGATGCTGGTGCGCGAGCGGCTTACCGGTCAGACACCGCCGCCGATGGCGCGCAAACTTGTCGATCTGTGGCGGCCCTTGATCGAGGAGCGCGCCGGACGCGATCTCGATCGGCTCGAGCGCGTGCTCAACGATCAGCGCCGCTTCGGCGACGTTGTGCACGATATGCTCGACTGCCTCGATATGGGCGAGGACCGTTCGAGCGAGTCCGACGAGGACGAAGGCGAAGAGGGCGAAGACCGCAACCAGAAGGACGAGGCCGGCCAGGACGGCGAGGCTTCCGATTCTGCCGAAAGCGAACAGATGACCGCCGAGGCCGAGGCTTCGGCCGACGAATTGCCCGACAGCGCCTCGGAAGCGGTGGATGCGCCGGCGACCGAAATGGCCGACGACGCCGAGATGACCGATTCGGAAACCGCAGCCGAGCCATGGCGTCCGCGACAACCGCGCAACGAACCACGTGGCCCCGATTACCGGCCCTTTACGGCGCGTTTCGACGAGATAGTGGGCGCCGAGGAATTATGCGAGCCAGAGGAGCTCGATCGTTTGCGCGGCTATCTCGATAAGCAGCTTTCGCATCTGCAGGGCGTGGTCGCCCGGCTTGCCAACCGGCTGCAGCGATTGTTACTGGCGCAGCAAAATCGCGCTTGGGAATTCGACCTGGAAGAAGGCCTGCTCGATCCTGCGCGGCTGCCGCGGGTCATTGTCGATCCGCTACATCCGCTGTCGTTCAAACGCGAGAAGGACACCGATTTCAGGGATACCGTGGTTACGCTGCTGCTCGATAATTCAGGATCTATGCGTGGCCGCCCGATCACAGTTGCCGCGACATGCGCCGACATCCTGGCACGGACGCTAGAGCGCTGCGGCGTCAAGGTTGAGATCCTCGGCTTCACGACGCGGGCCTGGAAAGGCGGGCAATCGCGAGAATCCTGGCTGGCCGCCGGTAAGCCGGCCAATCCCGGGCGGCTGAACGATTTGCGGCATATCATTTACAAGGCGGCCGATGCGCCGTGGCGGCGGGCGCGCAAGAATCTCGGGCTCATGATGCGCGAGGGCCTGCTCAAGGAGAACATCGACGGTGAGGCGCTCGACTGGGCGCATAAGCGGCTGCTGGCACGGGCGGAGACGCGAAAAATCCTGATGATGATTTCCGATGGCGCGCCGGTTGACGATTCGACGCTATCGGTCAATCCCGGCAACTATCTTGAGCGCCACCTGCGCTGGGTGATTGAAGATATCGAAACCCGTTCGCCGGTCGAATTGATCGCGATCGGCATCGGCCATGACGTGACGCGCTATTACCGCCGCGCGGTCACGATCGTGGACGCCGAGGAGCTCGGCGGGGTGATGACGGAAAAACTCGCCGAATTATTCGAGGAGCATGCGGTTGAGGACCGGCCTCGGCGAGAGCGGCCACGGCGGCTGCATGCGTGACGCGCAATGCCGCTCAGGCTAGCGGGGCGGTCCTATTACTGGGCGCCGGAAAAAGATAGCTAAGCCGTCGCCTGACGCTTCTTGATGACTTGGCGCTTGAGCTCGAGTACACGCGGTGACAACTCGGCATCTTTCGCGGCGAGCAGGAAAGCATCAAGGCCGCCGCGATGATCGACCGATTTGAGCGCGTTTGCCGACACGCGCAATCGGACCGAACGCCCGAGCGCGTCGGACATCATCGTGACGTTGAGCAGATTGGGCAGAAATCGCCGCTTGGTTTTGCGGTTGGAATGGCTGACCCGGTGCCCGATCTGGCGCCTCTTTCCGGTCAGCTCGCATCGCCATGCCATCGTTAAAATCCTTTAAGCCCAAAATCCCGTCATCTCATCCAATCATTGCGTGATGAGCGCCGCCTATCACACGATCTGGGGTTGGCGCGGACCTATAGTGGCGACGCTGTTGGGGGTCAAGGCGCGCCTCGCGAGGAGCAGGATGGGCAGCAGCCTCACGGTCTAGGGAAACGGCCGCGGCTCGGCCTAAACCACACAAACGTCGTATTCTCCAATGAGACAGTGAGCGGTTCCGTGTCCGGGATTGAGGACCCTTTGCACCCGATTGCGCCGCCGCAACTGCACGTCCGCCCGTTTGGCGCCGCCGCACTCGCCGCGGCGTTTTTCGTGTTTGTTTTGACCCTGTCGCATGGCGCCATGGCCGGCGACGCCGGCCGTCAAAGCGGGAACCAAGCCCGGCTGGAAGCCGAATACGTCGTCAGCGTCGCCGGTATCCCGATCGGCCGCGGCAATTGGATCATTGAAATATCGGACGAGTCCTACTCGGCCGCCGCGAGCGGCACGACGACCGGTATCATAAGGTTCTTTACCGGGGGGCGCGGCACTGGCGCGGCGCGCGGCACTTTCAGCGCTGGCCAACCGGTGCCGACGAACTATGGCGCCACTCTCAGCTACGACCGCAAGATCGATGACGTGCGGATGACGCTCGCGGCCGGGAACGTCACGGACTACGTCGTCGAACCACCGCTGCCACCCATCCCCGATCGTATCCCGATCACCGACGCCGATCGCCGTGGCGTGCTCGATCCAATGACCTCCATGCTCAACCGCGTTGGCGGCAGCGGCGACCCGGTATCGCCGGAAGCGTGCAACCGTAAAGTGGCGGTGTTCGACGGGCGCGTGCGTTACGATCTGCACAGCGAATTCAGGCGCATGGAAACCGTCAAGGCTGACCGCGGCTACGAGGGACCGGCGGTGGTCTGCGCTGTCTATTTCACGCCGATTGCCGGTTATGTTCCGGACCGGCCGGCGATCAAATATCTCGTTGCGCTGCGCGACGCCGAAGTCTGGCTGGCGCCGATCGCCGGCACGCGCGTGCTGGTGCCGTTCCGCTTCGCCATGCCGACGCCGCTCGGAATGGGATTATTGCGGGCGACCGAATTCATCTCGGTTGCCCAACCATTGCTGCCGTCGCATCCGATGGCCAAAACGCAGTAAACGGTGCGTGTTTCGGCGGCCCGCCGCGCGACCGAGGGTAGACCTTCCCCGTTATCCACAACGTATAGGCTCTTGACTCATCGTGGAATCATGTTTGCCCGTCACATTGTGGTTTGTGCCGACGAGACAAGCCGCCACGGTGCCGGTTTCCACTCCATCTGGTATGGAAGCTTGCCGATGGCGCCATATATCGCAGTGAACGAACTCGAACAGACGCCGAGTCGCCGATTCGGCCGCGATTCGTTCCAGACTCGTTCCACACGTTAAGCACAGGGCTTTCCCAGCAAGCACAGGGGCTTTCCCAGCAAGCACAGGGGCTTTCCCGGCGTAACGTTGTGATAGAGAAGCACTGTCTTTATCGCGGTCGCCACCGCGCCAGCCGGGCCTTCAATGTCGATTTCGTTCTCGCCTAGCGCCGACCGCGAGCTTCGCGCTCGCGGCGCCGGCGTCACCGCCGTGTTGGGTCCGACCAATACCGGCAAGACACATCTGGCGATCGAGCGGATGCTTGCGCATTCGTCGGGAATCATCGGCCTGCCGCTGCGGCTCCTGGCGCGCGAGGTTTATAACCGCGCCGTCGAGCGTGTCGGCGCCGAGGCGGTGGCGCTGGTCACCGGCGAAGAGAAGATCAAGCCGGCAAATCCACGATTCTGGGTCGCGACCGTGGAAGCGATGCCGCGCGAGCTCGACGTCGCCTTCCTGGCGATCGACGAAATCCAGCTCGCCGCCGATTTCGAGCGCGGCCATGTCTTCACCGATCGCATGCTGCACCGGCGCGGCCGCGAGGAAACGCTCGTGCTAGGCGCCGCCACCATGCGGCCGATCGTGGAGCGGTTATTGCCGGGCGCCAGCATCGTCAGCCGGCCGCGCTTGTCGCGGCTCAGTTTTTCCGGCGAAAAAAAGCTCACGCGATTACCTCGCCGTTCGGCCATTGTGGCTTTCTCAGCCGAGGAGGTCTACGCAATTGCGGAATTGATCCGCCGTCAGCGCGGCGGCGCCGCCGTTGTACTCGGCGCCTTGTCGCCGCGAACGCGTAACGCCCAGGTCGAACTCTATCAATCGGGCCAGGTCGACTATCTGGTGGCGACCGATGCGATCGGCATGGGATTAAATCTCGACGTTGATCACGTCGCTTTCGCTTCCGATCGTAAGTTCGACGGCTACCAGTTCCGCAAGCTTAGTCCGTCCGAATTGGCCCAGATCGCAGGGCGCGCCGGACGCGCCACGCGCGACGGCACTTTTGGCACCAGCGGACGCTGTCCGCCGTTCGAGACCGAACTGGTCCAGGCCCTCGAATCGCACAGTTTTGAGCCGGTGAAGCTTGTGCAATGGCGCAATTCCACGCTCGATTTTTCGTCAATCGGCGCCCTGCAAGCGACTCTTGCCGCGCCGCCGAGCGAAAGCGCGCTGGCGCGTGCGCCAGTCGCCGAAGACATTCTGGTGCTCGATCATGCCGCGCGCGACGACGACGTGCGCGCCCACACGCGCACAAGCGCCGATGTCGAGCGATTGTGGGACGTGTGTCAGTTGCCCGATTACCGCAAGATCGCGCCAGCCAACCATGCCGAACTGGTCGTGACCCTTTACGGTTTTCTGCAGCGTGACGGCGCCATCAAAACCGACTGGTTCGCGCATCAAGTGGCGCTGGCGGATCGCACCGACGGCGATATCGATACGCTCTCGACCCGCATTGCCCATATCCGCACCTGGACCTTTGCGGCGAACCGTCCGGATTGGCTGAGCGACCCCGAGCACTGGCAGGGGGTGACGCGCGCCGTTGAGGACCGGCTGTCCGACGCCTTGCATGAGCGCTTAACGGAGCGCTTTGTCGATCGCCGCACCAGCGTCTTGATGCGGCGGTTGCGCGAAAACTCTGCGCTTGAGCCCAATTTCAATCAAACCGGCGATGTCGTCGTCGAAGGCCATCTCATTGGTCGACTCGAAGGCTTTGTCTTTGTTGCCGATGCGTCGTCGGGCGGTTCGGAAGCTAAGGCGTTGCAAAACGCCGCCCAAAAAGCGCTGGCCGGCGAGATTGCCACACGGGCCGCGCGCTTGGCCGAGGCGCCGGACGCACAGTTCGTGCTTGCAGCCGACGGTACGCTGCGCTGGGTCGGCGCCGCGGTCGGTAAACTTTACGCCGGTGAAGAACTGCTGCGGCCGCGCGTTCGCATTATCGCCGATGAATACCTTACCGGTGCGCCGCGCGGGGGCGTTGAGGCGCGGCTCAATGCGTGGCTCAAATCGCATATTGAAAAACTGCTGGGGCCGCTATCGGAGCTGGCAGCGGCAAGTGACGTCACCGGCATTGCGCGCGGCGTTGCCTTTCAGTTGATCGAAGCGCTCGGGGTGCTTGATCGTGCGCGCGTGGCAGATGATGTCAAAGGCCTCGAACAACCGGCCCGCGCCAGCTTGCGGAAATATGGCGTACGCTTTGGCGCCTATCACATCTATCTGCCGGCACTCCTGAAGCCGGCGCCGCGCGCGCTGGCGACGCAATTGTGGGCGCTCAGGCATGATGGGGCGGATAGCAAAGTGCTCGATCAGCTGCTGCATCTCGCCAGCAGCGGTCGTACCTCGATCCCGGCCGATCCGACGATCGATCCGGCGTTCTATCGGACGGCTGGTTATCGCGTGTGCGGCGCGCGGGCGGTGCGGGTCGACATTCTGGAACGGCTTGCCGATCTCATTCGCCCGGCGCTCGCTTGGCGCGAGGGCGCGGCAGCACGGCCGCTCGGCGCGGTCCTGGGCGGCGGCTTCACAGTCGTCAATACCATGACCTCCCTGATCGGCGCATCCGGCGAGGACTTTGCCTCGATCTTGCGCTCGCTCGGCTACCGCATGGAGCGGCGGCCGAAGCCGTCGGAACCGCCCCCCGCTGCCGCGCAGCCACCGACCGATACGGTCGCCTCGGTGCCGCCACCGGAGGCTGAGTTGGATGCGGCGTTGGGCTTGTCTCATGAGGCGGCCGTGCCGGCGCATTCCGCAAATGCGCCGCCCGACCTAGCAAATGCGCCTTTGGCGCCTGACCTTTCGGCGAGCGCGCAAGAAACGCCGGCGGGGTTCGGCAGCAGCGAATCCAATCTGCAATCGGCCGCAGAACCGGCAGAGGCCGCGCAAGAACCTGCATCGCAAGAACCTGCATCGCAAGAACCTGCATCGCAAGAACCTGCATCGCAAGAACCTGCATCGCAAGAACCTGTATCGCAAGAACCTGTATCGCAAGAACCT
>Ga0137379_10007757_pt1 | contig 10174 bp, 6 predicted proteins | sample SagtaG_18_FD_104812 | JGI IMG/M metagenome (GOLD analysis project Ga0137379, IMG submission 104812) | Vadose zone soil microbial communities from Sagehorn Ranch, Mendocino, California, USA - Sage2_L_80_16 metaG | ecosystem: Environmental > Terrestrial > Soil > Vadose zone | place: USA... | reverse complement strand
GTTGGCGTCCCGCATGCATGCGATCAGCGGGTCCGCTGCCTCGGCGACCTGCCCTTTCAGCCGGGCGAAGCTGCGGATCGCCTCCAACCGGACACCGCGATCGTCGTCGCGCATCGAGCGGACGACAGCCGCGTCATCCGCGATGAAGGCGGCTGCCCATGCCGCCGCCGCCCGGTCGCGCGGAGCCTGGGAATCGCCGAGTGCGCGGAGCACATCCACCGAAGCCTCCCATGGCTCCGTTCGCGTTAAACCGGCGATTGCGGCAGCCGCCCTCACCCAACTGTCGTCGTCTTCCGTGGCCACTTGGAGCTGTTCGATCGCGATTCGGTCGGGCGGCGCCATCTGCAATGTGAGCCGCTTCACCACCGAATCGTTTGAAGCCAACAGCTCCGGCAGCATCGCGGCGAAGGTTTCGGGTGAAGTCTTCGCGAGCGCGGCCGCGGCGAACTCCTTCGTCTTGTCGTCGGCGCCGCGGATGAAGCCCTGCAGCTCGGCGACCTGGTCGGGCGTCGGCCGGCCGACGGCCTGCTGAAAGTCGGCGAGGCTCAAGGCATGCGCGCGCAGCCGTGTGTAGATCGCGTCCACGTACAGACTGCGGACGCGCCAGGCGGCGAGGATGAACAGCGCGCTGGCTGCGATGCCTATCAGGGCAAGCGCCTCGACGGTCGACGAGATTGGCCCCTGGAGCAGCAGCAGCACGACACCGCTCAGGACCGCCGCGCCCGGAAGGACCAGGTTGTCCAGGAGGAGCTGCAGCTTCGGCACGACCTGCGCCGGCAGCGCTCCGCCGAGGACGTTCTGGGTCGGGTCGTCGAGGCCTGTCTGGAGGCTGTTGCGGACGATGAAAAGAACGAGCGCGGTGGCGAGGACGGGATTGATGGCCACAGCCGCAAAACCGAGCAGCGTGAAGGCGGGGAGAATCAGGATCGCGTTCTTCACCCCCAGCCGATCGAGGACCCACGGCGCGATGAACAGGCTGACGGCGAGCTGCACCACGTAGCAGGCGAGCCAAGCATTGCCGATGAGGATCGTCAGCGCCTGGAGGTTGTTGCGCGTGGCCGCGACGAACAGCACGGCAACGACGTAGTCGCCGATGCGGCTGACGACCTGGAGGACCAGCGCCAGCAGGACAAGGGCCAGCACCAACCGGCTGCCGGTCAGGTACTCGACCGCGCGCCGCAGGACGGCCACGGCCCCGTGCCGTTTCCGCTCCAGCTCGTGCTCGACGAGAAGCTGGTCGGCCTCGTCGACGAACGCCGGACGAAACAGTGTTCGCTCCAGCCCGACCGACATCACGGCCGCGGCGATCGACCCAAAGGCCCAGATGAAGATCAGCGGTTCGGTCGCGAAGACGGCGACGATCGTCGTCGTGAAGCCAGAGAGGATGTAACCGACGCTCGAGCCGGCGGCGATCACGGGGAAGATGCGCTTGCCCTCGAGCACGTTGAAGTGCTGACTGACGAAGCTCCAGAAGTTGAGCATCACCAGCTCGAACGCGACCGAGTAGACGACGTAGGCGCCGAAGGCCACCGTGGCGTCCTCGCGAATCGCGTAGGCGGTGAAAACGGCCACCGCCGCAACGGAGTTGGCGACCAGCACGATCCGGAACGCGGTGCCGACACCGAACCTCCTGGTCAGCGCTCCTTGCAGCGCGGCCATCGGCCAGGCGGTCAGCGCGAGCACGATGAAGAACAGCGGGTAGGCATGCGGCCCGGCCTTGTTCAAAAAGATCGACTGGGCCGCGCTGAACGCGGTGTACATCGCCCAGCCGACCACGATCGCGAAGCCCGCCACCTGGAGGGTGCGCCGGAGCTCGGTGCGCCGGACGTGGAGGACCTTCGCCAGGAGAGGCGTCACGGCCTCCTGCTGAGCGAATCTAGGTTTGCTGGACGCTGGCGATCCTCTGCAGGGCTGCGATGCGCTCTGCGATCGGCGGATGCGTGTCGAAGAGGCGGGCGAAGAAGCTCCCGTGATGCTCCTCGGGGTTGTCGATCATCATTGCCGCGACCACGTGGTTGAACCGCTCGGGCGGCCGGTCGTTTGCGGCAATCTTCTGCAGAGCGGAGATCAGGCCCTGGGGATTGCGCGTGAGCTCGACGCCGCTGACGTCGGCGAGCGACTCGCGCTGCCGCGACAGGGCCAGCTGCATCAGCGGCCCGACGATGACGGCGATGAGCGTGAACAGAACTCCTATGGCCAGCACCACGATGGCGCCCTGGCCGCGAAGCCTCATGCGGCCGACGCTGTTCCAGAACACGCTGGAGATCAATGCCGCCATGCCGATCATCGTCGTCACCACGAGCAGCAGGCGCACGTCGAAGTTCTTCACGTGGCTCATCTCGTGCGCCAGAACACCCATCAGCTCTTCGCGGTCCATGATCTGAAGAAGTCCTCTGGTCACAGTGACCGCGGCGTGGTTCGGATCGCGGCCCGTCGCGAATGCGTTGGGGCTTGGGTCGTTGATGATGTACACCTTCGGCATCGGCAGGCCGTCGCCGATGGCAAGCGTCTGGACCACGTTGTACAGCTGCTGGTACTGGCCGGGATCGGCCGGCTGCGCCCCCATCGCCGAAAGGACCGTCGCGGAACCGAAGTAGTAGGCGTACAGCGCAGCGCCGACACCGAGGATGCCCAGCACGATCGCTCCAGCGATCGCGCCATTGCTGCCCGAGGCGAGTGCGCCGATGATCGCTCCGATGGCCAGCCAGACCAGGAGAAATCCGCCGATGACGATCACGCTGTTGCGCTTGTTGCGCGCGATCTGGTGGTACATCTAGGTGGCCTCCCGCCTACCGCGTTTCATCGTGTTTCGCGCCTGCTCGGCGACATAGCGTCCCCAGATCTGCACCCACACCAGGCCGTTGCCAAACGCGGACACGTCCTCCGAATGGTGTTTGAAGTGGTACGTCCACATCGCGCGATGCTTTTCGTACGAGATCTGGCGCTGACGATCGCGAGGCGCCGGCTCGGCGCGGTGGACCGCATGTGCGGTCGGCAGAAAGAAGACCTTCCAGCCGCCGAGCTTTAGGCGATAGCACAGGTCGAGGTCTTCTCCGAACATGAAGTATCGCGGGTCGAAGAAGCCGACACGATCGAGCGCCGACCTGCGAAGCATCAGGCAGGTCGCGCTCCCCGCGTCCATCTCGTGGACGTCAGATTCCGGGACGTGTCCCATGTTGTGCCGGCCGAAACGCGCGCTCTTCGGAAAGAGCTTGCTCAGGCCGACGGTCTGGTAGAAGAGCGTGCTCGGAATCGGAAACGCCCGTCTCGCATCTGGGTCGAGACGGCCGTCCGGCATCGTCAGGCGTGGACCGACCGCACCGGCGTCGGGCCGGGTGAGGAGCAGGTCGGCGAGTCGCCCCACGCACTGCGGGTCCAGCACCACGTGCGGGCTCAGCAGCAGGACGAACCGTCCCTGGCATCGCTCGAGACCGACGTTCGCGGCCCGTCCGTAGCCGAGGTTCTTGGACTGGACGAGGACGGTCGCCTGCGGGAACTCGTCGGTGACCGCGGCGGGCGAGCCATCAGAAGAGTCGTTGTCCACGACGACCGCGTCGACGGGCACATCGGCGCTCGCGAAGAAGGCTTGCAGGCACGCCAGCAGCTCTACTTTCGAGTTCCGGCTCACGACGAGCGCAGTCACCAGCGGTTTGTTCGAATCGGGCATCGGCTAGGAATTATCCCCGGACGCGCACCTGCCTACTCGCATCTACAATCTCTCGGAAGTGCAGACCGGCGCGCGACTGGGTCTAGGCCAGCGCTTGGCCCAGGTCCGGCGGAACCGGTTGGTCCGGCAAAACCTGGTCCTGTTCCTCGGCGGTCTCGTCGCGGGCATCGGCGGATTCGTGTACCACGCCATCGCCGGACGTGTCCTCGGACCGGAGGTCTACGGCCAGGTTGCGTTCTTGATCGCGCTCTACGCGGTTGGCACCGGCCCGGCGCTGATCCTCATCGTGGTGCTGGCCCGCTACACGGCGTTGCTGAATGCGCGCGGCGATCCAGGTGTCCGCTCCCTGCTCGTGCGCACGGTGCGGCTCATAGCGATCCCGTGCCTTGCGCTCATCCTGCTGACGACGCTGTTCGCCCGGCCGATCGCGGGTTTCGAGCACCTCGGCTCGACCATTCCCATCCTGATCCTAGGATTCTCAGTCGCTTTGATCTGGCAGGTGGCGATCCCGCGAGGCATCCTGCAGGGCCTGCAGCGATTCACGCCTCTCTCGCTCAACCTCTCGCTCGAGCTGATGATCCGCACGACGGTCGTCTTCATCCTTCTCAAAGCGGGCTACGCCGTCTCCGGCGCGATGGCGGCCGTGTTTGCCGGCCTCGCGATCGCATTCTTCTTCGGCCTCTATTCGCTCCGCGACCATTTCCGCGGCATCGGCACGCGCGTGCGGCTGCGCGTCATGGCGGGGTTCTCCCTGACCGCGGCCGCGGGCATCATCGGGGTGCAGATCCTCTACAACCAGGACGTCATCCTGGCCGAGCACTATCTGAACAGCCATGACGGCGGCATCTACGGCGGGCTGAACAAGATCGGAACGATCCTTTTCTTTCTTACCTTGAGCGTCAGCCAGGTGCTGTTTCCGCGAGTCGTCGAGGCGGTGGCCAAGGAGCAGCATCCTGGACGCATCCTGCTTTCATCGGCGGGGATCCTTTCGGCGCTTGGCGCTGGCGCGCTGCTCGTCTTCGCGGTCGTGCCAGGGCTTGTGGTCAGCATTCTTTTCGGTCCGAGCTTTCGCGACGCTGTCCCGCTCGTGTTCCCGGTCGGCGTGATCGGCCTCGCGCTGGCGCTCGACAACCTCCTGGTGCAGTTCTTCATGGCCGTCCACGACCGGGTGTTCGTGCCGCTGCTTGCGCTTGCCGTCGTGGCCGAGGGGGTCCTGATCTTTCTGTTCCACGCGCGGGTCGGCCAGGTCGTGCTGGACGTCCTGGTGGCTCTTCTGGGGCTGCTCGTGGTGCTGAGCATTCGGTGCTACCTGCTGCTGCCGAAGCTGCGGGCGGAGAGCGTCATCGAGCCGGAGCCGGCCCTGGGCTGAAACATTTAAGTCCCGCCACCCTTGAGGGCCGCGGGACTTAAAAAATGCTCGGCAACGACCTACTCTCCCGCCGGGTTACCCCGACAGTACCATCGGCGCTGGAGGGCTTAACTTCCGTGTTCGGAATGGGAACGGGTGTCTCCCCTCCGCCATGGTCACCGAACGGAACGGATTATACCCAGTCCGGACGAGAGGACTCTTAATCCCAAGGTTCAGGGTTCGACTCCCTGCGCGAGCACCATCATGTCGTTTCCGGGGCCTTCTCAGCGTCAAGCCCAGGCGTTACTTTGACTCCGCATCGACGGACACCCGCGCTGATCTGCCGGCCTCAAGGACTGCCACTAGCGCGACCACCAGGCCCGTGACAACCCCGTAGCCGATGGCACCAGCAATGATCAGTTCGTAGGCTGGCGGGTGGGAACCGCTCGACAGCGCGACCAGAAAGAACACGTAGAACACCGCACCGCCAATTACAGCAGCGGCGACCCACAAAAGCCCGAACATGAGTTGGTTGCGTCGCAAAGACCAAAGCAGGACTCCGGCCTGGGCTGTCGCTGAAACGCCGGCCCCCAGCCAACCGCCGATAGCCACGGTGTATACGCCAACGAAAATTCCGAATGACCACGCCAGGGGCGACACGATGATCGTTACCGGTACCCAGACCCAGGCATTGGCAAGGAACGGCCTCAAGGCCAACCACTGCGCAACCCCGAATACCGTGCCTGCGTACAGCCCCTCCGCGATGATGGTGCGAGCATCAAACCCAAAGAGTGGCGGAGCTAAAGGCGCGAACGCCGCGCCCGCAAGCGCATGGGCCACAAGCCACACAAAATAGGCTCGGAGACCCCGTCGCCAGGCAGCCATCTACGCCGTCACGCACAGTAGCATCAGGAACGCAGCTCGCCCAGCCGAATCATTCGCACGGACAAGACGTCGTGGGTCGAATCGACCGGGGCTGTCGATCAGGGCGCTAGTCGAGGCACTGAGACCCTGATTGACGCCTTCAGGCTGACACTCTGCACTCCCTCACGCTCGCTGACACTCCCTGACACTGCATGCCCGCAGCCTCTTAATCCCAAGGTTCAGGGTTCGACTCCATGCGCGAGCACCATCACGCTATGGCGCTCCATGCTTGTTGGACTAAAGCCGACGACTCACCGCATAGGATGTCGTCGTGCGAATCCCCACCGAAGGGCGCTCCAACAGAGCGCGGAGCCTCGTCGTTGCTGGAGTAGCCGCCTTCGGAATCGCCGAGGTCCTGACCTGGATCACAGCGGGATCTATGTGGTGGTCGTTCCGGGGCTTCATGCGCGGTGGGCCTGAATCCGAGGCGGGGATCCGGGACGCGCACTTTGCGCTGGTGATGTTTGTCGTCGCTGGCGCGAATGCCGCCGTGTTGGTTCTGTTCTTGGTCCGGCGGCGGCGAATTTGTGCGATTGCACTGGGGGTCTTTCAGGCGCTCGACATGGCCGTAGGTATCGCGCTGACCTTGCTGGTTGACACTGCGTGGCTGGTATTGGCTGTCGTGGCGATCCCGGCGCTTGCACTGATCGTTGCGTACGAGCTGCCGACCAAGACGTCAGGTCGGGCCACCAGATCGGGCTCATAGCGACAAGTGACACCCTAAGTGACACCTCCACGCAGACACTCCCTGAGGCTCGCTGACACTCGCTGGCACTTCTGCGTTAATGCTTCGGACGCAAATGGCACTCCCTGACATGCGGTGACACTCTCTGACACTGCGTGCCCCCAGCCTCTTAATCCCAAGGTTCAGGGTTCGATTCCCTGCGCGAGCACCAATATGTTGTGCCTGCCCCTTGTCGGGTCTACATCTTGTAGTCAGTCTGCCGCCATGCGTCACGTTCGCGGCATTTGACAGCCTCGTTTGACAGCTTCCGGCTCAGACGTTTGTAGGCCACGAACCTCGACCCAGCTCTATAGGTCGATGTTTCTGGTTATGGCCGCATACGGTTGTAGACGGAATAGGCGGCACTCTTCACACCGCTCTCGTCCAGCCAGCGAACGAGCGCGGGAAATCCTGTGGCGATGTGCATACACCAGACGGACGCCAGGCAGACATCGTTGTTCTCGACGACTACCTGCCATCCCAGATACCAGGGTGAACCCCATTCCTCGGTCTCGTTCCCGAGAAAGACATCCAGAGCCAACTTGTGCCTCTGCATCGCCGCCCGGATGTCCGCCACCGCACTCACATGCAAACCAGTGGGGTCGGCCACATACCGATTTTCAGCTCTCAACTGGTCCTCTCTCCACGCGCGCCAGATCGCCCAGATCTTCGACTCCAGCTCATCTCGCGGAAGCCGGTCGGAGCGCTCGAGGCTTGCGACATACATCCGCGCTCTCACCTGGTCTTCGGTGAGCTTGCGACCCGGAGCCCAAGGGTTGATCAGTCCTTCATGGAACGGCGGTGAGATCGGAGCCATCTGGCGACCAATGGCCAGTGCCTGATCTCGATCCTCACAGTGCGCTCGGATGTCGATGGAGTGCATGTAGCCGGTGTCGGCGTCGGTGATGAAAGCATCGCGGGCGCCGGCGACCAGCAGCCGATCTATGACGGCGGGAACGGTATCCCGGTCCGCTTCGTCGTCCCGAGGGTAGGGCTGACCCGGGAGGATGACGGTTTCCGCGACACATATCCCCGCGAGGGCGTCGGCCGCGGATGCCGCTGCTGACTGAGAAGCAAATTGTCCGACCGCGCTGCATCCATCCCTGCTTGATGCGGGAGCATCGACTCGTCCCGGCAAGAGCACCGAGCTCGGCTCCGCCGGGTCATCGTGCATGCCGAAACTCCAGGTCCAGCCGCGAACTGGGTCGGTCAGGACGTCGTCGTGGTCAGGAATCATGGCTCGGGCCCGGCAATCATCGTTCCGATTGGCTCGCGAGCGGCGATCGCTTGGGTTCCGCTGAGCTAGGTTGCTATGTGAGTTATCTGCCCTTCGGCCCACCTTCTAAGGAAAGCTTGGGGTCGATTTGACAGCTGCGTTGACAGCTTCGCGGGGAGACTGGGTGACGCATCAGGAGACGTGGTGAACACCAAGCCTGCGAGTTGAATTCACCGGATGGCCGACCGGGCTTGAGCAGAACAGGCTAAATCCCCTGCAACAGTAGAGGGCCTTCGGCGGGTCTTATGGATGTGGCGCAGAATGCCGGGCGAAGGTCTGGAAGGTGCAGCAAGTAGCTGTACTGGGTGGCGACGAGAAGCTCCTCGCTGCCGCGCGGACGGGTGATCAGGTCTCCTTTGAGCGGCTTATGGAGCCTCACCTCGCGGTGGGCTACCGGCTCACAGCCGCCATGTTGAACGACGCGGGTCAGGCCGAGGACGCGGTACAGGACGCAACACTCCGCGCCTGGCGGTCGATTGGCCAGCTCCGTTCTAGCGCTCAGCTCAGAGGTTGGTTCCTGACCATCGTGGCAAACCGGAGCCGATCCATGCGCGGCGCGCGTTGGTGGTCGGTGATTCGGTTGCCTGAGGCGAGGTCCGGATTGCCGAGCCCGGCGGATTGCAGTCGATCGACGCGAGGACCTGTCAAAAGCGCTTGGCCGTCTTAGCCCAGAGGAGCGCGCAGCCGTATTTCTTCGCTTCTACGAAGACATGAACAGCAGTGAGGTCGGCGAGGCTCTTGGCATCACCGCCGCCGCCGCGCGCTCACGAATCCATCGCGCGTTACAACGGTTGCGCGTGGACCTTGCTGAGGAGGAACTGTGAACACCGTCAAGGATCTGCGTCAGGCGCTGTCCGAGGAAGTGAGGCGCATGCAGCCTCCGACGGGCCTCGAAACGCGTGTGCACCAAGCGTTGCGCAGTTCTCTCGCCGACGTTCCAGCGCGTCGGTCCGGCCGCCGCGGCCCGTTCGGATCACGGGAATCAGAATCCGTCGAATCGCCTCGCTTGATTGCACTAGTTGCGGCTCTGCTTGCCATCGCGATCGTCATCAGCCTGGTTTTCGCCGCTCGGGCTCTCCATCCAACTGGAGAGGTTCCCGTCAAGCCTGGTCCACCTGGTGGCGATCAAGCCAGCCGCAGTCCTACAATGCTCCGCGCCTCCCGCACCATCTGGCTGCGGCAGGGATGGAAGTGTATTTGGCTCCGCGAGCCTCGGGTGGATGACGGCCGGCTCCGCAGCTGCTGAAGGTCCGACCAACCTCTACCGCACTGATGACGGAGGCAAGCATTGGCTTGCTCAGCTGAGCTGGGACTACTCAGGGGCTAATAAGATAAAAGTGAGTCTTGGCGGCAGCGAGGTTCTGATCATCACGAGGTGGGGCTGGGAGGGACCCGCACTGTTCCATTCGGCTGATGGTGGTTCCCACTGGACATCACTGGGTTTTCCTCTATCGGCACAACAGGCCGCCGCGGTCGCGGCTACCCCTCCGCAGAAGCAGTGCAAGGCAACCATTCTCTGTGGGGAGTGGCCTGGTTATTTCCCGACCGGGCAGATCTTCTTTCTTAATCCGCGAGAGGGCTGGGTGCTGTCGCAGGAGCCGACGTTTCGAGTCGCCGACCTCTTCCACACCACGGATAGCGGCGCTCATTGGGCACTCTCTACGCGCATCGACATCAATGCACAGTTTCATCAAGACACAGTCGCCGGCCGGACCACGCAATTGCCCACTCCACTGCCCTCCGGAAAAGGAGGTGTCCTCCCTGTCGATCACGAATTGCATGGCCAGCTTGCCTTTCAAGACTCCTCGGCTGGCTGGTTTATCCCGGACTACGACTTCTATCCGGCGATGTCCCTGTCGGTGTTCCGGACGCTTGATGGGGGAGCCTCGTGGAAGATTCAGACCATCGAGCCACCTCAGGGCATTAACTTGAGCAATGCGGCCATCGTGGGGGTGAAGTTCTTTAACAATCGCCAAGGTGTTCTCGAGCTGAACAGGAATCTCTCTGGGCAAGGCTATGTCTACACGACCTCTGATGGCGGAACTGGTTGGTCGCATCCGAATCCCGTCCCGACCGACCTCGGCGCCGCCTCGATTGGCTTCATCGATGCTCAGGATTGGGTGGCCTGGTCGAGCGCTGGCGACGTGATGGGCACGAGCGACGGAGGACAACACTGGAAGGTCGTCGGGCCTCCCCTCCCAGCGCCAGGTTGGCAGCGAGGCGTGTTCGACTTCG
>Ga0137379_10007744_pt1 | contig 10184 bp, 6 predicted proteins | sample SagtaG_18_FD_104812 | JGI IMG/M metagenome (GOLD analysis project Ga0137379, IMG submission 104812) | Vadose zone soil microbial communities from Sagehorn Ranch, Mendocino, California, USA - Sage2_L_80_16 metaG | ecosystem: Environmental > Terrestrial > Soil > Vadose zone | place: USA... | reverse complement strand
TGATCGGAGTGACCGCGGCGGCGTCGGCGCCGGTCTACTACGCGCGCGGACAGGTCGAGCCGCATGTCGCGGCCGCCTCGGTACTCGGCGTCCTGCTCGGTTCACAAATGGGATTCTGGATTGGCAACCGGTCGCGTGTGAAGTGGCTGAAGCTGCTGATGGCCGTCGTGCTCGCCGGCGTCTCGATCTGGTATTTCAAGCGGGCGCTGGGATGATCGACGACGCCGCCGTCGCGCGCCTCGAAATCACTTTGGGCCGGCTGCTCCGCATCGGCGTCACGTCGGCGGCGCTGTTCATGACCGTGGGACTCGTTCTGTGGATGGCGAACGGTTCGCCGCGCTTCGCCACGCCGCTGCTCACCGCGGGCCTGATAATCCTCATGATTACACCGCTCGCGCGCGTCGTCGCGTCGCTGATCGTGTACGCCCGGATGCGCGACTGGTTTTTCGTCGCGACGACGACGATGGTCTTTGCGGTGCTGATCGCCGCATGGCTGCTCAAGGGTTGAGTCAGAGAGTGTCGTTCACGCTTGTCCCGAATGCCTCCGGGCTGGACGGGATTCCCGCCTGTGTGACCTCGGCTTCCACTTCCTTCATCCGGTCGCTCGCGGCGAGGCGCATCTTGTCGAGCAGCCCGGCGATCCGCTGCGCCTGCCGGACGACCGTCGCGAGGTCGCGCTGCAGGTTCGGATCGGTGTAGCCGTGCTCGAGCAGATCGCAGTGGCCGATGATCGTCTGGAGCGCGCTGTTGATCTCTGCCGCGATCGACAGCGTCAGCTCCGACATCGCTTCCATCGATCGGTACTTGCCCAGCGAGACCTGCAGCTGCTGCGCGATGATGGCGACGGCGAAGATCTCGGCGATCGGCTGGATGGCCTGGATCTGCTCTGGCCGGTATGCGTTCTTCGCGCGCTGCACCAGATTCAGCGTACCGAGCACGCGTCCCTTCGAGACGAGCGGAACGATGAGCGCCGAGCCGAACCCGGAGCTGTGGAGGACGTTCGCGTCGAGGAAATCCGACGCCGCCTGCGAGATGTCGCCGATGATGAGCGCTTCCCTGGATCGGACCACGCTGCCGAGGATGGTCTGCTCGCTCTTGAAGACGACCTCCGGCCGCGGACGCACGCGACGCTCGTCGTCCTGGACGCGCGCCGTGTAGGTCTGAAACTCCTGCCCGTTTTCGCTGAGCAGCGCGAGGCCGACGCGGTCGCACGGCACGAGCCGCGCGATCCGCCCCGCGAGCGCCTGAAAGGCGAGCGTGACGTCGACCGACCGCGCGATGATCTCCAGCATCGCGTTCTGCGTCTGGAGTTGTTCGAGCTCGTCGAGGGTCTCGGCGTGTGTGTGCTCGTGCGCGCGGATCCGCTGCGCCATCGAGCCGATGCGGCGCGTCGCCAGCAGCGCGAGGATGATCATGACGATCCACGCGGACACGACCTGCACGACGACACCCGGGCGCCGCGGGATGCCTCCGGCGAGCATCCAGGCGACCGCCTCGATCACGCCGAAGACGCCGACGAGACCCCAGATGACCCAGACGGGCGCGCGGTGATCGCGGTATCTCATGCCTTTGGCTGCGGGGCCCGGTAGGCGGCGGGCACCGGCCGCAGCGGCCGGTCAAACCAATAGGGCCGGCGCGAACCGTCAGGGCCGGGCGCCGGCCGCGTGAGTTGCATCCACTCTTTATACGCCTCGTGCGCCTTTTCCGTATCCACTTCTATGTCGCCGTACCGATCTTCTGGACCGGCGCGTTCCAGGCGCACCCGCTGGTGCCAGCAGTGCATGCCGCTCACGGGATCGGGCTGCACGGGGAAGGTCAGATTCTGATGGACGCCCACTTCGCTCCACCAGATCCGCGCGCTGTCGGGATCGCTGCTCGCGAAGGGACGCGCGCCATGAAGCTGGCGCATGCGATACCTCCCGCGCTCGCGGGCGATCGTGACAAGCGACGTGGCGTTGCGGGCGCCGCCGGTGTCTTCGTGGAGGCGCCAGCGTCCGAGGTGGTGCGACATGCCGAGGACGCCCGGGCGGATGCCTTCGGTCACCCACGCGCGCGTCACGAACCAGCCGATCCTGGTCCGGACCTTGACGAGATCGCCGGTGCGGACGCCGTGTTGGCTCGCGTCGGCGGTCGAGATCCACAGCGGATTGGTGTGGGAGATTTCGTACAGCCATTTCACCGCCGAGCGCGTGTGAATGAGTGTCGGCAACCGGAAGTTCGGGAGGAGATCGAACTCTCCCTCGTCGCGCTTCAAATCGCGCCAGTGCACGTGGCCGGGCACGTAGCGCGGAATCGCGTGCTCGGGCCAACCCCATGACGCGAGCGTCGGCGAGTAGAACTCCAGCTTCTTCGACGGTGTGTTGAAACCGGATCGCTCGAACTCGCGGCTGTACGTGTTCTCCGAGACCTTGAAGACGCCGTATTTCCGCATGTATTGCAGGGGTGTCAGGCTCTCCTTCGCCGCCGCTTCCGGAAGTCCGGGGACCGAGTTGTCGAACATCCACCCGTAATACTCGTCCATTGTGACGGGCTGCCCAGGCCGGTACGGGCTTTCGAAAAACCTGCGGATCCCGAGTGCACCATCACCATCGATTTTCCAGCTCAACGCGATCCAGAACTCCGACTCCTCCCACACCTCGCCCGGATTCGTTTCGTGCGTGGCGGCGACGGTTTCGCCGCGTCGTTCACGCGCAACGCGAACCACAGGCTGGCGGAAGCCGAGCCACTGGCCCGCGTGTGTCTCCTGGCTCATCGTGTCGTGCCGCTCCGTACCGAGGCCCATCGGCAGGATGTAATCGGCGAACCACGCCGTTTCGCTCCACGTCGGCGAGAGCGACACGTGGAGGCCGATCTTGCTCTCGTCCTGCAGGACGTCCATCCACGAAAACCCATCCGGGTTCGTCCACAACGGGTTGTAGACGCGTGTGAAGTACACGTCGAGCTTTCCGCGCCCTTCTTTCAGAAAGTGCGGCAGCAGGTAACTGAGCTCGTGGAACGCGAGCGGAAACTCCATCGGAAAGAGCAGCTCGTTCCAGTACTCCGGCGCCGGGGGCGGATTCGGATGCCTGGGCACGAACTTGTTCGTCACGTGAAGATTGACGCCGCCGACCGACCCGACGCTTCCGGTCAGGACCACAAGCAGATAGAGACACCGCGTAATCTGCCAGCCCCACAGGTTGCCCGCCGCGGCGGCGCGCCAGCTGTGCGTCGAGAAGCGGTTGCCCGCGCGCGCGATCGCATGGGCCGCCTCGATGATGTGCTCCGCAGGGACTCCTGTCTCTTCAGCGGAGTACTCGGGTGTGAACTGCGCGTACTCCTCTTTCAGCGCGGTGATGAAGCTCTCGAATGTCGCCGGCATTTCCGGATGCGCGGCCCGCAGGTAGTCCGGCCAGTTGACCCAGTTGCGGACGAACTCGCGATCGTAGAGATCCTCGTCGAGCAGGATCCGCGCGATCGCGAGCAGCAGCGCCCCTTCGGTGCCCGAATACGCGGGCAGCCAGAGGTCGGCCTTCGCGGCGGTGTTCGACAGACGGGGATCGATCGTGATGAGCGTGGCGCCCTGCGCCTGCGCCTCCACGATCCGCTGCGCGTGCGGATTGAAATAGTGGCCCGTCTCCAGGTGCGATGACAGCAGGAGGATGGTCCGCGCGTTGGCATAATCGGGTGACGGCCGATCCGCGCCGGTCCACAGGAAGTGGCCGAGGCGCGCGGACGAGGAACACACGTTCGTATGGCTGTTGTGGCCGTCCACACCCCAGGCCTGCAGCACGCGATTTGCGTAGCCGTCCTCGCCCGGCCGGCCGACGTGATACATCAGCTCGTGCCGGCGTCCCTCCTGGATGGCCTTCCGGATGCGTGCACCGATGGCATCGAGCGCCTGGTCCCAGGTCACCCGTTCCCATTTGCCTTCGCCGCGCGCGCCCGTGCGGCGCAGCGGATACAGAATGCGATCCGGATCCTCCAGCTGGTTCGGCGTGACCACACCCTTCGCGCACGTCCGTCCGCGGCTTCCCGGGTGCAGCGGATTGCCCTCGACCTTGCGGATGCCGAGCGTCTCCTGATCCACATAGGCGAGCAGGCCGCACGCCGATTCGCAATTGAAGCAGATGGTCGGCACGATCCAGTACTTGCGCCGATCCTTCTTCGGCCAGCTCGTCGACTCGAAGTCGACGTAGTTGTCCCACTCGGACGGATCCGGATGTGATCTAAACATCGTCATTTAGCATTCAGCATTCAGCATTCAGCATTCAGCATTAGCTGAGCGGCACGCTCTGTCCCGCTTCCACCCAGATGTATTCCCACGCGGCGCTCCCCGCCAGCGCGAGGACCGACGCGGCGAGCGTGACGGCCCCCGGCGTCTGCGCAGGGACGGCCGCCATCGAGCCGAGCATGACCAGCGGCAGCACGCACCCGGCGGCGATCGCGCCTCCCCAGAAGAGCTTCGCGAAGGCGCCGCGGCGAATCGTTCTCACCGCAAGCTCGTGATGGTACGTCGGGCTCGGCGACAGCACGTTTTCGAACAGCAGGATGAGCGCGTGGAGGAGGAGCGATCCGCCGAGCACCCAAGCCAGAAGCGTCCGCAGACGTTCATCTGCCGCCGGCTGCAGCAGAGACCCGATCAGCAACGACGCCGCTCCGGCGGCGCCCGACTGCGCGATCAGATCGATCGCGGCATGCGGACCTTGCCACAAGTCGCGTCCCAGGCCTTGCGCGAAAAGGAATCCCGTATACGCCGTCGCAAGAAGCGCCATCACGATCGCCGGCCACGCCAGGATCGTCAACAGGGCGGTCCACTGAAACCAGCCTGCGAGCAGCCACACGCCCGCGATCGCCCCGTGCCCCGCGAGAAACCATGCGCCCCAGACCATCCAGGATCGCCAGTTCGATCGCGTGAGGATGTAGTAGAAGCGTGCCGGACGCTCGAGATCGATCACAAGGACCGCGGACGTGAGGCCGATGAAGACCGTCGCGATTCCAGGCGCGATGATGCTCGTCAGCGGATCCCGGTGGCCGAGCAGCCACAGGATGGCGGCCAGGAGCATCGCGCCCGTCGAGACCGCCTTCATAAAGAGGTAGAGCACCATGTCGGCGCCCCACGGCTTGCCGTGCGGGACGTCGTAATCGACTCGGGGGTCGCCCGGGGACGAGGGATCTTCGGACGGCGCGCCCACGGGGCGAAGGTGGACCTGCCCTTCCTTGTAATACAAGGGCCGAGCCGCCGCCTCCGGCCGAATCGCGCTCTCATCGGCGCCCAGATAGAAGACTCTGGGGCCCGTTCCCTTTTCCGGTTTCCGCACCGCGAATGCCTCGTGCTGCACGATGCGCGATACCTCGCTCGACGGATCATCGAGATCGCCAAAAATCCGGCATTCGGTCGGGCAGACGATGACGCATGCCGGCAGCAGCGTGTTCTCCACGCGATTCGCGCAGAAGTTGCACTTCTCGGCGGTGTGCGTGTTCGGATCGATGAAGAGCTGATCGTACGGGCACGCTTCCATGCAGGCGCGGCATCCGATGCAATTGTCGCCGTACAGATCGACGATGCCGTCGCGGCGCTTGAAGAGGGCGTTGGTCGGGCAGATGCGCACGCACGGCGCGTCCTCACACTGATTGCACAACACCGGAAAAAAGAATCGCCGCGTCTGCGGAAACGAGCCCTTCTCGACCGTCTTGACCCAGCAGCGATTGACGCCGACCGGAATGTCGTGTTCGGCTTTACAGGCAATCGTGCAGGCGTGACATCCGATGCATTTCCGGAGGTCTATGGCGAACCCGTAATTGGCCATCGAATCTGACGACTATAATGCATCCTTCTCAGCTTCGAATACGGCGCCGTTACGATTGAGAACACGACTGCGTGTCGCCTTCTGGTCCGTCTTTGCTCTGGAAAAACGCGTGAGTGCCAGGGCCGGCGATCGCGATGATCGATGACAGTCGGACTTCGGGACTCTGGCCATGAATTCGCGCTCCATCTCTGACGACAGGCGAGCCCGCGATCGATGGTCCCTGGCCGCGCCGGCTATGCATGTGCTGCTGTTCGCGGCGCTGCTCGCGTGGAGCTGGCGGAAGTGGCCCGACCCGCTCGTCGACTTCGGCCGCGAGCTCTACGTGCCCTGGCAGCTCACGCACGGACTCGTGCTCTATCGCGATCTGGCGTCGCTCTTTGGCCCCGTCTCGCCGTACGTCAACGCCCTGTGGTTCAGGCTGTTCGGCGCGTCGCTGATGACGCTCGTGTTCTGCAATCTCGTGATTCTTTCAGCGATGGTCGCAGGGATCCACTATCTGGTGCGTGTCTCGACAGACCGCGTGACCGCGAGCGCCGCCTCCCTCACTACGCTTCTACTTTTCGGCTTTTCGCAATACGTCGACGTCGGGAACTACAACTTCGTCACGCCGTATTCACACGAGGCCACGCACGGGCTTGCCCTGAGCGTGGCCTCGCTCGTCCTGCTGTATCACGCCCTCGCCAATCGATCCCGGCGCGCGTGCGCGGCGGCCGGCCTCTGCTTCGGCCTCGTGCTGCTGACGAAGCCCGAAATCGCGGCCGCGGCGGTTGCCGGCGTGCTCGCAGGGTGGTCGGCGGCGTACGCGCTCGGCAGCCGGGACAGACGTGACCTCGCCGCGACCGTGCCGCTCTTCATCGCGGCGGCGGCGGTACCGTCACTCCTGTTCTTCTTGTACTTCATGACACAGATGGAGACGGCGGCGGCGCTACGCGCGACCCTTGGCGCATGGGTTCCCCTGTTCGGGACGCGCATTGCCACGAACGAGTTCTATCGCCGCATCATGGGTTTCGAAGCGCCGGCCACGTCTGCCGCACTGATGCTGTTGACGTTCGCCGGCTTCACTGCGCTGGCGGGTGCTGCGGTCGCTGTCTCCGTGGCGAGCACGAACGTCTCGCCAGTCTCACGCGCAAGCCGCCTCTGGCGAATCGGCTTTTTGGCGATCGCCATCGTCCTCCTGCGCCACGGCACATTTCCCCGCGCGCTGCCGCTCATCGTCGTGACGGCTCTCGTGGCCGAGATCGTACTCTTCGTCCGCGTCCGAAGCGATCGCGAACGCGCCTTGCGGCTGATATCGCTCATCATGTGGTCGGCGTTCGGTCTCGTGCTCCTGGCCAAGATGGGCCTGAACACGCGCCTGGTCCAGTACGGTTTCTATCTCGCGCTGCCGGCAATGGTCGTTGCGATCACGCTGACGAGCTCGCTCATCCCGCAGGTTCTGGCGTCGTGGAAGTCGGAAGCGGTGGCTCGCGGCTTTCGGCAGATCGCTCTATGGACGCTGGCCGCGGCGATCGCCCCGTATCTCGGGCTCGCGCATGGATGGTATCGGACCAAGACTATCGCGATCGGAGCAGGAGCGGATCGCTTCTACGCATCGAGCATGAGCGGGCAATGGCAGGGCGCCGCCGTGCAAGACGCACTGCGCGCCCTCAAGGAGTCGGCGCATCCAGGCGCGATCCTCGCGGTACTGCCGGAAGGCGTCATGATCAATTATCTCCTGCGGCTCGATTCGCCGCTCCGCATCGTCAACCCGATGCCGCCCGAGCTGATGGCGTTCGGCGAGGATGACGTCCTGCGATCGCTCATGGCGAAGCCGCCGGATTTCGTGTTGCTGATCGAGAAAGACACCAGTGAATACGGCTACCCGCCGTTTGGCAGCGATCCGAGGTACGGGCTGACCACTCTGGCGTGGATACATCAACGATATGAGACAGTTCGTGTGATCCGGAAGGATCCCGGGCGGGAATCCGAAGCCGTGATGCGCCTCATGAGCCGGCGCAAGGAATAGGGCTTACGATTCGAAATGCAGTCAGTCACCCGAGAGCGGTTTCCTTCAGCAGAGACACTCCTGCGTGTGGCCCTGTGGTCGGTGTTGCTCGGCGTCATCGCATTCACGAGGACGGATCCGGATCTCTGGGGCCACGTCCGTTTCGGGCTGGACATCCTGCGCGACGGAGCCCTCCCGCACGCCGACGCGTATTCGTTTACGAGCGATCGCGTGTGGATCAATCACGAATGGGCGGCAGAGATCGCCATGGGCACGGCGTTTCGTGCCGCGGGCGGCGCGGGGCTTGTCATCTTGAAGCTCTCAGTGATGGCGGGATTGCTTCTCTTGGTCGATCGGATGCTGCGCCGTGAAGGAGTTCTCGCGGGACGCCTCCGCGACTGGCTGGTCGCGGCAGCCGTGATCATGACCGTGCAACAGGCGCACCACGTGCGGCCGCAGCTCTTCTCCCTGTTGTTCTTCACCGTCCTGCTGACGTGTCTCCTGAGGTCCTCCAAGCCGGAGGACCTCCGCTGGCTCCTGGCCGTGCCACCGCTGTTTGCGCTGTGGGCCAATTTCCATGGCGGCTGGATTGTCGGCGGTGCGACGCTGATGCTCTGGACGTTCGGTTCACTGCTCTCGCATCGAAGGGACCGCCTCCGTCTCGTGGCGCTCCTGACGGCGACGGGTGCGGCGGCGCTGTCTGGGACGCTCGCAAATCCATATGGGTTTGGGCTCTGGCGCTTTCTTTGGGAAACCGTCGGCATCAGCCGTGCAGAGATCACGGACTGGCAGCCGGTGTACGCGCTTAACCCCAGTGTGTGGGGGCTTTGGATCATCACAGCCGTCTTCGTGGTGCTCGGGTTCCTTCGCGCGCGTCCGACGTTCCTCGAACCGAGGCGTGTCCTGGTTGTGTTGGCGCTGGCGACGGGCTCGTTTTTTGTGAACCGACTACTCGGGTTTTTTGCGATCGCAACGGTGTCGCTGTTTGGCGCAGCGATTGTGGGTGCGCGTCAGCTGCAGCCCGCGACAACCGACAGTGCCGGACACCGCGGCGGCAGAGCCGCCGCGTTCGCCATCGGTGTCATCATGATGGCCGGCGCGTTTGTCGCCCTAACGGTGAACGTGGGGTGTGTTCACATCGATGCGCGGACCACTCCCGAACCGGAGGCCGTGACGGTCCTTCAGCGCCAGCCCGGCGGCAGCAGGTTGCTCGTCTGGTTCGACTGGGGTGAGTACGCGATCTGGCACCTGGGTCCGCGGATCCGCGTGTCGATCGATGGGCGCCGCGAAACGGTATATTCAGGACGCCTCCAGGAGCGCCACCTGCGTTTCTTCTTCGACTCACCGGGCGGCGCCGGTCTGCCACGGGAAATCAACGCCGACTACGTGTGGATCCCACCGAACTTGCCCGCCGCCAGCCGGCTCCGCGCCGAAGGCTGGAGCCTCTTGTATGTGGGAGAAAAGTCCGCGATTTTTGGACGCCCTGGGATCTCGCCGCCAATGTTGACCATGACGCCCGCCCCAGTGAGCGGGCGCTGCTTTCCCAGCCGCTGACCTCCGGTCCGCCCCCGTGGCGCGGGGCGCCGGCAGCGACTCACGCCGACAGGAAGGTCGTTTCCTGACGTTCAAAGGCCGCGACAACGGCCGCGCGCTCGTCGATTGGCACCAGCGGGAAGGTGCCCAGCACATAGCGGAGATCGTCGCGCGAAAGTCCATACGCGCGTGCGGCCAGAGACTGAAGCGCGGGCCGCGCCGAGGCGTCCGCGGCTGCTCCGCGCGCGAGCGCAGCGATGCGTGCGAACAGGATCGAGTCACTCGCGGGCTTCGGCGCGGGCAACCGATGAATGACCGACGCGGGCACGTGCGTGCCGGCGCGCAGGCGGACGAAGTAGTTCGCGACGAAGCTGTTGAAGATCCCGCAGAGAAACCACTGAGCGTCATCATCCAGCGGCTCGCGCAGGCAGAAGATCGTGTGCGTGGTGACGACGAGCGGCGGGATGATGGCCGCGATCAACGTCAGACGATTGGTCGACGCCGCCACTTCGCGATAGCCGAGGCGCGGACGATCGATGCGAGGGCCGAGCCGCCGTCTGGCGGTCGCTGGATCGATGAAACACGCCGTGTCGCCCACCCGCACCTGAAACGGCTCGACGTGTTTGCCCTCGATGACGAGCAGCCCGCGTGCGCCGAAATGTTCGCGGTCGTCGGTGGCGTTCAGCTCGCGGCCGAAATGCGCGCCCCAGCCGCGATCGTCCGACAGCAGGGGCGTCGCCGCGAGCACGCGGGCGAGGATGGCGCGATCGCGCGGATCGCGCAGTTCCGGTACAGCCAGGCCAGACCCGCTGAACCGGCGCACGAGCGTGAGCGGCACGGCGATGGCCTCCGGCACCGCGCCGCGATCGGGCACGTCGTCG
>Ga0137379_10007741_pt1 | contig 10187 bp, 11 predicted proteins | sample SagtaG_18_FD_104812 | JGI IMG/M metagenome (GOLD analysis project Ga0137379, IMG submission 104812) | Vadose zone soil microbial communities from Sagehorn Ranch, Mendocino, California, USA - Sage2_L_80_16 metaG | ecosystem: Environmental > Terrestrial > Soil > Vadose zone | place: USA... | reverse complement strand
GTTAGGTGATCGCCCTGCGTAACAGGACTTCGCCTGGAACGACCAACATTTCCCTGTACATGTTGAGCGTGTGGAGACTCCCGTGTTTCTTGGAGACTTCGCTGAAGCTAGTCCGCGTGAACCCTTCTGACGCGAAAAGTGCCTCTGAAGGCTCGTTGTCCTCTTCCACGCTAGCAAATACTTCTTCCACACTGGAGGCTTTGAAGTACCGCATCGCGTCTTCCAGGAGTAGTTTCCCGATGCCCCTCTTTCTGCTCGCCTTTGCAACTGCGATGTAGTACACGTAGCCGACGCTTTCTACTAGCGTTTTCAGCATGACCAGGCCGATCGCTTTGCCTGATGACATTGCCGCTTTGACCAGCTTGATATCTCGAAGGGTCTTCTTCGAGTGCATCAGGTACCATCCTTCGAAGCTCTCCTCAAGTATCCATTCGAGGCCCAGCCTCTTTCCCTTGGGGACATCTATAACGGCGAGATTCTCCTGGGCCGTCATAGACCGAAAACGCGCTCCGCGTTGAGATGGAGTATCTTCTCTTTGTCACGCTCATCCACTTCCAGCCTCTTCACAAGAGCCAAAGTATCCGAGTGTTTGGTTATGGGGTAGTCTGTTCCGAAAATGATCTTCCCGGCGCCCGCCGCAAAATAGACGGCTTCGCTGATCTTCTTGGCAAGCCACTCGGCATACTTCTCCGCATAAGCACCGCCCGTAATGAGTCCGGAGATGTCCGCGTAGACATTCGGATGCTTGTAAACGAGCTCGGCCACATCCTCAACCCATGGATTGCCAAAATGGCAGAGGATCATAGTCAGCTCCTCTCTCTTGTTGGCCAATCTGTCTAGAGTCAGCGGGTGAGAGCGGGCGAGGTCCCCGGTGCTGAACGCGGTGTCCCCAGTGTGGAAGAGCACCGGAAGACCCTCCGACTCAGCATAATCGTAAAGTCTGTCAAAGACAGGGCTTTCCGCCGACGCCTTCACGTAACCCAACCTCACCTTGAAGGCTTTCACTACTCTCCTGTTTTCCTCGGCGAGTTTGAGAGCAGCCTTCACTTCTTTCAGGGCGGGCTCTACCGTTATCACTGGCGCGAGCCTCCCGCCGCTCCTCATGCACAGCCTGATGACTTCGTTGTTTGGAAGGGGGACGCCTCCTTGTAGGGGCGGGCTGAGGAGCAACCCGCGCCCGATCTTGTACCTTCGCATCGTGCCCAGCAGCTCGTCTAGAGTGTATCTCAACCCGTTCTTCCGCGCAAAGCGATTGAGGGCATCGTCTCGGCGTTCAGACAAGTGCGTGTGGGCATCGATTATTTCTTGCAAACATTCCTCACTCAGATCTGAATCTGGAAAACAGTTGTTCAAGTATCTCCGAGAGAAGTAGAGACAAGCTTGTCGTTACGACCATGAACTCTCGATGATATTTTCAGGTTTTGCGATTCAGAAGGCTGGCAACGTAGTCCACGAAGGGCTTATCCCACATTTCTCCAGATGACTGGTGAACCTCTCTGAAAACCGGGTGTAGCGAGAAGAGCTCAAGAAACGCCGCCCACTGCTTCCAAGTCTCCTCATCTATCCATTTCCGCCTGTAAAGGAAGTAGACTCTTTCAAAGAATCCGTACAGCATGATGACATAGTTGCGGATGGTCATTTCTTCGCGCGTGTAGGACTTTTGCTCCCGCCCAAGTCTTCCCTGGCTCGCATTGAAGAGATCTAGCTGGAATGCATAGAGTTCAGGCGTGTCCACTAGCATCCTCATGGCACTACCGTAATCGTCAAGAACCTTCCCGTAGGCCTGTTCCTTAATCGCCTGGTTCTGACTCCGAAAGGTAAAGATGAATATAACAAGGGTCAGTGTGAGAACGACTGTCTGAACAACGGTACTCCAGAAGATAGGGTCCGATATTTCTACCAAAGCGGTGCTATCCCTCTCGGTGGGCTGCAAATAACTTTTGAAAGCCCGAACAAAATCTCAGACTCGGCTGTCCCGTTTTTGGAGAAAGGATGACAGCAGTGCTCGGTCGTTGTGCCGCAGGCGATTAACCGTCCGATTTTCTTTCCGATATGGCGCTTGTTATCATCCGGTCAGATTCGCGTCCCCTTCATTGGTTGGCCAGTTTGTTCTCTTTCACTTGTCATACTATTACAGAAGCTGTGATTTTTTCGATAAAAGGTTAACGTGTCGTCAGAAACTTGTTACGAATAGGTATTGATATCAACACAACGCATGCTAGGCGCTCCACTGCCAAGCATACCAGACAGTCAGAACGTTAAACCCAAGTCCTACAATTATCAGAAATCGATCATAAGCGGATGGGTATCCTGGTAATCCAATGAGATTGAAGCCAAAGAAGACTATGGCTACGATGATGTTCGCCCAGCGATTCACAGGGTAGTTCAACGCGAGTGAGAGAAAAGCCATGACAATCGGGGTCACCATTAATGCTGCAACTCCCAGCCATTGATTCCCAGTTATTTGTATACCTCCTACTTTTCCCGCTTGGAAGTCGCCGCTGTAGATCCGCAGAACATCTCCTAAAAGATAAGTCAGCATCAGCGCAACCCACGACGCTGAAAGGATAATTTTCACATCTTCCATAACTCAATCACCTACTCGCGCATCATGTTCCACAGTTATCACAACACTTCCTGTTTTCTGCCCTGTGTCGACATACCTGTGAGCCTCGGCAGTTTGCTCCAACGGATAGCGTCTGTCTATTATCGCTACGATCTTTCCCGCCTCAATAAGCTCTCTGAGGAAAACCAGATCTTCGGTCTTGTATGACACTGTCCCGCCTGTTACCTTCTTGCTGCTAGTCATAGATGTCCATAGGCCTCGGACCTGCTGAGACAATCCAGGGTTGCCCAAGAGATAGAATCCTTTTTCCTTTAGGGATCTTATGCAATCTGAGAACGAACTCTTACCCACCACGTCAAAGATAACCTCATACGTCTCCCCGTTTTTGGTGAAGTCTTCTTGCGTGTAATCAATCACCTTATCCGCACCAATCGAGCGAAGCGTCTCTAACTTCCCAGTGCTGTCCACGCCCGTTACTTCCGCCCCGAATGATTTGGCAAGCTGCACAGCAAGAGTGCCTACGGTTCCGCCTGCACCAATGATCAAAATCTTCTGCCCGCTCTGAATGTTCCCTTTTCTAAGACAGTTCAACGCGTGAAGTCCCCCAACAGGAACCGCGGCGGCCTCCTCAAAGGTCATATTGGCCGGTTTTATCGCCACCAGCCCTTTTTCTGGCAGGCAGTTGTACTCCGCATAAGCACCAAGACGAAGACCGGTAAATGCAAAAACCTGGTCACCCTTCTTGAACAGTTTTACATCTCTGCCGACTGATTCAATTTCCCCGGCCAGCTCTTGCCCCAGCACCTTTTTTCTTGGCGCCCTGAAACCAAAACCTATTCGCACGAAGAGTTGCCACGTTAGGGGAAGATTCAGACTTCGGAGTTCACAATCCCCTTTTGTCACTGTTGCCGCATGGACTCTTACCAGCACTTCATTGTCCTTGGGAGTAGGTTTCTCCCGCTCTTTGAGCCGAAGAACTTCCGGAGGCCCGTATCTTGTGCATACAATGGCTTTCATCTGAGTCTTCACAATCTCTTGTGAATCTAGTCCTTACGCTTGTCTGAGATCCCATTTCTTAGCATGAGTTCATGTCTTTGACCGAGATCCAAGCAAGGGCCGCGCCCCGGGACGGTTCCAGCGAATCGGGAAAGGACTCAGGGTCAAGTTGCTCGATGTCACCTATTATTTCAGCAGCTTTTGATAAGTTATTCTCCGATCATCGAGAAGAAATAGGGTCGAAGTCCAAATCTGCCGAAATCTTCCTGTTCTGTTTCCCGGTTGTCATGTCGTGAAGAGGGAAGGAGTTAGCTGTCGTTAGGTACGGGGCATTTGTCCTAACGGTTAAGCACTCTATATAGCAGAGCAACCCCGTCTCCTCCCGGCCAGGGGTCAATAGGGTTGAAGGCGTCTCGATCGCCTGATATTCGTATATTGAGGAAGCCGAATACTCCTCCGTGTGATTTTTGCGGAGAGGATTTTGAGGATGGAGAGGATGCTTATCGTCTTGCAAGGGGCAAGGTCCTCTTCTCGGTTCCCAGCTTCGTCCCCGAGACCGCGTCCATATTCTTCCACGAGGAATGCTGGAGAAAAGTCGCTCTACAGAGGAAGAAGGGAGAGGCTAAGCAACCACGCCCTGAGCCAGAGCCATAGACGCGTCAACACACTTCCTGGGACGTATCTAGATTCGAGAATCTCGTCTTTCGAAAATATCCAATTTCGATAATGTCGAATCTCGAAAATATCGCCGCCTAGAGCATTCCATATATTTCAACACCGCGGCGGAATCGGTGAAAACAAATGATGAAGTCAACTATTCTAACAATCACAATCCTAGCACTATCGTTTCTTCTATTCTTCCCAGTCATGAGGGCCAACGCAGCCACTCTCAAAATGGTTGGGTCGCAATGGACTGTCTATGACCTATTCGGCTCGCAAGTTGAGGCTTCTCATGCCACCACTGTATCAACAGGCGGAGTGGAATTCCCGTTCCCCGATTCCAGTGGCACACCCGCCGGCTTCACACTCGAACTACTCGACTCCTTCAGAACAAGTCTCACAATGAGTAATACCCTGACCGCGATGATAAAAGTGGTCCAGACCTCCGCAACTACTCCAGTCTTCCAAGGTAACCCTAGCGGCGGATGCCCATCTTCTTCACCATCACTATGCCCGGGAGCGGTGAGACTGTTCTTTGAGGCCAATCTTGCCCAGGCTGCAGCCGTCTTTCCCAACTCTTGTGTAGGAAAAAGCATCAACGAGTACAACTTTTGGTGGTCTAACACTCCTGTCGCGGCTACGATAGTCACTATGGGAAGCTACTACCAGTTCACTGCAGGAGGATCGGGTGGCACAGTTACACTGCAAGTACAGCTAGATCCAGCAAACTGGTCCGACTTGTGTGGCACCAGGGGTAATCAAGCATTTGCCGCAACCCAAGAATTCCTTGCAGCAATAGCTAAGATCCAGTTCCTCGGACTGTCCTTCGGCAGCGGCTACTTCTTCGCCAACGGCGTTGGCGTAGACTACACCACTGGAACAGCCAACTTCCAACTGATAAGCTACAGCACATCTTAGCAACGTAGCGAGACTCTCAATGTGGGCCCGCATCCCAAGGGCCTCCCCTTTCTTTCGTGAAGCGAATCCCCTTCTGATATCCATGTCGCGCCCATCGGGCCGCCTGTCCTCTTTTGTCTTCCTAGCCTATCTCTTAGGTTTCTTCTCCGCGTTCAGGAACTCGAGGATCGCCCTGTTGACCATATCCGGTTTCTCTGACATCAGAAAATGCGTGGTCCCGGGGATGATGCACAGTTGCGCGCCTTTGATCGACCGGAACAACTCTAGCGTGTGTTCTATTGGAATCGCGTCTCTGTCTGCGGCCATTACCAACGTTGGAGCACTAATTTTTGCCAGGTCTTCCGTTGCAATGTGCGGTTCGTTGAGCCACAACCTCTTCGTTTTCTCGAACACAACTGGGAAGTGAGCGGGACCGTCCGGGGAGCTTTCGTCGTAGCGCCTTACAAGAGCCGCCATGCTTTTCCTGAAGGCCTCTGGAGTGAGCGATCTGATCCAGTTCAGATCTTCCGGAGACTGGGCGTTGGAGTTGAAGAGCCCGCTGCCACAAACAAGACGCTTGACCAAGTCCGGTCGAGAGATGGCGACTAGTAGAGCGATGATCGCGCCATCGCTCCAGCCCACAAGGTTCATGGCTCCCAGTTTCAACGCCTCGATGAAGTCAGCCGTGTACGAGGACATGGTGTCGAAACTGAAGGGTTCAATGGTATCAGCTGTATGCCCGTGCCCGGGCCGTTCGAAAGCAACTACTCTGAAGTGCTTCGCAAGTTCCGGAGTCTGTGAAGCGAAGTCTTCAACAGTCCCGAAGCCTCCGTGCAATAGTAGCAAAGGCTCGCCAGATCCTGATTTCTCATAGTAGATTCGCGAGTTCCTAATCTGGAGATGCACGGAACTGCCCAAAGTCAGCGGTCTAGTTAAGCTCCGCCTGAGAATCAACACTTACGGACTTCTAGGAGATGGGAGATGCTGGACAGGAACATCGCGTCCCTTCCAACCTGGCCCTTCGACATACAAGTCGTCCCCAGACTTATGACGATAGAACAGCGGTGCTCTTGTCGCGAGTTATCACGTGATTTCTGCACATCTAGTCGCAGGTGACAGGAAGCCGCGTCCGCTCATCAATTGGGTAACGATATAATAGTGGTAATCAGATACTGGCCCGGAATCTAGCTTGCAATCATCTAATCCGGTCCCTATTGAACAGGGGGTTTCTTCCAGCCACAGTCCGCGAATAATTGTCCAGGTGGACAAGCCGTTCTATCTCCCAGGCCAGCGACTACAGGGCTTGGTGCAACTCAACCTCAAAGGCCCAACCCAGGTAAGGTCCTTGGAGATTTCCTTCCTAGGAACCGAAAGTGTCCACTTCACCACGAAGCATGGAAAGTATAGCACAACCTACAAGGCAACCAACCCGATGGTCAGTACCGGGCTCAGGCTCTCCGGGGAAACCACCGTGCCAGCAGGCTCCACCAACTTTCCCTTCGCCTTCGACATCCCCCCAGACGCTCTTCCCTCTTACCCTGGAAAAAGGGCTAAGGTGGCTTGGCAACTTTCTGCAAAGGCTGACGTTCCGTGGGCCGGCGACCTCAAGCAGGATGTTTACCCTATCGTTGTGAATCCCTTCCCCCGGCCGGCGGTGGCTGTGGCTTTTGAGAATCCGGAGGTCAGTCCAAGGATTCGCCTAGAATTATCCTCGAACGTCTACCAGCCTGGAGGAACGCTAGAGGGAAAGCTCACCCTGCTAGAGGGGGGCAACCTCCGCGCTGTGCGTCTGCAACTCTTCCTGCTCGAACAAGCAGCCGGACAGGGCAAGGTCATTGGCACCACCGGCGGAAGCAGTGTTGAAAACATGCAGATGGGAGAGACGTTCGAATGGCCCCGCGACAATTTGCTGGCAGCACGCGAAGTCCCGTTCCGGATACCCCTCTCTCCCCAAACACCCTGCTCCTACACAGGAAAGTACTCTTCAACAGAATGGTATCTATACGCTACTCTTGACGTTCCCCACCACGGAGACATTCACCTGGACGCGTCTTTCACCGTCGCGATGAGAACCATTCCGGTTGCTGTAGCTCAGCCCCAGGGACCAGTCTCGTCACGTGTAGAGACTTCACCTTCAATGCCTACCCAGGTGATTGCGCCGCCTGAAAGCGAGCCACAAGAAAGCCAAGTGTCGATTATCCTTGAGATTCTCGCCGATGGATCCGCCAAAGACGTAGTAAGCGTCAGCAACGAGCTGGAAAAGAAAGGTAACTTCGCCGACATCAACCAAGTGAGGAGCGTCTGCGAGAAGCTGATTCAACAGGGAAGATTGGAGCGGGTCGGCGAGGGAGAGTTCTTCGCGCAGTACCGCCTCAGAACAGTAGCCCCTGCACAATCAGCCAGCCAATAGCGGCGAATCCCCCTTATCAAGTAACCCCTCCGACAGCCGGAAGTCTTGGAGGAAGTCCGCAACTTTCCAAAGATCCTTAGCAGGTATCGATGACGGCAAAGCTTTTCCCGCAATCACCATCGAGAGACTATCGAGGTTAATCTTGTGAGCCAGACCCCTACGGACGTTATCCAGCTTCTCGGCCCGAACGAGCAGGTTGAGCTCTACATCAGGCAGAAGATATACCATCCCAAGATCAACGTGGACTCTGTCCTCTTGACAAACGAGCGGATCATCCTCCGTCATCCTCGCGACCTAGGGTTGAAGAAAGATTACACAGATTTCTCCTACACCGACATCGCTAACGTGGTCCTCGACAAAGGAATACTCCGCTCGACCATAAAATGCATGCTTAGATTCGGCGGGGACCCGCTCGCTTTGACCGAGCTACCGAACGCTGACGCCGAGAAGGCCTACGGAATAATCCGCGAGAACCTGGTCCGGTATCAGACACCTCTCACCGCGATCCCGGGAACAACGATAGCCGGCACAACCGTATCTCCCCAGGTTATCACCCGCGAGGTCGTGAAGGTTAGGTGCAACTCTTGCAGCAAGCTGATGGACGAGAACGCAACGCAGTGTCCCTTCTGCGGAGCGAAGCAGTAACCCAGAACGACAATCAGTAGCTCAGCCTTGCCATTTTCATTTTTACACCGCGTTCGGCAAGACGCCCTAGTACAAACTGGAAGAGTCTCTCGTCTTGAGCGATCCTTTCTGGAGTGACAATTCCGGTTTCTTTGATCTCTCCACGTCCCATGAGAAGAGCGACAGACGTGCATGGGTAGGCTGTCGTCCGGGCCATTGCCGAGACCCCCGATCGACGGTTGTAGTGGTCGAGAAGCTGATATCTGAGATAAATTTTCTTTCCGTGTGACAAGCCTTTCACGTCAACCCTCAAGGCCAGAAAGTCCTTGGGAGACCCGCGTGACATTGCCCCACGAAGCAGTTCTATCGTCAGCTGCCGAGGCTCCACCTCAACGCCACCAATCTTTACCAGATCTCGTTCAAAGAAGCCAAGTACCCGAAGCGTCTGCATCATATCCGCATGTCCCGGATATCTGAGCGTGAACTCGTGCATCTCTCGGGTTCTGGGAAAACTCCTCGGAAGCGAGCCGAGACCGTCAGTGAGAAAATATTCTAACTTCCCAACTCCAGGGAAGCCTATCTGACCACGCCCGGACAACGCGTCAACCTTCTTCCGCTTGCCCTCCTCGATAACCTGCACGGGTCGAGAGTACTCGTTCACAACATCCTCAAGGGAAAACACAATTCGGTACTTCAAAGGAGGTTCAGGCTTCTCCGGAAGACCACCCACAAAGATCTCCACCGATTTCATCTGATCTAGCCTCCTCGAAGCATCACCAACACACATGTTCGTGAAACCAGGCGCTACACCACACTGAGGAACGACACGACAACCAACTTCCTTTGCCCTGCCCTGAAGCAGGAAAGCGTCCCGCGGAGTATAGGAAATATCCACAATATCTCTGCCAGCCTCGACTGTCTCACTCATCAGATCAAATCCTAGACGGCCGGGCAAAGCACCGCACACAAGGTCGACTTTCCCTAGAAGAGCATGAAGACGAGTCTTTTGCGATATGCTCAGCATAACAGTGTGCAGCTTCTTAGGGACCCGTTTCCTTAAGACTTTCAAGTTCTGAGAACTAGTATCCATCGCAACAACAGAATCAACCTCATCTGACCCAGCAAGATCCCGGGCGATCTCTGAGCCTACTTTTCCGCATCCCACAACAAGGATTCTCATAACTAGCTTCCTTGAAGCCTGTTTTGAGGCTTCTTAAACTGGACGAAAAACTCCTCTCTTCGTGCACCAAAAAGTAAAGGCCAGAATTGGACCGTGCCATTGCCATAACGATATCTCGCTCAGCGCAAGCTGGTCTCTATGCGACCCGTTCTGACCGACCGTGAACTGGCCCTCATTCTCTCCAAGGATATCTGTAGGCTATCGACGATTAGCTCGAATGGATGGCCTCACATAGTGCCTGTAAGCTATGTTTACCTGCGCGGGAAGTTCTACATCCCAACCGCTAGAAGAGCCAAGAAAGTCAGAAATCTCGCGAAGAACAACAAGGCTACGATCGTCGTGGACAACGAACACCTAGAGCACGGCGTGATGATCGAGTGCAGCCCTAAGATCATAGAAGGGAACAAGGCTCAACCTCTGAGGGACTACATGAGGAAGGTCAAACGCTGGCAGAACGACGAGACAACTGCGATTATCGAACTAACTCCTAGTCGAAAGGCTAGCTGGTTCTTGAAGTGAAGACGACCGGCCTAGGATGTCCCTGATTATAGCGACCTGCCATCATTCCGAGTTTTTCCTGCACGCCGAGTCTGTTCCTAGAATCAGGAGAATATCGCTTTGACGGCGTCTGCTGCGACACGTGGGAGTAGTGTCGCGACCTTTCTCTTTTTCAGCATACGAGTGATTATCTTCCCCTGGAAATCCATGTCCCCTTCCGCCTCTATCTCAGCAACATTGTCCCGCAAAACCGAGAACAATCGATCAAGAGTCTCATCGGAGAGGCCCGCGAACAATTTCCGTGCTAGACCCATCTTTCGCAGGTCAGAACTGAATTTCTCTCTCCATTGCGTGTC
>Ga0137379_10007740_pt1 | contig 10187 bp, 9 predicted proteins | sample SagtaG_18_FD_104812 | JGI IMG/M metagenome (GOLD analysis project Ga0137379, IMG submission 104812) | Vadose zone soil microbial communities from Sagehorn Ranch, Mendocino, California, USA - Sage2_L_80_16 metaG | ecosystem: Environmental > Terrestrial > Soil > Vadose zone | place: USA... | reverse complement strand
TACAGCCGAGGAGCACGAATACCGAGATGATTTCGTTCGAGCTGACCGATGAGCAGAAGGAGATCCGGGATTGGGTCCACAGCTTCGCCGAGAAGGAGATCCGCCCGGTCGCGCACCAGTACGACGAATCCGAAGAGTTCCCATGGCCGGTCGTCAAGAAGGCGGCCGAGGTCGGCCTTTACGGCACTGACTTCCTCCAGCAGACCTACGGCGACGGCACGGGGATCATGCCCGCGCTCGTGGCCGAGGAGCTGACCTGGGGCTGCGCCGGCATCGCGCTCGCCATCCAGGGCACGGGCCTGCCGGTGGCGGCGATCTTCTCCCAGGGCACCCCCGACCAGATCTCGACGTGGATCCCGGCCTGCTTCGGCACACCCGACAAGCCGGCGCTCGGCGCGTTCGCGGTGACCGAGCCGGACGCGGGATCGGACGTGTCGTCGATGAAGACGCGCGCGATCCGCAAGAACGGCGATTGGGTGATCAACGGCCAGAAGGTATTCATCACGAACGGCGGCATCGCGGACGTCCATGTCATCGTGGCCGCGGTCGAGCCCGAGCTCGGGACACGCGGCCAAGCGAGCTTCGTCGTGCCGCCAGGCACCAAGGGCCTGCGCATGGGCAAGAAGGAAAAGAAGATGGGAATCCGTGCCTCGCACACTGCAGAGGTGCTGCTCGAGGACTGCACGATCCCGCTCGAGAACGTCCTTGGCGGCGTGGAAAAGCTAGAGGCTCGTCTGAAGCGGGCCCGCGAGGGCAACCACCAGCGCTCATCGGTCGCCCTGAAGACCTTCGAGATTTCGCGGCCGATCGTCGGCGCCCAGGCCCTGGGCATCGCGCGGGCCGCATTCGAGTTCGCGCTGCAGTACGCCAAGGAGCGCAAGCAGTTTGGACGCACGCTGATCGAGAACGAGGCGATCGCGTTTATGCTCGCCGACATGGCGACCGAGATCGAGGCGACCCGGGCGCTGATCTGGCGGGCGCTGTGGGAAGGCCGTAACGGCGGCGAGTTCAAGAAGGCCGAGGGCTCGATGGCCAAGCTGAAGGCCGGCGAGGTGGCGGTCAAGGTCACCGAGCAGGCGATCCAGATCTGCGGCGGATACGGCTACATCCGGGACTTCCCGGTCGAGAAGTGGCACCGCGACGCCAAGATCTACACCTTGTTCGAAGGCACGAGCGAGATCCAGCGCCTGGTCATCTCGCGCGCCCTGGCCGCCGGCTGAGTTGGCCGTCCCTGCGGCTCAGCTGCGGCGGGACGCCAGGATCGAGCGGCGCCGCAGGCGGATCGTGGAGGCTGCGCTGGCGCTTTTCGCCGGCCACGGCTATACAGTGACCTCGGTCGACGACATCGTGACCCGAGCACGAGTTTCCAAGTCGGCCTTCTACGAGTTCTTCGAGTCGAAGGAGCACTGCTTTCGCGACCTGCTGGAGCAGGAGGGCGGAGCGCTGATCCACGACGTGCTCGCGGACGCCGCGACGGGCCACGACCACCACGCACGCCTCCGCCTCGGCATCACGCGTTTTGTGCAGTCCTGCTTCGAGCGCTCGGACGTGGCGCGCCTGCTGATCGTCGAGTCGGTGGGGCTGAGCGCGGGGGTGGAGGCGATTCGCCACGACCTGCAGGCCCAATTTGCCGACGCGGTGGCGGAGGAGGTGGGCCATGCGATGACGCACGACAAGTTTTATGCGGACAAGGACCCGGCGGTCTTCGGGCGGGCGGTGGTGGGGGCGGTGAGCGACGCGGTGGGGTACTTCCTGACCCACCCGGGCGCCGACGCGGACTCGCTGGCGGCGAGCATGTGCAGGATCTTTGCCCCGCCCTTGCAATCCGAACAGTTGTTCGGTAACATGTGACTCCATGCGTACGCTGGCGACCCAGGTCAAGCTGCGGCGGCTGATCCGGACCTCGGCCCAGGACTGGGGCCGGCTGGCTTCGGACCCGCTGGAGCGCGCCCGGGCAGGTTCGGTCGCGGACCGGCTGCTCGAGCTCACCGGCGAGGTCCGTGAGGCCTGGCGCCGGGAGACCCAACTGGACGCGCTGAAGGCCCCGCTACGGCTCTATGTCAGCGAATCCCTGCGGTCGATCGACCTGGCGATCGCCGGCCTGCAGCAGCGCGGAGCCGACCTGGAGCTCCTGCGGGGCGACTTCGAGGCGGCGGCGCTGCCGCTCGAGGTGTTTCTGCGGGGCCTGGACGCGGAGCCCGCGCTGCAGCGCTCAGCGTAGCGGCACGGCACCGCTGCAAACGGACGCCTGGCGTCAGGCGTGCGGAATTCGGTCCGCGCCACCGTTATCCGGAGCTTGAGCTATCTAGAACGGTGATTATCAAGCGCAAAATAAATGATGGTTGGGGCCTAGCCGGCTCCCTTGCCCACCTCTTTTTCCAGCTGCTCCCGGGTGATTCGGCCCTCCGCGACGACACGGTCGTCGAGCAGCACCACGGGGACGCGCCAGTCGTACAGGTCGTGGAGGTGGTCATTGGAATCGACATCGGCCAGCTCCGGCTCGTGGCCGAGGGAGCGGAGGAGGCGGAGCGCCTCGTCGCAGAGGTGGCAGCCCTGGCGGGTGACGAGGACCAGGCTCACGGCCTGGTCCGCCGCCTAGCCCGGTAGGCGCAGCCTCTGCCCCACGTGGATGACCGGCCCAGCCAGGCCGTTGGCCTGCTCGATGTCGTCGACACGGACACGCACATCATCCGCCGGATAGTGGTCCGAGGCGATCGACCACAGGGTTTCGCCCGGCTGCACCACGACCGTCGTCTCGGCCGGCGGCGTGCCGCCACGCGCCGCGACGGCGAGCCCCAGACTCCCCCCGACAGTCACCAAGACGACAGCGCCCAGCACGACCGCAGCGCGCCGGACCATGCGAAAGCCGCCGGTACGGGTTGCCCGCCAAGGTTTGATCCCGTAGCCGGCGGCGTACATACGTTCGGAAGGATAGCGAACGCGTGTTCGGCTGTCAAGACAGCGAACAAAAGTTTGCGCTCGTCGCGCCGAGGTGCTAGCATGGCCAGCAACGTCCCCACCACGCTTTGGAGAAGAACTCGAATTGACCGAAAACCTCACCGAACGGCAGACCAGGATCCTCGACTACATCCGCACCGTCACCAAGAGCCGGAACTACCCGCCCAGCGTGCGCGAGATCGGCGAAGCGGTCGGCCTGAGCTCTAGCTCGACCGTCCACAACCACCTCAACCAGCTCGAGCGCCGGGGCCTGATCAAGCGCGACCCGAGCAAGTCCCGCACCGTACAGGTGGTCCAGGACGCCGAGATGGACCAGAAGCGGCGCAATGCCGTTTCGGTGCCGGTCGTGGGCAACGTCGCCGCCGGCAGCCCGATCCTGGCCGAGCAGAACATCGAGGACCACATCCTCCTTTCCCCCGAGCTGGCCAAAGACGGCTACTTCCTGCTCCGGGTACGCGGCGACAGCATGATCAACGCCGGCATTTTCGATGGCGACCTGGTGCTGGTCCGACCGCAGCACGAAGCGACCAACGGATCAATCGTGGTCGCGCTGGTCGACGGCGACGCCACGGTCAAGCGGTTCGAGCGCAGCAACGGCCACGTCAAGCTGATGGCGGAAAACCCCGCCTACGAGCCGATCGTGACCAGCAACCTTAGCCTTGTCGGCGTCGTCCGAGGTGTGATCAGGCTCTTCCGTTAGGAAGCGAAGTCCTGAAATCGGCGGGCCGCATGACGGGGGGCCCAACCCCATGCCCTGGTGCCGCCCTCGACGTACTCGGTACGCTCCACGCCGCCGATCTTGCGAAGCTCGGCCAGCACGCCCTCCCGCCCGTAGGGGACGAGGATCTCGAGCTGGACCGCGTCGTCGCGGCTGGCCCGATCGATCGCCTGGAGAAGCTCGCTCACACCCAGCTGCTGCGTCGCGGACATCGGGACCGCGGCCGGGTATCGCGCTGAGAGCGCACTGACCGCGCGCCGCCGGCTGGCCGGTCCGAGAAGGTCGACCTTGTTCATGGCCACCACGCGGGGTTTGTCAGCCGCGCCGAGGTCGCCGAGCACGCGCTCCACGGTCTCGGCCTGCTCTTCGACGGCGGGCGAGCTTCCGTCCAGGACCTGGATGACCAGGTCCGCCTCTGTCACCTCTTCCAGCGTCGCCCTGAATGCGGCGACCAGGTCGGTCGGCAGCTTCTGGATGAAACCCACCGTGTCGGTCAGCAGGAGCTCGCGGCCCGCAGGAAGCTCGAGCTTGCGCGTCGTCGGGTCCAGCGTGGCGAACAGCTTCTGCTCCGCCCGCACCCCCGCTCCGGTCAGCACGTTGAGCAGGGTCGACTTCCCCGCGTTGGTGTAGCCGACAATCGCCGCCGTCTTCAGCTCGGCCCGCCGCCGGCCGGTCCGCTGCTGGTGGCGCTGGGTGCGCACCTGTTCGATTTCCCGGTCGAGGTCGCGAATCCTCCTCCGAATCCGGCGTCGCTCGACCTCGATCTGCTGCTCACCAAAACCACCGCGCGCCCCCACTCCCCCGCGCCTCCCGCCGACCTGGCGGTCGTACGCGTAGGCGCCGATCAAGCGCGGCAAAAGGTGATGCAGACGAGCCGCTTCCACCTGGAGGCGTCCCTCATGGGTGCGCGCGTGCTGGGCGAATATCTCGAGGATGATCTCGGTGCGGTCGAGCACCCGGGCCTTGACCTGGAGCTCGAGGTTGCGCTGCTGACGGGGGCTCAGGTCCTCATTGCAGATGACGAGGTCGAGCTCGCCCTCGAGCTTCATGTCTCGCAGCGCCTCGACCTTGCCCATCCCTACGAAGTGCGCCGGGTCGACGTCAGATCGCCTCTGCACATCCGACCCGACAACCTCGGCACCGGCGGTCCGCGTCAGGTCGGCGAGCTCGCTCATCTGCTCGCGCACCGCCTCGGGAGCCGTGCCGGGGAGAAGGATCCCGACGAGATACGCCTGCTCGCGCGGGCTCCTGGTCGTGATCAGAGCTTGAGCTTCCTCATTCGAGACATGGCCTCTTCGAGCCGCGCATCCGGAGCTGTCACCGAAAGGCGGAAGTAGCCTTCGCCGTGCGCGCCGAAACCGACGCCGGGCGTCATGTTCACTCCCACCTGGTCGAGAACATGACTCGCAAAACCGATGGAGTCATACCCTTTCGGCACCTCTGCCCACACATAGAAGGTGGCACGCGGCGGCTTGATCTTCCAACCGAGGGCGTTCAGCGTGTCGGCGACCAATCGGTGTCTGCGGGCATAGACGGCGCAGGCCGCCTTCGTCTCTTCCTCTCCCCCATTCAGCGCCTCGATCGCCGCCCACTGCACGGCCTGGAAGATCCCCGAGTCGATGTTGGTCTTCAGCTGGCCGATCAGGTTCACCAGCTCGGCGCGACCGCAGACCCAGCCGATGCGCCAGCCCGTCATGTTGTAGGTCTTCGAGAGCGAGTGAAACTCGAGGCCGATCTCCTTGGCGCCTGGAATCTCGAAGAGGGTCAGCGGCCGGTACCCGTCGAATGCGATCTCGGAGTAGGGCGCGTCGTGACACAGGATGATGTCGTGGCGCCGGCAGAATTCCACGGCGTGCTTCAGGAACTCTCTGTCGGCGGTGGCCGCGGTCGGATTGTTGGGGTAATTGAGCCACATCAGGCGCGCGCGTTCGGCCACGTCGGACGGAATCGCCTCGAGATCCGGAAGCCACCGATTCTCCGCGGTCAGCGGCATCATGTGTGGCTCGGCGCCGGCCATGATCGCGCCGGTCACGTACACCGTGTAACCCGGGTCGGGTGCGAGCACGACGTCGCCGGGATCGACCAGGGCGAGGGGCACGTGGCTGATGCCGTCCTTGGAGCCCAGAGTCGGCAGGATCTCGGTGCCTGGGTCGAGTTCGACACCTGACCGGTCGTGGTACCAGGCGGCGATCGCCTCCCTCAGCTCTGCCAGTCCGAAGTACGAGGCATAACGATGGTTGGACGGGTCGGCCGCCGTCTCCTGGAGCACGCTCACGATGCGTCCGGGCGTGGGCAGGTCAGGGTCACCGATGCCGAGCGAGATGACATCGATGCCGGCGCGCTTCTTCGCCTGAACCTTGCGGTCGATCTCCGCGAAGAGATACGGCGGTATCAGGTCAAGACGGCGGGCGCCGACGCGTGCCTTTCTCACGCTGCTCCCCTCACGTAGTTGAGGATACCCGGCAGTGGATCGGGCTCGATCTCGAACCATCGCACTCTCTCGTCATGACGCCACCAGCGAAGCTGGCGCCTCGCGTAGCGCCGGTTCGACCGCGCCATCGCAACCGGCAGATCCTCCAGCGTGAGCTCACCACGAATTTGAGCCAGCGCTTCCGCGTAACCGATCCCAGTCAGCACCGCGGCATCGGCCGGCACGCCGGCATCGAGCGCAGCCTGAGTTTCGGCCACCAGCCCGCGCTCGACCTGTCGCCGGCTGCGAGCCTCGAGCCTCTGGTCGATCACGTTGAGACGCGCGGTCAGACCGATGCGCAATGCGCTCCAGGTGGGCTGGCTTCTCGTGCGCAAGCGGCGGAGCGGCGGACCCGCGGCCTCCAGGATCTCGAGGGCTCGAATCATCCGCACCGGATTCTGCAGGTCAACCCCCGGATCGGGATCGATGCGCAGCAATCTCGCTCGCATCGCGGCGACATCGAGCCGCTCGAGCTCGCCTCGCAGCTCAGGATTGGGCGGGATTCCCGTCAGCGTGAATCCATCGGAGAGGGCGTCGACGTATAGCATCGTGCCGCCTTCGACGATTGGGAGCTTGCCGCGAGACGTTATGTCCTGGATCGCGTTCCGCGCGCCTTCGAGATACCGGGCCGCATCGAAGTTGGTGGCCGGGTCGACGAAATCGATCATGTGATAGCGCACGCGACGCCGCTGCTCTGGACTTGGCTTGTTGGTCGCGATGTCGAGGCGTTGGTAGACCTGGCGCGAATCAGCGACCACGATCTCGCCGTCCAGCTCCACCGCGAGGTCGAACGCAAGCTGCGACTTACCGATGCCGGTCGGCCCGACGACCACAGGGACTACAGGGGCCCCCGCGAACTCACGGCACGCCGCAGGGCAGCCCGCTTCGCGGCCTGCGTCGCGGGTCCTCTGAGTTCGTGGGGATAGCGTCAGTAGTTTCTTCGGAAGTGGCGCGTCAGCTCCTGCCACTCGACGAGGAGCCGCGTCGGCCGGCCGTGCGGACACGTGATGGACTCTTCGGCCGCTTCCAGGTCGGACAGCAGACGGCGCTGCTCCGCGACGTCAAGCACATGCCCGAACTTCACCGCCGAGTGACACGCCAGCGCCGCGGCCGCGTTCTGAATCGCCGCATCGCCGCGATTCTCGGCCAGCGCGGCGAGTGTCTCCTGGATCACCGCGGTCGCGCGGCCGGATGGGAGCTCGACAGGGACCGCGGTGATGCGCAGGCTTCGCGGGCCGAACTCCTCGTATTCGAGGCCAAGGTTGGAGAGCTCGGTCCGGTGGTCCGCCGCCGCGGCGATCAGCGCAGGCTCCACATCCACGGCCTGTGGGATGAGCAGCGGCTGGCTCGCGCCGCGGCCGGTGCGCAGGCGTTCGAGCAGCCGGTTGTAGATGACTCGCTCGTGTGCCGCGTGCTGATCGACCAGCACCAACCCATGCGGGCCTTCGGCGACGAGGTAGCCGGGGCCCGCCTGGCCGATCGGCCGGAGGAGTCCGTTCGCCGCATGGCCGTTGGTTTCGGACGCTGCCAGCATCGCGGGCGCTTCGTGCAGGGTGAGAGGTGATGCGGGAATCGAGGTGACCACTTCGCTGCTGTTTTCTGCCGGCCGGTAACGGAACGGATCACTGCCGTCCAGGGCAGCGCGCACCGCGCGCTGAAGGGCGGCGAAAACCGCGCCCTCGTCGCGGAAACGGACCTCTTTCTTGGCCGGGTGCACGTTGACGTCGACCAACTCGGGGTCGATGCCGATATCGATCACGGCGATCGGATGACGGCCGCGCTCCAGACGCCCCTGGTAGCACTCCTCGAGCGCGTACATCAACGAGCGCGCGCTGATCGGCCGGCCGTTGACCGCGAGCATCATCCCGTCGCGGCTTCCGCGGCTGAGGCGCGGCTGGCTGACCATGCCGGTGACCTCTAGGGGTCCCCGCGAACTCAAGGCGAAGCCTCCGAGTTCGTGGGGATTAAGCGCCATGCCGATCATCTCGAGCATCTCCGCCGCCACCGGGGGACCGTACACGGCGGCGATCGCCCGCCTCTGATCCCCGTCGCCGTTGCTGCTCAGAGCCGCGCGGCTGTCAATCGTGAGGTGGAAACGGACGTGCGGATGAAGCACCGCGAATGCGCTGACGACATCCTTGATCGCGGCGACCTCGGTGGCATCGCTCTTCAGGAATTTCAAGCGCGCCGGCACGTTGGCGAAGAGGTCCCTCACCTCGATCACCACGCCTGGCAGCAGCGGACCCGAACCCTGCTCGACGATCTCTCCGGCCCGGACGCGCACCTTTGCGCCTCCACTCGAGCATTCGACATCGGCCACCGCAGCGATGCTGGCGAGCGCCTCGCCGCGAAAGCCGAACGATTCGATGACTGAAAGGTCGGCGAGCTTGGTGAGCTTGCTGGTCGTGTGGCGCACGAAGGCCAGCACGAGCTCCTCCGCCGGAATGCCCGCGCCGTCGTCGCTGACCCGAATCGAAGTCTTGCCGGCTCCCCGGACATCGATGCTGATGCGCCTGGCGCCGGCGTCGAGCGCGTTCTCGACCAGCTCCTTGACCACGGATGCGGGTCGCTCGATCACTTCGCCGGCCGCGATTGCGTCCGCAACTTCGGGCGCCAGCATCTGGATCATGGGGTGAGCTTCGCCCGCAGCTGATAGAGCTTCTGAAGCGCCTCGAGGGGGCTCAGGGATGCCGGGTCGATCTCCTCGAGCTCTTTGCGCAGAGGATCGGGGGTCATCTCGATGGGCAGACCGAGCTGCAGCTCGGGCGGCTCGAGCGGACGCTGTTGTTCGAGCTCGCCCAGCACCTGGCGTGCGCGCGCGATGACTGCGGCGGGAAGGCCCGCTACTGCGGCGACGTGAATGCCATATGAACGGTCCGCGCCGCCGGGAACGACGCGATGCAGAAAGCTCACCGAGTCGCCCTCCTCGAGAACCTCCACGCGCTCGTTGTGCACCCTGGGCAGCCGCTCCGCAAGAGCGGTCAGCTCGTGATAGTGCGTGGCGAAAAGCGTCCGGCAGCCAAGCTTTGGAGCGTCGTGCAGGTGCTCGACGACCGCTTGCGCGATCGACACGCCGTCGTAGGTCGACGTCCCCCTCCCCACCTCGTCGAAGATCACGAGCGACGAGCGGGTGGCGTGGTTGAGAATGTACGCGGTTTCGGTCATCTCGACCATGAACGTCGACATGCCGGCGCTGATGTCGTCGTGCGCGCCGACGCGCGTGAAGACTCGGTCGGCGAGTCCGATCACCGCTCGCTCCGCCGGAACGAAGCTGCCGCACTGCGCAAGGAGGACGATCATCGCGGCCTGGCGCAGGTAGGTCGACTTGCCGGCCATGTTCGGCCCCGTGAGGATGATGATCTGCGCACTCTCCGGATCGAGGTCTAAATCATTGGAGACGAACACGCCCGCGGGCAGGCTTCGCTCGACCAGAGGGTGGCGCCCCGCCTGGATGCTGAGCTGGACTCCGGCGTTGACCTCGGGTCGCCGCCAGGCGTAGTCGGCGGCTGCGACCGCGAGGCTGACCAGGGCGTCCACCATCCCCAACACCCGGCCGCAGTCGCGCAGGGCCGGTGCAGAATCGGCGACCGCCGCGCCAAGGTCGTGCAGGATCTCGAGCTCGCGAGCCGCAATCCGCTCCTGGGCGCTGAGCACGATCGCTTCTTTTTCTTTCAGCTCGGGGGTGACATAACGCTCGCCGCCCGTCAGCGTCTGCTTGCGCGTGTACTCATCCGGCAGACGCACCGTGTTCGCGTGGCTGACCTCGATGTAGTAGCCGAAGACTTTGTTGAATCCGACCTTGAGCGAGCGGATGCCGGTTCGTCTGCGCTCCGCGGCCTCGAGCTTTGCGACCCAGTCGCGCGCTCCCCGCGAAGCGTCGGCGATCGCATCGAGGTCGGCGTCGTACCCCGCCCGGATCGCGCCGCCCTCCCGAACGGTCGGCGGTGGGTCATCGACCAGGGCTCTCGCCAGCGTGCCGGCCAGCTCGGGCGCTGCGTTCACTTGGCTCGCCAGCTCTCGCGTCACCAGGGCGGCGCAGCC
>Ga0137379_10007732_pt1 | contig 10192 bp, 8 predicted proteins | sample SagtaG_18_FD_104812 | JGI IMG/M metagenome (GOLD analysis project Ga0137379, IMG submission 104812) | Vadose zone soil microbial communities from Sagehorn Ranch, Mendocino, California, USA - Sage2_L_80_16 metaG | ecosystem: Environmental > Terrestrial > Soil > Vadose zone | place: USA... | reverse complement strand
CGCACAAGGGTTTTTTCGCGCATAAGGATTTGCAGCAGGCGCTCCGCGCGTTTGGCTTCGATGGGTAGTTTGGCAAGAACTTCCTTCACCGGAGGCACTTGCAGGCCTGCGGATGCGAAAGCGGCCTCAATTTGATCCTTAGCTTTTGCTTCTTCCGGTTGCAGCGTGATTTCCGAGCCGGCTTTTTTGACCAATTCGCCGGCTGCATCGAGCTTCTCTTGCGTCGCCAATTCCTCCAGCGCGGCGCGGAAAGTCTCGCCTCGCACGCGTTTTCCCAGGCTGGCGCGCAAGTCTTCGCGGAGAATTCCCGGCAACAGCAGGTTCTCTTTTTGAAATTTCTCGACCTTCTCTAGAATTTTGTTGCGAACTTCTGCAAATACTTTCTCCGACACCAGGACGAGCGGTTCCGTGGAAACCGATTTCACCCGGCCCGCATCGGAGAGTTTCTTGGCTGCCTCTCGGACTTCATGATCCATCCATGCCGTCCGCGCGACGATTTCCTCGTGGCCAAGCCCAAAAATCGCGCGATCCGTCATCGCCACGAGAATCTCGTCGCGATTTCCCCGCTCTACAGTTTCGAGATACGCTAATCGCCCTGTGTCGCGCAGCATCGGCCGCCGCGCCAGAGGATCGAGAATTGCGCCTCCCCCAATCGTCACCACCGGCGAAAACTGGCGCACGATGAAACGGTCGCCGGGCAGAACGAGGATTTCGTTCTGGAATTTCAGGTTTGCGAAGGCGCTGCTGCCCGCCAGCAATTCTTTTTGTCCGTGAAAAGACACTTCCGCGATCGTTTCTGCCGTTCCCGTGTGGAAGTGCACGCGCGCGCCCTGCTTCGCGTTTCTCGCCGATCCTAACAACTCCAATCGTGCATCAATGCGCCGCGTCTTGCGGAATTTTCCGGGCGTCGTCAGCACCATTCCGCGCTTCAACGCGGTGTACTCGATGCCCGCCAAATTCACGGCGGTGCGCTGGCCGGGCATGGCGCGTGCCACCGCCTTCCCGCCCGACTGCACCCCACGCACACGCAATCGCTCTCCGCCTGGAAATAGCTCCACTTCGTCGCCCGTGCCCACGCTTCCGGAAATCAGCGTGCCCGTCACCACAGATCCAAATCCCTTCATCGCAAACGCGCGGTCAATCGGCAAACGAAAATAACGCGACGCATCTTTTACGGCTGCGTTTCCCGCCGCAACGTGAAGCGCTTTCTTCAGTTCTTCAAGCCCGGCGCAAGTCTTGGAACTCACTGGAATGACTGGCGCGTTCTCTAAGAATGATCTGCGCAAATACTCTTCTGCTTCCAGGCGCACCAGTTCGAGCGTGTCGTTATCCACGAGATCGCTTTTCGTGAGCGCCACCAACCCGCGCTGCACTCCGAGCAAACGGCAAATGTCGAAGTGCTCGCGCGTTTGCGGCTTGATGGATTCGTCGGCCGCAATCACCAGGAGCAGCACGTCGATTCCCGCCGCGCCCGCGAGCATGTTGCTCACAAAGCGCTCGTGCCCCGGGACATCCACAAAACCGAAGCGCACGCCGTTCTCTTCGAGGAACGCGAAGCCGAGATCAATGGTGATGCCGCGGCGCTTCTCTTCTTCGAGCCGGTCGGGATGGGTGCCTGTCAGTGCTTCGACCAGCGCGGACTTGCCGTGGTCAATGTGCCCTGCAGTGCCGACGATGACGCTCTTCGTTGCTGCGGTTTGCGTTGCAGTGGACATGGTTGTGAATAGCTAAAGCTTCCGCTTTGAATGCTACTGGACGAGAGATTGAAGGGTCAAACGAGCCGACTACTTTGCAGCGGCGATTTCGTCGACGATGGATTGCGCGGCGGCGCGCGGGTCGGCGGCGGCGAGAATCGGGCGGCCCACGACGAGGAAATCGGCTCCCGCGCGAATCGCTTGCTTGGGTGACGCTTTCCGAGATTGATCGTCGTCGGCAGGCTGCACGTCGGAATCCTTCGGACGCACGCCGGGAGTGACGATCAGGAAACCATCGCCGCACGCTTTGCGAATCGCCTTTGCTTCTTGAACAGAAGCGACCACGCCGTCCACGCCAGATTCCTTAGCAAGCAGGGCGAGCTTGACCACACGTGACTTGGGTGTGCCGCCGACTCCAACTTCCTTCATGGCCTTGTGGTCCATGCTGGTGAGAATCGTGACGGCCAGCAAGCGTGGCCGGTCCGCGCCCATGGGTACACCGGCGCTGATGGCCTGCGCCGCGGCTTCCATCATGGCCTTGCCGCCGAGCGCGTGGACGTTCACGAGCTGCACGCCGGTCATGGCCGCTGCGGAGAGCACGGCTCCGGCAACGGTATTCGGAATGTCGTGGTATTTCAGGTCGAGGAAGACGCCCGCGCCCAAGGCAGCGATTTCTTTCACGGCGGCGGGGCCGGCAGCGGTGAAAAGCTGGTTGCCGATCTTGAACATCCCCACAACATCGGCAATCTGCGTGGCAAACTTCACCGCGGAGGACAGGGAATCGAAGTCGAGCGCGACGATCAGGCTGCTGCGGGGATGAGCATCGAAGGTGGTCTGGGTCATGGGAGACCCCGACCTCCTTCGGGGTCAACGCTTTTCGGGCAACTGCATCAACTCGAGCCGGACCTGGCTCACGCCCCGGTGAATCAAATCAAGGTTGCGGGCGACACGATAGGATACATCAATTTCGCGCCCTTCTTGATACGGTCCTCGGTCGTTGATACGTACAAGTACAAACTTGCCGTTTCGGGGATTCACTACTCGAACCAGAGAACCAAAGGGGAGGTTGGGATGAGCAGCAGTAAGAGCTTCGGTAGAGAAAATCTCGCCATTGGCGGTTTTGCGGCCATTGAACCCCGGGCCATACCAGCTGGCATTGCCTGCCCAGGTCTTAATCGGCTTCACGGGTTGATTTAGATGCGCTACGAGGGGGGCTTCCATCGCAGGAGCGATGAGGAACATAAGGAGCACCCACCGGAACGCGGCCCACAGCATGAAAAGTCGATGTCTCATAGTGTGTGTTTTTTACTACTAACTCCCAAAAAGTGTAGCAGAAGGACCTCGTTATGTCAACTGTTTTCTGCTCTGAATGTGTCCCTTATCTCATTCACAGTAAACACTTTAGCTCGTTCTAGAACGTTCGTAAGGCCGCCAACAAGCCGCTCACTGACCCGAGGGTCAGCAAAACTGGCCGTCCCGACCTGTACCGCCGAAGCGCCTACGGAGAGGTATTCAAGCACGTCGTCTACCGTCTCAATGCCTCCCAGACCTATAATTGGTGATCGAGTCGCCTTCCGCGTTTCCCAGACCAGCCTCAAAGTAATAGGTTTAATGGCAGGGCCCGAAAGACCCCCCGTGGCGCAGCCCAGACGTGACTTTCCCGTCCGGTAATCCAGTGCCATCGCTGGGTAGGTATTTGCCACCGTGAGAGCATCGGCTCCGGCTTCCTCGGCTGCCCGGGCAATAAGTCCAATATCTGTAACGAAGGGGGAGAGTTTGACCCAGAGGGGGCGTTTGGCGGCAGCTTTACGCGCGGCCCCCACTACCTCTGAAACCAATGCAGGGTCGCTGCCGAACTGCATACCCCCCTTTTTGACGTTGGGGCAGGAAATGTTCAGCTCATAGCCAGACAGACCGTCGGCGTCTTCAAGGACCCGTATCACCTCGACATAATCGTCGAGGGTATAGCCGAAGATGTTGGCGATGGCGGTTGTATCGAATTTTCGCAGTACCGGGAGTTTTTCGGCCACGAAGGCGCGGACCCCCACGTTTTGGAGGCCGACGGCGTTAAGCATACCGGACGGGGTAGGGTAAAGACGGGGTGGAGGGGCGCCCTCGATCGGTTCCCTGGAAAGGCCCTTGGTGACAAAGCCACCGAGGCGGTTCAAATTGACGAGGTGGGTCCATTCGAGGCCGTAACCGAAGGTGCCGCTGGCGGCGAGAATAGGATTCCGCAGGCGCAACGCGCCAATTTGCACGCTGAGATCAACCGAGCGGGCGGAAGTCACTTCGGGGAGGATAGCATGGATAGCAAGCCCGGGCTACCATGAGCGGTGTCTTACAACTTAGTCAGGGCTGACCAGTCAAATTAGAATAGTCAGTCCTGACTACTGTACTGACTCGTGGAACGAGCGAGTGCTGCCTTCTCTCCAGTTGCGCCTGGCACACGTTTCTTCAAGGCTTCGGCGAGGATGTGGCCGTCGCGGAGGGCTAGGGTGATGCCGCAGAGGGCGGCGAGAGTGGGAGCGATGTCCGCGGGAGTGATGGACTGAAGGTATTCGCCGGGTTGGATGTCAAAGCCCATCAGCAGAACTGGAACATGCTGATCGTAGTTGTAGGGGACACCGTGACCGGTTCCGTAGGAACGCGGTTTTCCCGTGGGTGTGCTGTCCATCAACCAATAGGGCTTTGGAACGATGAAGAGGTCGCCGCTGCGCCCAGGAAAATAGCTGAGGGCGAAGGCGCGGACCAAGGGGCTTTGCGTGGCGGGACGATTCTGCAGTTCTTCTGCGCGATAGACTGCGGCGACGCCGGGTTGCGACAAAGCAGCTTCAATGACCGCCTGCATAGCTGCATGGTCGTGCTGCAATTTTTCGTAAAGGCCGGGGACAAAGTAAATGTCACTGCCGGTGATGCGCGCAATCGCTGGCTTTGGATAATTGAAGGACCCGAGGGCTTTCTCGATTCGTTCCTGCAATTCCGGCAAATGCAGCAGGCCCGCATCGGCGCCAGTGGTTTGCATGTCTTCGGGAACCGGGACAACGCCGTGGTCGGCGCTGAGCGCGACGACGTAAGTTCCGCGGCCAACATTTTTATCTAAATGCGCGAGGAGGTTGCCGATATCTTTGTCGAGGCGGACGAGAATGTCCTGAATCTCGCGGCTGCGTGGGCCGAAGGCGTGGCCCACATAGTCCACGGTGGAATAACCGATGGCAAGAAAATCAGTGCCGCTGGTTTTTCCTAGATGCAAAGTGTCGATGGCTTTTTCCGCAAGCTCGGTGAGAGCGGTATCTGCATAGGGGCTGGTGGCCCATTGGCCATAAAACGCGGCGTCGGGTTCGCCTGTGCCCGTTTTTCCGCGTAACGGATGCGGAAAGGTAAGGTCCCAGCCGTCCGGTGGAACGGCGCCGAGAGCTTTTTCGCCATACCAGTAAGACTTCTCGGGAAGCGAGAGCGCCCAGGTCTTGCCGAAGTCCGTCTTCGGTGGATGCGCCTTGGCTTGCTCTTCAATGAAGGGTTGCACCCCGTAAGGGCTCGAAGTGACCCAGTTGCCGCTGTCGAACCAGGTGGCGGCGTCGGCTTTGTGGCCGGCCATGGTGAGCGAGGCGCGGGCTTTTAGTGAAAAGGTGACGATGCGCGTGCCGCCGGTTTGAAATTTCAGTTCTTCGGCAAAGGAGGGAACGGCCATGCGCCAGGCGGAATCGCCGCCTTGCGGAGTGGCTCCGGCATAGCCGATGTTCTTCACATTGGGGTCCGCGGTGCAGGTGACAAGCTTTTGCGTTGCGCGGTCCCACCAGGCGTTGGCGACCATTCCGTGGGTCGCCGGGAAGGCACCAGTGGAAATGGTGGAGTGGCCCACGCAGGTCTCTGTGGCGGCGTAAGGATAAGCGGCGTCGCGGAACCACGCGCCTTCTTCGACCAGGCGCTTCAGGCCGCCGGTCCACTGGAAGCGGAACTTGTCAACGTAATCGGCGCGCATCTGATCGACGACGAGGAGAACAACGAGTTTGGGCTTGTTGCCGGGTTTGGAGGATTTCGCGCCAGTGGTTTGTCCCCCAGCGGGAAACGAGAGTAAGAAAAGCGGCAGCAAGGCTGCCGCACTCCAAAGGAAGCGTTTCGAGAAGCGCATCACGCTGCAGACCATGTCCAGTTTTGCCTCCAAACCGCGATGCGAAGTCTACCATGTAGAGACTCGGAGGCAGGTATCTGACTGCCGGATTGACCATTCAAAGGCCACCAATGATACGATTACCCGACTAATGCGCATCGTCGAAAAAGCACAATTGATGTCTGCGGAGGAAATCGACCGCACGCTGCAGCGGCTGGCGCACGAAATCGTGGAAAAGAGCGGCGGGACGAAGCACTTGGCGCTGATCGGCATCGTGCGGCGGGGCGTGCCGCTGGCGCAGCGGATCGCGCAGGCGATGCGCGGGATTGACGGCGTGAACGTGCCGGTGGGCGTTCTGGACATCACGTTGTACCGCGACGACCTTTCGAAGGTGGCGCCGCAAGCAGTGCTGCGCTCTTCGGACATTCCGTTTGGCGTCGACAATATGGACCTGGTGCTGGTGGACGACGTCCTTTATACCGGACGTACGATCCGCGCAGCGATGAATGGGATTTTCGACCTGGGGAGGCCCAAGCGCGTGAGGCTGTGCGTGCTGATTGACCGAGGGCACCGCGAAATGCCCATCGAGGCGCAATATACCGGCCGACAGGTGCAGACCAGCGACACCGAGATCATCGAGGTGCGCTTGCGGGAAATTGATAAGGAAGAGCGCGTGGTGCTGGTGGACCGCGTGGAATAGTTTTGGGTTTCAACGGAGGGTCGTCGCCGCACAAATTGTGAAAAGCGGATTCCTCGGTCCTGCCCGTTTGCAGCGGGCAAAACGGCCCTCGGAATGACAAGTTTGAAAATTTTCGTCACCTTGGTAAAATCTGAGCAGGGACATTGACTTACCGCTTCCGCGATCTGCTCGCTCTCGAACCGCTCACGGCGGACGAACTTCGATTTCTTCTCGACCAGAGCAAACCTTTCCAGGAAATCCAGAAGCATCCCTTGAAAAAGCTGGCGACGCTGCGGGGCAAGACTGTGGCGCTGGCGTTTTTCGAAAATTCCACGCGCACGCGCATCAGCTTTGGCACCGCGGCGTCAAGGTTGGGCGCGGACTCGATGAACCTTCAGGCGGAAGCATCGAGCATCAAAAAGGGCGAGACGCTGCTCGACACGGCCTTCAACCTGAACGCCATGAAGCCGGATTGCCTGGTGATGCGGCACTCGGCGTCGGGTGCAGCGGATTACGTGGCGCAGCACCTGGACATTCCCGTGGTGAACGCCGGCGATGGCACGCACGAGCATCCGTCGCAAGGATTGCTGGATGCGCTGACGATTCGCGACCGGCTGGGGGCGATTGAGAATCTGAACGTCACAATTCTGGGCGACATTCTGCACAGCCGCGTGGCGCGGTCCAATATTCATCTGTTGGGAAAATTCGGCTGCCGATTCACGTTATGTGGGCCCTCGATCTGGGTGCCTCGCGAGCTAGAAAAGATTGCGCCAGGCGTGCCCATCCGGTGCGTTTACAAGATGGAAGAGGCGCTCGAGGATGCGCACGTCATCATCATGCTGCGGGTGCAAACGGAGCGGCTGAATGATCCGCCGCTTTCTGCGAACGACTACATTTTGCTCTATCAGCTCAATGCGGAACGGTTGAAGCGCGCGCATCGGGACGCGATTGTGCTGCATCCGGGGCCAATTAACCGGGGAATCGAGATTACGCCGGACGTGGCGGATGGGCCGCGGTCGTGCGTGCTTGAACAAGTGACGAACGGCGTGGCCGTGCGCATGGCCATTCTGTACCTGGTGATTGCGGGCGCAACCGACAGCGGAACGCATCCGGCGCTGGAAGCGAAACCAAAGGAATCCGCGAATGCTACTGATTAGGAACGGACGGGTGATAGATCCGGCCAGCAAGACGGACGCGGCGCTGGACGTTTTGCTGGATGGAGAAAAGATTAAAGAAGTAGCGCCAGCCGGGAAAATCGCTGCTGCGGGAGCTGAAGTATCTGATGCGAAGGGACTGATTGTTGCGCCGGGGTTCATCGATCTGCACGCACATCTGCGCGAGCCGGGGCAGGAGTCGTCGGAGACGATTGAGACGGGGACGCGCGCGGCGGCGCGAGGAGGCTTCACCGCGGTTTGTTGCATGCCGAACACGAAGCCGGTGAATGACAATGCTTCGGTGACACGGTTCATTCTGGATCGCGCGAAGGCCATGGGCAGCGTGCGAGTGTGGCCGATTGGCGCGGCGTCGATCGAGAGCAAAGGCGAGGCCATTTCCGAAATCGCCGGGATGAAAGAAGCGGGCATCGTGGCGGTGTCGGACGACGGGAAGCCCATCGCGACGGCCAAGCTGGCGCGGCAGGTGATGGATTATTGCCGATCGCTGAATTTGCCGGTGATCGAGCACGCCGAAGACGTTTCGCTCGCGGCGGGCGCCGTAATGCGCGAGGGAGTGAGTTCGACGCGGCTTGGCTTGCGAGGGATGCCGGCGGCAGCGGAGGCGGTTTGCGTGGCGCGCGACGTGCAAATGGCGGAATTGACCGGCGCGCGGCTGCATATTGCGCATCTTTCGGCAAAAGCTTCACTCGAACAGGTGCGCTGGGCGAAATCGCGAGGCTTGCGCGTCAGCTGCGAAGTGACGCCGCACCATTTCACATTGATTGATGAAGACGTGAAATATGATTCGCGCTTCAAGATGAATCCGCCGTTGGCCGCGCGCGAGGATCGAGCGGCGCTGCTCGAAGGGCTGGCCGACGGGACGGTGGATGCGATTGCGACGGATCATGCGCCGCACGAGCCGGCGCTAAAAGACGTGGAGTTCGACCGCGCGCCATTTGGGATTCTGGGATTCGAAACGGCGCTGGCACTGGCGTTGGAGCAGTTGGTGCATTCGGGGAAGATTTCCTTGATGCGGATGGTCGAACTGTTTACGACGGGTCCCGCACGGGTTCTGGGAATCGAGCGAAAGGTCGCGGCTGGACAGCCTGCAGACCTAACACTTTTCTCTACTGATCAAACCTGGACATATAACGTTGCGGACTCGGCAAGCAAATCGCGAAACTCACCGTTTGACGGACGGAAGTTCAAGGGCGCAGCGATGGCAACGATTGTCGCTGGTCGCATCGTCCATAAAAGCTAAGAAACGAAACGCAGAGACACAGAGGCCGCTCAGATCTGAGGGCGGAATCCGGGGAACCTACGCTCAGTGGGCGGCGGGTTCGGCGGCGGGATGCAGGCCGTGCTGCGGCACTTCGTGGATGCCGCGGGCAGGCGGCTCGATGCGCTGGCGATAGAAATGATCGAGAGGGATGCGGCCCTTGCCGATGGCGTAACCCTTCTCGATAGCCATGGTGACGTAGGTCTTGGCCAGAGCAGCGGCTTCGAAGAGCGAGCGGCCGGAAGCGAGTTGCGCGGTGAGCGCGGATGAAAAGGCGCAACCGGTACCGTGGGTATTTTCGACCTTCACTTTGTCGGCGGCCAGGTGAATCATTTCGGCGCCTTCGAACAAGATGTCCACTGCGCGCTCCATGTGGCCACCCTTGACGATTACGGCGTGCGCACCCATCTCGACAAGCTTGCGTGCGGCGGCTTCCATATCTGCCGGCTCTTTGATGGTCAGCCCCGTCAAGACTTCGGCCTCGGGGATGTTTGGGGTAATCACGCTGACGCGTTTGAGTAATTCTGTGACGATAAACTTGATTCCCGATCCATCCAGGAGTTCCGCTCCGCTAGAAGACTTGATCACAGGGTCGAGAACGACGTATAGGAACTTATTTGCATCGAGGAATTCCGCGGTTGCGGCGGCGTTTCCGCGGTTGCCGAGCATGCCGATCTTCACGGCGGCGATGTTGCAATCCTTGGTGAGCGCTTCGAGCTGGGCGCGCAGCTCAGCGCTCGGCGTATTGTGGACGGTTTCGACTCCCTGGGTGTTCTGGACCGTGAGCGAAGTGATGGCAGCGATGCCATAGCATCCATGGGCGGCGAAAGTTTTCAAATCAGCGGCCGTGCCCGCACCGCAGGAGGGATCGAATCCGGCGATGGAGAGGAGAATCGGCGGGGCGCCGTGGCCGTTGTGCCCGTTGGTCATCGTTTCTTCTTCTTTCCTTCCAAGCTGTTGTTCATCTCTGTCCTATTCCACTTCGCTCCGCGAACTTCGCGCTGCCCTCTTGCTTAGATTCTGTTTCGCAGCAGCGCGGTTTACTGCAGCTACGCGAAAATCGCTCGCCCCAAGCGAAAATTGCCGGCTGCGCTCCTTTCCGCTGGAGGGTATTTCTCCTGCGGCTTCGGAACACGCCGGCAAATGCGAATGTACGCGCAGATTTTTCCCAGCGCAAGGAAAAAATTGAATAATTCTCTTTCGAGGAGTAAATATTCTTCTCGCTGCTGGTCGCTTCGTTATTAGAAGCTGTTTCAAAACTGGGTGCAAAGCCTGAAT
>Ga0137379_10007730_pt1 | contig 10194 bp, 4 predicted proteins | sample SagtaG_18_FD_104812 | JGI IMG/M metagenome (GOLD analysis project Ga0137379, IMG submission 104812) | Vadose zone soil microbial communities from Sagehorn Ranch, Mendocino, California, USA - Sage2_L_80_16 metaG | ecosystem: Environmental > Terrestrial > Soil > Vadose zone | place: USA... | reverse complement strand
TGCGCGGCCCGATCCACCGCACGATCGAGCTCGGGATCTCGTTCCCGAGGGCGTAACCGAGCACCGCCGGGTGTCCGCGGCCGTTCCGCACGCCCTGACGGACCATCGCCTCGATCGATCGGGCTCGCTTGCGGTCGGCGAGGAAGTCCACGTGTGACTCCCAGGCCAGCCCGACCATCACCCGCAGCGCGTGATCCGCGGCCAGGTCGAGAAGCCAGGGTGGCGGCGCCGTGTAGGTCCGGACCGCGTTGACCCCGTTGGCGCGCATCCGGGCGAAGTCGCGCTCGACCTGGTCCGGAAGCGGAAAGGGACTGCCGTCCCGGCTGGGGGCAAAGGTCCCGTAGGTCACGCCGCGCACCCACAGCTTGCGGCCGCCCTCGAAGAGGAACTTGCCGTGGGCGCGCGGCCGGTCGGGCGCCCGGTTTGAACCGGGATCCGGGTCTGCCGCCTCCGGTGGGACTGGCTCTCGAACGGCCGGCGACCACGCGGAGTCAACGTGGCCGTGAAGGCTCGCGCCCGCCTCTAGGTCACCGGCCGGGCCTTCGGACCGTGGAGGATCCAGCTGCACTGAGAAGGCCCTTGGGCAGGCTTCGCCCCTGCTTCATTCCAGGGACGTGGGCAAGATAGGCTCTCAGGTGCGGCCCTTCCCTTCCGGAGGACCGCGTGCGCCGTGATCCTGCGTCTCGAACCGACCACCCGCTGCCCAACCGTCAGGAGCGCCCGCCTCCGAAGTGCGCTTACGCGTGAAACTTCAAGCGAGCGAGCCACTCCCTCGTCCTCACCTCCTCGCAATCGCATTTCGATGTGGACGAGACGTTTTCCGTTTTGAGAATAACGCTCGGGGTGGCGGATGTCAGTGCGCACGGTCACATGCCGTGGCGCGCCGGCCCCATGAGACTCGAACAAGATGGTGCGCCCAGGCTGACTCGAACAGCCGACCTACGGTTTAGGAAACCGTCCCGCTGAAACTTCCTGAAACAGCGTGAAACGCGCGTCGCGTGATTTTTCTTGAGGCACCTGGATTTGCGTGCTTCAATACTTTTCATGGTGACGCAGCCTGTCCCACGTTTTCGCAACCCCGGCGCAACCCCGGCCGACACACAGTCTCGAAAGGTCGACACGCAGTCTCGCGTGGTGGTCCTCGCCGAGCGTGGGCGTGGAGTTCGTCCCGAGAGCCTCGTCGCCATCGACGGGAAGCGGACCGACTATCGTGACGCCGCGATGCAAGGCCTCATCCTGCGCGTCTCGCCGCCGATGGACGAGACGAAGGACAGCGTGAGGACATGGTGCGTCTGGTACAGGGTCGGCCCCAAGAACGGAAAGCTAGCACGGCGGCTCACCCTCGGTCGCTACCCGGAGCTAAGCCTAGCCGCCGCTCGGGAGGAAGCGGCCAGAGTACGCGCCGACGCGAAGAAGGGCTTGGACGCCTGGGCGGAGAGAAAGGCGGCCGAGGAGGGGGCTCGGAAGGCTCGCCTCGTGGGCGAGACGGTGGAGGACCTGGGCGAGCGCTTCCTGGCGAGGCACGCCAAGACCTTGGCCGCCCGAACGCTCTACGAGTACGATCGCATCCTCACCCTGAACGTGTACCCCGAAATCGGGAGCCTGCCTCCGGCCAGAGTCGAGCGCGCGCACGTCCGGGCCCTGGTCGAGAAGGTCGCCGAGCGGGCCGGAGTCCAGGCCAACCGGACCCTGGCCTTCCTGCACCGGCTCTTTGCGTGGGCGCTCGAGGTGGACATGCTCTCCGCGAACCCATGCGCCGGCATCAGGAAGCCGACCGAGGAGAAGCCGCGCGAGCGCGTTTACGCGAATGAGGAACTCCGGGCGATCTTCGAGGCCGTCCCCGGGACCGAGCTGGCGGACCTCGTACCGCTCATCGCCTACACCGCGGTCCGCTCTGAAGAGGCGCGCTCGGCGCGTTGGGCGGAGATCGACCTCGACCAAGGCGTCTGGACCATATCCGACACCAAGGAGGGCAAGCCGCACCTGGTGTGGCTGAGCGCCGGTACTCTGCGCGTGCTCGACGGCATCCAACGCAACGGTCCGTTCCTGTTCGCCGCCCCGACGCGTGAGGGCTTCATGGACCCCCCTCAGAAGGCTACCGAGACTGTCCGTGAACGGTCGGGAGTGGCGGACTTCAGACTCCACGACCTCAGGAGAACGGTGCGCACGCGCTTGCCTGGCCTCGGCGTCTCACCTGACGTGGCGGAGCGAGTCCTCGGTCACGCCCTGCCGGGAATGCGGAGGGTGTACGATCAGTACGACTACTTGCCCCAGACTCGGAGAGCCCTTGAAGCATGGAGCGCCGAGCTCGACCGCATCCGGGCCACTCTAGCCTAGGCACAGAGGAGGCGCGGATTTGCTCGCCCTCGGTCAGCGGTGAAGGAGTCCCTGTCGGCGGAGAGACTCCGCTCACCGCTCCGGTCCTGATTCCCGCCCGCGCGGGAGGCGCAGTCGGGGGATCTCGGGCACCGCACGCTCAATAAGCCGTGAGACAGCCTGCCGGATCAGGCCGAGGTCCCCGCGGCCGCGGGCGATCGCTTCTCTGAGCCGCTCGGCGCTGAGCCGGCCGTCGGAAGGCACGATCCGCGGTCGGCCCAGGAGGAGCGCGCTCAAATTCACACGGGCGGCTTCCTTCGCCAGCTCGCGGTCCGACACTACGCGCAGCATCGAGGCGTATTCGGCGGCATAGCGGCGCTGGAGGTCCGCCGACCGGCCGACCTCCTCCGCGCTCAGCGAGCGGCTGCGGCGCTCGGCCTCGTCCCCGAACTGGCGGGCCGGCGGGGCGTCGGCGGCGTGCCCTTCGTGCTGCCGGTCCTCTCTTCCACCGAGGGCGGCCTCGCGTTCGTCGTCCCGCCAGAGCGCCAGCTGGCCGCCTGGCCCGCCAGGAAGCCCCCGACCAGCGTCACCAGGAGTCCCAGGACCACCCGCCATCGCTCGCGATGCTCCCTCCCGCTCCAGCGTCGAGCGTCCGCCTCCGCCAGGCGAGCCAGCATCTGCACCACGTGGTCGTTCAAGGACCGGACCATCCGGTCGACGTCCTCGCCCAGCCTCAAGGCCCGCTGCTCGGCCCGGCCCAGTTGCTCCCGCATGACCTTGTCCAGGTACTCGGTCCGAGCCCGCAACGCGGCCTCGCTCGGGACCAGCAGCTCCCCGAGCCGCTCCTGCCTCAGCTTCAGGTCCTCGCTGAGGCGCGTGAGATCCTCGATCAGCGTCCTTGTCTCGGCGGTCGCTTCCAACAGCGTGACCATCTGCGCGTTCTCGTCCACTGTACTCATCACTGCACCTCACCAGGTCCAGCGCGGTTTCCCGTCGCAACACGGTGGCCCTCGTGTCCCTCGCCGGCTCCCGGTCAAGAACGGAGAGGGCGTTCTCCCGGCCCTGCTCGCGGGACACCGCGCGCGCGAGGGCCGAACGATCGTTCGTGTACACCCGCGCGTCCTCCACGGCCCGGGAGACGCTCACGTAAAACTGGCGCCGGTTCACCAGCTCCTCGGAATGGGACGTGTCGACCGCCAGGTACACCCGCTCCCGCGAGAGGCCCTGGCTCCGGTGGCTCGTCACGGCGTACGCGTGGTCGAGAGCGCGCGGCTCCTTGAGGTCCAGACGAAAGCGCCGCGGGCCCACCTCAACGGTCGCGACGCTGCGCTCGTGGTCGAGCGTCCTGATCGTCCCCAGGGTGCCGTTCGCGACATCGAGGGCGCGGTCTCGCGCTCGAAACTGGATGCGGTCACCCACCGCGAAGCGACGCTGCTCCACCCGCTCCACCTCGAAGGCGCGCCGGTGGCGGGGGTCGATGACGCGGACGAGGCGGCTCCTCTCTAGCTCCAGCCGCAGAAGGTTCTTCCCTTCGTCGATGCTGATTAGCCGCGCACGCTCGCCCGCTTCGATGCCCTGGCCCGCGCGCACGAAGCGCAGGACGTCGCCCCCACCGTAGCTCGACGCGCGGCCCCTCTGTTCGCGGGTCAGGTCCTGTCTCACCACCACCGGCGCCTTGATGCTCTTCCTCTCCACCCGGCCGGCGTCGATCAGCGCCTCCCGGATGCGGCGGTTGAGGTCCTGGCGCTCGGCGTTGCTCGGGGCGATGACGACACCACGGCCGCCGTCCGCGATGAAGTCCCGCGTGATCTGCTCGTGCCGCAAGCGCGTGTCTGGGATCTCCACGACGCGGCCGGCGCGCTCAAGGAGCTGCACGGCGCGGTGGGCGCCGCCCGCCTCGGAAGCCACCCTCACGACCTCGCGCAGGGCCTCGTCCTTCTGCCGGCGGACCACGTCCAGGCGCTCGGTCGCGATCCCGGCACGGTCGATAAGGAGCGAGAAGGGCGAGCCGGCCTCCACCGCGCGGTGCTGCTGCCGGTCGCCCACCAGCACGACCTTGGCGCCCACCTTCTCGGCCCGGTCGAGCAGCTCTCTCGCCTGGCGGCTCGAGAGGAGGCCCGCCTCGTCCACGATCCAGAGCTGCGGCTCTCTCTTGAGGGAAAGGCTCTCCTTGAGTGCCGCGGCCACCGTGGTGCTCTCGATCCCGCCCTCCCTCAGCACAGCCGCGGCCGTCGTCGTGGGCGCGAAACCGCGGACGCTCCAGCCCGCCTCCTGGGCGCGCTCGCGCACGTAAGATAGCGTCGTCGTCTTGCCCGTCCCGGCCTTGCCCTCCACGGCCACGAGGCGATCCGGGCTCCCGAGGATGTGGCGCACCACCCTGAGCTGGTCCTCGCCGAGGCCACGCGCTTCGACGGGCGAGGAGAGAGTTGGCCCACGGGCGCGGCCTCGCTCGACGGCGGTCAGAAGCGCCCGCTCCTCCTCGATCGCCCGCTCGGTCGTGACCCGCGCCACCACCGCGTCGCCGCGGTCGGCCACCACCAGGTCGTCGCGGGAAAGGATGTCCTTCCTCACATCGTCGATGGTCACGCCGCGGTCCCGGCCACGGGACAGCGCCTCGCGCTCCAGCTCGGAAAGGCGGAAGACAGCCCGCCGCTCGGAGAGATGATCCCGGGCGCCGTTCACCGCCACGCGCGCGGAAAGCTCCAGCTCGCGGGCCGGGTCGAGACGCCCCGGCGACACCAAACGCTGCTTCTCCCACTTGGGAAACACGAGGCCAGCCTCGCGCGCGGCCGTGCGCCAGTTCCAAAGGAGTGCCTCGCGGCAGATGCCCTTGGCCTTCGCCTGCCGCGTCGAGAGCGCCACCCGCTCGGCGTGGAGGCCGCTCCTGAGTCCGTGCGCCTTCAGCTCACGCTCGATCTCCCGGGAGCGCTTGGAGAAATGCTTCAGGTGCTCGTCCTTGAAGCCGGCGATCCCGGTCACCCGCTGCCGCCCCGAGCGCCCGTCTTTGTAGCTCCGGACCTCGTAGCCGAGACCCAAAAGCTCCTTCCGAAGCTCGGCCTGGTAGATCTCGTTTGCGAGCCGCTGCGCCCGGAAGATCCCACGCGCGTCGATCGCACGCCACTCGCCGTCCGCGCGCCGGGTGATGTTGAGCACCACACAGTGGGAGTGCAGCTGCGGGTCCAAGGCTCGGCTCGTCTCGTGCCGGAAACTTGCCGCCACCATCTCGCCTGTGGTCACGACGTCGCGCCCGCCGTGGACCCATGCCTGGGCGTGGCGCTCCAGCTCGGCGACGGCCTTTTCCACCGCGCGGTCGTGGGCCTCGAGGATCCGGCTGTCGCCGCCCACGAGAGCCGTCAGGCTCACGCTCTTGTGCGGCGAGACGGTCACGTCCCACCCCGCGCGGCGCTCATCGAGGCCCTCGCGGTGGGCGACCAGGACCTCGCGGCCCGAGGGGTCCTTACCCTCCAGGAGCCGCGCGAAGTGGTCCGCCTTCACCCGCCCGGAAAGCCCGAGCTCGTCGGCCCCGCGGCCGTGCCAGCGCGAGGCCACGATGCCCTCGCTCTCCCGCTCGGCGTAGTAGTCCCCCAGCGAGAATTCGCTCCGGTAGTAGTGGCTCGCCTGGCCGACCGTCAGCGGAGGAGACGCGCGCAGCATGACCCTACAAGCGTGCGCCCCAGGCCGGCCAGCCCGGGTCCGATGATCCCTCGTCAGCAGGGGATCTGTGTCGTGTGGGAGCGAGGACAGTAAGTCCGAGCGACTCCCCTCGGTTGTTTCAAGGCGTTTCACCGGGCGGGCGCCTGTATTACGGACGGCTCGCTCCCGGCCGGTCTTCTGGACCTTTGGGAGCGTGGACCTGGATCCCTCGGGTTTCTACTCGGCTCCTCGGGCGGGGTCCGGTCGTCTCTCAAAAATGAGAATCACCCACCGCCTCCCCGGGCGCCCGTTCGCAAAAGCACGGGCGCACGGGGTAGGACGCAGCCACGAGCCAGGCCGGCCCGCGAGCGGGGCGCCTGACAGGGACGTGACGCCGACGGCCGCCGGGTACCGTCGCCGGCGGCGCGGCCTTGGCCGTCATGCGAGCGTCTCAGGGAAGACCGCCGAGGCCTCCAGCTCGCCCAGGGCCTCGGCGCACGGGCTGAGGGCCAGCCGCGTCCTCAGGCGCGCGCTCTCGACTCCGGGATGCCGTCGGCGACCGCGCAGCGGATGGATTTCGACGATGCACCGTACCTTCGAGCAAAACGGCACGGCCCGGTTCTTGAAGCACCAAGCGCGGCCACCTGGAATCGCCGCTTCGGCTTGGCGACCGCAGCGAGGCACTCCTCCCTCGTAAGCTCTTTGGGATGGCTCTTCAGACTCGCGGCCTCTTCAGGCGCCGGACGGCACCATCGGGCCTCGGAAGAGCATCAGCAGCGTCGGCAGGGCAAGCGCCACGGCCAGACATGCAAGTGCAAAGACCTTCCAGCCGAATTCGCCGACTACGGCCTCATTCACCGCAAGCGCGAGAAGCGGGACAGCGATGAAGAAGGACACGCTTGAGGCTACGCCGGACGCTCCTGGGCGGATGCTCGATACCCGGCCTCCGATTCCAAGCGCGACTGCACCAAGGAAGATCAGCAAAGGCTGAAGTGCTCCCTCTGCGAGCAGCTCTCCCAGCGCGGCGGCTTCGCTCGAAGTTGCCGCACCGAGTGCGCCCGATAGGATCCTGACGCTGGCGAATAGAACGCAGAGCGTCCCGCCGACCACGAGAATCTTCCTTCCCGCTTCGCCTCCCCGGCGGCTGATCCCGAGCCATAAACCGAGAGACTCCGTCAGGACGGCCAAGACCAGGACCACACCCGTGAAGATGCCGGCCTTCGCGCCCAAGCCGATCGCGCCTGCTATACCTGCGATGCCAATGAGCACAGCATTGACTCCGCGCCAGACACGAGGGAGCGCTGACACCTTCCCCGCAAGCACGCAGGCGGTCACGAGCGATGCGATGGCCACCAAAAACCAGATCCTGAGGTAGAGGCTCACTTGCTCGTCCTTTCCTTCGGCTACTTCTTGCAGTCCTTGCAGCAATAGCCTACGTCCACGGGACCCTGCAGCGGCGCCGCAAACTGCATGACCGTCGGTTTGCCGCCGATGTCCTTGCAGGCCTTCTCGAACCACTGCTCCCATTCGTTCCTGCGGGCAGCGTTGCCGGGATAGAGCGTGTTGCAGGGAAACATGTTCGTGAAGAGCTGCTTGTCGGGACACGGGCTGTTGTTGTTGATGATGCGTTGCTGCTGTTGCTTCGGGTCCTTTGGCGGGAACAGCGGTTTACTGAGCCAGCCAATGATGGGTAGAGGCTTCTTCGTAGGTGCCTGCTGAGCGCACTGCCCTGGCCATGCCGGCGGCGTGGCAGGAGGTGTTGGACATGGGGAAGGTGACGCCCCCTGCATGCCAAACGGGTCCGTCAGGTTGGTCGGGTTGTCAGCTACGTATTCGAAGAAGTTCGGGCCGCTATTGAAACCGATCGGGTCTTCACTGAGGAATCGCCCGAGCTTCGGGTCGTAGTACCGCGCGCGCATGAAGACCAAGCCCGTCTCAGCGTCCCACTCTCTTCCCGTGAAGGCATAGCCGGACTGACTCGCCCCCGAGAGCGGATTCCCGTAAGGGTCGTAGTCCCTCGACAGCGTCACTGCACCAGAGGCGTTCGTCGTCTGTACGACGCTGCCGAGATGATCGGCGAGAAAGTAGCTGACGACGCCACCTCCATCCCGCATGGCCCAGTGCTGGTCGACGTTGGGCCCTCGGACGTAGTTCAGCGTTCCGCCCGTGCTGAGCCTCTCTTCGATCACACCGTCGCCGTCGTAGACGTAACTGGTGGTGACGCTGCCGGCGGTCTTTTGGACGCGCTTCCCGTCGCCGTCGTAGGCAAAGCTCGCAAGAGTCGTCGCTCCCTGCTTGACCGCGGTCAGCCGGTTCTCGGCGTCCCACTCGAAGGTCCTCGTGCCGTCGCCGGTGAGGTTTCCGTTCGCGTCGTAGGTGTAGTTGACCGTCGAACCGGACTGACCCACCTGGTAGGTGTTCGTGCGAGTGTTGCCGCTCGGGTCCGTGGCTGCCACCGCGACGTTGCTGGTGCCCGAAGGGACCTGGGCTTGGCCCACGAAGCTGTTGTCGGGGGCTACCTGCGCCGGCTTCCCGCCCACCGTCACGGTCGCTGCTTCATTCACGCTCCCGCGGAAGAGGAGCGCGCCTCCAGCCTGACGTGACGTGAGTTCATTCCGGTTGTTGTGAGTCGCTCCCGTCACCGCATCGTCGAGCTGTTCCGCGGCCCTGTTCCCCACCGGGTCGTACGAATAGGCGAAGCGGTTTGGGACAGGCAGCGGAATGGGGCCTGTGACGGCCGCCATGGTCAGCTGGTCGGTCGCGTCGTAACCGAGCGCGTAGACCTTCGCCGTACCCGCCCCCACTTGTTGGCTCCAGGTCGCGGTGTTCCCCACGAGGTCGTAGGTGTAGTCGTACTTCGAAATGGTGGTGGCACCCGGAGCCAGATGCTTGATCTGCTGAAGGCGATGCTCCCCACTGTTGGGGAAGTAGGTGTACTGCGTCGTCTGGCCGTTCGGGTAGGAGAGGCTGAGGGGGCGGAAGGTCGTCCCGTCGTAGGAATAGGTAAAGTTCCCCACAGGGCTGCCCTGACTCGTGAGTCGTCCGAGGGCGTCGTAGTTGAAGCTCGAAACGAAGCCAGAGAGTCCACGAGTCGCGATGCGGGCAAGCTCGTCATAGGTGTAGCTCACCGTGTCGTTCGAAAGCGGCCCGTCCAAGCTCGCCAGCTCGCCAGCTCCCAAGGAAGGCGAAGCCGTGATGGGGTTGTAGGTGTACGTCGTGGTGCCCGTCCCGTCCGCCATGGTGGCGGGTCGGTCGTAGACCGCGTCGTAGGTGAAGCTCACGGTCGGGGTCGTAACGACAGCGTTGGTGTACGTGGCCTGCTTCAGGTTGTTGTCCAGGAAATACTCGTAACCGATGATCTGGTTTTTCGGGTCCTTCAGCTGCTTGAGTCGACTCGTGGTGTTCTCGTAGGTGTCCTCCCATGCCGAGCCGTCCGGGCGGATCTCTCGCGTAACGCGTCCCTGCAGATCGCGCTCCCACGTCGTCGCATTGTTGTTCGCGTCGATCACCTTGTCGAGGCTTCCGCAGTTGCACCACTGCCGCGTCGTCGTCCGTCCTAGCGGATCCCGCACCGCCACCGGACGGCGCAGCGCGTCGTAGAAGGTGTGAGTCCATCGGCCCAGCCGGTCGCGCTGCTGTTCGGCGTCGAGCCGGTTATAGACCGTCTGCTCGTAGGTGCCATCCGGGTAGGTGATCTTCGTTCGTCGGTCCAGCGCGTCATAGTCGTAGGTCACCGTGTAGTTCTCGGAGTCGGTCACGGTGCGCATTCGTCCGTAGCCGTCGTAGGTGTAGCTCGTCGTTGTCCCGGTTGCTGGCCCCGTGATGCTCTGCCGCCGACCGTCCGTGTCGTAGGAGTACGTCGTGGTTCGCTGTGCTTGCGACAGGCCAGCTCTCGGTGGCGTCACCACGGTCAGCACCTGCCCCTGGGCGTTATAGGTCAGCGTTGTCGTCTGCCCGGAAGCGTTCGTGATCGTCAGCGGCCGATGCTGCGAGTCGTAGGTCCGGCTTTCCAGCAGGTCCGTGCTTTGCCCGTTGACCTGCCGGGTCTCGAGCAGGTCGATGCTGGAGCCGGTGGTGCAGACCGCGTCGGCCACGTTGTTGGTGCCGTAGGTGTAGCGGGTCTCGCGGCCGAGGGGGTCGGTGGCTTTGCAGACTTTCCCAAGTGAGTTTTTGGGAAGGTTTGGGGGGAAATAGGGAAAGTTCCGCGAGCGGGGTGCTGCCTTCCACGGCCAGGCGGCGCACACG
>Ga0137379_10007729_pt1 | contig 10194 bp, 12 predicted proteins | sample SagtaG_18_FD_104812 | JGI IMG/M metagenome (GOLD analysis project Ga0137379, IMG submission 104812) | Vadose zone soil microbial communities from Sagehorn Ranch, Mendocino, California, USA - Sage2_L_80_16 metaG | ecosystem: Environmental > Terrestrial > Soil > Vadose zone | place: USA... | reverse complement strand
GGGCGTGTCGGTCAGCGGGTTGGGCAGGGTGCCGGTGGTGGCGGCCAGGGCCACCCCACCGGCGGCGGTCACGGCGAGCAGGGCGGCTGCCTTGACGGTGAGCAGCTTCGCCACCCAGGTTTTGATCATTGAGGTTCTCCGTTGTTCAGTAGCGGGTTGCAGACAGGCGGCCTGGAACGCGGCCAGAGCCACCGGCGCGCCGGCCAGCTCGTGCTGGTAGCCGGGGGCGGCCGCCGCGGCGAGGTACTCGCCGAGCGGTCCGGCGCCACGGCGTACCGCCGGGACACCGGCCAGCAACTGCTCGGCGGTGTCCCGGTCGATGCGGCGGGGACGGTCGGTGCTCATCTCATGTCCTTTGGCGCCACGGCCGCCGAATTCGTCACCCACCGCACAGTCCCGGATCGGGGGGCCGGGGTATCGGCGGCAGTCTGCGATACCGGCGGCTGGGTGGTGGGGGTCTCGTCGAGGCGGCCGGCCAGCCGGCGCAGCCCCCGGTACGCGGAGGTGCGCACCGCACCGGCGCGTTTGCCCAGCACCTGGGCGGCGGCCTGAGCGTCCAAGCCGACGACGACCCGCAGGAGTACCGCCTCGGCCTGGTCGCGGGGCAGGGTGGCGATCAACGCGAGCGCGGCCTCGGTCGACACCATCTCCACCGCCCGGATGGCGGTGTCCTGAGCGTCCGCGACGTGCTCCAACTGCTCGACGGGGATGTGCTGGGCGGGGCGACGGGACTGCCGGCGCAGGTGGTCCATCGCCCGGTGCCGGGCGATCGACGCCGCCCAGGCCCGGAACCCGGCGCCCTCACCCCGGTAGGAACGCAGGTCCCGGACGATCTGCAGCCAGGCCTCGGACGCCACGTCCTCGGCGTCCTGCCCGACCAGGACCCGCAGGTAGCGCAGCAGACCAGGCTGCACCGCGGTGTACAAGGCGCTGAACGCGGCGTCGTCACCGGCGCACGCGGCGGCCACCGCCGGCGACAGGTCGATCAGCCCGTCCGGTTGCGCGCCGTCAGGGCTCACCCGTGCTCCCACCATCAACGGCACCAACGACAGCAGGCCACCGCAGTGACTTCTCCGGATATGGTTCGCGCTCCCATCGGTCGTCTCATGCCGGACATGAGCAGTTCCCGGCGGCGCGGAGGCGTCGACCGGGCCCTGCCGATAACGGCGCACCGGCGCCCGTTTTCGTCACACCGGACGAGCGAGGTCCGCCAACTCGCCCACGACAAACGCGTCGCACGCCTGGCGAGGTCGCCGCGACCGGCCCGTGGGGACAGAGCCGCACCGACGACGGCCGGCAACTGAAGTAACCGAAGCCGGGAACCCCGGTGAGACGCAGCCGTGACGGGGCCCCGTCAAGCAACGCAACCGCACCGGACACGACCCCCGGACCGCAGGACGCCGGTACGCCAGGTCCACCTCTTCGACGGCGACGTGCTCCTGCAGCACAACCCATTCCGTGCACCGGGCGCGGCGTCGATCGAGCAGCTGCGTCGAGGGCTGACCAAGGTGGCGTACTACACAGAGATGTACTCCGCGATGCGTACCGGGATCGTTGCGCACCCGTACTACCTCGACGAGGGCAACGTCGACGAGCTCAAGGACATGACCTTCGTGTTCATCGCGATCGACGACGGCCCGCCCAAGCGGCACATCAGCTGCCGAACTGGTCGAATTCTTCCCGGACTCCGATGGCGGTGCGGTTGGCGATCAGCGGGTTGTTGCCGGCGTTGTCGGCGCTGACGTACATGCCGTTGGCGGCGGCTTTGAGGCTGATGCTGCCGTCGGAGTTGTGGACGAGTTGGAAGGTTTCCCAGGTGCCGATGGCGCTGCGGTTGGCGATCAGCGGCCATGCGCCGGCGTTGTCGGCGGTGACGTACAGGCCGTTGGCGTGCGAGCGCAGGGCGATGTTGCCGCCGCCCAGGTCGATGCGGTCGAACGTTTCCCAGGTGGCGGCCACGGTGCGGTTGGCGATCAGCGGGTTGGCGCCGGCGTTGTCGGCGCAGACGAACTTGCCGTTGGCGTGGGCGTGGAAGGTGGTGCCGGCGTTGCCGGTGCCCGAGGACCACAGCTGTGCGCCGTCGGTGTTGTAGATGACCAGGTTCCCGTCGTTCTGCATGAACATGGTGGCGCCGAAGTGAGTGCCGGTATTGCTGTTCCAGAGGTTCCTGGGGGGCCCCAGGGACCACCGGGTTGGTCGATGGAAAGCTCTCCACCCTTCCCCAGGACCAACACGGCGGGCGGGGATCCCCCTGGGCCGAAGGTGACATTGCGGTTGCCGGAGCAGGTGGTGGTGATCGACAGTTGGCCGTTGGTAAATGCCATGGTGGCGCAGCGGCTGGACCATTTTGCGCCGCTGTAGTACAAGGTGTTGCCGGCTTCGAACATGATGAAGCCGGGGGTGCCGGACAGGTCGGCGACCTGCGCCGGAGTCAGTGTCTGGTTCCAGGTCTGCACTTGGGCGATCTGCCCGTTGAAGTACCCGCCGTAGCCGCCGTTGGCGCGGTAGTCACCGATGTGGAAGGCGCCGGTGGCCTTCCAGGGGTGGTGTGTACGGCGCTGCCGGCGGGACTGCCGTTGACGTAAAGGGCCATCATGCCGGTGGCCTGGTGGTAGGTCGCCGTGATGTGGGACCACACGTTTACCCCGACCGGGCCGGCGATGCTGCGCACCCACTGGTAGCTGGTGTTGGAGTCGTTGGTGGTCATGCCGAAGGTCCACTGCCCGTTGGTGGCGTCGGGGAACAGCTCGAAGCCGGCGTTGTTGCCGCCGTCCTGGGAGAGAACCGCTCCGCCCAGGGTGTTGGGTTTGACCCAGGCCGAGATGGTGAAGTCGGCGGTCGTGTCCACGGCGGGGCGGGCGGTGGCCAGGGCGCCGCTGGTGCCGTCGAGGCTGACGTCGGGGGCGAACAGGTCGCCGGTGTTCCAGCTGGTGCCGCCGATGCCGGTGGCCGGCAGCGTGCCGGTGACATCCGCGGTGGTGGACACCGGGCCGGTCGCCGGGTTGGGTGCGTCGCCAAGGGCCCAGGTGTGGGTGGACGTCGACAGGGTCTGCGACGAGTGCGCTGCGGGTGGGGCGGTCAGGTCAGTGACCAGGTAGGCGCTGACGCTTCCACCGGGCCCGACGGCGAACAGGTCGGGCGTGCCGTCTGCGTCGATGTCGGCGGCCTGCAGGGTGATCGCGGCGCCTGGGTTCCAGCTGCCCGTGAGAGTGTGCGGGGTGTAGCTGACGGAGTCGGTCCCCGACAGGTGGCTGATGTTCGTCCAGAGGTCCAGCTCGCCGGTGGTCTGGTTCCACAGGAACATGTCGGTGTGCACGGCGCGGCTGGTGGGGTCTGTTGTCTGGCAGGTGGTGATGGTCCAGTTGTTCCAGTCCGTCGTTCCGTCGGGGCTGGGGGTGGCTAGTTGCGCGTGGAGCCCGTAGGTGCCTGCGCTGCCGAACTTGACGTAGTAGTAGGTGAGGTAGCCGCCGGTGGTGGTGGCGGTGCGCCCGATCAGGTCGGGATAGACCCACCCGGTGGGCGCGTCGGGGGCGATGCCGGCGTTGACCAGTTGGCTCGGGCTGGTGTTGTTGACTTTGAAGGTGTCGGCGTTGATGAGCGTGGTGTTGAAGGCCTGTTGGGGTTGCAGGACCGAGCCGTCGCCGTTGCCGGCGATGATCTCGGCGGCGCCGGCGTTGACGGTGGTGTTGGTGCTGTTGAGGTAGCCGTTGGGGTAGTAGACGAGGACGTCTTGCAGAGGGCTGCCGGTGAAGTGGCCGGTGATGGCCTGGCCGCCGGTGAAGTCGGCGGGAGAGTTCGTGGCCTGGGCCGGGTCGAGTCCGTTGCCGTGCACGCCGATGTCCACGCCGGTGGGCATGATGTTGCCGCTGCCGCCCGGGTGGTTGACGGCGAACTGGCCTTGGGCTTGCCACAGGCCGGCGGGGATGCCGTGTTGGCCACCGACGGTGACCGCGTCGGGGATGTTGTCGCCGGTGAGGTCCTGGTCGGCCTGCGGTTTGGTAGCGGCGTTGGCGGTGAACAGGAAGGTGAAGGCCGGGCTGACGTTGCCGCCGGCGGTTTCGGCGGTGACGCTGAGCGCGTTGGTGTAGCGGGTGGGGGTGACGTTGATGGTGGCGTGGCCGTTGTTGTCGGCGGGGACGGTGGTAGCGGCGGCGCCGTTGAGTTGGTAGATGTAGGCGACCGGGACAGGCCCGGGCTGTGGAGTGATGGTGAACTGTACCGGCTGTGCGATGGTGCCCAGCGGGTTCGGTCCTGCGGAGGTGGCGCCGCCTGGTCCGGTGACCTGCGGAGTTCCGGGGTGGGTGGGGGTCGAATCGGAAGCTGCAGGTGGCCGAGGTGGGGCTGGTGAACACGCCGTCGTCGACGGACACGTTCCAGGAGAACTGGGTGATCGCATGGGCGGCGCCGGTGGCGCTTTCCAGGTCGGCCTTGTGCGCGATGAGCACCGCGGTGGTGCCGGAGGCGTAGGACAGGGTGCCGATGCTGCCCACGGCGGCGCCGTCGTTGCTGCGGGTGAGGCTGTAGTGGACGTTGAGGTTGCCGCCGTCGGGGTCGCCGACCGGCGCGTACAGGTAGACGTCGCCGTCGCCGACGGTGGTGGGCGGGTTGGCGGCGCAGGAGGTGGCCGGGGAGGTGGACAGGTTGGTGGGGGTCGCGGGCGGGTGGTCGTAGGTGATGGTCAGGGTGGTGGACTTGGTGTCGAACTCTTTCCAGCTGTTCAGGTCGCCGGTTTCGTTGACCCTGTCAGCACGAAGGTCTGGGTGCCGCGGTGCCCTGAGGCGGCGGCGGTGATGGCGTTGGTGACGTTGAACCCGACGCCGGCGAGATCATCGGTATTGGCCGCAGCAAGGCCTACGAACTGGCAAAGGAGGGCCAGTTCCCCGTAAAGCTGCTGCGGATCGGTCGACGCTACCTCGTCCCCGTGGCAGCCCTGCTCCGGTTACTCGACGCGGAGTAGCACGAAATCGAGCTCGAGCATGGAGGCGTTCAAGACGCTGGTCGCCAACCAAGACGATCGTGACGCGGCAGGCAATCGCGCAATGAAGATCAATCCGCTTCAGCCGTCCCAACTTCAGCTACTGACGATGGCAGCCTGCTGCGCAAGTGTGGCGGGCCACCGGCGGCAGCCCGCTCGCCCGGCGATTTTGCGCGAGCTCAGGCTGGCGATAGCGTTGCCGTCCGTGTTGCTTGGATGTCCGCATGACTGATCATCCGTCGCCGTCGGCGGGCGAGTTGCTGGACATCGTGGATGAGCATGACCTGGTGGTCGGACGGGCACCCCGCGGCGAGGCGTATGCCCGCAGGTTGCGGCACCGTTGCGTGTTCGTGCTGGCGCGCGATGCGGCGGGCCGCGTCTTTGTACATCGCCGCACCGCCAGCAAGCTCATCTTCCCCTCGCTGTACGACATGTTCGTCGGCGGGGTCGTCCGTGCCGACGAGTCCTACGACGGGGCGGCGCTACGCGAGGCGCAAGAGGAACTCGGCGCCTCGGGGCTGCCGGCGCCGGTACCCCTGTTCCGGTTCCTTTACGACACACCCGAGTACACCTGGTGGTCGGCGGTCTACGAGATCCGCTGCGAGCTACCGATAGCCCCACAGATCGAAGAGATCGCCTGGCATGCGTTCCTCACCGAGGACGAGCTGCACCGGCGACTCGCGAGCTGGAGCTGGGTGCCCGACGGCATGGAGGCGTACCGTCGACTACTCGCCTGGCGAGGCGCAGCGGGCGACTGACCTGAAATTGACCATCGGACAGGGCGCGCCGTTCGCCCGGAGCGAGCGCCGCTCGGCTGCCTGGTACGGCTACTGGCGCTACCGCACCGTTGTGGCAGTTGGGTCCAGGTCGGCGGACGATGTGTGTCGAGCTGACGGGCAGCCCCAAACCTGATGCGCTTGACATGAGACCCGGCTGCGTACCCGGCTCTCTCGTTATGCACTCGGTGTCGGCAGCGCGGCCAATGCCAGGTCGGCTGCCGCTTCAGGGCTATCTGCCAGCATGATTCCCGGTACCGGCTGTCCGCCGCTGTCGAGCACCTGCCAGCCTCCGAGGGATACGACCGGGACGTCGCCGCGTCGCTTCGCCAGGGCGAGTTCGCTCAGGGTTCCCCAGGATCCGCCAATGACGATCACCGCATCGGCGCTCCACACGATGATCGCGTTTCGCGCTTCGCCCATGTTGGTGACGATGGTCACCGACAGGTCCGGCGACGCGCCTTCGCGGCTGTCGTTGGGCCGGATGCCCACGACGAGCCCGTCCTTCGACCGTGCACCTGAGGCAACAGCGGCCATGACTCCTATTCCGCCGCCGCAGATCACGACCGCGCCGCGCTCGGCAAGTACCTGTCCGACGCGGTAGGCGTTTGACCGGTCGGTCTCGGTGCAATGGCGAGGACCGCAGACGGCTACCTGGTAGGCCATGTCGCTCCAGTTCTCGGTTAGGGCATCGTCGGTGATTGCGGTAGCTGAGGCAGTTCTCTCGTCGCGGTATAGGCGCAGAACAGGTTGATCTGCTCGGACAACTCCGTCGCCAGCATTGAGCGGGCATATCGGGGGCCGGCGACGGCGGCACCGACCTTGGCGACGCGTTGGACGACAGGAAGGGTGCGGCTTTCGACTGGCAGGCGTAGCACCGGGCGCAGGTGCTGTTCGGCTCCGTCGAGGTCTTCCAGCGCCAGATGAGCGGCCGCGAGGTCGAGTTGTGCAGCGGCAACGAACTCGCGGCACCGCTGGTTCTCGGGTACCTCGTTGAAAAGGATCAGTGCCTGTTCCGCGTCGGCGGCGGCGCGGCGGTAGTTGTCCTCGCCGCCCAACGCCAACCGGGCCTCGCTGGCGTAGTAGGCGGCCTTGCCCGGCTCAAAGCGGAAGACTCCCGGCATTTCTTCTGGTGATGTGCTCTGCCGCCTCGCCGCGGTGGCCGTGGCCAGGGCGCGTTCAACCTCGCGGTGGTCATGTGCTGCGGCGTAAGCGCGGGCCTCCTGGCTGGCGAGGCGAAGCAGGCTGGTTCCCATGGTGGCGTAGCGTTGCCCACTGTGGGCGAGCTCGGCCGCGCGGCGGTAGTCGCCGTTCCAGAAGGCAACGTTGGACTGAACCCAGCGGACGTAAGCGCGGAGGGCGTTATCTTCGGCAAGATCAGCGCACAGCCACGCGGCTCGGGTGTCCGTCTCTGCCGCGTACGTCTGCCCGAGGTCGGCGGCCGCGTGTGCCAGCAGCGCGCACAGTCGCCCGCCGATGCGGTAAAGGTCGGGGAGGACTCGCGGTCGCTGATGTTCCGCTAGCATGGCGAAGACCTCACCGCGCAGGCGCGACAGCGGACGAAAGACCGCGTATGGCGGTCTTGTCAGGTAATCGGCGGCCAAGCGGCGGACATCCGCGCTTAGTTGATCGATTACTTCCTGGTTCACAGCGCCGTGTGCCCGTCGCACGAACCGCGCCGCGTCCTCCGTGGACATGATGATCTCCTCGCTGAGCGTGCCCGCGTGTCCGGCGCGCACGCCGTCGCCGTCTCGTCCTCCCGACGGTACGTCGGTGCCCTCGGAGGCAGTAGCCGGCGCGGTGGCTGCGGCGATCACGCGGTCATCTCGGACCTCAACGATCGAGCGCGGCTCTACGGGAGTCGCCTCATGGGCGGGCCCGAAGAGTTGCTCGGCGGTCAAACCCGGGAACAGCGCAACGAGGACGCGGCAATGGTCAGGTCGCGGAAGCCCCTTGAGGTCGCCGGCTAACCAGCGGGCGTACTGGCCTCTGCTCGGCCAGGTACCGACAAGCGTCGGCTCCACCTTGCGGGCGGTCCTGTCGTACTGCCGGCAGAAGGTGGCGTACTTCTGCCAGTGCCGCTCCCGAAGTAGGGCCTTCAACAGGGTTGATCTCGTGGCCATTGCGCGCACCTCACCCGAGGGAGCTCAGCAGGTCCGATCAGAGTAGCTGTGTCGGCTAACGCTGCGCACCACCTGCGTCGCCGGCGGGGATGGAATGCGATATGCGCGCGGTACTAACGCGACACAAATGCCAGGGACGAGACACCGCCGCGGTCGAGACGGCGCAGCCCGCAACGTGATGATCGATCCCGAACCGGCAGACGAGCGCAAAAGGGCCGGGCGGGATCTGTGCTGGACAGGAGGAGTGACGTGGCCACTTCCGACGTTCGTGCATTGCCCACCCGGCCACATGGCTCCCCGGCGGTACGTGATAAGAGCTCCATGGTGTCGGGTGAGCGGGCGGGCGCGCGGCGAGCCCGGCGAGGCGGAGTCGGCCACGCCAGAGTCGCGGCTGCGCCCGCCCCATGCTTGAACGCGGACGGGATCTGCAGCGGCCGACGGATGCGGCGCAAGGGAATGACCACGACGACGTACTACGGGGAAACGGCGGTCGATCTGTTGGCATCGGCGCACGTGGACGCGCACGCGATCGCTTCGGTCGGCTACTGCCTGACCTGTCGAATACGTGGCCCATACCAGCCTCGGATGTCGGCCGAGTCGGTGTTCGCCCACTCGTTGTGGCTGCCGTGCGGGTAGAGAAGCACGCCGTGGACGCGCCGAATGTCGTCACGATCAGCCGAACGCTCGACGGCTGGCAAGCGGTCGTGGCCGGACATGGCCTGGTGGCCGCCCGAAGCTTGCAGGCACTCGACAACCGCATACGAGGGCTCACCGCCGGAGGTCCGGTCACGTATCAGTTCCGTACCGGCAACGACGAACTCGACCGGCTCGTGGGGCGCCTGCGGATCACACGAGCCGCCGCACGTCGCTACGAAGAGGAAGCACGACACCTTGTTGACCAAGTCGTCCTGCTGCAATCGGGTCTTTCCCAACGAGACATGAGCGTGCTCGTCGGGTTGTCACATCAACGGGTGTACCAGCTCAGGGCGCGGCGACCGGAGCCGACTGCGCAGTCCCAGACTCGAATCCCGACGAGCGGCCTGAGGGTCGATCGTGACAAGGAGCAACGATGCTGAGCCCTACCTTCGATCATCCGGCCTGGTGCGACCCGATGGAATGTGACGCCGATCCGGACTCCGGTCGCGGATGCCACCAGGCGCGGCCGATGAGCGTTTCCTACGACGACCGGTCGCGGTCATCGGCGTCCGTGCTCGTGGTCAAGTCCCCGGGTGAGACCCGGACGTGGATCTGCGTCGAGACGCGCACCGTGGACGTGCAAGGCGCGTTGGCCGAGCACAGCCAACTGCTGACCCCGGAACAGGCACGCCTGCTGGGTCGACACCTCCTTCGGGCAGGCCAGGAGGCGACCGCAGCCGACTTGGGACCTGACCGCTGAGGGCAACCGATTCGCTTAGTGCGGCTGCCGATTCTTGGCCCGGCCAGCCTCGTTACGGTCTCACCCCTGCTGCGCCGACCGGCGGGCCGGCATGTCGGAGGACACGTCGTTCGAGACGAACACCGCCACCCCGGGCACCCCCTCCACCAGGCCTTGCGCCTTCAAGCTGATCATCACGTTGCGGATCACCATCGCCGACACGTGATGCATCGCGCACAGCCGTGACGTCGACGGCAACCTCTCGCCCGGCTTCAACTGACCTGAGCTGATCTGGCCACGGATCTCGTTCGCCAACGCCATCCACCTCGGTGCCGCCACAGTTACCACCTGCTCCGTCGACTCCTACTATCTCAGGATATCTTCGGCTGGCACTTCGGCATAGGCCTACTGGGAGTTGGTCGACGCCCGCTGGTAGGCCAGGGTCGAGCTGATATTGGCAGCTGTACCGAGCGCCGGTACCGATCGCCGTCTGCGAGCCGGCAGCCGAGCGGGTGCGCTCGTCACGGCGCGGCTGCCCCGGTGTTGTTGGTGAGGGCGAGTTGGGTGGCGCGGGTGAGGTGGTGGCCGGTGACGGCGAGGGTGTAGAGGGCGGCGAGGGTGCCGGTGGCGTGGCCGGTGGTGAGGACGGCGGCGGTCAGCGCCAGGGGTGCGGCGGCGAGGACCTGGTAGCCGCGCGGGATGGGCAGGGTGAACGCGATGGCGATGCCGACGAGGGCGGCGCCGAGGTACATGCCCGGCACTCGCAGTCCGGCGGTGGCGGGGTCGGTGGTGGTGTAGCCGAACTGGATGAGCCACATGCCGGCGGCGGCGCCGGCGGGGGCCAGCGGGGTGGTGGTGAACCAGTCCAGCCAGGTCGCGGCGGGTGCGCGGGGGCGGCGGCCGGCGAGCAGCCCGACGGCGGTGGCGGCCGCCGCGGCGGGGGTG
>Ga0137379_10007726_pt1 | contig 10196 bp, 12 predicted proteins | sample SagtaG_18_FD_104812 | JGI IMG/M metagenome (GOLD analysis project Ga0137379, IMG submission 104812) | Vadose zone soil microbial communities from Sagehorn Ranch, Mendocino, California, USA - Sage2_L_80_16 metaG | ecosystem: Environmental > Terrestrial > Soil > Vadose zone | place: USA... | reverse complement strand
GATGCCCTGGTCCGATCTGGAGTGCAGGGGGATAACGGCCCTCCCGGAGTGGACGCGTGACATTCTGTGATCTCCCTGTGATCTCCAGAGCCAAAATCGCCATCGCGGGGGCCGTCGGCAGCGGCTTTTGAATTCAAAAAGGTGGTCGGGGGCCCGGGATTTGAACCCGGGGCCTCACGGTCCCGAACTCTGAGACATGTCATCCAGAAATCGCGGAAACGATCGAATTTCGTTGGAATCGTCAGCTAACAGGTCCACTCGCGTGGTCATTCAGCGTTGTTCTTCAGCCGGATTACTACATGAAGCACTACACGGCGTAAACAGCGGGTTGAGGTTCGCCCGGACGTGCCTTGGCTATTTGGGTCCTATTCGCCCCCGGATGCGCTTTTACAATGCAGCTGCGGCGCTTGTCAGTATTTTGTTGGGAAAGGTCGGGGTCGTCGACTGCTCGGGCCAGGGAGATCGCACCGACCAGGCGCTGAACATCAGGTCGGCCAGCATTTGCGAGGAAGCGTTCGGCAACCTGGCGGTCGCGGTTGTCGCGTAGGACCGCCCTTAAAAGCCTCGCTGCGCGGCGTCTGCCGCAATCGCCAGCGCTATGACCTTGTCGAAAAACGCCTGCGACTGGCCCTCGAAGAGCAAATCACGGGTCAACGAGTTGATCCTGCCGACCGCACCCGCGTTCTCCGTCAGCGTGGGCCGGATCACCGAAACGGGCAACCCGTTCCGCAGAAATCAGGCGGCTTAGGAAGGATCTTGTTGGTCTGGGCAGCTCGGTAGCCGGATTGCGTCCGTTCCCGGGAATGGGATCCGGCTGTGATCCGACCCGTGTCCAGAGTCCTCATCCAACCCCAGTGCACGACACAGTACAGGCCACCAGTTCGCAGCGACCGTGGACTACGGGCGAGCTGTGGACGCTGCCGCGGGGTGGACGGCGTGTGACGAAAGCTAACTGGCCTTCATCGGAAGTAAGTGCAGGCATCACCCGACCAGGTCAGAACTCTCCCCAAACGCCGGACCTTCGGAAGCCAGCGAACATCGCCAGCGCGATCAGAAATTGGACGACTCCGATCACACCCTGCATCGCCTCGTACCAAATGGGTCCGCTGGCGGGGATCATTCCTGCGAGCTGCAGCGCGGAGGCTGGAAGGCGCAACACGCCGAAGAAAAAGGCGGCTAGGATCAGCCAAAAGGTCCATCGCCAGCGACGGGCAACCCCAACCACCAGCAATGCGATGAACGCTGACAGAACGAGTAGAAGCCACGCCTCGATCACGCGGGTGTCCCCATACGCCAAGCTGAGGGCTCGGGCGTAGACGTCCGGGGCGAAGACCAGAATCGCAACGAGCGCGATCCAGGCACACGCGAAGAAGCCGACCACCAGCAGCTGGGTGCGATTGAGAATTGTGGCCGAAACTTAACCAGAAACGACAAACTGTCAGCGGGCGGTTCATACGTCCTCCACGACCACGCGAGGCCGTTGGTTGAGCCGGATAACCAGATCGCCGACAAGCCCTGTCCAGCCGGTTTGATGCGAGGCGCCCAGGCCAGCCCCCGTATCGCCGTGGAAATACTCGTGAAACGGGATCAGGTCGTGCCAGGCCGCGTCATCTTGAAACCTCGCGTATGGGCCAAATACCGGACGCCGGCCATCTTGGTCGCGAAAAATCGCCACCAGGCGGCCCGCGAGCTCGTCGGCAACCGCATCCAGCGACATCATCTGGCCCGACCCTGTTGGGCACTCGACCGCGAACTCATGGCCAAGGTACCGGTGGTAAACCCGCAGCGCCTCGATTAGCAGGTAGTTGACCGGCATCCAGATCGGTCCGCGCCAGTTCGAGTTGCCGCCGAATAGGCCGGTGCTGGATTCCCCGGGCTCATAGGCGAGCCTGGCCATGTATCCGCCCACGTCAATCTCCAGAGGGTGGTCGCGATGCCACTTCGACAATGCGCGTACGCCGTAGGGTGAAAGAAATCTGTCCGGGTCCAGCACCCGTTTCAGGATTCGGCGGAGGCGGTCGGGAGAGACGATGGAGAGCATGCGCCAGCCTGCATGACTCTCATGACGCGTGTGCTCGATGACGCCGATTGCCTCGGGTCGGTGGCTGCTGAACCAGTCTGCACGACGCTTGAACTCAGGCAACCGCTCCATGGTTTCAGGACCGAGCGTGGTGACCGCGAACAACGGTACAAGCCCGACCATGGAGAGCACCCTTAGACGCCGCATCGAGCCGTCCGCCAGGTGAAGAACGTCGTAGTAAAAGCCGTCCTCCTCGTTCCAGAGGCCCTGACTGTTGAGAGCGGACGCAATCAGCGCGTAGTGCTCAAAGAACTTGATCGCAAGGTCCTCGTACACGCGGTCGTGCTGTGCAAGCACCAGCGACAGCTCGAGCAAGTTCTGGCAATACATCGCCATCCACGCCGTGCCGTCGGATTGCTCAAGGTGGCCCGACACAGGAAGCGATGAACGATCGAACAGACCGATGTTGTCGAGACCGAGAAAGCCGCCCTGGAAGACGTTATTGCCCTCGCTGTCCTTGCGATTTACCCACCAAGTGAAGTTGAGGAGCAGCTTGTGGAAGACGCGTCCGAGGAAGTCGTAGTCCAACGACCCGTCGATCTCGAAGACGCGCAGCGCAGCCCAAGCGTGGACCGGTGGATTGACGTCACCGAATGCCCATTCGTACGCCGGAAGCTGGCCGTTTGGATGCATGTACCACTCCCGGCATAGGAGGAGGAGTTGGGACTTGGCGAACTCCGGATCGACTCGAGCCAACGCGACACAGTGAAACGCGAGGTCCCACGCTGCGTACCACGGGTACTCCCACTTGTCGGGCATCGAGATGACATCGCGATTGTCGAGGTGCTTCCAAGCGGAATTGCGACCTGTCAGTCGTTCGGAAGGAGGCGTCGGACCTGCAGCGTCACCCTGAAGCCAGCGTTGAACACTGTAGTGGTAGAACTGTTTCGACCAGAGCATCCCGGCCATCGCCTGTCTCAGCACTAAAGCCTGATCCGGTGGAGTGTTGCTTGGCGTCAGCTCACGGTAGAACTCGTCTGCTTCCGTTCGGCGCTGGTCCAGGATCGAGTCAAAGTCTCCATCGACCCGCGCCCCAGCGACGCTCAGCCTGAGCCTCAAACTTACGCTCGAACCGGCGTCGACGATGAGGCGATGCCAGAACGCTGCTTTGGTTCCTATGTGCCGTGGATTCACGGTTGGGGTGCCCGACACGACGTGATCGTTGATGCCGTCTTTGGGGAAACGGCTGCGTCCCGGTGTTCCCCACAGACGCTGCGTGTTGGTCTCGTTGTCACAGAACAACAGCCCGGGTGCGCCATCTGAGGCGAGGGTCATCTGTCCCATTTCCCAGTGCTCGGCCAAAAGGGCGCCGTTCTCTTCTCGAATGGATGGAAGTCGGTCGTCAAGGCCCCAGCTCCATGTGTTCCGGAACCAGAGCGTCGGCAGTGCGTCGACTTCGGCGCGAGCGGGGCCTGCGTTGCGCACCGAGATCTTGATCAGGATGTCGTCTTGGGTCGCCTTTGCGTAGTGCGCTGTGATCTCCCAATACCGATCGTCGTCAAAGACGCCGGTGTCGAGGAGCTCGAACTCGGGTTCTGCGCGACCCCGGCGCCGATTCTGCTCGACCAGTTCGTCGTACGGAAACGCGTTTTGAGAATAAAGGTAGCGCCACCGCATCCAGGAGTGAGTTGGCGTTGAGTCCAGGTAAAACCAGTACTCCTTGGCGTCCTCCCCGTGGTTGCCCTCGTTTCCTGTCAGCCCGAATATCCGCTCTTTGAGGATCGGGTCGCGGCGGTTCCAGAACGCAAGGGCGAAGCAGAGAGACTGCCGGTCGTCACATAGTCCACCCAGACCATCCTCGTTCCAGCGATAGACACGCGCGCGGGCGTGGTCGTGGGGGAAGAATTCCCATGGTTGGCCGGACGGGCTGTAGTCTTCGCGAACCGTACCCCAGCCACGTTCGCTCAGATAGGGTCCCCACCTGCGCCAGGACACCTTCCCGTTTGGGACTTCTTGCAGCCGACGCCGCTCTGCCGAAACCAACTCTGTGAACTGTGCGCTCAAGTAGTGAGCCTTACTCCATTTGCCGCACGGTCACGGTCCCGTCACAAATGGCGCCTAGGCTCCAGACTCAGGAGGGCGCTCATTCGAGCGTTCGACAAGCGGCAATGGGAGGTCAGCATATGCTCCGTCTCGTCTGTACGTCGCTCGCCGCGGCAGCCCTGGCGCTCGTAGGGGCGGTCCCCGCCTCGGCTAACGCCACGATCAACTCGGGTTTCTACGACCACCAGATCATCGAGTACGTCGCCACCGCCGAAGTCACGTCATCACCTCAGGCGGCGCAGCTGATCGCCAAAGGCAACGTCGTGTACCACGTGGTCGACGCGAACGGCTCCACACCAGATGTGCAGTGCAGCCGCCTGCTCGCGGCACTCCCCGCGGATGCCACCTCATGCAATGTGCTCAACTTCATTCCAACCGAGGTTGGTTACGCAGGTGGCGCATGGAATCTGCAGATCTTTCATTGGAAGCAAGGTGTAACACCCTACGAGCTGAGCAAGGACGATGACATCGTCGCCGCTGCCAACGCCGGCTTGGGCACGATCGAGGTGACCAACGTGTTGGTTCGTTGCCCAGTCATCAACTTCGCCGCGCTTCGCTAGCGCTCGGCTAGCTCCGAATGTCCGCGGGGACGGTGCGACGGACCGTCCCCGCGATACGTTGGTCGGCACTCGCGCTGCTGCGCGTGGACGGAACACTTCAGGTCGGAGACGGATTCGCGTAGATCATGGAACAGTGCTGGTGAGGTTCATCGGAGGCGACAGCGGGTGGTGGTCAGTCGGTTTCGGATGGTGGCGGTGAATGGCTGTGGGACGCACTAATTCGTCAGCCGGATCGACTCTTCGATCCCGATGTAACGCAGCCGACAGTTTGGTTGGTGGATCGCTCGAGACAGACGACTGGTAACCATTCGATGGGACTCGAATTCATGCCGCGGCCTGAACCGTCGCGCGCGAGTACTCGCGCAGGAGCCCGCCAAGTCTCACGCTGCACCTCACCGGTCCCGACGTCAAAACCGAGTCGGAGCGCGCAATCGGAGTGTGCAGATCGAGCCCACGATGGGGCCGAGCTTGGTTGTAGTGCTCAGTCCACTCGGTCAGGACCCGCTCAAGGTGCCGACGATCGAGGATCAGAAGCCAGTCGAGACACTCGCGCCTGGTCGAGCCGATTTGGCGCTCGATGTGTGAATTTGCCCGCGGCGCCGCGATCGGAGTCCTGATCACGGCCATACCGTCTCCGACGAACACCCGGTCGGAGCCACCGCCGTACTTGGCATCGTGATCGTGGATCAGGAACCGCGCTGGCACACCGAGCTGGTTCAGCTCCCAGCTCACATTCCTGGCTTGCTGAGTCACCCAGAGAGCATCTGGCCTGGCGGTCACAGCGAACCAGATCACCCGCCTTGTCGCCAGCTCCATATATAGAAGGACGTAGAGCCGCTTCAGAAACACGGTGTCGACGCTGAGGAAATCGGTGAGCACAATCGCCGACGCCTGCGCTCGCAGGAACGCCTCAGGTCTGTCGCGATCTCAACGGCGCCGGCCCGATCCGATTCCGGCGCAGCAAGTTGCGGATCGCGGTCGCCGACACCGTATGACCGAGCTTGATCAACTCGCCGCGGACTCGGACGCAGCCCCACCGCGGGTTGTCCCTGGCCATTCGCAGAATCAACTCTTGGAGCTCGGGATCGAGCCCTGGTCGACCCGGGCCGCGGCGGCGACCGAAAGCTGCCCACCTTCTCCTCACCAGCTCGCGATGCCAACCCAGAACGGTCTCCGGCTGGACCAGCATGCCGATCAGAGCTGCCCGGCTCACCCTCTGGCTGAGCGCCGCCATGATCGTCCGATCCGCCATATTCAGCTGTGGCCGCTTGACCTGACGACGGACCACGCGGAGTTGATGCCGGAGGAGAAGTAGCTCCGCTTCACGGTCGTGGACTCGCAACCTCACATCAACCAGATCGAGGAGCAGCCGTAACAGCGAGTACAGGAGAGCGACGAGCATCGGCGGTCGAAATCCTATCGGTCAGGCCACGCTACTCCGGGTAGCCTGCCCGCCGATGAATTTGTGACCCCCACAGGTCGTGGTATGTCCTATGGATCCTGCCCGTGCAGTTTGTCGTCCTTGCGATCTGGTTCTCGACCCTGCTGGGCCTTTTGTCGCCTCTGGGGGTCTATGGGTCAGTGGCGATCCTCGCGGTGGTGGGGCTCTTGTTGCCGTATCGGCGGTTCTTCGCGAAAGGCGAGCCCCGGAAGAGCACGACCGCGTGAGACAACCCCCAAAGCCCGCTCGATGATCTTTTTGGCGCCTCGATCCAGACCCTAAGTGGTCCGTGAACGGACTCTGACCGTCAGGTAGAGCGAGACGTCGAAGAGTCTTTCCGAGCCGTCCGGCGATCCGGTCCTGCGGTTCGAGCGCGTCCTTCAGCGCCGCGCGTCGCAGCGGATCAGGACGGCCACCTTTCTCATCGATGATGCGGAGCGTCGACGAGAGCTCACCGATGCGGCGCCCCAGAAAGGTGTCGGGTTCGAAAATTACATCGCCCATCGAGCGACGCTTGCACCTTAACGCCTCGTCAGACTTGACCCCCACACGCTTGGCGATTGCCTCTCGGATCTCCCGGGCCTGCCGCCCACTTCGGCAGGTGAACCACCGCATCGTCGCAATACCTCTCGAAGCCGATGGCGGGAAACTCCCGACGCATCCACCTGTCAAACGCGTAATGCATGAATAGGTTCGCCAACAGGGGTGAAAATCGCGGAGCCTTGCGGGCTGCCGCGGTCGCGTGCTACCAACTCCCGTCCTCCCGTTGTCCCTCGCTGCGAGATGACTGAGACGGGTTAACGGCACAACTACATCGCGCCTTTAACTCACTCTGCGTAGTCTCACCCCAAGCCAGATGTACCAGATCGGCGCTAAGACGACGAAACCGATTCCCCCGACAATCGCCGTGAACAATTGGATCTGCAACAAATTTGTGGTCACGACGAGACCGTACGCGATTGCGAGGCCGATGCCCACATAGGCCAATGACTTGGGCCAAATGTTGCCGCGCAGCGCCAAAACACTGACGACCAGGATAAACAGGCCAACCGCACCGAAGCGCAACCAGGCTTGTGGATCGAGGCCTGCTAGAGCGCCCGGTACTGTCAGGGCGGCTTTTACGGCAGCGTCGCCTTTCACGTAGGCCGCTGCCCTTGCGGGATTGAGAACAATGCGGTTGAGAAACTCTACCGCGCCAACCGCAGACCCAACGATGGCAAGATTGCTGGTCCAGCGCACCCAACCTGGGTTTGCGGATTGCAGGCTCTCTGAGATTGCCAGAATAACCGCGATGGTCAAGAGTGCGTCCAGCGCGGCTATCCCCAATGACACGGTGTACCCTGTGGAGTTTTGCGCCAAAGTCTCCAAGAATTGCCCAGGAGGAATCCCGGCAGCGTCTTGGACTTTGACTGGCGACAGGAGATAAACGGCCGCGGCCACAAGATACGAAACACCAACGAGGATCGAGCAGGTTCCTCCGAGTTTGCTTAGCGTGTTGTCCTTCATGTTTCACTCCTATTCGGCGAGCTGACCCACTTCGAGCGCTGCGACCTTGACTCCGTGGTGGTCAGGGTGCGTCGGCGGTGGGGGGCGTAGCCACCAGGGGGGCCAACAGCTCCCTCCGGCTGCGGACCCCTGTCCCGTTAACAATGATCCGTCGACTCGCGTCACGCTGCCCGAGCGTGCTCGTGAACGAGACCACCGATGCGATCGATCCGGATGATTTGAAAGTTGTTAGATTCGCTCGACAGCTGAGGACCTGGAGTTGGCGTCCGCTGCCGTAAGCCTTGGTGTGGGCGAGCCCTGTGATAGTGGTCGATGAACTCCTGCTCGTCGAGGCCAGGGGCGGCATCGAACTACTGAACGTCGAACTCGTTCCCTTCGGGATCGACCATGTTGACGAAGTACTCGCCGCGCACTTCCCTGGATTGGAGCTTGTGAGCCCCGAGGGCGACGAGGCGCTCGACCTCGGCATCGATCCGCCGGCGGCGCTCGTCTTCGGGCGTCGCGGTTCTCGCGCCTCCCAGTTGAGGTCCAGATGAACGCGGTTTTTGACGACCTTGCCTTCAGGCACCCGCTGGAAGTAGATCCGCGGACCCGCCCCGTCCGGGTCGACCACAACGCTCGCTGAATTCCACTCGCTCTACGGGATGCCGTGAGCCTTGAGCCTGTCCTGCCAGGTGGCGAAGCCATCAGGAGGGTCCTGCAGCTTGTAGTGGAGCGCCTCAGCCCAGAACGCCGCCAGGTTCGCCGGGTCGGCGCAGTCCATGACCACCTGGATGCCGGTCGCCATGGCTCGAGCTTATCAGGCGACCATCTCAGGCTTGAAGTTGCGACCGCCGGCCCGGCTACTCTCCCGCAGCCACGACGCCACGTCGATGACGAGGTTCCCATGGAATCTGTGACCCGGCTGTGACCCGTCGACTCCTGACAGCCCCCGAAAAACGCCGATTTTGAACTTGATTTTGGTCGGGGGCCCGGGATTTGAACCCGGGGCCTCACGGTCCCAAACCGGCGCAATGGCGTGTCCTCTCGTGTCCTGTGGTGTCCGCGGGTTTCCTCCTGTACTCGAATTGGATCTTCTTCGTGTCCTCCCGTTACCTCGTGTATCCGCCGGGTTCCGTGAACGCGTGACACGGCTGTGACCTCCAGGGCTCGGAGACTGACGCCCGATCGTCTGTCGTACCGAGCTTCGACTCCTATACGGACGGCCGCAGCTCGTACAAGGCAAACCAGATCGCGTTTGGTGGGCGGTGATCGGTCTGAGTCACCAGGGCCGTTCAGCCCTCTGAATCCGGCCCCGCCAAGGATCGGGAGTCGAATTGATACCACCGTGTGCCAGCGAATCCATGAAGAACCGGGCCCCGTCCCGTCACCCGCAGCGATTCAATTGAGTCGGGCCCTTCGGCGGTCGCCCCGCTTTCGCCAATGATCGCCAGTCCGTCGGCTCCCAGCTTGCCAAGAGTTGTCCGCGTCCGATTCGGCGGGTAACCGCCGAATAGAACTGCGCGATCATCGAGCATCGCGAGTGCGTGCGCGCCCGCCACATTGGTCGCCCAGCCCTTGACCTCCCGGCTATCCAGCGCCCCATCAACGTGGACGATGGGAAAGGATCCGTAGTAGTAGGCCCAGACGGAACCTGGCCCTACCGCATTTAGGGCATAACAGTCGTCAATCACGTCGAAGCCATCGGGAGGTGCAAAGCTCCATGCGAGGCCTCCTGCCTCGTCGAACTCGATCAAGCCCGGCGAGCCCAATGGCTGGTCCCAGCCCAAGTTGCCGTAGACTCCCTCATCGAATTAGCTGACGCATAGGTGATCGTCGGCAGTGATCTGTACGTCTTTGATTCCGTCTCCGGTCAGAAACTGACCGATCACAGATCCGTCAGGCAGGTAGATCGTCGCGCTTGGGTCGTGCGATCCGTCTGGCCTCTTTGTGCATCTCCGGCCGACCACGACGATCGCGCCATCGCGCCGGCGTTGGGCCACTGGCACGTGCAAATCGTCAGGCCAAAGCGCAACCATCCGCTCAAGTTGATGACCTTCCTGATCCGCGACCGCCACTTGCAGTTGATTCCGATACCGTCCGAGGACTATCGCTTCGCCATCAAGTCCGACGTTGATTGATTGGAGCTCCGCTTTCCCCAGAACGGCGGCCAGGTCGCAGGCGAGACGAAAGGCTACCTCCATCACCCCTCCCCACCTTATTACTGCTCCGCAAGCGTCAGACCTTCCTCCAACTAAATCGCGCTGGGTTTCGTGGAGGCTAACGGGCTTGGAATTCTCAACCCGATCGTCTCACGGCCCTAGGGCCGTGCGCGTGCTGATATATCGGCCTTGGGATAGCCGTGAGCGAGTTCGATTGAAGGTTCGAAATCCACTTGGATCGTGCTGCCGCCACCTAGTTCAAGAAAATCTGTGACCTCCCTGTGACCCCCGCGCGCTAGACGGTGAACTGCCCTGGGTTTGATGGAGGCTCCGTTCTTTGGGAGGATGGAGCCCATGTCAGCATCGAAGCAGCAGACGCCTAAGCACGGATCGGGACATCGACACCCGCCTGAGCTCCGGGAGCG
>Ga0137379_10007723_pt1 | contig 10197 bp, 8 predicted proteins | sample SagtaG_18_FD_104812 | JGI IMG/M metagenome (GOLD analysis project Ga0137379, IMG submission 104812) | Vadose zone soil microbial communities from Sagehorn Ranch, Mendocino, California, USA - Sage2_L_80_16 metaG | ecosystem: Environmental > Terrestrial > Soil > Vadose zone | place: USA... | reverse complement strand
GCCAAAAGTCGAAGCAATCGCGCACCGCAAAGATGGTCCGGCAACTCCGGAACCTCGGCTATCGAATAGAACCACCGAATCCCCAACAGCCCAGTCCAAGACAGGCATGATTTTCGACCCTGCGAGCAACTGGTGCTGGCGTTGATCGTTAACTCGGACGGCTTTCCGTTCAGCTATGAGCTATTCGATGGGAACCGGGCCGATGTTTCCACCGTCGAAGCGATTCTGCGCACGGTTGAGCGTAAGCATGGGAAAGCACGCCGGGTATGGATCTTCGATCGCGGTGTCGTGAGCGAGGAGAACCTGGTGGCGATCCGCAAGCGCGGCGGACAGTATCTGGTGGGCACAGCGCGCAGCAAGCTCAAGCAGTTCGAACAGGAATTGCTCAATGATGATTTCGAAAAGATCCGTCCGGAAGTAGAGGTTAAACAGATCCGCATTCCGGGTGGCGAAGAGACCTACATCCTGTGCCGCACGACGGGGCGGAAGGAAAAAGAGAAAGCCATCCGAAGCCGCTTTGTGGCCAAGATCGAAAAAGCACTTGCGGGACTGGAGAAGCGGATCGCCGCTGGCAAGCTGAGGGACCGCTTCAAGATGGAGCGGAATCTCGGCCGCATCCAGGCTTCGCATCCGCAGGTGGCAGATCTCTATGAGATGGCGGTGAAGGATAGCAAAGAAGGGCCGCGCCTGGTCTGGCGGCAGAAGCCGGAGCAACAGCAATGGCTCGAAGCGCGAGAAGGAGCCTATCTCTTGCGTACCAATCTGACAGCCGACGGTGCTGCAGATCTATGGAAGAAATACATGCAACTGACGGAAGTAGAAGCAGCGTTTCGGTCGCTCAAGAGCGAATTAAAGATTCGACCGCTGTTCCATCAATTGGAACGACGGGTGAAAGCGCACGTGCTGGTGGCGTTTCTCGGCTACGCTCTGCTCGTGACTCTGAAGCACCTGCTAAAGCGGAGTGCTTCGGAGTATTCACCGGCTCAGGCACTGAAGCGACTCTCAGAACTGTATAGCGTCGACATCGTGCTACCGACGGTAGAAGGACGAGAGATCTGGTTGCGGAGGATTACTAAGCGGGAGGACGATCAAGAGAGACTGCTCCAGCAACTGAGAATGGAATTGCCGGAACGTTTGGAGCCGATTCAAATCCTGAAATGTAGTGCAGACTCGGCCATAGCCTGAATTGATTCTAAAAGAGTTAGCTGGACTTTACCCCGTTTGGTGACGAACATCGGCTAAGCTCGCAGACAGACTTTGCCGAAGTGCCGAGCCTCTTTCAAATAGTTGAGCGCTTCTCGCAGCTCCGAGAAACCAAACACGCGATCCACCACGGGACGCATGGCATGAAATGCAATCGCCTTGTTCATCGCTTCAAACATTTCCCGCGAGCCCACGTCCACCGCCTCGACGCGAGAAGATTTGCCCATGAACGGTACGAGGTCGACTTCCGCGGTCATTCCATTGAGCAGCCCCACGAAGGCCACGGTGTCCGAACCTCACAGCAGCAATGGCATTCTTCAGTTCTCCGGCTGTATCCACGACGTAGTCGGCTCCGGCGCCGTCCGTCAACTCCGCGATGGCATTCGGCCAGTCAGGCCTCGCCTTGTAGTCTATTCCTGCGTGGGCTCCCAGTGCCTTCGCTCGTGCGAGCTTTTGATCGCTGCTTGACGTGATGATTACGCGGGCTCCGCGCAATTGTGCAAACTGAAGTGCGAATATCGAAACGCCTCCAGTCCCCAGCACCACAACCGAATCGCCAGGCGTAATGTCCCCAAAGGATGACAGGGCGTTCCACGCGGTTACGCCCGCGCACGGCAGCGTGGCTGCCTCCTCGTCAGTCAAATGAGCCGGCACACGAACCACGCTCGCCTCATCAAAGACTGTGTATTCCGCGAGCACGCCATCCGCGGCTGCGCCGCCCAAAGCGTGCACCATCTTCTCGGCTGCAACCCTGCCTTCCAACCATTTCGGGTAGAAAATCGGAGAGACTCGGTCCCCAATCTTTATTCGAGATACGCCGGTTCCCGCCGCGACGACAATACCCACGCCGTCGGAGACGGGAACCCGCCCCAGAGGTGGCTTCCATCGGCCCACGCCGTTTACCACCAGAAGCTCGCGGTAGTTAATTGAAAACGCCTTCATCTTAAGCAGGACTTGCGCAGGCCCTGGCACGGGCTCGGGACGCTCCACGAGCTGCAAGGAGTCGGGGCCGAAGCTCTCGCGAATTTCGACGACTTTCACGGGGGCTCCCTCCAACACGCAAACTTCTTTTGACTACGTTGATTTCGATCGAACCTTGACAAGCCGCTACGCAACGAGAGCCTGGTCGAAGCGGACGCTTGCTGCCGAATTTCAAGTCACTTGTGCGCGAGGATCTTTTCTATTTGCTGCAGGTGATTGATGTCGTGCCCAGCAAACATGCGCACGATGTGTTCGATAGATTCGCGACCGCGTTCGGAATGCATTCCATAGTGCTTCCACTGTTCCGGCGTGAGCGTTTTAAGTAGCGCAATGTTCCATTCCCGGAGCACGCAAAAGTGCGCCACCGATTTCCGCGGATCGCGTCGGTCGTAATGTCCGCTTGTTACCCATTTATCCTGATCGTAAGCAACGATGGGTACGCCCGGCGAGCCGAGGATGAACCGCAGGCGAAAGCCGCCGCCGATTTCAGCGTCGGCCAGGTGTGCGAGGATCTCGCTCACCGACCATTTCTCCGGAGCGCGACGCCTACGTAATTTGGCAGTTGATACACCTTGGATGAGGCGATTGAGCTTCTTGGCGGTTGCCGCCTGCACGACAAGAGGCTGCTTGCCTTCCACGTAACCAAGAATGCGCTCTGTGTATTGCTGTGGTGTTTCCTTCATTTCGTCCTCCGCTCGCGACCATAGAGCATTGAAGTCCTCCGCTTAGCGCGCGGGCTCAGGCGTGACGTTAACCAACATGTTCGTCCGCAGATTCAGGGTCTCGACGGTCACCTTCGCGATCAAGCCGTTCACTTTGTCAGGCAGCGACTGATCAGCGCTCTCATCGAGAATGCCCGCCAGGCTCGCGCGTGGACGCAGGCAAACATAACGCGGAGTATTTCCGCCCACGACCAGTCGATACCAGAGCGTCTCGCCCTGCAGTTTTGATTGCTCGGCGGCGAGCGCCGCCTCGAATGCCTTGCCCGTGCCGTAGTTGAGCTCCACCGTTGTGTACTCGGCTCGAAGAGTCGGAGTTGGCACACCATTCCCACGCGAAAGCGCCGGCAGGAATTCGTAGACTCCGTTCCCCAGGAATTGGGAATGTGGCAGTACATTGATGAGATTGTCCCGCTCGTCTTCGGCCGGCGAGACCGGGTTGCTCAGCTCGGCGGCCGTATGTCCGAACGTTGCGTAGATGATCCACCGCTGCCGTTCAGTTGATGCCCAGACCGAATAGCTATACCACGCAAACGTATCCTTGGCCTGCCGATGCCACTCAAGGTGGCGGATGTACCCGGCCTCCCAGTCAACCGAATGACCGTCGAGTGCACGCATGACCGCGATGCGTGCGTAGGGACCGGGAGCCTGCATGTATTGTGTTGTTTGAGAAATGAGAAGCGTCGGGAACAAAGTGCCGACGAAAAGTGCGGTGCCAACGATCCTGTACCAACGATGCTTCACGATCGTACCTCCTGTTAGGGCGACCTTTCGGTCCTCCATCCTCTGTACCCGTACAGGCAATCCTAGCGAAGCAAAACAGGCGATTTGCGACACAGATTCGTCGAAATCCGCCATCCCCGTTTGTTCAGCCTTGCTAAACGCTTCAAGCCAGCGGCATAGTGACTCAACGCATGGCTACCTACAAGAAATCTGGCGCGCCTCGCCACTCCTCGTCGAGCCGTCGGATCGTCGTCGTCGTGGTACCACCAGTTGATGAGCTCGATCTGGTCGGACCTCTCCAGGTGTTCAATTCAGTGAACCGCCTTGCGGGCAGGAAGATTTACGCGATTGAGGTCGTCACGAACGCAGAACGCCTGATCGTCGAGGGCGAGGGCGGGGTCTTGACCTTCATGGCCAAGGATCACTTCAACAAAGTCGAAGGCGCTTGCGACTCCGTGCTCCTGGTTTGCGGACTGGGCACTCGATCGGTACGCGACGCGGCGCTCTCTGCCTGGCTGAAGAAGATGGCGGCAGAAGTGCGCCGGCTGGGTGCTGTATGTGTCGGTGCTTTTCTGCTCGCTGAGGCGGGGCTGCTGAATGACCGCCGAGCGACTACGCATTGGAGATTCGGCCGCGAAATGGCCACGCGATATCCAAGTGTTCGCGTCCAGCACGATCCGCTCTGGGTCAAAGACGGAAACATCTACACCTCGGCTGGCATTTCCGCGGGCATCGACCTCGCGCTAGCGTGGGTGGAGGAAGATTGCGGCGCCGGTCTCGCGCATGAAGCGGCGCGCGAGCTGGTGTTGTTTCTCCGACGCCCGGGTGGACAGCCGCAAGTGAGCGTCTCACTCGCCTCACAGGCTTCGGAGATGATGTCGATTCGTGAGCTGCAGATCTGGATTGCTGAGCATCTCCAGACGAAACTGTCGGTAGAAGATCTTGCCGATCGGATGTCGATGAGCGTGCGGAACTTCGAGCGCGTTTTTACTCGAGAGGTGGGCACGACACCGTCGCAATATGTGCTTCAGACGCGCGTGGAGGCGGCGCGTCGTCAGCTCGAACGCATCGAGAAAGGGCTCAAGCAGGTGGCCTCGGCCGCTGGATTCGGGAACGTCGACGTGATGAGGCGCGCCTTCGTTCGGCTGTTGGGGATCACCCCGCGCCGTTATCGCGAGCTCGCGGATCATTCGACCGGCGAATGAAGGCGGAACGACTGGTGCGACTCGCGTCCTTCAGGCAGTTCTGCTTGCTTCGCAACTGTGTCTGGATTACCAGCAAACCTTCCATCATCCGGTTCGGAAGTCTCGTGCTCTTTTAAGGCGCCACCCGGAGCAGACCTTGGTGCCAGATGAATTTACGGTATAGTTGCGAGCGATCAGCGACTCTCGGATTTTGTGTACGGTAAGCCGATTACAGGCCAAGTGGCCGCAGGCTGTGGTGGGTCCAGCGTCGGCGTGGCCGAGCGACGCATGGTCACTGATAGTGCGAGATCGTCAATCTGGCGGCGCTCGCAATAATAGCTGCCCGCTTGGACGGAGCCTCACGAGAATCGCCAACAAAGACGACGATCGATATCTTGCGGCCATCCGGTGCAGTGAGTAGCCCAACGTCGTTTGTTGCGGCAGTTACCCCCTTCCATGTGCCGCTGGTTCCAGTCTTGTGACCAAGTTTCCAGCCCTTCGATACTCCAGCCTTCAATCGGTCGGGGAAAGTTACTGTCTTGCTCATTATCTCCAGAAGGTAGGTGGTTGAGGTCGGGGAAAGGAGTTTTCCATCGGCCAGGGCGTACAACAGAGACGCCATTCCTCTCGGAGTTGCCGTATCGCGCGGATCGGTCTGGTATTGGCGATAAGACGCGTCTCGAAGGTCTTGCGGGACGCCAGCGATAGCTGGTTCCAGGATCGCGGGATCCACGAACTCAGAACGCCATTCCAGGCCGACGATCTCGGTTTGCAAGTGCCTTTCGTCTCTGTCAAAACGAACGTCCGAGATCGCTCGCCGATCCAAAAAAGATTGCACCTCTTTTGGCCCGCCGAGTCTCCCGACCAGAATATCTGCCGCTGCGCTATCACTGTCTACGATTGCGCGACGCACCAAATCACCAACCGTCGTGCGGTACCCTTGGTCTTTAACAAGCTTGGCTATGGGCTGAACGTATAGGCTGAGGTCTTCCTTGCGGACTACGATTTCCTCGTCGAGATGCCAGCCGCGATGGTCCACTGCATCCATTACCGCGAGGCCTACCAGCAGTTTCATGACACTTTGCAGGCTAAACCGCTGGTCTCCGTTCACGCAGGCCAGAACGGCTTCGTCCCGCGCACATACGCCTACGCGGCCATCAAAACCGCGCATCAAGGTTCGAAATTCTATTTGAAGTTTGTCTTTCTGTAGTGGGGCCGCAACAGTCGGGTCCGGGTGTCCGCCCATGACACAAGTAATGGCTGCAGAAATCAGAACTCGATTCTTCATAAGATGCAATCAGGCTACAACTTTAAGGCATCCATCTTGGGATTCTCGTACACGTCATCCTCTGCGGGATACCGAAGTTCTTTTTCAAACTTCCCCGACTCCTTTAGTGGACAGCGCCGTGAGCAAGAAGATAATCAATGATGTCTTGCGATGCTTTGCTCGTTTCCGGGGAGCCATGCCAGTATTCTTTCCTGAATCGTTCAGCGATGGCCAGAGCGGTCTCGCCTTGGCTGTTCCGGATGTGGACGTCCGCTCCAGCATTGACAAGGAACTTTACTGTCGAAGGGATAGTCTGAGAGGCGGCGTTCATAAGCATGGTGCGGCCTCCGGTGCTCAGGGCATTGATATCGGCACCTTTTTCGAGAAATAACTTCACCATTTCCGGGGTGCGAAGACCTGCGTTTATGGCAGGATTCTCGCTGCCATAAGACTCCTCGATTTTCCAGTCGGCCCCGGCGTCGAGCAATGCCCGCGCAGCCACGACACGTCCATTCCGGACCGCGTACATCAGGAAGTGCTCGTTGTCGCTATCGAGTCCATTGGGGTCCACGCCGTTGCTGGTCAGAACGCGGATAATCTCAGCCGCATTCCAATAGATGGCGTTCTGCATGAATTCTGGCATGTGTTCGGAAACGCGCCAGCCGTGGGCGAGCTGGAGACGCAATTCTTCAGGATCATAAAAGACCCAGCGCCAAACGCTGGTGGCCGATTCGACCTCGGCCATCAGCTGGTCCACGATCGGCGGCGCATCACAGGTGCCCACCGACTGCTCGCGGTCGTCGAGCCGAATGCGCAGCCTGCCCTCAGAACGATCCACGCCCAGACACGGCTGGTTGTCATACGAGCTGGGCAAATCGAAAAAATTGGACGCGCGGACATGTTCGATGAGTTGCGCAACAGCGTCTCTGGAGATGCGGACGTGTCGTTTCCCTTTCCAATGGACCTCCTTATATCCGTGATAGGTAACGCGGCCGCTACCGATGATGCTCACCGTATAAGCAGGACTTGGAAAGAAGCCAGTCCTACTTGTCACTTCGATTTCAAAAGAGGAAAAGGCTTTGTGATCGCCAGCGGCAAATGTGTTGAGAGGGAAACTGAAAACGGCGCACAGTACAAATATAAACAACTGCGCCCCGGAGAGCAGGCCGAAAGCCGCATGCGTCGAAGTGAACGCCATCTAAAGAAATTGTGCACCGTAGGAAAGCAGCGACGAAATTTTTTGCGCGCATCTGTAAGCATGCAGTAAATGAGGGCAATTGATCGTGGACGCCTTTCGAGGGCTAAGTGCTGATCGACGCAAGGATCAAGAAGAGCTGAGCGAACACGAGGCTATGATGCTGTTCTTCTATGACTCCCAAGGCGTTTCGCGAACTCAAGACGAAGGGGAAGATGCCACGCAGTTTGGAGCTAAACACCTTGAAGTGATGCCGCAGCATTTTCAACGATTCCTACTTCTCGCTCAGTTAGCCCATAAAGTGTGTAGATAATCTGGTCGATCTGGTTGTCAGTAGCGACGATTTGACGCTTAAGCTTCTCCGATTCACGTTCGCTCTGAGTGCTTGAAAGTTTCGCCTGCAAGGCGAGCATTTGCTTAACTTCAGTCGAAAGTTCCTTTGCTTCCTTTGCGTTCTTTACCGTTACAACCGGTATGGGGAGCGCTCGAGTTTCCTTTAGCACAATCTTAGGAAAATCGTCTCTCTGTGCGATGTTCGAACGAAGGAGAAAATACCAAGACAGTAAGCGGCTATTCAAACAGCCCAACAAATACTCGAGGTCCGGCCCGCCATCAGATCGAAGGATGCTCTGCATGGACTTGTTTGTCACGAAATCTTCTTGGGCTTTTACTGCCTGCAAGCGAAATTGTCTGCTGATCAACTCGCGGAGTAGAAGGCGCGGTCCTACGAAGTAACGCTCCGGTTTCGGTTCTGCCAAAGTGTCATCAAATCGGATGTACCGATGAGATCCTCTCTCAAGCGTATAGCGGCGCACGGTACCGTCGAACGCCGGGCGGCTGGTTGCCCAACGATTCTTGTCTGTCAGATTGAACGGCGTAACGCCGCGTTGTACATCAGCACACTCGCCAAGTGGCTGGACGCCTCCCGTGGAGATCTTGTGCATCAGGCTCGTCGTCTGGGTATCAGCGTAGGTAAGGAACTCATCCCCACCCACAGCAAACCATTGAGAAATGTCCGCTTCAGATGGACTTTCGTAGAATTCGGCAACGGCTCGAATCTTATGACGCTTAGGAAATGTGCGAATTGCGACTTCGCATTTCTCTTCGCGCGGCCATGCGGTAGGAACCTTCCGCTTGCGAGCGACGAAAACCGTGGTATCTACCCAAGCATCACGGAAAATGTCATATGGCAGGTTGACGAAAGCTCTTGGGTCTGTGTGCGTTGCAATAAATCTTCGCAGCTTGCTGAATTTTGGACCGCTGTACCAACCGGTAGGGACGATCATGGACACCAGCCCGAGAGGCTTGGTCTTGCGCGTTGCTTGCTCCATAAACAATCCGTAGGTGTCCAAGTCTTTTGTCGTTGCGGTGAATGCTTTGCTGAGATAGGCAGCCTGCTCTTCGGTCAACGATGCGCCGTAGGGTGGGTTACCGAGTACAACATCGAAACCGCCTGATTTCATCGCCTGCGGCAGTTCACTTTGCCAGTCAAAAATATCTAGCTGAAGATCATCGTCAGCACCCAACAGAGACATCTGTCCCTGGATCTGAGGCACACGGGAGCCGATGAGAGAGTTTCCGGGTTTTATGTTGGCTGAAAGATCTGGCAGAAACGTCTCTCGAGGGAACAATCCCTGCTGCTGTCCCAGAGTTGTTCGCGTTTCCCCTTCCAATACTTTCAGGTAAAGCGAAAGCATTGTGACTTCGACCGCCTGATCGTCCAAGTCAAGCCCGAAAACGTTATTTAGCATGATCTGACGCTTCACATGAGTCGTAAGGTGAAGGCTGCCCTGCGTGTCTTTGTAGCAGAAGTCGCGATGTTGTTGTTTCGGGTTCTGTGTGAACCACCGGAGATGGTATTGGCAGATATTCTCGAATACCCGGATGAGAAAGCTTCCAGACCCGCAGGCGGGGTCAAGAAATCTCAGAGTTGCAATTTCTTTTGGGCTTTTGCCCTTAAGCACTTCCCCAATCGTCTGTTCGACAATGTACTCCACCACGTACGATGGCGTGTAATAGATACCGCCAGCGTTCCGAACTTCGGGCTTCAACTCAACTCTGACGTTCCTGTTCTTCACTACGCGAACGACTTTTCCTATGAACTGTTCGTACACGGAACCGAGAATCTCGACCGGCAGCGTGCTAAAGAGGTAGGGAGAATCTTCACTCGACAAATCACGAATGAACCCAACCAGGAACTCATCCGAGACATGGAGCTTTTCGGACGGATGTCCCTTTCGAAATAAAGCTCCGTTGAAGCTGTGGTCAAGAACGCTGAAGTGACTCACAAGCCGTGAGTAGAGGCTTGGACGAGCAACCTGGATCTGCTCCCATTCTCCCAGGATTAGCTCTAAAGAGCGGCCGGTGTCGATGTCTCGGTCTTCACAAATGCGAACGAACAAGATCCTATCGAGGATTCGCTGTACGCATTCGTTCAGCAGTTCGTCGGTCCATTTTGTTTTCCGGTTCGAGCGTACAAGGTCTCTTGCAAGGTCCGCACGTCGGTCGTCAATGTAGGCCAGAAAGTCCGCGTCAACCGTGCGCACTCGTTCTGGTGCGATTAACCAGCCTTGCCGTGCTCTGTCTCTGATGACGCGCTTTGGCAAGCTGGCAACGAACCTGTCTAGAGAACCAGCCGCGACGTTTTCACGCGCAAACAAATCCCAAAGTTCTTGGGCCTTTTCAACGAACTCTAAGTAATGCAACTGTTTGCATACGTCCCACGGAGCGGCTTGGTCAGGTTTTCCGCCAACGACGAAGACCTTTAACGTCTCGAAGTTTGTCAAAGCGGCGATTAATAGCTTGAGGTTGAAAGCGTAGCGTTGCGCCTGATAGGCGTCTTTATCAGAAAGAGCTTCACGGGGTTTCTTGGCTTCACAAACGAATCTGTCTATTCCGTCGGTACGAAACCGATAGTCTGCCCGT
>Ga0137379_10007711_pt1 | contig 10206 bp, 11 predicted proteins | sample SagtaG_18_FD_104812 | JGI IMG/M metagenome (GOLD analysis project Ga0137379, IMG submission 104812) | Vadose zone soil microbial communities from Sagehorn Ranch, Mendocino, California, USA - Sage2_L_80_16 metaG | ecosystem: Environmental > Terrestrial > Soil > Vadose zone | place: USA... | reverse complement strand
CGCGAAAGTAACGGAACTGAGAGGAAAGCCTCGTAGCGGTCTTCAGGAAGTTCATTGAACCGCTGAAAGCGCGGGTCCTTGAATGCCTCGCGAAACACTGCTACGGGCTCGCGGTGCTCGGCCACCCATCCGGTGATTCCCTCACCCACTCGCAATTTCAGACGATCGAGCAGCTCCTGGTGCGGGTTTTTGGATGCACGCAGAACCAGGTCCTCCTCTTCAAGCACATATATGAAACAGGAATCACACTTCACGACTTCGACAGCGAAATCCAGAACACGATCCAGCGCTTGGTGAAAACCGTCGGCGGAGGCGATACGGCTGACAGTCTGGTGCAGGACATCTACATGCGAATCATCAATAGGGACGGAAGAAGGCATGAGGAAACGCTAGCGGCGGCGGAGAACTCTGTCCAATTGCAATTTTTGATGGAGACAATAAAGCAAAACTGGAAGTTCCCGACCCCTGAAAAGCTTACGCAACTTACGCTGGTAACGCAGTCTGGTTACCGAAAATGTGCAGCCGCTTGCAGTTCCGGGGCAGGCTGGACCGAGCCAGAGCGCATGGAACTCCTTGCATATCAGTGGCTTGCAGTATTGGAACGATTCGGTGCGGTATCTGCTTTGGCAATAGTACCCGCTGGGCTTGCGCGGAGATCGAGGACCGAAGATGAATCTGGCCGCTAATACGGCACCTGGAGCAAGGTCTAGCCGTACCTTGGTTCCTCTGCTGGTGATTTTATTCCTTGTGTCTTATGGCCTGCTGACCACGCTGGTAGTAGAAGAGGGCAAAACGATTGATTCGCAGCGCAGCCTGATGCACTTGTTGTTGAACGACAGTTTCCAACTGAGCGCGTTGAAGAAGGAACTGCGAAAAAACCAGACTCCAAGCGCCACGCAGAACACTGAAGCATTGCCGAACGCGCAAGCAAAAGCTGCGTCATCCCAGAATGCTTTGAACCAACTCCCGTTGAACCAGCTCCCGTCAAACCAGATTCCCTTGATTCACGCTCCGTCAGTCCAGGTTCCGTCCGCACAAGTTCCATCGGCTCAGACTGGGTCAAGCCGGCCAAAAGAGCGGTCCGGCGCGACCCCAGACCGCAAGGCAAAAAGGGCGGGAAAATCGCCATTTACAAGGCCTCCGGCTGAATTAACCGATCCGTCGGATATGCGGCGGGTTTCGTTTTCGATTTAGTAATTTCTCGGGTAGGTGTTTATGAAAGGCCTTGCAATTCTGTTGTTAGCTTCGCTTCCCGTCCCACAGGTTCAAGTAAGCCATGGCGAACGCATTCAATCCGCCGAGCCGCGTTTCGCTCAGCAAGCCAGCACTCCGCAGCGTAAGGGTGGCAAATGGTATCTCGCCCGTACCGGACACGCTGTTTACTGTTTCGGCCCGGTAATGACGGTGGCCGACACGCGCGGCGGCTTCGAGCGAGTGGCAACGTTTTGCCGCGGTGAGAGCTTGCTGGTACCGTTGAAGGACTAGTTGTCAGTGGGCCAGTTGTCAGTCGCCAGTGTCGACTTGCATGGCTCTCTTGGCACGCAAATCATTCTCATCTACCACCGAGCCTCTAACTGACCACTGATCACTGACCACTTTCTTGTACGATATTCCCATGCCCAAGTTTGAGCGCCATATCTTCGTCTGCGGAAACGTCCGCCCGGCGGGACATCCCCGCGGATGCTGCGATCCTACGGGGCGAGCGGAACTTCAGAAGCTGTTCAAGCAGAAACTTGCGGAACGCGGACTCAAGGGCAAAGTGCGCGCGAACCAGTCGGGATGTTTGGACCAATGCGAGCACGGGCCGAACCTCGTCGTCTATCCCGAAGCAGTATGGTATTGCGGAGTGACGCTCGCAGACGTGGATGAAATTGTGGACTCGCATATCGTTGGTGGGCATCCAGTGCGCAGATTGATGTTGAAGGATGAGTGTTTGAACACCGCAAGCTGTGAGCACAAGGCAAAACTCGTGTCCACAAAGTGAAATGCGACGGCAGCAATCTACTTCAGAAATTGCTTCCGGGTAATTCCGTAACAAATAGTTCCCGGTTCCGAGCCGGCTCCAAGGAAAGACATGCCGCAGCGCTCCATGACCTTGATCGAAGGACCTAGTTCGGGAAATGTTTGGGCGGTAACCATCTGCACCGCAGGCTGCTCGAAAGCCCATTGGACAAGCGCGCGGCTCGCTTCCGTGCCTATACCTCGCTTTTGAAATTTCTCCACGACCGAGTACCCCACCTCGATTCTCCCATGCTGATTCGGAGGACCGGTTATGCCAGCGAGCCCGACAAGCCGGCGTTTGCCCTCTTGGATAAGCACGACATACCAGGTAAAGAAACCAGACATCTCCGGATTCTCTTGCAGCTTCTGAAACGTCCAGCGCAGTGACTTCTCGTCGTTGAGCGGTGGTGGCCAGGTTTCTACCTCAGCCGACAACAGTTCTCCAAGATGTGCAGGGCCGGCGATTTCCGCTTGAACAAGCGGCAGAGTTGCTGCGATCATCTCAAGCCGCGCGGTGCGCAATCGCAAAGACACGTGGATGATCTTGCAATCGCGCGCCGATTAAACGCAAGTGGGGCGTGAACCGACGCGCCTGTCCATCGAATTATGGAGCAAAAGGGAAGGGGCAGGCGCAGGCCCGCCCAATTCGCTCAGTCGAATTACGCAGCTCGTCGAATCTCCATGGGAACCACATGCAGGACCTCGGCCTCAGCGGCTTCGGTTAACCTTGCCAGTCCGAAGGCGGCCAGACACAACCCAATGTCGCTTAATGCGATGTCGAAGTATTGACCGGTAGCGACAAGATTGATCGCGTTTAGAAGCAGCCACAGGCTGGCAAGATATGCTCCCAGCCTCGTCCAACTGGTGATGACCATCAAGGCGATAAGCACTTCCACTACTCCTGCTACCCACAGAAATTGATGGCCGTGTCCCGCCAGCCCCCGCTGCGCCATCGGACTTAAATACTGATCCCAGTTGGTGAGCCGATAGAAGAACTTGTCCAGACCTGCAAGGAGGAGCCCGAGAAAGAAAGCAATCCTGAGAGACCACCAGGCGGTAGTCATTTTGTCGCTCATTTAAACCTCCATCGAGCAAGAATGTGCGTAAGAGCCCGGAAGTCAGATGCTCAATTGACACCGACAGTTGGGCGAAGCCCAAGTGTCTCAAGTTGTTGATAATAGAGGTGATAGCCCGGAGTCTTAGATTTTTACGCGACTCCGTTTTCGTCGAGCAGGAGGTCGCAAAGCGCCCGCTTCAGTTCTTCGCGCCGGTTAATATCCTTCACGTGCGGCAAGGCCCGGATGGCGGCATACAGAATTCGAGTAAATTCGCTGCTATTCAACACCTGATAGTTGATCTCGGGAGAAAACAAGTTGGGATTGCGCATCGGGAAGTTCAGTACTCTTCCATTGTCCATATCTCACCGCCCGTCCGGTGCGGCAAAGCGATCGTGCCTTGCTGCCCGTAATACTCAGCATATCCTAAATTCGTCTTTTGTTCGCCAAGATATTTGAGCCTCGGAGTGCGCAAGTTGAGACAGTCCAGGCGCCGATGATTTTTGGTAGGCACGGCAGGATTCGAACCTGCAACCCTCGGATTAGAAATCCGATGCTCTATCCGTTTGAGCTACGCGCCCGTGTTTATCTAACTAGTTTATGCTACAACATATTACGATCATTTCGAGGCTACTCATCGAAACTCTTTGAATCTCCGGGTGTCAGTTTTGGTGTCAGTCGGCTCGGCCAGAGCGCAATTCCTCCAACAGCTCAAGCAATCGCACGTCAATAATAACAATTCCCCGATCTCAAGTTCAGGAGACGTTGTAGTAGCTGAATTTGACATTCAAAGAAGATGACCTCTATCGAGCACTGGGATTGCTATTTTTCGCTGGAGATCGCAGAGCCGATTGAAATCATTACGGAGCGGTAAGGGAACTATGCTTTCCGCAAGCGCCAGAGGAATTGGCCGATCATCGCAAGGGTCTCGCTCGGGAACGGGAGAAGATTCTTCGTCCTGTTTTTTGTTCGCCAGAGGAATTCCAGGGGATTCCGGCGATGGGAATTTGGATGCGTGGCAAGATGGAGCAAATCGTCCATCAGAGCGCAAATGTCGGCCAAAATTGTTGGGCATGAAAGAGCGGTCAGAACGCGCTGCAGGACAAGAAAGGCAATAATGGGCGGACCACATTCGAATGTTACCTGGCAGCGCGCGCATGCGCCTTTCCATGAGCGATCAGCCGGTTAATGATGCCTTGCTTGAGAACGGAAAGTTTTCTGCTGCCTCATCAGGTTCTGAAAGCCACATTGGTTCGCGGAGGACTGTTCCGAAAACAGAACAGACAAACGAATGTTGCGCCACAAGACTAAAACTATGGTAGTCATCCAGTGCTCGCGAGTTGTACGACGTTCAATGCTAAGCCTTCGTTGTAGGCACGAAACACCACAGCATAGCTGCCGTCAAAACTCAACCGCAACTCGTTGTAGTGGTCTCGAATCTTGGCGAACTTCTGTCGCACGACTGGGACTACCGTCTGGTCATAGGAGCGCTGCTTTGCGTCGAGCACCTTTGGTTCTATACCCAATCGTTTGTGCTCGACGTCAAGTGACAGAGTGGCGTCTTCCAGCACCGCACGCCCGTTCAGTACGAGGTCATAGCGGATTTCGCCCACTGTACGCCCTCGGACTTCGATCGCGTTGTCGGGCGAGCGTAGATCGTAACTGGGTTGCGCGAACAAAGTTCCAAGCAACAAGACGGGAACCAACAACAGCAGCCAGCTTTTTCCCTACTATCCTCATCTTCGTGACCTCTTCGAGAGGGAATCGCTCCGATTGCAAACAGACACAACTGACTTGAATGGTGGAGTGTATCAAAGTTGAAGGCACAAATTTGGGAAACGAAGAACAGACGACTCGCATACAATACTTTGCACGACAGTTCGACTCGTTGCGTGTGAGTTTAGCGCTTCGAGTACCGTTACCACGGCCCAATGTCAAAAAAAATCCCCGAAATCTCTGCGGAGTTATCGCTGGTATGGCCCGGATGATCTGCGCTCATTTGGCCATCGCTCACGGGCGGCATCCATGGGCTGCATTCATGCGGATTACGAGGGCAAGCCGGTGAATGCGATTATCAATACGTGGAGCGACGCCAATCGATAGTGTCGTGCCGGCCCAGTGTTCCACAAAACAAAGTACCCACGTTGAGGTGATACATTTCTGCCATGCGAAACCGGGTATATTGGCTGCCGCTATTTGGCTGCATCATTCTGGAAACGATAGCGTTTGGCGCAACTCCTGCTATCCCTCCTCACGGGAAGCCTATAGTTTTGTTCGACGGCCACAATCTCGATAATTTCGATACGTTCCTGAAATCGCGTGGGCTGAACAAGGATCCAGATCAGGTGTTTCGCGTCGAAAAGGGAGTCATTCACATCTCGGGCAAGGAATTCGGCTACATCATCACCAAGAAGGAATTTTCGAACTACTATTTGCGCGCGGAGTTCAAGTGGGGCGAAGGCACTTACGCGCCCCGTGCGGGTCAGGCGCGTGATAGTGGAATTCTCTACCACATACAGGGCCCGCAGAAGGTCTGGCCCACTTCGATTGAGTTCCAGATTCTCGAGGGCGGCACCGGGGATTTCTGGCTCACAGATGGAGGTGCGATAACCGTGAATGGCACGAGGTTCGTCGGCCCGCAGGGTAAGGCTGTTAAGGTCGATCGTATCGGTAAAGGGCCATGGAAAGATGTGACCGGCTATCGCGACCCAGTTGGCGAAGTCGAAAAGCCTCACGGTGAGTGGAATTTGCTGGAGCTAGTGGCGCAAGGAGATCGCGTCCGACAGTTCGTGAATGGGAAATTGGTGAACGAAGGCTCCGAAGCCTTTCCCTCCAGCGGGAAGATCTTGTTCCAATCTGAAGGAGCGGAGCTGTATTTTCGTAAGATGCGTTTGTTTCCCTTGAAGCGCGCTAATCCTGATGGCGCAACTCCGCATGAATGACGTCACGAATGCATTAGTGCCTTCGAAATAAAGCAAAATACGAGAGACTGTAGGGTTTATGCCAACTTTGGGCCGACGACGATTCATGCGCGCGATGAGCGCGGCTGCTGTCTCATGCTGGGCGAACTTGGGGGCCATCAGATTGGGCGCGCAGACGGGCACTGCGGCGCTTTTCGAAGAAATCGCCTCAAAAGAAAGCGGAATCTCTTGGCGGCATGTGAACGGCCGTTCTCGCGAATACTACCTGCCCGAGACCACTGGTGCTGGCTGCGGCTTTATCGACTATGACAATGATGGCTGGATGGACGTTTACCTGGTGAACAGCGGAAGCTGCGATTTTTTCACGCCGAATCCGCCCCTGCGCAATGCCCTGTACCACAACAATCGAGACGGAACATTCACCGACGTCACCGAGAAAGCTGGTGTGCCCGGTGGAGGTTATGGCATGGGTGTTGCGGTCGGAGATTATGACGGCGATGGCTGGCCCGACTTGTTCGTCACACAACACGGGCACAGCATTCTCTACCACAACAATGGCAACGGGACATTTACTGACGTGACGGACAAAGCTGGCGTGGCGGCGCCGGGGTGGGCCTCTAGTGCCGTCTGGTTCGACTACGACAACGACGGCCGATTAGACCTTTTTGTCTGCCGATTTGTGGACTTTGACAAATCCAAAAATAAATTCTGCGGGAATGAACACACCGGCGAGCGCTACTACTGTGTCCCCACGGCTTATGAGGCCACCCGGAGCTGGTTGTTTCACAACAACGGGAATGGCACTTTCACGGACGTGAGTCCGGAGTCCGGCATAGCAAAGGTCCTGGGGAAAGCCTGGGGAGTCGTCGCCACAGATATAAACAATGATGGACGAATGGACTTGTTTGTGGCCAACGATACCGTGGCGAATTTCGTATTTCTAAACAAAGGCAATGGAAAATTCGAAGAAATCGGCGTCCAAGCCGGCGTGGCCTACAGTCAAGACGGACGGCCACGCTCGGGAATGGGCGTGGACTCTGCCGACTTTTTTGAGGATGGCCGGCCAGCTCTTTTCGTTACAAATGTGGACCAGGAAATGTATTCGCTTTACCAGAACAATGGCGACCTGACCTTCGATGACGTGGCTGTCCCGCTGGGTCTGGGACGTTTAACGCGGTTGATGAGCGGATGGGGAGTGAAATTTCTTGACTGCGACAACGACGGGGATCTCGACCTTTTCATTGCCAATGGTCATCCCGATGACCAGATTGAAAAACACTCAACACGTGTCACGTATCGGGAGCCATTGCTTCTTTTGCATGGCGAGGGAAACAGGCTGATAAATGTCGGTGCGGCGGCGGGTGCAGCGTTTACGAAGAGCTTTGCGGCACGCGGAATGGCGATCGGCGACTTCAACAACGATGGCGCGGTGGACGTGCTGGTTGCCGTGAACGATGGCACACCTTTGTTGCTCAAGAACCAGGCGGCGCAAGGGAACCACTGGCTCGGCGTCAAGCTGGTCGGAAGGAAGGCAAACCCGGACGCAATTGGCGCGAAAATTACCTGGAACGCGGGAGATCTGATCAGAAGCCGACTGAAGGTAGGCGGCGGCAGTTATCTTTCATCCCATGATCCTCGTATGGTGCTTGGCATTGGCAAACGAAGGAAAATTGACGGGTTACAGATCAGCTGGCCACAGCCAAGTGGAAGCATAGAAAACTTCCACGATCTGCCTATAGATCGGTACATCACGATCGTGGAGGGAAAGGGGATCCAGTAATGCCTGTGGCTTCGAAGGAGACTATAGAGGATACGGTGCTCCCGGACGAACAATCCGGATGCGATGATCAGTGAATTTGAAATGTGTCCCTGGAATCTCAACCCGCGGCATGTGACAGCTGTCGCAGTTCGCATTTGCGACTGGACAGGGTTTGGCAACAGGCGAAGAAGCTACGACCTTACCGGAGCGTGCCTGCCTAGCCTGTAACAAGGACCCAGAAGCCGTAGCACTCGGTGTGTGACAACCTGTGCACTTGGAATCTGCTGAAGCCTCCTGTAGTGGTAGATCGATGTGCGGATCGTGGCAGGCTGTGCATGCGAAATGTGGATCGTTAGGATCGTGACCAGAACTGCCGGAGAGGCGGTATGGCTGGAAACGAACGTTTGTGATTCCGCCTAGGTCCGGCATCATTCCCACGGTGTTGGCGCTGCGGTGGCAAGCGCCGCAGAATTCCTGCGATAATGTGTCGGGGCTGAGTGCTTTGGGGTTGAAAATAGACAGCCCTTCTCCGCTGCCTGAATGCATTGCTTCGACGTGGGCTTGCCCGGGCCCATGACAAGCTTCGCAGGTTACCCCAGGCGTCAGATGATCGAATTGTAGCTTGCCCTCGACCACCGCACCCGTCCCATGACAACTGAAGCAATTGCGGGCTTCATCGCCAGAGATGTCGCGGCCAAATGCAGCTACCAGGCTCGGTGGTGGATTCAGCGCGTCGCCTATCGTCCAATCGAGACCATCAATTGCGGTGTAATAGCTGACGCGGCCTTCGTACAACTTGTCATCGTGGCGCAAGATATATGTCTGAGCGACGTGTGCGTTTCCGAACACGTACGCGATCGGTTCGTTGATTGTTTCTTTGCCATCGGTCACACGATAGGAACTCTGTTGGCCCTCGGTCGTAATCTCGTATATGTAGGAACCACTCCGAAAGGTTAATCGCGGATGGGACTGCAACACACGACTATTTTCAGGAATACTGAGAGCGTGCGCCATGGCGGTCTGCAATTGCGAACGGCTCTTCTGCATATGGCAGCCTGCACAGACCTGGCGGCCCACGAATTCTTGACTGGGCATTTGGCGGCGTGGTCGAAAATCCGCAAAGCTATCCGCCTTGCCGCTTATTTGCGATTGGGCGAAGGCAAAAGCAGAGGTGAAAAGCAATAGAATTCCGCACAGATGTTTGCAGTTAGTTTTCAATGATGCCTTTTCCTTCGACCACGGTCCAGATACGGCCGACACCCGGCCCGATGAGGCTCTCCTTCTTCCCACTCGGCCACTGAATTTCAATCTTATCGACCTTCGTGGCAGGGCCCAATCCAAAATGGACTCGTGGATCGGAACTGGAACCGTAGCTTCCTCCACTCATCACATCCGCCCGTTGCCGCACCCCATTCGTAGTCACAAAGACTTTCGCGCCAATCGAGTCGCGCGGGCTTCCTGGGCCAGTCACTAATTTTAGAGAAAGCCAATGATTCTCGTTCTTCACGATATTCCGCAGCAAGGATGGCGCGGAATCGATATTGTTTAACACCACATCGATCCGACCATCATTGAAGAGGTCACCAAAAGCTGCGCCACGAGCGGGAATGACATCAGCGAGCCCACTTCCAGTCGCAGGAGGCACCTCGGCGAATTTCGTTCCGTCAAGGTTGCGGAACAGCAAAGGCCGTTGCGCCCAGGTGGTGCCCCAATCGCGCTGGTCGACCCAGGGATAAACATGGCCATTTGCGACGAATAAGTCGAGCAGACCGTCGTTGTCAAAATCGAGAAATCCCGTGCCCCAACCGAGGAACGGAATGGTGCCATTGGCGACTCCTGCCTGAAAACTTATTTCTGTCAGGCTGAGGTTTCCATCATTGCGGTAAAGCGTGTTGAAGTCGTCGGAAAAAACGGTGATGTAGAGATCGATTTTGCCGTCGCGATTGTAATCACCTGCGGCGATTCCCATCGAAGCTTGCGCAAGGCCCGTGTCGGTCAGAGCAAAACCAGAGACATAACTCACGTCTTCGAAAGTACCGTTATGGAGGTTGCGGTAAAGATAGCGCGGGACAGAGTCGTTAGCGATAGCGAGATCGAGCCAGCCATCGTCATCAACATCTACGAAAGCGGAGGCGAGCCCGTAATATCCCTTGCGATCGGCGACTCCGGCCTTCTCGCTCACATCCGTGAAGGTCCCGTCTCCACTGTTATGGAACAAGTGATCGCTCTCACCGGGCAGTCCCAGTGGGCCGCACATCGCATTGACACCGCGAAAGTGGCACGATTGGGAGGAAATGCCTGCTTGTCCCGCCACCGGAGGGTGGTTCGGATCAAATTTCACATATCCAGGAACAAACAAATCCAGCAAGCCGTCATGGTCGTAATCTCCCCAGGTTGGGCCTGTCGACCAGCCGCCAAGCGCCACGCCAGCCTTCTCGGCTATATCGGTGAAGGTTCCATCGCGGTTGTT
>Ga0137379_10007709_pt1 | contig 10207 bp, 11 predicted proteins | sample SagtaG_18_FD_104812 | JGI IMG/M metagenome (GOLD analysis project Ga0137379, IMG submission 104812) | Vadose zone soil microbial communities from Sagehorn Ranch, Mendocino, California, USA - Sage2_L_80_16 metaG | ecosystem: Environmental > Terrestrial > Soil > Vadose zone | place: USA... | reverse complement strand
CGCTACTCGCCGGCTTACCCGGGCGAGGGCCTCTTCGAACGCCTCGGCCTTCAACGCGGCCAGCGTGTTCTCCGGCCGCGCCGTGCCGCGCCCCCCGTGTTCAGCCACACGAGCGCTGGCGCCCCTGCGGTACTGGCCGACGTACTTGTTGCGGGCTCGCCTGATCCGGGCTTCGAGCCCGATGGCCGCGTCCTCGTCGAGCTTGGCGAGCTCAGCTGCCTCGGTCTGGGCCACCAGCAACCGTTCAGTGTCGTTGAGGACCGCCAGCAGGGACGCGTTCATGGGAGTCTCATCTCGTTCACCGGCGAGCCGCTCGGCGCGCTCTCGCCGGTATGACTACCGCCCGACAGGTTGATAGCGCTGGTCCTCGCGCCGCTGGCCGCGTGCCGGAGGATGAAGGCACCGCCGATCTCGAACAGGCCCATCACGACGAACCATGTTCCGGTCAGTACCGCGAGCACGGTAAGCGACGGGACCGGCGATGATAGGACTACGATGCCGGCGATCAGGCTGACTATGCCGAAGAAGATCCACCAGCCGCGCCCCTCGCGCAGGCCGCCGGAAAGGCTGGCCATGAGCGCGGAGACACCTTGACAGATCCAGGTCAGGCCGATGACCAGGCCAATGATGGCCAGGGTGAGGTGCAGATGGCGGATCAGCAACACCCCGAGCGTGATGAACAGCAGGCCGGCGATACCCAGCCAGACGCGATGCCGCTCGGCTGTGTCGAACACCCGGGTCAGGTGATAGATGCCCGAGACGATCATCAAGATGCCGAGCAGGACGGCGATCACGTTAAGCGAGCTAGTTGGGTGGAAGCTCACGATCAGCCCGAGTATCAGGGTCACCACGCCGAGGAAGAGTGCCGTCTGCCATGCGCCGCTCGCCGCCATGACGCGTCGCTGTGTGTCATTGCCTTCCGGCTGCATTGGTCGCACCTTTCCCACGCCCGCACGTGCCTGATGACAGTGCCCTCAGGTCGCCGAGATCAATACTTTCCGCATGGTGCGGTCGTTTCATCACCCGTAAATGGTGACCTTGTCTATGCCAGTCTCCACAGTCACCCGCAGCGGGGGCTTACTCATCAAGGCAGCAGCAGCTGTTCAGGTGGATTCCCGAGCAGCATGCGCAGGGCGGGCGTGACGAGGGCCGGCCCGGGCAGCGCGGCATGCGCGGCAAGCACCGCCGCGCGGACGCTCGTGTGCAGGGCATCCGCCCCGATGGCGTCGGCGGTGCCGCCATCGCACAGCGCGGCGCGCGCTTCCGCTTCCGGCAGCACGAGCCGCAGGCGCGCGTGGCTCTTTACCAGCAGGTCGCCGAGCGACTTCAGTGCCGCTCGGGCGCCATCGTCGACGGCGGGGGTGTCAGTAAGGTCGAGCACGACCTCGTAGACGGCAGGCATGGCCGCCCGCACGCGAGCGCTCACCGCGTCGAGGAGAGCCTCTGCGGTGTCGGCGCACAGCTGGCCGGTGAGCCGCAGGCACACGATCTGCCCCGTGGCTGGGTCGGCCTCGCGCCAGCTCCGGGCGGCCACGCGCGGCCGCACGGCCGCGTTCCGCCAGGCCGGGATGCGCGCGGAGCTGGCACGGGAATCGAGCGGGCCCAGCATGTCTTCGTCCCGATAAGGATGAATTGATACCGACATTGGCTCTCCGGTTGCAGTGCTCGCTTCCAGCAGTCTGGGGCATCCCTGCCCTCGGCGGCTTCATGCGTTCAGGGTGATGTGATCGCCGGTTGACGTGGCCGCGCAGCCCTGAGCTGGCGAGAACACGTCACGCCGCCGAACCTGGTCGACGCGTAGGTTGGGGCGTGGCCTGGCCAATGTGGAGCACTTCGCCACTATCACTTGCACGGGACAACAGTTAGGTTGGCCGTACGGGCACTAATCGCCGGTGATTGTGTCCAGCCCGTCCTGGAGGGCCGACCGATGACGCCGGAGCAGGTAGACCGACGGCTCAGAGTGCCTCCCCTGCCTCCGCGGCATGTTGCTCGGCCGCGCCTGCTGGCCGTGCTTGATGGTGCCGCCGGGCTGCCGCTCATGTTGCTGGCGGCGGGGCCCGGGTCGGGGAAGACCGTCCTGCTGGCGGACTGGGCCCTGGCCCAGAACGCTCCCATCGGCTGGATCAACCTCACCGCCGCCGATGCGGCGCCCCGGCGGTTCTGGCTGCGGCTGTGCTCGGCGCTGAGGGCGTGTACCGGACTGGATGAATTCGCGTCGGCCGTGACGGCAAATCCGCGGAATGACGTGGTGCACTCGCTGCTGGACAGCATGCCTGGCTTTGCGGTTTCGCCGGTCCTGGTCATCGAGGATGCGCATTTGCTGACGCATCCCGCCGTGATCGAGGGGCTGGATCTGATCATCCGCAGCCGGCCGCCGTTGCGTTTGGTGCTTGCCGCACGCAGTGACCCGGTGTTGCCGATGCACCGCTACCGGCTGGCAGGCCTGATGCAGGAATTGCGCGCGCCGGAGCTGGCCATGACCCGCGGGGAAGTGCGGGCCCTGCTCTCGGCACACGGCGTTACCCTGCCCCCCGAGGACGTGGACGCGCTCCTGGCCAGGACCGAGGGATGGGTCGCGGGGCTGCGGTTGTCGGCGATGCGGATGGAGGGCACCGAGCACCCGGCCCGGTTTGTCTCGGAACTGGCGACCGACCAGGGGAGCATCGGTGAATACCTGATGGCCGAGGTCCTCGACCGTCAGCCTGAGCCGATTCGCCAGATGCTGGCCCAGACGAGCTTCCTCCCTGAGGTGACCGGGCCGCTGGCCGAGGCGATCACCGGCCTGGACGGCTGCGCCGACATGCTCGCCGGACTGGCTCGCACGAACTCGTTCGTCGTCCCGCTGGACGCCGCCCAGACGCGCTTCCGTTACCACCAACTGCTCGCCGAGATTCTCCGCCACGACATACAGCGACAGGATCGGCGCGCGGTGCCGGTCCTGATGCGGCGGGCGGCGGCCCACTTCGAGGGCACCGGCGACTTCAGGAACGCTCTGTACTGGGCGGCGGAGGCCGGCGATGCCCGGCACGCCGCCGCATTGCTCGCGAACGGCGGGCTGGCCCATGCGTTTGTCCATGGCGAGGATCTATCGGGCCTGCACCTGGAAAGCTGGCCGGCGCCTCCGCTTCCGGACCGTGCCGACGCCCCGCAAGCCCGCGAAGCAGCCATCGTGAGCTCCGCCGCCCTCGCCGTCATGGCTGACGCCGAGTCCGCCGCACGCGAGCTGCGCATCCAGGACCAAACGGCTGACCAGCAGCTGACCCCGCAGTTGCTCGTCACCGCGGACTTGGTCCGGCTGCTCCTGGGGATGAAGGCGGGCGACGCGCACGTAATCGGTGAGGCGGCGGCCCGCCTGCTGACCCGAAGCGACCATCGGCCCGGGCACTGGATACCGGGTCTGCCGGGCGCCGTCATGCTTGCGCGAGCGACCACCCAGTTCTGGCACGGAAAGAACGCAGACGTCGGTGCGCTCCTGCAGGCGGCGCTGAAGGAAGCCGAGCGCGACGGGCCGCCGGTCCTCGAGCTGAATGTGCTCGCCATGATCGCGCTGGTCGACAGCCTTCTCTCCCGCCCGCGCCACGCTGGCGAGGCGGCGACCCGGGCGCACGCCATGCTGCGCAAGCACGGCAACCTGAGCACCCCCCCTGCGCTGGAACTCGCGGCGGCCGGCCGCTCGCTGATCGCGGCCGACCTTACCGGTGCCGCTCAGGCGCTGGAGCGAGCGCTGATCCCGGGCCATACGGGCTTCGACCCAGGCCTTGTCGCAGCCCACGCCATCGGGCAGGCAACCGTGCTGCTGACCAGCGGCGACCTGAACGGGGCACGGGCGCTTATGAACCGTGCGTCCTCGCGCTCGAATCTGCCGCTGCTGACATTGCTGCGCGAGACATTGCTCGCCGACATCGAGACCATCGTCGGACGCCCCAACGCCGCGCTTGGCCTCTTGCGCGGCTACCAGGATGGCAACCTTGCCGTCCTGGTGGCTCTGCCGCGCGCGCGGGCGTTCGTGGCCCTGCACGACTGGCCTAGCGCGGCGCGTTGCGTCCACACCGTACTGACCACCACCAGCACGCTGGTCAGCCGCTATAACGTGCTGGAGGCCATGCTGTGGGATGCGCGGATCGCACAGCTGAAAGACGACCCGGGACGCGCGCTCGAGATGATAGCGGCGGCCATAGAGCTCGCCCAGGATGACATCGTCCTGCCGTTCTTCGCGATGCAAGGGGAGTTCGCCTCGCTGCTGGTCCGCCATCCAGCCGTCGCGGCTCAGTGGCCACTGCCGCCGGGAGGCGTCGCGGTGGATGAGATCATGCCTGGCGGACGACCGAGCGCCGCTGAGTTTCCCGACCCGCTAACCGAACGCGAGCGCGCGGCGCTGCGCTTCCTCGCCACCGGCCTGTCCACGGCCGAGATCGCGGCCGAGATGTGCCTATCGGTCAACACGGTCAAGACGCACCTGGCCGCGATCTACCGGAAGCTGACGGCCAGCAAGCGAAAGGACGCGGTGCTGCGGGCGCGGGAACTCGAGCTGCTCTGAGGCGGCCCGGCGGCTGACTAATAGGCCACTCGTTTCGGATGACGTGCGCGGCGGCGGTTCGTACCAGCATGGACACGGCAAGTCATAGAGCAGCATTACCGACCGTGGGAAGAAGAGGCCTTGTGCGCGCGCGCTACGAGATCCGTATCGCGGGTCGGCTCGATGAGAAGGCGGCGGCCGAGTTCGCGGACCTGGAGGTCGCCGTGCGCGGCAGCGTCACGGTGATCAGGGGTGAGTTCGATCAGGCCAGCCTGCACGGCCTGCTCGAGCGAATCCGGTTTCTCGGCCTTGACCTGCTCGAAGCGCGCCGCGTTCGCGGCTCGCCGGCCGACCGTGCCGATTGACACCGACGCCGATTGACACCGACGCCGCGCGAGACAGCATCACCTCATCCGGGTGAGCCGTGCAGGCCGGACAGCTGCGAGTATGGCTGGATCGCGGTCCTGATCCGGAAGGAGGCCCCGTGATCGGACGCAGCTACGAAATCAGGGTGGTCGGGTCGCTTGGCCCGGCGGCCCGTGAGGCGTTCACCGACGTAGCCGTCGAAGTGGAGCCCACCGCGACCGTCCTGTGCGGTGACCTGGACCAGGTCCGCCTGCACGCGCTGCTGGACCGGGTGCGTGCGTTCGGTCTGGAGCTCATGGACATCAGGCAGGTCCCGGACCAGTTGTCCGGGTGACACGCTTCGCCTGCTCCGCAGAGATCCGGGTGAGCTCGACGAGTTCGAGTCCGAGTGACCGGATGCGGTTCAGCGCGCCGTAGAGGGCGGCCTGGTCGAGGCCGGCGATGAGCGACGTGTGCGCGCCGCTGGCTTCGATTGTGAAATCTTCGAAAGCCTGGCGGGTAACTCTGCCCAAACCACCCGCGACGGTGATCCGGTAGCGGTGCGTGCCCACGTTGCCTCCATCCGTACTTCCAGGCGGGCTGGTGGCACTATATACCCGCCGGTAAGTTAAAGCGATCGTTTGCAAACCCAAGTGAACCGCGCGGCGGGACCTCTGCGGAATCACCCGCCGTGTATGAGGCACAGCTGGCCGCCAGGCGGCACGCTCGCGCAGTATGAGCAGAGTGACGCTGAGCCGGCGCGCCTGCCGGGCCGTTCTCCCGTCCGTCCTCGTGCTCCTAGCGGCCGCCTGCGGCTCCAGTGGCAGCGCATCCGGCGTGGTCACCGCGGTCGGCGGCGTGTCCGCCGCGGCGCGTCAGCTCCTGGACGCGGCTAACCCGAGCTGCCCGTCACCGTCGGCATCGTCCGGATCCAGCGGCTCATGACCAGGTCGCTCGCCGAGACCACTACCGTTGCCTGCTGGCAGCTGTGCGCCGACGCCTACGTGCTGAACTTCGGCCTGTGAGCCACACTGGACTCATGACCACCTCAGGGCTTAGTCCCGCCACTGGCCCGGCCGATCTGGAACAGCTGTACCGCGATCTGCACGCCAGCCCCGAGCTGTCCCAGCAGGAGCATCGCACCGCGGCGCTGGCGGCTGACCAGCTCGCTGCCGCGGGGTTCGAGGTCACGACGAATATCGGCGGTACCGGCGTGGCCGGCGTCATCGCCAACGGCGCCGGGCCGACGGCACTGGTCCGCGCCGACATGGACGCGCTGCCGGTCCGGGAAGAAACGGGCCTTCCCTATGCCAGCCAGCAGCGAGCCACCGACCGAGACGGGTACGACGTCCCGGTGATGCACGCGTGCGGCCATGACATGCACATAACCTGCCTGCTCGGAGCGGCGCGCGAACTGGCCACCGCCCGTGGCTCGTGGTCGGGCACGCTGATAGCGGTATTCCAGCCGGCCGAGGAGCTGGGGACCGGGGCGCAGGCCATGATCGATGACGGGTTGTTCGACCGGGTCGGCCACCCCGACGTCGTGCTCGGCCAGCACGTGGCCCCGATCCCGGCAGGCTACATCGGGATCCGGCCCGGGCCTGCCTTCGCCGCGGCCGACGGGCTGCGCGTCACGCTCTACGGCCGCGGAGCCCATGGCTCGCGTCCGGAGGCCGGGCGCCCCGCGTGATCCGGTCATCGAGACGACCCACAGCTTCGGCGCCGTGGTCAACGACGAGGAGGCGGCCGACCGCATCAGCGCGGCGTTCGCCGGGCGGTTCGGGGCTGACCGGGTGTTCGATCCCGGGCCGGTCACCGGCAGCGAGGACGTCGGCCTGTTCGCGACCGCGGCCGGCGTTCCGTGCGTGTACTGGCTCCTCGGCGGCGCCGACCCGGGCCTCTTCGCCGGCGTCGCGTCCAGAGCCGAGATGGCCGCCGCGATACGGGACCTGCCGTCCAACCACTCGCCGCGCTACGCCCCGGTACTCCAGCCCACCCTGGCCACCGGCATCGCCGTCCTGACGACCGCCGTACGCACCTGGCTTCCGTGCAGCTGACCCTCGCATCACCCGGAAAGGATGAAGCCGGTCGGCGCCGGGCACATCTACCGTGGTCGAGCCGACGCTGACCACGCAGGACCCGGTGCGGCAGGAAGGGGGCGCGCATGGCGGGAGACGCGTGCTCGTCATCGCTACGACTCCCGCATCGACCGGGCCATCACCACTGTCATTCATCCGCCGCCGCGGACGATCACCTGGCTGGTGACAGTGGTGTACCAGGCAGGCTCGTTCGGCGTCATGATCGACGGCTACGACCTGACCTTCCCGCCCATCTCGGGCTGGGCCACCCTGGTCTGGATGCGGAAGAGGGAGTACCTATGAGACGCAGCCGACGATGAGCGATCAGCCCGCCACGACCCGAAAGCCATCCCTGGCGGCCAGGATCGAGGACGAGAAGTCACATCCGCTGGCGTGGAAGACCGTGGTCACCCGCGCCGCGATGGTGGTCGTCGCTGGCGTCGCCATCTACCTCGTGTTTCCCGCCATCACCGAGGTGCTGGCGTCCTGGCCCCGCCTGTCAACCCTGAACCCGTGGTGGTTCACCGCCGCGGTCGGGGCCCAGGTCGCCCACTTCACCTGCACGTTCGCCCTGCAGCGCTTGGCCCTGCGGACCAAGGCGTGGTTCCCGGTCATCACCTCCCAGCTGGCCAGCAACGCGATCACCCTCATCGTGCCGGGCGGCGCGGCCGTGGGCGCGGCCGTGCAGTTCCGGATGCTGGCCGCCAGCGGGCGGGACACCAGCTCGACCGTGGGCGGTCTGGCGGCGTTTTCCCTGCTCGGCGTGGGAGGCCTGCTTGCCCTCCCGGCCTTCGCCCTTCCGGTCATCCTGGTGGGTGCGCCCACCAACCGAGGTCTGGTGAACGCGGCGATTCTGGGGGCGGTGGCGTTCGTCGCCTTCGCCGCGTTCGGGGCAGTTGTCCTGGCTTACGACGCGCCGCTCCGCTGGGCGGGCCGGTCGGTACAGCGGCTCAGGAACTGGGTGTTGCGGAAGCGGCCCCCGCTGGAAGGGCTGGACAAGACCCTGCTCACGCAGCGGGAGGAGATCCGGGCGGTGCTGGGCAGGCAGTGGTGGCAGGCGCTGCTGCTCTCCGCAGGCCGCCTGGCGTTCGACTACCTGTGCCTGCTCGCGGCGCTGCGGGCCACCGGAAGCCACCCGCGCCCCTCGCTGATCCTGGTGGCCTACGCAGTGGCCGGCATCGTCGGGCTGATCCCCATCACTCCCGGCGGCCTCGGGATTGTGGAAGCGAGCCTCACCGGGCTCCTGGTGCTGGCCGAGGTGAACTCCAGTCAGGCCGTGCTGGCTACGCTCACCTACCGGCTGGCGTCCTACTGGCTGCCGCTGTGCGCCGGGCCGATCGCCTACGGCCTGTTCCGGCTCCGGTACCGAAGCCGTCCGTCATCCCCGCAGCCCAGCGTTACCCCGGCCTGAGCCCTACCGGCTGTCTCGCTTCGCCTGCCGCCGGTCACCCAGGGCGCGGGTACCGGCCCGGTTCTTCTCAGAGGCGGGCGAGCGCAGGGCACGGTCACCGGTGGGCTCTGGGGTGACGGCAGGCCCTTTCCGGGCCGGCGAGCGGCGCCTGGCCGTTTCATCCCAACGGGACACCGAGAAGGCCGAAGGCCCGGTCATAACCCTCAACCGGGCCTTCGGACCTGCTACCTAACTGGGGTGAGCGAGGGGACTTGAACCCCCGACATCCAGGACCACAACCTGGCGCTCTGCCAACTGAGCTACGCCCACCATCGTCGCCTGGCCATACGGCCGGGCCACAGCAAGACGCGCGCTGCCTGGAGGGGACATCGCGCGGCTGAAGAAAAGTATAGCGGTCTCCGGCCTCCCGCGCGTCACGTGCCCGCAGCGCCTGCCGAACCCGCTGAGGAGTACCGCGCCGCGATCTTCCGCGCGGTCGCCGAGTCCGGACCGGGCTGCGGCACGAACAGCGCCTCCCGGTAGTACCGGAGCTCCTGCACGCTCTCCTTGATGTCGGCCAGCGCCCGGTGCCCGCCGTGCTTGCCCGGGGAGGCGAAGTAGATCCGCGGATACCAGCGCCGCGCCAGCTCCTTGATGCTGGACACATCGACCATCCGGTAGTGCAGGTAGGAGTCGAGCTCGGGCATGTCACGGGCGATGAACCAGCGATCGGTGGCGATCGAGTTGCCGCACAGCGGCACCTTCCTGGCCTCGGGGACGTGCCCGCGCACGTAGCCGAGCACGAGCTCGGCCGCCTCGGCTACGGCGATCCCGCCGGGCAGCTCGGCCAGCAGCCCCGAGGTCGTGTGCATCTCCCGGACCACGTCCGGCATCGACTCGAGGGCCTCGGCGGGCGGCTTGATGATCAGGTCGATGCCCTCGTCGAGCAGGTTGAGCTCGGCGTCGGTCACCACGCAGGCGATCTCGATGAGGGCGTCGCGCTCGATGTCGAGCCCTGTCATCTCGCAGTCGATCCAGACGAGCCGGTCGTTCATCCTCACAAGAGTAGGACCTCGGTTGCCGTACGTCGCCAGCAGGAACCCTTTTTTAACCAAACGAACCGAGGCGCATGCCCGCGCGACGACAATCCAGCCCCCTTACCACGCCGTCAGGCGACGAAGGACCCGCTAGACCGCGGCGGCGCGGAGTTCGTGGGTGGTGCGCAGCCGGACCGGTGACCCGTTGGTGCGGGCGGCGGCGGGCAGTTCGCGGGCGATGCCGACGTCGAACCGGGTCAGGTGGTCGATGTCGATGCCGCCGGGGCCGAGGTTGTTGCACTCGGGGACCTGGGAGGCGCCGAAGTGACCGCCGCGCGCCCACAGCGCCCGGCTGCGGGGCCGGGCCAGCTGCCGGTACGGGGCCGGCTGGCCGGCTGGCCAGCGGCGCGGGATCTGCCACGAGTCGAGCCAGCCGAGGATGGTAGCCAGCCCGATCATCTGAAAGCTGGTGAACGGTTCCCGCGGCGTGCCGAGCACGCCGATCTGCACGCACAGCCGGCCCTCGCGGTTCACGCTCCCCGGGCGGGGCGGCAGCCGGTCCGGCTCGTAGTCCAAATACTCCGGCATGCCCAGCGCGCAGCCGGCCCGGACGATCGGCAGCAGTTGCGCGATGTCACCGGTGAGCGGGTCCCACACCAGGTGGGTCGGACGATTTTCCTGGTTGAGCCGCTGCGCGGCCGACCAGACCGAAATGGCGCGCGGATCGGCGCCCAGCGTAAGCCAGACCACGCGCGGTGCTCCGCCCCCGAGCTGTCCCCCGTCGATCTGGGCCCGTATGCATCTGGCGCCCGGCATCCACGCGTCAGCCACAGGGTTCCCT
>Ga0137379_10007707_pt1 | contig 10208 bp, 11 predicted proteins | sample SagtaG_18_FD_104812 | JGI IMG/M metagenome (GOLD analysis project Ga0137379, IMG submission 104812) | Vadose zone soil microbial communities from Sagehorn Ranch, Mendocino, California, USA - Sage2_L_80_16 metaG | ecosystem: Environmental > Terrestrial > Soil > Vadose zone | place: USA... | reverse complement strand
TTCCTCGGCGACCGCGGCCGCGAACGCGGCGGCGTCCCCCATCTTCCCGCCCGCGAACAGGCGGGCCAGCCCCGCCTGCGCACGCGCGTACGCCGCGTTCGCCTGGACCTCGCGGTCGGCCAGCTCCTGGACCTTCTTCTTCCCCACGCGCTTCGGTTCGATGCCCGCGGGCAGCAGCGCCACCACCGGTGAGCGCATGTACACGCCGCAGGCCCGGCAGTAGGGCAACTTTCGCAGCAGGATGGGGATGGCGAGGCCGCCTCCGGAGAAGCCCACGAGCTCGCCCAGGCGGAGCGCGTAACCCCAGGCGCCGAGCTCCGAGCCCTGCTTGCCGTGCTCGACCCAGGCGAAGCTCCGCGTGACCGCGTCGTAGAAGTCGAAGAACCCCATGGCGGTGCCGTCCGGCGCGACGGCGCCGTCCGGGAAGAGCAGGCGGAATTCGATGTATTGCGCCGTCCAGTAGCCGCCGACCAGGATGAGCGCCACCCCGACCAGAAGGAGCCCCGAGACCTTGGCGCCCGTCGTCCACGAGCCGATACCGAAGCCGCTCGACGCCACCAGACCGACGAGGACGGCTCCGGCGGGGAGCACGTAATCCGCGTACCAACCCATCACATTCTCGCCCGCAAACCGCGAGAGTGCCCATACCCCTGCGAGGGCGAGCGCCGTCGAGACCAGGCCGGCCGCGAGCACCAGCGGCGCAGGATTGGCAGCGCTGACCCTCACGCGCGGCTCGGTGAGACTCTGGGCATCGGTGCTCAGGGACATGGACCCCTCATGGTGGCTTGGTGACGGAGCAGTGTGGACCGGCGCCGATCCTCCGGGCCAGCGAAAATGGCGCTCGCCGCGATGGCGCAGGTCGGTTCCTCGCCGACCGTCACCTACAGCGGTGAGGGGACGGTTCCGCCGATGCGCGTGAGGACTTGACCGACCGAGCGCGCCGAGGGCTTGATCCAGGTGTGAGCGGTCCGGCGGCGAATTGTCCGCAGATCCGGAGAGCAGTCGAAGCCGACTGCGACGCGATCAGCGCCATTCACGTCCACTCATGGTCGTGGGCCTATCGCGGCCTGGTCCCGGACCGGGCGCTCGACACACTGTCGGTCGCCGAGCGTGCGTCGACCTGGCGCGCGGCCCTCGCCCCCGGCAGTGCGCACCGGGTCTGGCTGGCCGAGCAGGACGCGCGCGGCCTCGGCTTCGCCGCCTGGGGACCGGCGCGCGACCGCGACGCTGGCCCTGGCAGCGCCGAGCTGTACGCCATCTATCTGGAGCTCGCCGCTGCGGGCACCGGCGTCGCAGGCGCGATCCTGGAGGTGGTCTGCCGGGAGATGCGCCAGCAGGGCTACGCGCGGGCGCTCCTGTGGGTGCTCTCAGCGAACCCTCGCGCCCGACGATTCTACGAGCGCAACGGATGGACGGTCGACGGGTCGCGCAAGGTCGTCAACTTGCGGGGCACGGAGCTGGAGGCGGTCCGGTACGAGACCGTGGTTCCATAGCGCTTCCGAGGACGACGGGCCGGCCCCCGGAAGGACCGGCACGTCGTCACGCCGCGCGCCGCGCCGGCTGCTACTTCGACGCTGTCTTCGGCTGATCCTTCACGACCTCGAGGTCGAGAGCGATGGTGACCTCGTCGCCCACCGCCGGGCCGGCCTCGATGAGCTTGTTCCAGGTGAGGCCGAAGTCCTTGCGGCTGATCTTGGTGGTCGCCGAGAATCCGCGGCGCGTCTCGCCGTACATGCCCTTCACCTCGGGCGTGGTCGTGACCTCGAGCACCACCGGCCTCGTCACCCCGTGCAGCGAGAGGTCGCCGGTCACCTTCAGCTTGTCCTGGCCGGCCTTCGCGACCTTGTTCGACTTGAAGGTCATCGACGGGTACTTCGCGGCATCGAAGAAGTCGGGGCTCTTCAGATGGGCGTCCCGGTCGGCGACTCTCGTGTCGACGCTGTTCACGTCGATCGTGGCCTCGACGCTGGACTTCGTCACGTCGGCCTCGTCGAGGACGACCTTGCCCTCGTACTTCGAGAACGCGCCGCGGACGTTCGAGATCACGAGGTGCTTCACCCCGAACCCGACCTGCGAGTGGGACGGGTCGAGGTTCCAGGTGGTGGGGGTGGCGAGCGCGAGCGCGGGGACGAGCGAGAGCAAGGAGATGATGAGCTTCTTCATGGGGCTTCTTCCTTTCGGATGAGGGAAATCGCGTCGAGTGAGCGCGATAGCTTCAGGTGGCGACGGCCGCGGCGGCGAGCTGCTTCACGGCTGAACTTGCCGTCGCTCGTCCGGTTGCGCAATGCACCCTGACGCACAAGACCGTTCCACCAGGGGAACGACGGCGGTTCCGAACCCGAAGTACGAGATGCAGCCGAGCGAGACGCGGGACGTGCGCGCTCTTACATCGCTCCGAGAAAGGGGCGAACCGATGGCCGACTCGAAGGTGGCCTGGATGGGCCGCACACTCCCGCACCAGATGGAGATCGACGAGGAGGAGGTCGCGCGCCGCAAGGAGTTCCTCCAGTTCGGCACCGATGATGCGAAGGCCTTGGAGAGCCTGCGCGAGACCGCCGTACGGTATGCCGACCCGGTCATCGACGAGTTCTACCGGCACCTCCTCTCGTTCGACGAGACGAGGTCGTTCTTCAAGGACCCGAAGACGCTCGAGCGGGTCAAGCAGCTGCAGAAGGAGTACTTCCTGCGCCTGACCGAGGGCGACTACGGTCCCGACTACATCGCGAACCGGCTGCGCATCGGCGCCGCTCACGAGCGGATCAATCTCGCGCCGAAGTGGTACCTGGGGATGTACAGCTTCTACATGAGGTCGGTCGCGAACCGGCTGCTCGAGGCCTTTCCCAAGGAGCCGGCGCGAGCCTTCTCGGCGTTCCTCTCTCTCTTGAAGCTGGTCTTCATGGACATCGGACTCGCGGTCGACACGTACATCTACGCGCGCGAAGCCACGATGAGGAAGCAGCAGGAAGCGATCCGGGAGCTCTCGACGCCCGTGCTCCAGATCCGCGAGCGCCTCCTCTTGCTCCCCATCATCGGCGTGATCGACACCCACCGAGCTCGCCTCATCACCGACAGCGTCCTGCGCTCCATCCGCGCCACGCGCGCCAAGGTCATCGTGATGGACGTCACCGGGGTCGCGACCATCGACTCCAAGGTCGCGAACCACCTCATCCAGACCGTCACCGCGGCCGGGCTCATGGGGGCTTCCGTGATCGTGACCGGCCTCTCGTCCGACGTGGCGCAGGCGCTGGTCGGGCTCGGCCTCGACCTCGGAAAGCTCAACACCGCCGGGGACCTCCAGGGCGGCATGGAGGAAGCCGAGCGCCTCCTCGGCTACAGGGTGGTCCACGACGTCGGCGACGCCGGTCGGCCCGCGTGACGGAGCGGCGCCGTGCCCGTCCCGATCATGAAGCAGGGCGATGTGCTCGTCGCCTCCATGCAGGAGGCGCTGACCGATCGCGCGCTCCTCGATCTCCGCGATCGCCTCTCGGAGCAGGTGGGTCGGTTCAGGGCGCGCGCGGTGATCATCGACGTGACCGCGAGCGACGTGCTCGACTCCTTCGCGACGCGCACCATCCGCGGGATCGCGCACGCCGCGAGGCTTCGTGGTGCCCGGACCGTCGTCGTGGGGATCCAGCCGGATGTCGCCTTCGCCATGGTGCAGCTCGGGCTCACGCTCGACGGGATCGCGACGGCCCTCGATCTCGAGGAGGGGCTCGCGCTCGTGGCGGCGCCGAAGCCGCGAGGGGACGCTGGCAATGCCCGGTGAGACCCGAGTTCTCATCGAGCATGAGGGCGACATCGTCACCGCTCGCCAGAAGGGGCGCGAGCTCGCAGCCGCGCGCGGCCTCTCGATCACCGAGCAGACCCTCATCGCGACCGCCATCTCGGAGATCGCGCGCAACATCGTCGTGTATGCGGGCCGCGGGGAAGTGGTGCTCACGCCGGTCGAGGATCACGGATGCCGCGGCGTGATGGTGGTGGCGCGGGACGAGGGGCCCGGCATCGCGAACCCCGAGCTCGCCATGCGCGACGGTTACACCACCGGCAATAGCCTGGGGATGGGGCTTCCAGGGGCGAAGCGGCTCATGGACGAGTTCGAGCTCTCGTCGACGGTCGGCAAGGGAACGACCATCACGATGAAGAAATGGGTGCGATGAGCGGCGCCGCGCGACAGTCGCTCGTCGTGGAGTGGGGCTCGGCGGGCGTCCCCATCGAAGGGGAGGTCGAGTCCGGAGACGCCCACGTCGTGGTGGGCTTCCCCTACGGCGTCCTGGTGGGGCTCGTGGATGGCCTCGGGCACGGGTCGGAGGCCGCCGCCGCGGCGCGGGAAGCCATTCGTCTCCTGGAGGCGCATGCGGGCGAGCCCGTCCTGGACCTGGTCGAGCGCTGCCACGAGGCGCTGCGGCACACGCGCGGCGCGGTCATGAGCCTGGCCTCCTTCGACGCGCGGGTCGCCTCGATCACCTGGATCGGCGTCGGCAACGTGGAAGGGATCCTGCTGCGTGCGCCCGGAGCCGCGGCGCCGTCGCGCGAGAGCATCGCGCTGCGTGGGGGCATCGTCGGGTATCGGCTCCCGCCGCTGACAGCCGCCACGCTCTGCGTCTCGCCGGGCGACACGCTCGTCATGGCGAGCGACGGGATCCGCAGCGGCTTCGTCGCCCACCTCGCCGCGCGGGACGACCCGCAAGAGATGGCGGAGTCGATCCTGGCCCGCTACGCCAGGGGTTCCGATGACGCTCTCGTGCTCGTGGCGCGATACGTCGGGGCGGCGCCGTGAAGCAAGCGGGCGGGCGGCTCCTGCTCCGGATGCCGATCCGCGAGGAGGCGGACGTGGCGGTGACCTGCAGCCGCGCGCGGGCCCTGGCGCTGGAGGAGGGCTTTCCGGAAGGGCGGGCCGGGGCGATCGCCACGGCGGTCTCCGAGGTGGCGAGGAACATCGTCGTCCACGCCGGGGCCGGGGAGGTCATGCTGTCCGTGGTGACCGAGCGCGCGGGGCGCGCGGTGGTGGTGGTCGCGCGCGACGACCACCCCGGCATCCGGGACGTGGAAATGGCGATGGTGGACGGCTATTCGACCAAGGGTGGCCTCGGCCTCGGACTCTCCAGCGCGCGGCGGCTCATGGATGAGTTCGCGATCGTCTCGACGGTCGGCAAGGGGACGAGCGTGACCATGAAGAAGTGGGCGTATGGCCGGGGCGAGTGATCCCATGTCGCCGGAAGTCCTGGCGCCGGAGTACGCCGCCGCGCTCGACGCGTACGTCGCCGGCGCGGGCGAGGCTGCGCTCGCGCGCGCCTACGAGCTCGGGCGCAGGGCCGCCGCCGGCGGCCTCGGCATCCTCGAGCTCGCCATGGTGCACCATGAGGCCCTGCTCCGGCTCTCGCCGCAGGGCGCCGGCGGCCGGCCAGCACTCGCGATGGCCGCGCAGTTCTTGGCCGAGAGCCTCTCCCCCTTCGAGATGACGCTGCGCTCGTACCGCGCGAACGTGCGGCTCCTCGGCCTCGGAGAGACGCTCGCTCAGGAGAACGCCGAGATCGCGCGCGCCCGCGAGCAGCTCCGGACCATCCTCGACGCGACGTCCGCGGTGATCTACCTGAAGGACGCCGAGGGCCGTTATCTCTTCGTGAACCGGCAGTTCCAGGAGGTGTTCGGTCGCCGCCGGGAGGAGGTCATCGGCAAGCTGGACGCAGAGGTGCTGCCTCCTGCGGCCGCGAGGACACTGCACGCCGACGATATCCAGGTGCTCCACGCGCGATCGCCCCACGAGCTGGAGGAGGTCATTCCCGTGAGCGACGGGGCGCGCACGTACCTCTCCCTCAAATTTCCACTCCTCGACGAACGCGGCGCGACCTACGGCATCTGCTGCGTCGCCACCGACATCACCGAGCGCAAGCGCGCCGAGGAGGCCCTCCAGCTGGCGAGGGAAGCGGCCGAGCGAGAACGGCGGCTGCAATTGATCATGCGGGCGCGCGACCAGTTCCTCGCCATCACCTCGCACGAGCTCAAGACGCCGCTCACCTCGCTCGTGCTGCAGGTAGGAAGCATGCGGCGACTCGCCGAGTCCCATCCGGAGACGGCGCTTTCCGACGAGAAGGTCCGGTCGCAGTGCGAGATGATCGTGAGGCAGGTCGATCGGATGACGGTGCTCATCAACAACCTCATCGACGTCGGGAAGATCACGACGGGACGGCTCGAGCTCTCGCGCGAGATGATCGACCTCGGCGGCCTCGTGCGCGCGGTCCTGGCGCGGGCCAAGGACGAGATCCTGCACTCCGGGTCCCACGTCGCCCTGAAGCCGGGCGCCCCTGTCGTCGGCTCCTGGGATCCCGTCCTTCTGGAGACCGTGGTGACGAACCTCGTCTCGAACGCGGTCAAGTTCGGCGACGGAAAGCCCATCGAGATCGCCGTCGCCGAATCCGACGACCGCGCGACGCTCCACGTCCGGGACCACGGCATCGGCATCTCCGTCGAGGACCAGAAGCGGATCTTCGAGCGGTTCGAGCGCGCCGTCTCCGAGCGGCACTTCGGCGGGTTCGGGATCGGCCTCTGGGTGGCGCGCCAAGCGGTCGAGGCGCACGGCGGCCATATCCGCGTCCACAGCCGGGAAGCCGGCGGATCGGAGTTCACCGTCGAGCTGCCCCTGCGCGCCGACGAGCGCGGCACAGCGGGCGCGCCCGCGATCGCGAGTGACGCACGACGTCGGGCTTGAAGTGCGCGCCTTCTCGATGCCCTCCGAGCGGGCGCGACCGCGGTCGACGCCCGCCCGCTCGGTCGCCCCGAGCACCGGCCCCGTAAGAGCACGGCCTCGCCCAGCGGTGCGCCGGCATAGCGCTGGCAGACGGGAAGGAGGCGGCGCATGGCGACCCCGGCGAGAACCCTGCAGACGAAGCACCTGGCCAAGGACTCCGGCGCGGAGACGCTCCGCGCCCTCGAGGTGCTCCTTGCGCTGCTCGGGCCGCGGGACTTCGCCGTGCGGCTCTGGAGCGGCCAGACGCTCCCGGCGGCGGCAGGGCGCGCGCCCCGCTTCGTGCTCGTGCTCACGCACGCCGCCTCGCTTTCGCGGATGCTCTGGCCGCCCGGCGAGCTCACCGCGGCGGAGGCGTTCGTCCGCGGCGATTGGGACGTGGAGGGCGACCTCGTGGCGGCGCTCGCGCTCCGCGATCGCCTGCGCCTCGGCGCGCGCGAGCTCCTCGCACTCACCCCCGCTCTGCTCCGCGCCGCCGTCTTCGCCGCGCCTCCCCCCCGCGCGGCGCACCTCCGGGGCAGGAAGCACACCCCGGGACGGGACGCGGAGGCCGTCCGCCATCACTACGAGGCCGGGAATGAATTCTACGCCCTGTGGCTCGACAGTCGGATGGTCTACTCGTGCGCCTACTTCCCCGATCCGGCCGCCACGCTCGACGCGGCGCAGGAGGCGAAGCTCGAGCTCATCTGTCGCAAGCTCCGGCTCGAGCCGGGTGACCGGCTCCTCGACATCGGCTGCGGCTGGGGCGGGCTCGTCGCCTGGGCTGCGGAGCACCACGGCGTGTCGGCGGTCGGGATCACGCTCAGCGAGTCGCAGGCGGCGTTAGCGCGCGAGCGGATCGCTGCGAGGGGGCTCGAGGACCGGTGCCGCGTGGAGGTGACCGACTACCGCGCGCTCGCCGGCGAGACCTTCGACAAGGTGGTCAGCGTCGGGATGGTCGAGCACGTGGGCGTCGCGCGGCTCCCGATCTACTTCCGCCAGGCCTTCCGGCTGCTCCGGCCGGGCGGCCTGTTCCTGAACCACGGCATCGCGCCGGTGGTCCAGCGCGACGACAGCCTGCGCAGCAAGCTCCTCCGCGAAGGCGGGTTCGTCCAGAAGTACGTATTCCCGGACACCGAGCTGCCCTTCCTGCACGAGACGATGGCCGCGGCGGTGGAGGCGGGGCTGGAGCTCCGCGACGTCGAGAGCCTGCGTGAGCACTACGCCCTGACGCTGCGCCACTGGCTCGGGCGCCTGGAGGGCCGCCGCGCCGAGGCGGAGCGGGCCGTCGGCGTCACCACGTACCGCATCTGGCGTCTGTACCTCGCGGGCGCGGTGTGCGATTTCGAGCGCGCGCAGAACACCGTGTTCCAGGCGCTCTACGTGAAGCCCGATGGCGGCCGGAGCGGCCTACCCCTCACGCGCGCCGGGTGGTACGCGGAGCCCCTGCTCCGCAGCGTGGTCCCGTAAATCCCCTCCGAGCGACACTTGTGACGGAATGTGCGCAGGCGCGGCGAGGAAGGACGGGGAATGCGCAGGAGTTCTCCTTGTTATTCGCCGAACGAGCCAGTACTTCGACGAGGCATTCACTCCATGACGATGTCGGCGACGAAACGTGGCAGCAGGGAGTTCGAGGAGCTGGGTCCCTATCTCAGGGCGGCCCGCCGGTTCAGGCCGCTCGCGCGCGATGAGGAGCACGCCCTGGCCTTGCGCGCTCGCAAAGGCGACTTGTCGGCAAGGCAGAAGCTCGTCCAGCACAGCCTCGCCTACGTGGTCCTATTCGCGCTCAAGCAGCGTCGCGGGTCAGTGCGGATCGACGACATCGTTCAGGAAGGTAACCTTGGCCTCATGCGGGCGGCGGAGAAGTTCGACCCGCGCGCCGGGACCCGTTTCCTGACGTACGCGACCTGGTGGATCCGCGCCTACATCGGGAGGTATCTGCAGGCAGCGCGATCGACCGTTCGCCCGCGGAGCGGGACCGTGGCACACCCCGATGTCTCGCTCGATAGCCCGATCGGAGATGATGAAGACGTCCACTATCTCGACCGCATCGAGGATGAGGGCCCTGGCCCCGAGGACTCCTGTCTCTCTGCGGAGGGTGATCGGGAGGTTCGTGATGCGCTCAACGAGGTTCGCAAGGGCATCGGCGAGCTGGGCTGGGAGATCGTCCACAGCCGGCTGCAGCAGGACTCACCGAAGACCCTCGAGGAAATCGGCAACCGCTGGGGCATTTCTCGCGAACGGGTGCGCCAGGTCGAGGCGAAGACCAAGCAGCTCCTGTACCGGCACCTCGAGACGCTGGAGACCGTCGCCGCTCGCGATGCGGCCTGATGGCCGTTGCTAAACCATGGCGCTCAGCGCGCGCTCGAGGTGACCCACGGTACGCGCGACGTGGTGCAGCTTGTCCAGCCCGAACAGGCCGATGCGGAACGTGCGGAAGTCAGCGCCTTCGTCGCACTGCAGCGGCACGCCGGCGGCGGTCTGCAGGCCGAGGGCGGCGAACTTGCTGCCATTGGCCACGCCCGCGTCGTCGGTGTAGCTGACGACCACGCCCGGTGCCTCGAAGCCCGGCGCCGCGACGCTCGGGAAACCCTTGCGCGCCAGCAGCGTGCGCACCTGGCGGCCGAGCTCGATCTGCTCGGCCTTGACCTTGTCGAAGCCGTAGTCGCGGGCTTCGAACATCACGTCGCGCAGCTTCGCGAGGCCGTCGGTCGGCAGCGTCGCGTGGTAGGCGTGGCCGCCGCCTTCGTAGGCCTCCATGATCTGCAGCCATTTGCGCAGGTCGCAGGCGAAGCTCGTGCTGGTGGTGGCGTCGATGCGCTCGCGTGCCCGGTCGCCCAGCATGACGAGCGCGCAGCAGGGCGAGCCGCTCCAGCCCTTCTGAGGTGCGGTGACCAGCACGTCGACGCCGGCGACGGCCATGTCGACCCACACCGTGCCCGAGGCGACGCAGTCGAGCACGAACAGGCCGCCGACTTCGTGCACCGCGTCGCCGACCGCGCGCAGGTAGTCGTCAGGAAGCATCATCCCCGACGCCGTCTCGACGTGCGGCGCGAACACCAGGTCGGGACGCTGGCTGCGGATCGTCGCCACCACCTCGTCGACAGGCGCCGGCGCGAACGGGGACTGGCGCTGCGCGCTGGTGCGGCGCGCCTTGAGCACGATCGTCTCGGCGGGGATGCGGCCCATCTCGAAGATCTGCGACCAGCGGTAGCTGAACCAGCCGTTGCGGATCACCAGGCAGCGTTTGTCGTGGGCGAACTGGCGCGCCACCGCCTCCATGCCGAAGCTCCCGCTGCCCGGCACGACGATCGCCGAGCGCGCGTGGTAGACCTGCTTCAAGGTGGCCGACAGGTCGCGCATCACGGCCTGGAACTTCTTCGACATGTGGTTCAGAGCCCGGTCGGTGTACACGACCGAGTATTCGAGCAGGCCGTCGGGATCGACATCGGGCAGCAGGGCAGGCATGGGAGCTCCGTCAAAGGGG
>Ga0137379_10007703_pt1 | contig 10211 bp, 2 predicted proteins | sample SagtaG_18_FD_104812 | JGI IMG/M metagenome (GOLD analysis project Ga0137379, IMG submission 104812) | Vadose zone soil microbial communities from Sagehorn Ranch, Mendocino, California, USA - Sage2_L_80_16 metaG | ecosystem: Environmental > Terrestrial > Soil > Vadose zone | place: USA... | reverse complement strand
GAGGTCAACTCGCCGGTGACGAGCCGGCCGTACGAACCCTGCCGGCGCGGGAAGCCCGATCCCGGCCGGGGCTGCCGCACCCGGTTCTGCACGTCGTCCGCGACGTACCGCGCCATACCGGCCAGCTCCCGGGTGGCATTGAAGTACCCGACGAGCGTCATGTACGGATCGGCGGCGGCCCCGCTGCGGTCAAACAGCAGTTGACCGGCGAGCAGCAGCGCCTCAGCGACCCGGATCTCGGCGCTGGACAGCCGCACACCCTGCGCGCTGACGCCCAGGTATCGCCGGCCAGGGCTGGTCGGGCCGACCGGCAACTCCTTCGAGAAGTACGTGTCGGCAACGTCGAGCACCTGCGGTGGGAAGATCTCCACCGCTCGTCCATAGAGTCCGCGTACCTGGTCGTCGGCTCTGCGCACGGTCGCGGTCGACGCGACGATCATCGGTCGGACCGGCGTCCCGTCCGCCATCTCCCAGGAGGCCAGGGTTTCCACAGCGACCTCGAACAGCCCTACGGAGGTGCCCAACGCGCCGGTAATCAGATGAAGCTCGTCCTGGATGATCAGATCCGGCGGCCGGAGGCGTCCCACTGGACGTACCGTCGCGGCCGGCAGGCCGGCCTCGGCCTGGTGCCCGGTCTTGATGCTGCAACCGGCATAGTCAGGGTGCACGTAGCCATGCCGTCCGCAGCGCCGACCGACATAACCGAACAACGCCGCCGCCTCACCCTCCCGGGCGAGACGGGCGAACTTGTCCACCGTCGCGATCACGAACACCGGCGGCATCCGGTAGATCTCCTCATCCACCGTCAACACCGGCAGGCCCTCGGAAACCTCGCCGCCCTTGGCGAACGGACACCGGCCCAGGTCGTCACCGCAGAACACCAACACCCGCCGGGTCGCCTTGACCGGCACCACGTTGGCGGCGCCGATCGGGCTGCCGCACCACGGGCAGCGTTGCACCTGCAAAACCGTCAGCCGGTGCCCGCCGTAGACGTTGGCCTTGCGTAGCTGCTCGTCCGCCTCGTCCCAACGCTTCGGGCTGACGTCCGTGCCGACCCACAACCCGATCCGGAACGGCTCGCTGCCCCAGGCCGCCTCATCACGGCGGCGTGCCAGTTCGGCCGCGCAGACCAGCGCTGTTGCCCGCTGGAACTGCTGCGCGGTCAGCAGCCGCAGCGTGTACCGCATCAACACGGCAACTCCGTCGCGTCCGTCCAGCGGCCCATCCGACGACGCCACAACCTTCTGCCGACGCCGAATCGCGAACGTGTAGGCGGCCAGGCCAAGATACGCCTCGGTCTTGCCGCCACCGGTCGGGAAGAACAACAGCTCCACCCGTGACAGCTCACCGCTGCGCACCGCCGCGGAGGGATCGGTCAAGGCCGGCAGTTGCATGAGGATGAACGCCAACTGGAACGGCCGCCACGATGACGGCTTCTCCCGCTCGGCGGCCTCGACCTGAGCACGGGCGTCCGCGAAGGACAGGTTGGGATCAGAGCTGCGCCTGGCCGAGATCTGGGAGTGGATACGTTGGTCACGCATGACCTCGTTCATAAACCGGAAGCACGCGAACGCCTCCGGGTCACCCACCACATGAGCCAGGCCGGCCGCCAGCCGCCGCTGCGCACCGCGCGCCTCGTCCACGACCTCCTCGGCCAACTCCCGTAGGTGCGCCGGAAGCTGGGCGGCCTTCGCCGCCTCCCCATCCAGCCAGATGCGGTAGCCGTCCACGAGTGGAGCGAGTCCGTCACGAACCTGGTCGGGTGTGGCATTTGCGAGGGCATCCATGCCGAGCAGCGCACGATCGACCGACCGGGCCTGCGTCTGCGGCGTCTCGGCGACCGGTAACCACGTCGTCCACACCGCCGTGGCCCGCCGCGCACCCGGTTCAGCTTGCCAATCCACCGAACAGGTCCGCCCGACCGCGAACTCTAGACGATTGCGGTACTGCAAGTGCAACCGGCGCACCTCCTCGTCGTGCTCCGGCCACTCCTGCTCCATGACGTCGCGTACCGGCAGGAACACCGCCGCACCACCCGCGTCGATGTGCAACTTCGTCTGGAACAGCCACTCGTTCACCGGAATCGTCGGCGGCGTCTCCCGGTCGTTGACCAACGCAATCTCGATCAGCCGCCGACCAAACCGAACATCGTCGTACGCGTCGATGCGCACACACACCTGCCCGGTCAACACGCGCGTGTACGTCCGACCCGGCGTCAGCTCGGCAACCGCGATCTTCTCGACCATCCCCACCGGCGTACGTCGGTACCGGCGCACCGGCCGGCCCTTTTTGTCGACCTCCTCGGTCTTGACACTCTCGTAGGTGCCCCACGATGCCGTGACCGTGAAATCGGCCAGGTCGTTTGGAACCTGGAAACGCAAGCCCATCGACGATGGGATCATCAAGCCTTGCTTCGGCGCCTTGTCGTCGACGTCATCCTCGTCAGCGTCCGCGCCGTTGTCGTCAGCGGACTCGGCCGGGATGCCGCGCTGGGCGTGCACACCAGCTTCGTCGGCCCGGATGCCGACCAGACCGTAGCCGTCCTCGGCGCTCGCCGGGTCAGCGCGCTCCTCAGTCAGCTTCACCGGCGCGATGTGCCCCACTAAATACAACTGCCGAGGACTGACCGGCAGAAGCTCCTCCGGCCCACCGGCAGGGCCGAGCAGCTCCCGCTCCAAAATGTCGACCAAGTTCTCCCGGACCGTGTACGAGGTACCGTCCGGCTCATGCTGGAGCCAGAACCCCAGCGCGGGATCAGTCACAGCAGCGTCCCTTGCGCGTCGTCGGTGACGGTCTTGCTGGTGCGGCTCCGCGTTGCCTTCGTCGCCTTCTTCGGCTGTGCCGCCGCGCGGCGCAGATTCTCCGCGAGCAGCCGGTCCAGGATCTCCACCCGCGCCGCCGGGCTCACCGTCCACCGTGTCATCTGGCGGTAGGTGTGAAAGCCGTGCTCCAGCGGCACATCCGACCAGCCGTAGGCCGCCATTACCGCCTCATCCAGCTCGACATGAATCTGCCGGAGCCGCGCGACGTCCGGATCGGATTCCTCGGCAAGTTGCGGCTCGTTAACCTTGTTGTACAGCTTGGTCAAGCCTAAATCCCGGCGCAGCATGATCCCCCGTCGCTCTCGGTCGAGCGTCACGCCGGCGTCGGTGAGCCGATCCGTCTCCTGCGGTCGCGGGAGCGTCTCAAAGACGTCAGACGGCGTATAGCGCGGATCATTGCGCATTCCTGAGCCGTACTTAATGGCCCATAGCTGGTGCAGGCTCGACGACAACACCGCCTGGTCAGCGAACGAGTCTGTGGCGAACACGCCAAGCATGTGGCTGAACACCTGCCCGGTCACGACGCGCATCGGCATGACGGATTTGCTTACGAGTGCAATGACCAGCGCTTCGTCCAGCTTCGCTGTTGCGCGCCGCATCGCTGGGCGACCTCGGAAGAATTGCCACCAGTTTGCCTCGGAAACTGCCTTGCTTGCCTTCATCCGTTCCGGCCGCACAAGCTGTCTGATACGGCCGAACGGCTTTGCGTATCTGGACGCGCATGTCTCGCAGCGATCACCGAAGTCGATCACCCAACGTGTTGGTGCGCAGTCAGGGCGTGAATTGAGATCCTCCCCGTTGAGATAGGGAAAGACCACCTCTCGGTTACGATTGTCCTCGGCGATCCATTCGAGGGCTTCTTCGGGCTCTAGGATAAAGCCCATTCCGAGCACGTAGCAGCCGTTGAATGCGATGCCCTCGTTCTCGACCAAGCGCTCGGGTGTGCCGTCGACCCGCCCGGCGGGTTCGAGCAACGTAGAGATCCGGGGCGCCACGACGCCGTCAGCCACTCGGTGTGCCGCCTCGGCTACCGGCCCACGACTACCCCAGAGCGCCGCGTACTGCAGGTTTGCGCTCGCGGAAGGCCATGGGGCGCTCTGTACCGCGCGTGTCAGCGAAAACCCTTGCGCGACAAGCTGGTCGAGGCCAACCTCGCGACTGTCGCCTTGAGCCACGGTGTTGGTTGCGATCAAGCCGATCGTGCCGGTTGGTCGCAACAGGTTGAATGCGCGCAAAAGGAAGTAGGCGACCAAATCGGCGTGCCCGCGGACACCCTCCGCAAGTTGGTGAACGACCCAGTCACGGACCTCGGTTCCCATCGCACCTGTGATCTTCTTGCCACCGAGGAACGGCGGGTTGCCGACAGTCGCGTCGAAGCCGCCGCGGTCGACCAGCACGTCGGGAACTTCGAGCACCCAATGTAAAGGTTGCCAGCGTTCGTAGTCCGTCTGCACGGTCGGCGTAAGTCCTGCGGCCACGATGGAGTTCAGAAAGGACGGATCGGGTGGCGTGCCGTCGGGCGGTATGGCATCGGCTACCGCCTCAGCCAGGTCCTCGTACGCCTCGTCCAGCGCCCTGCCGGGCTTGCCGCCCAACCGCAGTCCAGCCGCGATGACCCCATCGGCCACTGCGCGAAGCTGCCCGGTCAGCTCGTGCATCCTCTCTAGCTGTCGGCGTTTCGCGGTGGCGCTGCGCTGAGGGTCGTGTTCGCGCACCTCGCTCGCCAATTCACGGCGGATCTCGACGGCTCGCCGGACGATGCTGTCCATGTCACGAGCGAACAGGCGCGGCTGTTGGTGTTCAAGCGGGTCGATATGTAAGGCGCGGAGCTGCCGAAGGTCGGTGACGCCGAGTAGTGAGTTGCCGTGCAGGATCTTGTCGTCGACGAAGGAGAACGGCAAATCGCGGTCGAGCGAGACTAGCCACAGCGACAGCTTGCACATCTCGACGGCCATCGCGTTGATATCTGCGCCGTAGAGGCAACGGGCGACGACCTCGCGGATCGCGTGCTGGCGCAGGTCGCTGCGATGGGCGTTGGCCGGGTCCTCTGCCGTCCACGCTTCGACCAGCCGGGCGGCGAGGTAGCGCGCGGCGGCGACGAGGAACGCGCCGGAGCCGACGGCGATGTCGGCGACCTTGAGGGCGAGGATTTCGTCGGGGCCGCGTAGTCGCCAGGCGTCTCGATCCGCGGTCTGGTGGGGGCCGGGCGAATAGCAGAGCGGTTCGAGGGCGTGCTGGACGACTTCCTCCGCGAGGGACTTAGGGGTGTAGTGGGCGCCGGCGTTGCGCCGCGATGGGGTCTCTGTGACGAGTAGGCCACCGTCGAGGACCACGGTCGGACGGTCGCGCAGGTCCCGCCGGATGATCGTGGACCACCGGCGCATCCGTGCCCGCACGGCATCATCGTTGGCGGTTACGGCCCGTAGCTGGCGGTCGGCGTCCTCGTCCGGCGTGGCCGCGAGCAGCTTCGCTAGGGCGTTCACGCTGGGCGGGGTGGCGGCGGACTGGTCCGCTTTGACCCAGTTGATGATCGCGGCGGCGAGCGCAGCCGGTGTCGGATGGTCATCGGCAAGCTCTTCCAGCACGGTGAGCGGGATTTCCGGCTCGGCGCCGGTGCCGCCGACAAGGCCGATCTGGACGTCCCCGGTGACCTGAACGCAGGAGTAGCCGAGCAGGCCCTCGTAGATGTAGCCGATCTGTTCGACATCGATGTCGCGGAACGAAATCCGGCGGGCGTCACCGCCCTTGAGCTGGGCCACCTGGACCGAGCGCAGCACGTGCAGCATGACCCTGTCGGAGACGGGCAGTGCGAGAGTGCCGTTGTCGTTCGAAGCGGTCAGGAAGCCGTACCGGGCCGGGTCGAACAGCGATCCGCCGTAGGCGGGCATCCGCATGTTCTCAAACGATGCGCCGCGGTAGAGGGCCTGGCTCGTGGCCAGGAGCCGGTGCCAGGTGAGGTACGTGCTGTCGAGGGACTCCTCCCCGTCGACCAGGCGGCGCTGCTCCAGCGCGTCGAGTTCGCCGCTGATGCCGTACCCCTGTTGGAAGAGCTGGCTCTGCGGCAGCAGGCCGCGCTCTTCGGCGAAGAGCAGGAACACGACGCGCATCATGACGGTGACGGCGGCGGAGTAGGTTTCGTGCGGGCTGTCAGGCAGGGGATCGGGCAGGCCACGGCGGCGGTGGTCGGCGGCCGTTTCGGCGAACGCCTGGATCAGCAGCTCGACGGCCCGGCGGACCTGCGCGCCGAGCGCTTCGGTGATCTCCTCGGCGGCAGCGACGGATTCCTCGAACAGCTTCGGTAGCCGCTCGCTCGGGTCGCCGCCGATGATGTACTGCCGGGCGGTGACGGTGAGGAACGCGTTGCGGGTCAGCGGTTCCTCGACCCAGGTCTGGGCGTCCACGATGCCGGAGGCGACCATGGAGTTCTGCCGTGCACAGACAAGGGCCCACCAGCGGCCGTCGGTGACGACGCCGATCTCGACATCGGCGCCGCGCAGCATCGCCTCCATCCGGTCGATAGCGGTGGCGGCCCAGCCGTCGATACCGGTGGCGTGCAGGCTGTCGCACCGGTCCACGACGCTGACCAGCGCGCCGATGCCGTCGGGGCCGTGCATCGCTGCGTCCGGTGTGACGGTGATCCGCCGGTCGGGCGAGGTCGCGGTCACGGCGGGCGCGCATCCGGGACCCCAGGCCAGGGACTCACGCCAGCCGACCACATCGCGGAGGACCGTCTGCACCCACGTGTCGCGGACGCTGGCGTACTTGGCCTGGACCGTCTCGTCTTCCGGGTCGATGTCGAGGGCTTCCCAGGCGTGGTCGAAGGCTGGCTTCGCTTCACGCAGCGCATCGAGACGCTCAGGGTCGAGAGCGGGGATGCCCTGCGGCCACACTCTCTTCAGCGGTGGGATGGCCAGGAACGGGCCGTCGGTCTCGACCAGTTCCAGCCAGGCGCGGTGCAGTTCGGCGGCGGTCATCGGGCGGAAGGTTCGGGTGGTCCGCATCAGTGTGCTCCTCCTCGGCGGGCGTCGGCCGGGGTGAGGGCGAAGACCACCGCGGCGGCGGTGGTGTGCGGTTTGACCTCGCGGTACCGCTCGGTGATCGCCGCGACTTCGCGGTCTTCCTCGTCGCCCAGTTCGTCGAGGCGGCGGCGCATCGCGTCGATGTCACGGCGGCGCTGCCGTTGCTGGTCGTCGGGGAATAGGGCCAGTTGTGCCTGCATTTCCGCGCTGGTGAGCTGTTCCAGCGACTCGTTCAGGTTGCGGCGGAATGCGGCGAAGATCTCCCGCGCGCGGGTGGTGTCGGCGTCCTGGCGCTTCGCCAGTTGCTCGCTGACCCGCTGATGGCGGCCCTCGGCGCGTCGGGTCATCGAGTCGAGCAGTCGGGCACGTAGCGGGGAGTCCGGTTGATTCCATTCTCGGGTCAGCTCGGCCCGAACGTCGTCGGCAGCCAGGGTCAGCCGTTCGGCGTCGAGCGCCTGGTCGAGAAGTTGCTCCGCGCGCTCCTCTGCGATGGCGCGGCGACCGCGAAGGCGTACCCCGGCCAGGAATATCTCCTCGTGTAGCCGAAGCCCACCCCGGCCGACGAGCACCATGCGGGTGACAGCGGCGACGAAGGACTCTTCCAGCTCGTCCACGACGACGGCGGTGACCCGGTGCAGTGGGGCGTCGGCGCTCCACAGCGATCGGCGGAGCAGGCGTTGGGCCTTTTTCACTAGCGGATGCCCGAGGTGGACGTAGACCAGGTCCTTGCGTCCGGCGGTGGCCTTGTCGTCGAACGTGATGGGGCGTAGTACTCCGGGCTCGGAGCGGGTGTCCAAACCCTTCAACGTGGACTGCCAGGCCGGGCCGAGTGCCGGCACGGTGAATACGGCGGCGTCGGTGCGGTCGTCGCCGGCTTCGACCAGGGCCGGCTGGTGGCTGATCCGCAGGGCGGTGTCGACCACTCGACGCAGGTTGGCCGGATCCAGGTGCATCTGTGCCCGGCTTTCGGCGTAGCCCTGCTCAAGCTGGGTCAGCCGGCTGTTCAGGTCCAACCCGCCGGCCAACGCCTTGTTGATCACGCTGTTCCCGTCGAGCGGTGTCTTCTTGCGCCGGGTGGTCGTGGTCCGCGCGAAGTGGTCCTGGATCTCGTCGGCGATGACCTGGTTGACCGAACCGAGGTCCCGGGCGACCGTCACCACCTTCTTCGCGATGCGGCCCATGAACTCCATGTCTGCGGCGTACGTCGTCGAAGACCGGTCCGGGGCGAACTGGAAGACCAGCGGGGTTTCATGCTGGCCATACCGGTCGATGCGGCCGATGCGCTGTTCGAGCCGGGACGGGTTGAACGGGATATCCAGGTTGATCAGCCGATGGCAGTGGTCTTGCAGGTCGATGCCCTCACCGGCCGCATCGGTCGCCAGCAGGACGCGCACCGGGTTCTTCGCCGGTTCCGTCGTGAAGTGCTCCCGGATCAGTTCGCGCTCCTCGGCGGGCGTCTCGCCCTGGATGACCTCCAGCACGTCGCCGTACCCCTGCTGGGTCAGCACACGGTGCACCCACTCCAGCGTGTGCGCGTACTCGGTGAACACCACGACGCGTTCGTTGGACCAGAAGCCACCAGGTCGACAGATCGCATCCAGCGTCGTGATCAACTCGCCGAGGCGGGAGTCGGGTCGGCTCTCGAAGCCCAGGCCCCACTCGGCCAGCCTCTGCAACTCTCCCGGCTGGGCGGCAACGAGCGGGTCGGTGGACTTGCTGTGCCGCAGGACCGTCGCCTCGTCCTGTTCCCATAGCCCTTCTTCCTCGTCGGACTGGCCCTCACCGAGGATGTCGTCGTAGTCGAAGTCCGTCGGTGCCCGCCCGGTGGAGCGGGCCGCGAGGTACGAACTCAGCGTCATGCCGAACGCCCACGGGCTGGACAGGAACCGCTTCTTGAACAGCATCGCGGTGATGTCGCCGGACGCGCCGGTGCCGTTTGCCTTGGCGCTGTCGGTCAGGATGCGGTCCAGCAGGGCGAACATCTCCTGCTCGTCCCCGTGCGGGGTGAACGGGATGACCCGCAGCTCACGCGGCCGAAAGCCCTTCTCCGGCAAGTCGGCCTTCAACCGGCGCACCGTGACGTCCCGCAGTGCCCGCTCGTCCAGCAGCGCACCTCGGCTAAACCGTCGTGAGTCGATCATCTCCAGAAGCGCGGTGAACGACTCCGGGTGCCCGTTGTGCGGGGTGGCGCTCAGGAAGAGGCGATGCTCGCACTTGTCCGCCAGGTTCCGTACCGCGATCGTTCGCTGCGTGTCCACCGCGTAGCCGCGCCCACCTCCGATCGCCGATGGGCTGGCCGGCGCGACGTGATGGGCCTCGTCCACGATCAAGATGTCAAACGCGTACCGCCGGGCGGCCTTCATGCTCGCGGCTTGCGCGTAGACATCACGCAGCATCCGCTGCGCCCGCACCTGGGGCAGCCAGGCCATGCTGACGATCACGCGCGGGTACAACTGGAACGGGTTCGCGTGTAGGCCGTAGCGGCGCCGCACGTCCCGCATCATCTCGCTATTGATGATCGTGAAGTCGAGACCGAACTTGTCCCGCATCTCGTCCTGCCACTTAAGCGCCAGGCTTGGCGGGCATACCACAATCGCGGTCCGCGCCCGGTGCCGCAGCAGCAACTCCTGCACCACCAGGCCCGCTTCGACCGTCTTGCCGAGGCCGACGTCGTCGGCCAGCAGCAGGTTTGTCCTCGGCGCGGACAATGCCCGGCGCAGCGGCTCCAACTGATACGCCTCGACGGCGACGCCGCTGTGGAACGGCGCCTGCAGGCTACGTTCGTCGGCCGAGGTGACCGCGCCCCAGCGCATCGCGTCCACGAACCCGGCCAGCGTGTTCGGGTCGTCGAACGCGTCCAGGTTGATCTGCGTCGGTAGGCCCTGCGCGGGCGTGACGGTGTGGCCGACCTCCAGCTCCCAGACGACCGTCAGTTCCTCGCCGAGCCGGTCCTCATCGAGGGCCTGCAGCGTGACAGCATGGTTCAGCTCCGCCACGGCCTCATCGGCAGGGCTCCGCGGTAGACCCTGCTGCTGGACCTGCGCTACCGCCCAGGTCGAGCCGCGCACCTCCACAACCTGACCGGGCTCCGGGACGGTCAGGGCGGCAGCAGACGTAGGCGAGGGGGGCGCCTCGGTGGCTGAGGTTGTCACCGCAAAACCCTAACCCGGCAACCCGCTGCGATCTCACCCAACGTGGTGATATGGGGCCGCTCGGTCAGCCCGGAAGTACGGTCAGACGATCGGAACCTAGCCGGAGTTTCCTGGCTATTTTGATCTAGATTGGTGTTCTTGCAGGCCAGGGATGATGTCGATCTAGGTGTGGTGTATTACCTAACTGGTGGGCGCCCAGCGGTGGAGTTCGAAGATCT
>Ga0137379_10007698_pt1 | contig 10214 bp, 10 predicted proteins | sample SagtaG_18_FD_104812 | JGI IMG/M metagenome (GOLD analysis project Ga0137379, IMG submission 104812) | Vadose zone soil microbial communities from Sagehorn Ranch, Mendocino, California, USA - Sage2_L_80_16 metaG | ecosystem: Environmental > Terrestrial > Soil > Vadose zone | place: USA... | reverse complement strand
GCTCTCGCCGCAAGCATCTTCGTCGTCATCGGCATTACGCTGTACCAGGAAAGCAAGACGGAGCGAACCCTGCAGGCATTGCGAGACCTTTCAAGCCCGCGCGCCTTAGTCATTCGGGATGGTCACAAAAAGCGCATCGCCGGACGCGAAGTTGTTCGCGGTGACGTCATGGTGCTTGCGGAAGGCGATCGCGTAGCCGCGGATGCGCTTGTGGTTTCAGGAGTCAATCTGACGGCCGAAGAGTCGCTGCTGACGGGTGAATCTGTTCCCGTCTTAAAGACGATTTGGGATGGATACTCCGCCATGCCTCGTCCCGGTGGCGAGGGCATTCCGGCGGTCTTTTCCGGAACGCTGATCGTCCAGGGACACGGCACCGCTGTTGTCACATCCACGGGTACTCGCACCGAAATCGGCAAGCTTGGTCTTGCGCTGCGAAGTATCGAGCTCCAAAGCACCAATCTGGAGCGCGAGACGAGATCGATCGTCCGTATGTTTGCCAGCGTCAGTGTTGTTCTGTGTCTCACCGTTGCGGTCGTATATGGCCTGACCCGCGGCAACTGGCTGAACGGAGCGCTCGCAGGATTGGCGCTGGCGATCTCGATGGTTCCCGAGGAATTTCCTGTCGTCCTGACGATCTTTCTCGCCTTGGGTGCCTGGCGCATTTCCCGCAAGCGTGTACTGACTCGACGTGTCCCTGCCATCGAAATGCTCGGATCGGCGACTCTGTTGTGTGTGGATAAGACCGGGACCCTGACCATGAACCGAATGGCGGTCCGCGACGTAATCGAGGCCCCGCATCACACCCGTAGCGAAGTTCTCGCGGCCGCGATGCTTGCCAGCGGGGAAGATCCTGTCGATCCCATGGAGAAGGCGCTGCACGAGGCGGCTGCGAATCGCGAGGGCAATATCTGGAGCGCCGCAGCGACGCTCGTTCGGGAATATCCAATCTCGAGGGAGTTGTTGGCGATGTCGCGCGTGGTGGAACTCGCGAATGATGGGGAATATGACGTTTTCGCCAAAGGAGCACCGGAAGCTGTCGCACAGTTGTGCGGGATACCGGTCAGCGAAGTTGCTGTTTCAGCCCGGACCATGGCCGACCGCGGCTTGCGTGTGTTGGGCGTGGCGCACGCGCGCATACAGAAGACTCAGTTACCGGATTCGCAGCGCCACTTTCGATTTGAATTCCTGGGTTTGATCGGGCTTGAAGACCCGGTGCGTCCATCCGTTCCGTCCGCGATTCGCGAATGTTACAACGCCGGTATCCGAGTTGTGATGATCACCGGCGACTATCCGGCGACGGCGCACAGCATCGCACGCGCAATCGGACTGGAGAATCCAAACGAGAGCATCACCGGCGCAGAACTCGCGACGATGTCTTCGGAGCATTTGCGCGAGAGAGTTCGCAATGTGAACGTCTTTGCCAGAGTTTTGCCCGAGCAGAAGCTGCACCTTGTCGAGGCATTCAAGGCCAACGGAGAAGTCGTCGCCATGACGGGAGACGGTGTCAATGACGCGCCCGCATTGAAAGCGGCTCATATTGGCATCGCGATGGGTGGCCGCGGAACAGATGTTGCGCGTGAAGCCGCCTCACTTGTCCTGCTCGACGACGACTTCTCTTCAATCGTCGAGGCAATACGGCTGGGCCGCCGAATTTACGACAATCTGAAAAAAGCGATGACGTATATATTTGCTATCCACGTCCCGATTGCAGGCATGTCGCTTCTTCCAGTCCTGTTCCGATTGCCGCTGGTTCTCATGCCGCTGCATATCGTGTTTCTCGAGTTGGTCATCGATCCCGCTTGCTCGACCGCCTTTGAGTCTGAGCCGGAGCACCCAACCATCATGAATCGCCCGCCGCGAGATCCATCGACTCGGATGTTCGATGGGCGGACGATCACGCTAGCGTTACTGCAGGGCCTTATGCTTTTCATTGTTACGCTTGGCGCGTTTCTGATTAGTCTCTATCGTGGCCAGGGCGAGCAGGATGCGCGCGCCATCAGCTTTACGACATTGGTATTCGGGAATCTGATTCTCATTTGGGCGAATCGATCTCGCACACGCACGATTCCGGAAGTGTTGCGTTCGCCCAACAAGCCTCTGTGGGCAATAACGGCAGGCGCCTTGTTGTTCCTTGCGGTCGTCTTGTATGTACCTTCAGCAAGGGCATTGTTTCAATTCTCAGTTCTTCACGTGAACGATCTCGCTGTGTGTGCAGCTCTCGCCATGCTTAGCGTGACGTGGATTGAGGTAATGAAGCTGCGCCGGCGCGACGCATGAAACGGGACAACCCTTATCCAGATCCTCATCATATAGCGACGAGCACGAATCCGAAGAACAACAACCCATGAATCAGCCATCCCAGAACACACACCGCCAGTGCGCGTCCCGAGCTGGCTAGTCGAGCGCCTGGCGTATGGCGACGACGAAAGTGATCAGCATCCAAACCGTGATGCCGATGAATATCGGCAGTCCGACCGCGGGCAAAAGACCGAAAATGCGTAGCACGCCTGGAGAAGCTGAGAATCCGGTCGTTCTCAACACTTCGCCGATGTCGGCATGGGTTTGTGGCCCCGGCAGGAGCCGGGTCCCAATGAAGTAGGTGAGCCCCACCCAAACTAACCACGTGAGCACTAAGACAATGATGCCGCTAATCACACCGGCGAAGTCTCGAGCACCACTTCCAATCGCAGCCGCGATGCTTGCCACGACCACGATAAATACCGCTCCGGCATTGCTCGCACGATCTGCCTCCACCTGTTCATATGTCTGAACGTCCAGACGGGACGCTGCGATCATTCGTCTAAAAAGGGTTTTCATTTCTCCCTCCTACTTTAGAGCGTGAACGCTCATTGGCATTTCACCCATGACAGTGCAAGCACGCTGCCGGCCGTTTCTTTGCGCCGTAGCTGACTCGTGATGCTCAGAATCCTCGACAAAAGCTGTGACTCATTGACCCATTGGCATCGCTATTCACGGCGGCTTCTTGCCGAATTGACAAACCAGGCGTGTAGTCGCGGTTTTAAGCTGCGTAAGCAAACGCAAATTCTGTGGCAGGTCGAGTGCTGAACGATTAACGGGAAGGTCAGAATGAAAATATTGATGGCCACAGACGGGTCGAAGGACGCAACGACTGCCATGGTCGGCGCCGCCCGGCTGCTGCGTAAAGAAGAACTAGAGACGGATGTGTTGTGCATAGCTCCGCAGTTGGTTCTGCAAGGCACTGCTCGCGAAGGCGGCGCGCGAGGCCAGACACGTGAAACGTATAGGGCACAGGTCAAGAAGGAAGGCGAACAGATCGCGCATCGAGCGCAACACGCATTGCATCGCGTGGGACTGAATGCGAACCCAGTAGTGGAATTTGGATCCCCGGCGGGCGAGATCATTCGGCTTGCTTCGGATTATGACCTGGTTGTCGTGGGCGCTCATGGACGATACGAGCGAAGGCAGCCCGGTCTCGGTCCAGTCTCCAGCCTGGTTGTACAGAATTCACGCCGCACGCGCAGGACTGGGAGTAGGTTTGTGTGCGCTAACGGGCGTTCGCGACGAATGATGACTTCTTTTGACGAATGATGACTTCCTTTAAGGAAAATCGGACATGAAAGTAAACCAAGAGCAGCCGGCCGGGGTGTCGCGCCTGACGGTCGCCTTGCTGTATTTCGGTTTGGTTTTTGGAGCTGGTTTTGTGCTCGGACCGATTCGTATCCTCTGGCTGGTTCCAAGAGTAGGTGTCCGGACGGCAGAGCTTCTTGAGACTCCAATAATGGTCCTTGTGACCGTATTAGCAGCGCGATGGGTGATTCGGCACTACAACGTTCAACCAGCCTTCGCGACGAGACTCGGCATCGGCGTTATTGCGCTTTCTTTCATGGTTGTTGCCGAGTTCGGACTTGGCTTCGTGCTGCGAGGTATATCGGTTTCCGAATACATCACGAACCGTGACCCGATCTCAGGGACGGTCTATTTTCTTGCGCTTGGTCTATTTGCATTCATGCCAGCGCTGGTCTTACAGAGGAGTACGCGCGCAACCCGCGAAGAACGGGTGCGATGTCTTCCGGGCGATGAACTGATTTCACAGCCGATTGGATCACTTACGCAGGCAATTACGATTCGACGCTCTCGTCATGAGATCTGGCCTTGGCTGGCGCAGATGGGAGCCGGCAATCGAGCAGGATGGTACAGCCACGACTTTATTGACAACAGCGGCAGGCGAAGCGCCGAACAAATCATGCCAGAGCTTCAGAATCTTGCGATTGGCACTTTGTTTCCGGCGCTTCCGGGCGTGACCGACGGCTTCAACGTCCTCCAATACGAGTCGGATATCAGTCTGGTGCTTGGCTGGTTGCCCACAACTAACGATGCTCCGATCATGACTTGGGCATTCGTGCTTGAAAAAACGAAAGATGGGAACACGCGCCTTCTTGTACGGGCACGTGGTGGGCAGAACTATCGCTTTCATCACCTTCCAATGTGGTTGATCAGGCTCGGCCACTTCATCATGCAGCGCAAGCAACTGCATGGGATTGCTCGGCGCGCCGAGCAGCGGCCTGCTCCGAAAAGAGTTGAGAGGCGAGCTTCGGTCGACCTCCGAAGGACTACAAATTCGCGAGACCGAGCGGAACCTCTTTGGGACCCCGAATGTTGCATTCGACTGTTGGAACGGTCACGCCAATGAACTCACCGCGCAGTACCCTCGTTTCAATCACAACCTCAGGCGTTCCGAGGCCGGAGAGCATTTCCGCAAGAACAGCGGGCATGTGGCCCGTTCCGGCGTAGACAACACCATTCATTGTCGCCAGGAATAAATCGCTCCCGGTTTCAGTCTACTGGATGGTCCCTAGACCTTCTGTACTCGGATTCAAGGAGACACAAGACATGCTGACTACGTCTGCGAGTATTGCGCTTGGCCTAGCGTTCGTCCTCCTTGGCGGTATCAATGTGTGGCTGGTACTGGAGGCAGAGTCGCGCGTGAAGGCCGCCAAGGCCAGCTCCCGATTGCTGGCGCTTCATCGGATCGGCGGATATCTGTTCATCGGATTATTCTGCGTAATGGCGTATTTCATGGTCGCGCGCCTCCGGAACGGGGGCGGAGACACTTCCCCGACAGTTACCGCTCATCTCGCCCTAGCGATGATCCTGTCTCCACTCCTTTTCATCAAAGTGCTGATAGCCCGCTATTACAAGAACCAGCACGGCCTGCTGATGCCCATCGGACTGACCATCTTCGTGCTCGCGTTCGTACTGATAGGCAGCACGGCGGGGCCGTATCTAGCGCGCACGTCCAGAATCGAGCAGGTGTCGATCGATCCGGCCCGTGTTCCGCCTGTAACGATCGACTTGAATCAGGCCAGCGATCTGATGCAGAAGCGCTGCTCGAAATGCCACAATCTGGACCGTGCTGTAGGAGCGCGCAAGGACGCGCAAGGTTGGCTCGCGACTGTGAATCGCATGCGCGCGATGCCTGCCGCGGGAATATCAGAGACCGACGCCCAAACGATCATTTCCTACCTGGCATCCCAAAATCGGCCGGAAGGTTCGGCAATCACGGCGCGGATGGAGATCGCGCGCGCACTCGTGGATCAGCGCTGCGGCCGCTGCCACAACCTGGACCGCGTCTACAAGACCGTCCAGATGCCCGAGCAATGGCGCGAGACGGTTACCCGGATGGTCGGCTATGCCGCCGACAGTACGGGCGCGCTTCAGCCTGGAGAGGACCAGCAGATCATGGACTACCTCGCGAGCACCCAAACCCCTGAAGCGGTAAATCAGAGAAAGGCGCAGGCGGATGCCGCCTCATCTGCCGGACGAAGCCTGATTGTGCAGAAAACCGCCGCGAGCCCGCTACCTCCGGTGGGAGCTTCGCGGTACGATGATAAGACCATCGGGTTCATCTCGTTCGTGTGCCTGGCTGTGGTCAGTCTAATCATCAGGCGTCCGCGGGTGCGCGCAACGGCCCCAATAAAACCGGCAACACAATCACAGGCCCCGGCTGGTGTGGCCGGTCGACCGCCGAAGAGCCCGTTCATCCTCCAGTTGGTGCAGATCACTCAACAGACGCCAGACTCCAAGACTCTTCGCTTCGCAGTGCACGGCCAAACAAAACTCGACGCTCTGCCGGGCCAATTCCTCACCTTCTCATTCCTATTTGATGGAAAAAAGGAGACTCGCTGTTACTCGATCTGTTCCTCGCCCGCGCGGTCGGGCTATGTGGAGATCACCGCGAAGCGTGTCAACAGCGGCTGTGTCTCCGTATTCTTGAACGATCGAGCCTCCATCGGGATGACGGTCGAAGCAACGGGTCCATTCGGGCGGTTTTGTCTGAACCCGGCTGACGACAAGAATATCGTGCTGCTGGCGGCCGGCAGCGGCATCACACCAATGATGGCGATGCTTCGCTATATTGACGACCTCTGTCTCGACACACAGGCCACTCTCCTGTATTGCGTCCGAACCGTCCAGGACATCATCTTCCACACTGAATTGGACGAATTACAGAAGCGCTTAAAGAATTTTCGATATCACGTGTTGTTGTCGCAACCCAATCCGGAATGGCCGGGTGCGCGTGGCCACATTAATCGCGAGTTTATCTGCAGCGCAGTTCCCGAAGTAAAGGGTCAGGTGTTTTTCCTTTGCGGACCTCCTCCGTTCATGGAAGCAGCGCGCGGCATCTTCACGGAGTTGGGAGTCGAGCCTGAACGAATCCGGCAGGAGACGTTTGGAGGAGCAGGCGCAGGACCCAAGCCGCCTCTGCCGCGCGCCGCCGAAGTCGGATTCATGGTCCAGTTTGCCAAGTCCGGAAAGACCGGTGTGGTTCTGGAAGGTCAAACATTGCTAGAGGCCGCTGCCGAAGCCGGTGTCGAGATTCCGTCCGCCTGCCGTCAAGGCCAATGTGGAACGTGCAAGACGCGGTTGCTCAACGGTCATGTCCGGATGACTGCGGAACACGGGCTGGATTCGGAGTCAAAAGCGCGGGGTTTCGTGTTGACGTGTGTAGGTCACGCCGATGGAGACGTACGACTCGATGCATGACGAAGCAATCACCACCGACGGCCAAGCGTTCTTTCCCAACTCCGTCGATGAGTGGGAATATGCGGTTTCCGGAGCGCCCAACGCCTCTTAGACATGCCCCACCATCGTAGCCTTTCGAGGTCGATCTACGACGACGGGAATAAACAGCAACGCAACCAAGTCTACTCAAGTGAGCGTCGGTGCCACCGACGATGTTAAAGGAGTGACGAAATACAGATGAAAGAAACAACTATGTTGATCCCGTTGCTCAGCGGCTTGACAACGAAAGCGGCTGGTATGACAGGTATCTACTTTTAAGGAGACTCGAATGAACAAACTAATCTTATATACCCTTGGAACGTTGACGATGACTTGCACCCTCATGGCTCAAGTAGAGCCTGGCGCGGGTCAGTGGAAGACGTGGGTAATCCCATCCGGCAGTGCCTTGCGCTTGCCCGCGCCCCCAGACAGCGAGATTACTGCAACGGAGTTGCGATGGGTGAGGGAATGCGTTTCGCAACGGGACCAGGCGACCCGTGCCGCAATCCATTTCTGGGACGCAGGCTCGCCCGGCTACAGGTGGATGCAACTGGCCCAGCAGTCGGTGGTGAATGCGGGTCTTCCGGCTCCGCTTCAGACGCGGGCCCTTGCGCTCGTGGCAGCCGCGATTTCTGACGCCACCATTGCTGCTTGGGATTCCAAGTACGCTTACAATCGCTCTCATCCAAGCGACCTGGATCCGGCTGTCGCGCCGGTCGTCGCGGTGCCGCAGAGTCCATCCTATCCATCGGAACATGCTGTTGCCGCGGGAGCCGCCGCTGCCGTGCTTGAGTATCTTTTCCCGGACCAAGCGACGAAGTTCGCCGACATGGCCGACGAAGCGGCGACTTCGCGGGTGATGGCGGGCGTGGCGTTCCCCAGCGATGCCTTCAGTGGACTGGACTTGGGCCAGAGCGTCGGAAGGGCAGTGATCGCATTCGCTCAAAGCGACGGCTCAGGCCTTGCCTTCAACGGCTCCTATCCGCCTTCTCCAGGTGTGTGGAGCAGCAGTACTCCAGTGACTCCTCTCGCCGGCTCTTGGAAGCCGTGGGTGATAACCTCTGCCCAGGATTTCCGTCTTGGCCCGCCTCCCGTATTCGGATCCGATGTTGCCAATACGCAATATGCGGGAGTAAAGAATCTCAGCCGTACCAACGCCACCAACCACCTGGCCTGGTTCTGGCAGCCCGGTTTTTTCCAGCCGTGGCTCCAACAGGTCGATCTGGAGATCTTCGAGAATCACCTGGACCTGAACGCGCCGCGTGCCGCACGGGCGTATGCCTACGAGACCATCGCCCAGCATGACGCCACGCTCGGCTGCTGGGACACGAAGTACACATATCTTGAGCTGCGGCCCAGCCAAGCCGACTCCACCATACCAACGCTCTTTGCAAATCCACAGCATCCCGGCTATCCGTCCGGACATGCATGCGCCTCCGGCGCCTCGGCAGCCATCATGTCCGCCCTGTTCCCCAACGATGCGCAGTTGTTCACATCCGTGGCCAGCGATGCTGGCACTTCCACTTTTGACGCCGGCATCCACACGCACCTCGATGTGAGCGATGGTCTGAAGCTGGGAACACAAGTGGGCCAACAAATCGCCGCCCGGGCTTTGGCGGACGGCGCAAATTAATGCCTCACAGTTTTTTGCTCGCATTGTCTGGTCGAAGAGAACGGAATCCTTAATCTGCGCACTTACGAGCGACCCCGAGAACTGAAGTTTGCACGAGTGTTCGAGTCATCAAATAGAGTCGATCCAATCGAGTGCATGTCGCTGGCAGAAACGTGGCGGTCTGATCAGGAAGTATGACGCGAAGTATTTCAGCGCACAAACCGGCTGGGGAGGAGTTCCTGCAAGCCTTGTTTTGTCAGGTAATTCCCAGGGGAGATGCATCCCACCGATTAAGGATTGCCAAACCATTGAGTCCGCTGGATCGCGAGCGAAGACTCAACCGCATGAACAATGAACACCTGTTAGACGCCGAAATCGGCAGTTTTGACGAGAACATCCTTCCGCATCTCGATGCGGCTCACAACTTCGCGCGCTGGCTCGTGCGGAACAGCGACGATGCGGAAGATGTGGTTCAAGAGGCATGCCTGCGGGCTTTTCGATACTATGGCACGTTCCGGGGCGGGAATGCGCGTGCCTGGCTACTCAGAATTGTTCGCACTACCTCTTTCAGTTGGCTGCAGAAGAACCGTGGACGACAACTCGAGACCGAGTTCGATGAAGAAATACATCGTAGCGGAGGTGAAGACCTCAATCCCGAAACCTTGCTGCTCCAACGCGCGAACACACAATTGGTCGATCAGGCCATGAGGCAACTGCCCGGTCGTTTGCGGGAGGTACTGGTGCTACGCGAACTAGAAGGTTTTTCTTACAAAGAGATAGCGGATATGGTTGGCATTCCTTTGGGCACGGTCATGTCCACGCTATCTCGGGCTCGTGAACGGTGGCACAGACTGAGCGATCTGGTCAGACGACAGGAGCCACCGAAGGGCCCGTCGGCCGAAAGCGATGCGAAACTCCAGGAAACCGAAACAGATGCCGTATTGGTGTGACCGATCTCATCACCGCCGGGAATCGAATGACGGGGAAGGACGGCACCGGGAACCATCGGCTCCACGTTCATCCGCGTTCTGGTCTCTCTCTGCGTGCGCGTCACAAGAGAGCCATCGTCGAGATCCCCAGCCTCCTGTTCCCGTAAAGTCTGCCCGGTGGTACACTCCCGTTCAGCTAGGTTCACCTCTCCATGCGAGAAGACCATCAGCTTCGCGGCGTGCTCCGTTTTGGGGTTTTCGAACTGGATCTTCGTGCTGGCGAATTGCGCAGGCATGGCCTACGAGTCCGGCTTCAGGAACAGCCCTTCCAAGTCCTGGCGATCCTGCTTGAGCACCGCGGCGAGGTCGTAACTCGCGAGGAACTTCAGAAAAAACTCTGGTCCGCAGACACTTTCGTGGATTTCGACCACGGGCTCAACAAAGCGATCAACAAAATCCGTTTGGCCCTCGGCGACTCCGCCACGAGTCCCCGCTTTGTGGAAACCGTTGCCCGCCGCGGCTACCGCTTCCTCGCTGAGGTCAGTGTTGCCGACGCAGCTCCTGTTCGCAGCCCGGAGCTCGCAATTCAACCTCATCTAGCGGCAGAAGCTCGTGAGAGCCGGGATCTC
>Ga0137379_10007696_pt1 | contig 10216 bp, 9 predicted proteins | sample SagtaG_18_FD_104812 | JGI IMG/M metagenome (GOLD analysis project Ga0137379, IMG submission 104812) | Vadose zone soil microbial communities from Sagehorn Ranch, Mendocino, California, USA - Sage2_L_80_16 metaG | ecosystem: Environmental > Terrestrial > Soil > Vadose zone | place: USA... | reverse complement strand
CCGGCTTAGTCGGATGCAGTTGCTCGGCGCGATTCAATACCGCCAGGGCTTTGGCCTGGGCGCTCTGCTTCTGCGCCGGAACCTGCAAACCGAAATTCCCATAGAGCTCCGAAAGACCGAGGAAAAACTCTATGTCGCCACTGGGTTGTTTGGCGGCGTCGTCCAGCACTTTCAAGGCCTCTTGCGGCTGCTGGTTCTGCAAATAATTGAGGAAGAGATTTTGATACGCCGACAGCCGGTCCGGTGATTTTTTTATCGCGGCGCGGTTAGCCGCCGCCGCCTGCTCAGGTTTGCCAAGCTGAGAATAAACAAAACCCAATCGGGCCAGAATCGCCCCTGAGGCCCCGGGCCGCGCCGCCGCGCGCGTCAACAGTTCCAGAGCTTTGTCAGGCTGTTTGTTTTGCAGGAACCGTCGCGAAACCTCCAGAATCAGCCCTTCATCGTCCGGGTCGTGCAGGGCTGCCTGGTAATACTCGCGTAATGCGGCATCCGAATCATTCTCCATCTCGTGAATGACCCCGGCGGCATAGTGCGCGTGAGCCTCCGCCAGTTGCCCTGCCAGCCTGTCGCCCGCCATTGGGTGCGGGTGCGACCTGATTGCGTCGCCTTTTTGTTCAGCGCGACTGCGGGAAGGCAGAACCACACAACCACCCACCAGCGCACTGCTGACGGCCAGAGCCAGGCTCCAAAAGCAATAACCACGCAGCATCTTTGAATACCTGTCTATCGCTCCAAGCGCCGGTTGCGCGCGTTTGTTGCTCCTCTCCTCAAGGACACAACCCTGCACAATCATCCAATCGCCAATTCCGAGAGCTTTCGGAGTTATTTCTGCCAGGTGCGCTTCTTGTGACGATGAGCGCGCAGCTTCTTGCGGCGCTTATGCTTATTGATTTTGGCTTTCCGACGTTTTTTTAATGATCCCATAGACAATGGCCCGTGTTCGCGCTAACCAGTCTTTCGAGGCAAATGCCTCTTTGCGTTTCGGCTCCAACTTCCTATCCAAGACCAAGCGGATCGTTCCCGCATTCTTTAGCCTGCGGGATGGACCCGCTCTCGTCAAGGGTGTAATCCGTGTGATGCTCATGCATCACGAGCTGGTTCTGCGGCTCGACGTAACGGCCAACGTGGTACGCCTTGAGAGATTCGGGATAACGAACTGACGCGGAAGTCTCCTCTCCGATGGTCGAGGCCGGCAATGGGCGAACACTCACGCCGGGCGGCTTTGGCGAGGAGCAACCGACGACGCAAAGTGCAGATAAAAATATCCAGATTTTCATAGGAACAAAACGCTGCTGTTTTCTTTTGTTCGCGGGCACTGTGCCCCGAATCACGCGCCAAGGTTTACCAGCTTCTCGAAAAGACCGTGTGTATGTGATACACAAAATTGAAAAGGCCGCCCGGAAGAGCACGGGCCGCTTCAACAGAACCCGGCCTTCCCGTGACTCCCGGACGTATTTAACCAATGTCAGAACTTATTTTTCCGTGACCCTTGTCATTCTTCACTGCGAACGGTCTGAGAAAGTGCCGTTCCTTCCCAAGAACGCCGGAAAAGCCTCTCGTGAGACTCGCGATAATCCACCCCCCATCCGAGATTCTTCTCCTTGACAATCTACAGGAGAGATCGTTATTGTCGTTTCAGACGACCATCTGGGGAACCTTATGCCAAAAGAAAAAACTGATTTACTGCAAGGCACGTTGGACATGTTAATCCTCAGGGCGCTTCAACTCGGCTCAATGCACGGGTTCGGCATTTCGGTGCTGATCCGGCAGATGTCCCAAGACGTTCTACAAGTGGAGCAAGGCTCGCTCTATCCCGCACTTTACCGGCTGGAAGATCAAGGGTGGATCGAATCAGAGTGGGGCTTTTCAGACAACAACCGGAAGGCGAAATTCTACAAACTAACGGCCGCTGGGCGTAAGCAACTCCTCGAAGAACGGTCGAACTGGGAACGGCTTTCTGGGGCAATCAACTCAGTGCTCAAGCCGGCTTAATTTCTGCGATGAACACCCACTGGGAAATTTCAACTTCGTTTCTGTCGATCTTCTAGAAAGCTGCTGATGTTTATGAACTGGTTGCGAACAGTGAGATCACGCCTTCAGGCGCTATTTCTTAAGCAAGAGCTGGATGCGCAAATGGATGCCGAAATGCGTTCGCACATTGAGATGCAGACGCAGGAGAACATAGATGCGGGGATGAAGCCAGAGGAGGCGCGCTATGCGGCGTTGCATCAGTTCGGTTGGATCGAATCGATCAAGGAAACTTGTCGGGAGCAGCGAGGGGTGAACTGGATCGAGAATTTTGGCCAAGACATCCGGTACGGAGGACGGATCTTGCTCAAGAATCCCGGTTACACTGTTGCGGCCGTGTTGACTCTTGCGCTAGGGATCGGGGCCAATACGGCGATGTTCAGCATCATCAACGCGGTATTGCTGCGCCCTTTGCCATTTTCCGATCCCCATCGTTTAGTGATGGTTTGGCAGGAATTTCCTAAGCGCGGCTCGGCCCGGGAGAGTTTCTCGCTTCCGAATTTTATTGATCTCCGCCGTGAAACCAAGCTCTTCGCTGACGCGGGTTCGTTCTCTCTCAGCTCTCACACTCTCACGGGAGTCGATGAACCGGAGCGTTTGAACAGCATTCGAATGTCCGCGGGCCTGATTCCGACGCCGGGTGTGCGTCTTGCGCTTGGCCGAAATTTTCGCGAGGAAGAGGATCGACCCGACGCGGATCGAGTCGCATTGTTGAGCGATCATCTCTGGCGTCGCCGTTTTGGAAGCAATCCAGGAATCATTGGCCGCACCATGGGAATAAACGATGAAGCGGTCACGATTGTCGGTGTTCTTCCCAAAACTTTTCGGATCGGTGAAGAGAACCCTGACATCTGCGTGCCATTGCGGCTTGATCCGGCGAAAGTTGATCGTGGCCAGCGCGGGTTGCAAGCGATCGCGCGCTTGAAGCCCGGCGTCAAGGTGCGGCAAGTGCAACCGGAGTTGAACGTGATCGCCGCCCGTTTGAGATCCGCGGATCCGAGCGGGACGGCGATCGAAGGCCGGACTTTCGCCCCGAACCAATACCCGTTCGCGCACATCCGTTGTGTGGGCGGAAACTATTTTCAGACGTTGCGAGTTCCACTTCTGGATGGACGCCATTTTACCGAAGCGGACAACGAAACGGCGCAAAAAGTGGTTGTGATCAATGCGACCATGGCTCGCCAGTTCTGGGCGCAAGAGAGCGCCATTGGCAAACGAATTCGACCAGACGGGTTGCAGGAGAAGGCCTGGTTAACGATTGTGGGGGTGGTTGCGGACATAAAAAACGAGAGCCTGGCGCAACCTCCGAGACCGGAGATCTACTATCTCTACGCCCAATATCCGACCAGAGGACTTGGAGTGATGCTCCGAACGTCTGTTCCACCCAACACGCTCGCTGAAACGGTGCGTCGAGAAATCTGGACGATGGACAGCAGTTTGGCGATCACGAGCACACAGACGATGGAACAAGTGATGAGGCAATCGTCCAGCACCACGAGTTTTCAGTCGCTCCTGCTTGGTATTTTCGCGGGTCTGGCCTTGCTCCTGGCAGCGATCGGGATCTACAGCGTGCTTTCCTGCGCGGTCGGCCAACGCTCTCGTGAGATTGGAATTCGCATGGCGTTGGGAGCCCGGACAGCAAGTGTTTACGCTCTGATCCTAAGCGGTGGAATGAAGTCGGTTCTGATGGGAATTGGAATCGGACTAGTTGCTGCCATCTTTTCGACGCGGTTCATCGCCCGCTTGCTTTTTGAAACCAGCGCGACCGATTCGGTTAGGCTCATTTCGGTGGCACTGCTGCTTGCCTCAACGGCTTTGGCCGCCTGCTTTTTTCCGGCCCGCCGTGCTGCCAAAGTCGATCCGATGGTGGCATTGAGGCATGAATGATGAGTAACTGGTTCCACAAACTTCGCTGCGCTACGAATGACGAAAGGATATATGAGAACACTGCGCAAGTGGTTGATGACGTTCGGCATCACTGCCTGCGCCATTTTGTGCGCCTCCGGCACGCGCACTATAGCGGCTGGCGAGCGTATCGATGATGATTCCCGGCATTTCAGGCACCGTCTGGCCAGATTGGAATCGCTGATAGAAAAACAGCGCCAAACACTGCAAATTCCCGGTTTGGCCGTGGTCGTCATCCATCAGGATCAGGTCGTCATCCTGAAAGGATTTGGTTTTCGCGACCTGGAGACCCACCTTCCGATAACACCCGACTCGCTCTTTGGAATAGGTTCTTGCACCAAAGCTTTCACGGGATTGGCGGCCGTAATTAGCGCCGAAATGGGCAAGCTATCGCTGGAAGATTCGCCAAAGAAGTTTCTCCCCTATTTTCAGATGTCCGACGCAAAGGCAGATGCTCAAGCCACCCTGCTTGATATGCTCACTCACCGGACCGGACTTAAAGCGTATGATGACGAAGTTTGGCACAAGAATGACAAATTGAGCCGCGAAGAAGTCATCAAGGCAGTCATGCTAAAACCGCTCTCTGCGAAATTCCGAACTAAGTTTCAATACAACAATGTGATGTATAGCGCCGTGGGCGAGTGCATTGGCATTGCAAACAATTCCTCCTGGGAAGGAGTCATCTCAAATCGAATCTTTCAGCCATTAGAGATGAACTCCAGTACTACGTCGATGCGGGCGATGCGCAATGCTCCAGACTTCGCGATCGGGTACCACTTGCCAGCAGCCCGCCCTCTACGAGAAAAAGACCATGACCTGGATAACGTTGCTGCGTCGGGGGCGATTAACTCGACCGCACGTGATATGGCGCAATGGATTCGATTCATGCTCGGCCAAGGCGTGTTCGAGGGCAGACGACTGATTTCCGAATCATCGTGGCAGAAACTTATTACTCCCGGAATTGGTAACTACGCCTTGGGATGGAGCGTTTTGGATATTAACGGTCACAAAACCCTTTTTAGCGAAGGCGGGGCTGTTGGTCACGCGGCCCGTGTTACGCTTGACCTGGATGCCAAAGACGGTTGGGCCGTGCTGGCAAATGTCAATGATGTTCGAGAGTTCCGGGCTTTGGCGGACCTTGTAGAGAAATCCCTGCAACCTCTCGAAAACGGCTCCGTTTGGCGTAACCTAACCCTCGTTCTCGCGATTCTGGTATGGAGTGTCAGCTCCATGACGGTCGGATATCGTTTCTTAGATTACCGGAAAACTCCTCCTAGTTCGATAACCCAAGCGCCTCCGGATCAATCGAGCCGCCGCCGGCGCATAACTGTGGGTTGGATCGGCGCTTCGTTGTTCGCAGCGCTGGCCGTCGCCCTATGGCAGTTCGAACGCACACAGCCGTGGATCGGAGTTCATCTTCCGGCATTGGCGTGGGTAAGGTCTGGCCTGCTGCTCGCTACTATTATTTGGCTGGAATTCGTGCTCTTTCGACCGGCTAAAAGCGCAGTCCCACCGATTCGCGGACGGCTCGATCCCGGACTCAAGGATTAAACGCATGATCTCGTTTCACAAGCTTCGCCTTCGATTTCGCGCGCTGTTTCAAAAGCAAAAGCTTGATGCGCAAATGGACGACGAGATGCGTTCGCACATTGAGATGCAAACGCAGGAGAACATTAATTCTGGGATGCATCCGGATGAAGCGCGTTATGCAGCTCAGCGGCAATTCGGATGGGTCGAATCCATCAAGGAGACTTGCCGCGATCAGCGGGGCGTGAGTTGGATTGAAAATCTGGGACAAGATCTTCGTTATGGCGCACGACAAATGCTGAAGAATCCCGGCTTCACCACGGTGGCCGTGCTCACGCTGGCTCTTGGTATCGGGGCGAATACGGTAATCTTTGGTTTTGCCAACGCCATTCTGTTTCGTCCACCGCCATTCCCGGAACCGGACGGGCTCTATTATCTGCACACACGGAACCCGCTGAGGGAGATCGGCGGCATATCTGGACCTGACCTCATGGATTGGCAGGAGCAGACCCACGCTTTTTCACGGATGGCGGCCTTTAGTGAAGGGGAGTTCAACTTGAGGGCAGGCGAATACTCGTCGGTGACCTCCAGCGTGTCGCTCTCCAACGGCTTTCTCGACCTGTTCGGAGTTCGCCCTGTACTGGGTCGGAGTTTCAGCGACGAAGAATACACCAATTCCCCATCTCTTGTTGTTATGGTTGGCGACCGGCTTTGGAAGCGGTCCTTGAATCAAGATCCGGCCATCGTGGGCAAGGTGATCTTTCTAGATGGCCAAGGTTACACCATCATTGGAGTTTTACCCAAGGCCGTCGCTTCACTAGGTGATGCGTGGGAATCGGCCGTCAGTCCGGACGTGTGTCTTCCTTTGAATCTCAACGACTCGTATCTCCGGGATCGAAGCCAGAGATCGTTGAGAGTCATCGCCCGTTTGAAATCTGGCGTCACGCGCGAAGAGGCGGAAGGCGAAGCCGTCGTCATCGGCAGTCGGTTGGCCGAGCAATATCCGGAGGCCAACAGAGGTCACTCGCTGCTGATCAACCGGTGGGATCAAGAACGGCAAGGGAGCTGGAAATACTGGCTCTTTTTCATGGGGATGGTCGGTTGTGTGCTTCTGATAGCGTGCGCCAATGTGGCCAACCTGCTGCTCGCTCGCGCGTTGACGCGCGGCAAGGAGATCGGGATTCGAACGGCGCTCGGGGCGCAGCGATCACGCATTGTGAGGCAGTTGCTTACCGAGTCGCTGCTACTGGCGCTCACGGGGGGCGCCTTGGGGATTCTGCTCAGCCGATGGGCCATGCATGTGCTTGTGGCGCGTTTTTTAGTGATGTTTTTCGGGGCGGCTGCGGCTTCTGTGGAGCCCGTGCTTGACTGGCGTGTGCTGGCGTTCTTTTTGGGCACGTCGGTGGTCGCTGCTCTTTTATTCGGTTTGATACCCGCCCTGCAGATAAGCCGCGTGGACGTGAACCGCGCCCTCCAGGAGGGAAATCAGCGAACCGGCAACCGGCGCCAATGCAGGATCAGCCGTGGCTTGGTCACCGCCGAAGTCGCCATAACGCTCATTCTGCTGATCAGCGCGGCCACTTTGATCGACGCCTTCATGTTCAATCTCCGAGAACGAACTAATCCCGGTTTCGAGACTGCTCACCTGGCCTATGTCAGACTGGCCATGTTGGGCCCAAAATATGAATCACAGGAGCAGCGGATCGCTCTCCTGAACCTCCTGACCGAGCGGCTGAAAACCACGCCGGGAATCGAATCCGTCACGATTGGCTCGACCTTGCCGAAGGGCTCGGCGTTTATGGTCAGGCCGTATGCGACGGATCGTCTGCCCACATCTCCGGGTGAAACCTTAGGTGCTTCCTGTGTCCAGGCGGACCCGCGATATTTTCAGATGTTCAACATCACGGCGTTGAGAGGGCGGCTCTTCACCGACCGAGATCGTGCCGGAAGTCAGCCAGTGGCCATCATCAACGAAGAGCTGGCCGGCCGGCTATTTGGAACGAACGACCCGCTGGGGCAACGCGTCACGTTGCCGGGCCCCAATCCAACTCACTATGAAGTGATCGGGGTCGTCCGCTATAAAGGGGAAGGGTATCGTTGGACTATCTTCGTTCCGATTGCTCAACGCTGCTGGGTCTATCCGACCGTGGTGATCCGCACCACTTCGAGTACGAAGGCATCTCTCCAAAAATTGCGCGAAGAGTTGCGAGCGACGGCCCCTGACCAGCCTACGGACAGCATTTCGACGATGGACACGATGTTGAGAAAGGGTGGGCTGGGAAGCGAACGAGGCTTGCTCCTTCTGTTCAACTCCTTTGCCGGCGCGGGGTTCTTTCTCGCGATTGTCGGCATCGGCAGCATCGTCGCCTATGCGGCTTCTCAACGAAAACGGGAAATCGGCGTTCGCCTCGCGCTCGGGGCGACTCGGCGCCAGATCCTAACCTTGATGCTGTGCGAGGCAATTGTTCCGGTTGCTGTGGGATTAGGGGTAGGAATTGTCGTGAACCTGGCGGTCCAGCGAGTGCTTTGGAGCCAAGTAAGCATAGGCGGGGGCTGGGAACCGAACACACCGCTGATCTTTGCGCTGGTGATCGGAGCATTTAGCCTCGTGGCGCTGCTCTCAAGTTCCTTTCCGGCGCACCGCGCCACGCGCATTGATCCAATGGAGGCTTTACGCCATGAATGACCTCCTTCGCCCTCCGCCAACTCCTGAAGAACCCCGGCTTCGCCGCCGTGGCCGTGCTCACGCTTGCCCTCGGCATCACGGGCGAACATTGGCCTTAACCTGAACCCGAAACTGCATTGACCATGAACATTAACACGATCATTCGATTCGTCTGTTGCGCGGCGCTCTTGATCGCCGCGCAGTTCCCGGCTGCGACACAAAACAGCTTCACTGACGCGGAAGCTGACGGCATCAAGGCATTCCTTCGTGACAACTTTCGCCAAACAAATGCCTGCATGGTGATCGGATTGGCAGATCAGCGTGGCAACAAGATTTTCGGCGCCGGGAAGCTGGGCAACGGCACTGACCGCGAGGTGAATGGCGATACAGTCTTTTTTATTGGTTCAGTTTCCAAGACGTTCACGGCCTTGTTGCTGCAAGACGCGGTCGAGCGGGGGGAGATGAAGCTGGACGATCCGGTGGCGAAGTATCTGCCCACGTCAATCAAGATGCCAACTCATGGCGGCAAGGAAATCACTTTGCTTGATCTGGCGACGCACGCAGCCGGATTTCCCGGCAACCCAGACAATATGACGGGCGCAAATGGGAAGGAGCAGTATGAAACTTACACCTTCGAGAAAATGTATGCCTTTCTTTCCGGCTACACGTTGAGCCGCGATCCGGGAACGGAGTTTGAGTACTCGAACGTGGGCATGGCGCTGCTCGGACATGTGATCGCGCTGAAAGAGGTGACGAATTTTGAATCGCTCGTCGTGAACCGGATTTGCCGTCCGCTGCACATGGAGAGCACCTGCATCGCACTGGCACCCGAATTGAAGGCGCGACTGGCAATGGGTCATGACGACTCCGGCAAGCCTTCGCCGCCGTGGAAGCTTCAAGCGTATTCCCCGGCCGGCGACATTCATTCCACCGCCAATGATCTCCTTAAGTACGTGTCAGCCCACGCGGGTCTTGCCCCATCCAGGCTGGTGTCGCTGATGGAGAAAACGCACGTGGTTCGCTTCAAAGATTCACGCGGCCTTTCCGGTATGCCTGGATTCGGTGTCTTTGGACGCACGGGCATGGATTGGGTGGACCGGGGAGCATATCAGCCGCCCGGGATGGAACTCCTCGGCCACGCCGGCGGCGCCGGCAGTTATCATGCGTGGGTTGGGTTCGACAAAACGCAACGCCGGGGCGTAGTGGTGTTGACGACGGCAAACGATGTCTCTGCCGAGGCGATTGGTTGGACGCTACTCCAGCGCCTGCCGTTGAAGCCTGAAAACGCCACTGAGTTCGCGAAAGAAATCGTGGGTCTCGGATTTGCATACGGTCTTGATAAGAAAACGCACACGCTCCTCGTAACGAAGGTCTATCCCCAATCACCCGCGTCGCAGGCCGGCTTGTCGGGTGGCTTCATAATCCAAAAGATAGAAAATGTTCCCACCGCCGGCAAAACCCTTGACGAGTGCGGCGTCCTCCTCCGCGCAAACGGCAGCCCAAGAGTGCGGCTGGAGCTCGTCAACCCAGAACGGAAGGAGACGAACACAGTTGAGTTGACGAGAGGAAAATTCCTGACCTCAGGCTAATGGCTCTCCGCCCGCTGAGCGATATGAATGAGCTCAAATTCACTCTTCGCCAATTGCTGAAGAACCCCGGCTTCACCGCTGTGGCCGTGCTCACACTCGCGCTCGGCATCGGGGCGAACACAGCCTTGTTCAGCATCATCAATGCAGTTTTGTTGCGCCCCCTCCTTTATCCTGAGCCGGATCGATTGGTAGCCGTCTGCGAAAGCAACGCTCGCCTTGGCTGGGATCACTATGTCACTTCGATGGGCGCATTCTCCGATTGGCACGAGCAGAGTTCCCCCTTTCAAGAATTGGGTTGGGCAACCGTGCGTGCTGGCGTGCACGCACTGCGAGTTAATAACAATGTTAGGCGGCTCAACCTATGATTGCGCCGTTGGAAAAATTGATCGATTGGTCGGCCATTCAGGTTATGACACTGATGATGCCTGCCAATGAATATGACTGGAGGCTGGAGGAAGCCCTTCGATTTCTGAAAAGTCCGGACTTCGTTCCCACTGATAGT
>Ga0137379_10007693_pt1 | contig 10220 bp, 10 predicted proteins | sample SagtaG_18_FD_104812 | JGI IMG/M metagenome (GOLD analysis project Ga0137379, IMG submission 104812) | Vadose zone soil microbial communities from Sagehorn Ranch, Mendocino, California, USA - Sage2_L_80_16 metaG | ecosystem: Environmental > Terrestrial > Soil > Vadose zone | place: USA... | reverse complement strand
GCCGGTGTGTTGACGGCGCGAGCACCTTCCGCCGAGGAGAAACGCGACCTCGACTACGGTTACAAGATCGCGCGGGAACTCGGAAAGCTGGACCTGGGTCAATCGGTTGCCGTTTCCGACGGCGCCTGCATCGCCTTAGAAGCCATGGAGGGGACCGATGCGGTTATGGAACGAGCGGCTTCAATTGCAAATGGCCGGCCGCTTCGGGTCGTCAAATTGGCAAAACCCAACCAGGACTTGCGCTTCGATGTTCCGGTTATCGGTCCCCCTACTGTCGGGCTGATGGAGCGTCTGAAGGTCACGGCGCTGGCGATCGAGGCCGGAAAAACGTTGATGATCGATCGGCAGGAATTGATACGCGAGGCGGATACTGCGGGAATTGCAATCATCGCGGTGGAGTAAAAATGAAGATCGCCGTCATCGGTGTTGGGTATGTCGGAAGGGAGCACGCGCGGCTCTACGCCGAGCTCCCAAACGTGGAGCTTGCCGGTGTTGTCGACGTACTCCGGCCCCGCGCTGAGGAAGTTGCAGCGCTGTACAAGACCACGCCGTTTACGGATTATCGTGAAATCCTGGGCAAAGTGGATGCTGCGACTTTGGCCGTTCCCACTATCGATCACGGCCGAATTGGTATTGATCTGCTCGACAACGGCATCGATGTTCTCGTTGAGAAGCCAATCGCTTCGAATCTCGAAGAAGGACGAGAGCTAATCGATCGAGCGCGGCGAAACGGCCGCGTGCTGCAGGTCGGCCACGTTGAGCGATTCAACCCGGTGGTTGCGGCAGCCCGCGAGGCCGCGACTCGGCCCCAATTTTTCGAGATCCATCGGCTCGCTGCGTTCTCTCCGCGTAGTCTTGACGTGGACGTGGTGCTCGATCTCATGATCCACGATATCGACATCGTGCTCAGTCTCGTTCCCGCTCCGGTGCGTGAGATTCGAGCTGTCGGAATTCCCGTGCTGTCTCAGAAGGCCGATATCGCAAACGCCCGCGTCGAATTTGAAGATGGCTGCGTGGCGAACTTTACGGCCAGCCGCGTCAGCTTCGAGAAGACGAGGAAGTTACGCTTTTTTCAACCGCATGATTACATTTCCCTGGATTATGCGAGTCAAAGTGGAATCATTGTATCGCTCCGCATGGGACGAGTGCTGGAGCGTAAACTCGAACCGCCGAAGGAGGAGCCGTTGAAGCTCGAGTTGCGGTCTTTTACCGAATGTGTCCGAAAGCGAGGAAAGCCTGCCGTCTCCGGAGAAGATGGCCTTCGTGCGCTCGAATTAGCCATGCGTATTAACGGTGCGATCACTGAGCGACTTGTGTTACGTTGAGCCTGAGCGGGAAAGCGGATTTTACAAATGCTTTTTGAGAAAGACGAAGCTGTCGAGCTTCAACCGCAGAGAACCAAGACCCTACTGATTTCTGTCGGCATTCATCTGCTGTTGCTTGTTTTTCTGGCATTGAATCCGGAGCTTATAACGTCCACGCCGAAGCGGATCATTCGGATAATGGGTCAGGACTACGACCTGAGTAAGCAACAGCTCACCGAGCTAGTCGTGCCGCCGGATAGTCTGCGACCGAAACCAAAAGTTCCCGCACCGCCATTAGTCCAACCCCCCCTTCCCCAACCGGAGCCGCAAACGGCGCCGCCTCCTGCACCCGCTCCCCCGCCGCCACCGCCACAAGCTCCACCACCGATAATCGGACCGGAGGATGTGATCGCCGACGGCGCCCGTCCCGATGCGCAACCTAAACCTTCGAGAGGAGACACGACGGAGCAGGCTCGTGCCGGAGGCGGGGCGCAGGAACCGCCGAAGCCGGAACCACCGAAGCCGCAGCAGCAAGCAGAGAAACCTCCTCAGATTGCGCAGAACACGAATCCCAACGCCATGCGGCTGCCAAACTTGATGGACAGCGCCGGAAGAATCGTCCAGGAGTCGATCGATGAGGCCCGCAAACGCTATTCGCAGGGTCCGCGCACGGGTGTCCCTGGTGTGCAGGAAGATCCCAATTTTTCCACAGAGGATCCGACGATTCTTTCGGATACCCGCGGTTATGATTTTGGGCCTTACATGAATCAAGTGGTCAACCGCGTTCGGGTGAATTGGTACACACTGATTCCTGAAATTGCACGCTTGGGCCGGAAGGGCCGCGTTGTGATCATTTTCACGATTACTAAAAACGGTACGATTGACGATATCCGCCTCGTCGCAAATTCCGGCACGGAGCCTCTCGACCGAGCTGCTATGGGTTCCATTACCGCTTCAAATCCATTCGCGAGGCTGCCGGCAGGATTCGACGGCGATCGCCTGGTCCTTCAGTTCACGTTTTTGTATCACATTAGATGATGCGCAAACGCATCGCTGTTGCGTTGCTTCTGATTACAGGAGCGCTCTATGAGCGTCCAGGAGGGTCGCAGACCGCCCCGACAGTAAGGATCGGACTCACCCAAAACGCACCAACGGTTTCAATCCGTTCGGCTCAGCCTTTCACTGTCCAACAGAACCAGACTCGCACCGCGAAATTCACTATGGTAGTCGCTCTCGATCCGGCTGCCGCGAACCGCGTTTTGACACGGGCTGATCTTCAGTACCGCCCCATCGTAGAGATCGACGGCGGCAGGATTGTTGTCGTTCCAAAAAACGAGAGGGTTCGAATCGACCTTCAGGGGAATGCAGGAATTGATGTCGATAATCGAACGTATCGTGGCAGCATCGAGGTATTCGGAAACAGCAGGAACACATTCACGGTTGTGAACGAACTGCCCCTCGAAGATTACTTGCTTGGTGTGGTTCCCAACGAATTAAGTCCCACCACGTTCGCAGAACTCGAGGCCTTGAAGGCACAGGCGGTCGCGGCACGGACCTACGTCGTGCGGAACATGGGTCAATCGAAGAATGAGGGTTACGACATCTGCGCCAGCGATGCGTGTCAGGTTTACATGGGCCAGGGTTCGGAACTGCCGCTGTCAACGCAGGCCGTTACGGAAACACGTGGAGTTATTGCCACATATAAAGATCAGCCCATCAACGCTCTCTACAGTTCCACCTGTGGCGGACGGACAGAGGACGCGGAGAACATCTTTGATGAAAAGTTCCCGTACCTCGTATCGACGATCTGTGAATATAAGCATCCGGTCCCGTTGGCGTTTTCAACGTCGAGATCTTTTCCGGACTGGAAAGACGCGGTACTTGAAGTTGCAGGCATCTCCAATTTCTCCGAGGCACAGCATTTCATGGGATTGGCTGTTCGAGGTGAACCGGCGTCAAGTGATCTGACGACTCTCGCAAGCTTCATTCGACAATCGTTCTTCCCCAATGTTCTGACCTCCTCCGATCTTTCTTTTCTCACTGAGCAGGGGATCCTCTCATCATCCGACCAAATTCCCTTAAAAGAAATCTTGTTTCGCCTCGTTGACAAGAAGGCCGCATTCGAGTGGCAACAGGGTGTATTGATTTCCTGGGATGGAACAACAATGAGGCTGCTGGTCGAAGGTCAGCCGAAAGATTTCAATTTGAGTCCAGAGGCGCCGATCTATCAGCGCGTCGGCGATGAACGGCTGCCCATGAGCCAAGGCTCCTGGATCGGCGGCGAGCTAATGGATTTTCGAGCTGTTGGAAGCAAGATCCAGATGCTGGTTTATAGGATCAATTTTGCCAATCCCGCCGCAGATCGGTATTCCCGGCTTGCATTGTGGCAAGTTCACAAAACACGCCGCGAGTTGGATGCTGCACTTAAGGCCCTGAATATAGGCGCTATCCGAGACATGCGCGTCATTGACCGCGGTCCGTCCGAACGCCCCGTGATGACGGAGATCATTGGAACCAGCGGCCGCCGTACAGTTCGCGCGCTCCGCCTGCGAACACTACTGGGTTTGCGCGACAGCCAGTTCTCCTTTGACATCGAGCGGAACGCGCAAGGTGAAGTTCTGGGTATGATGTTTTACGGCCGCGGTTGGGGGCACGGCGTCGGTATGTGTCAGGTCGGCGCATATGGCATGGCATTGGAGGGTGCAACGTACGAAGAGATCCTGAAGAAATACTACAAAGGAATCGAACTAAAAAAGCTGTATTGAGCTGTGAAAAAATTGGCGACTGGCAACTTGTCAAATGTCGATTGTCTGTTGTGCGATCTTGTTGATTCCGAAAAAAACCGGCGCTCATAGAGCGCCGCTACAGCACGCATTTCATGCATCCAGTTCTCGCCATCGTTGGGCCGACAGCTAGCGGCAAATCGGAGCTCGCTCTTTTTCTTGCCGAATGCTTTTCAGGAGAAATCGTCAACTACGATTCGGTCCAGATTTTTCGTTACTTCGATATTGGAACGGCCAAACCGACGGGTGAGGAACGGGCCCGCGTACCTCACCACATGATCGATATCCGCGAGCCAACAGCTATCTTCACGGCGGGAGATTACCAGCGCGAGGCACGGCGAGTGCTCCACGATATTTGCGGCCGCGGCAAAATGCCCGTTCTGGTCGGAGGCACGGGTTTGTACTTGCGTGCGTTGACGGAAGGATTATTCAATGGTCCTGAACGTTCCATCTACTGGAGAAATCGTCTGGAAATGCTCGCAGAGCGAAAGGGCCGGGAATACCTTCACCGGATCTTGAGCAAGGTCGATCCAGTGGCTGCATCGCGAATCGACGTGCGTGATAAGCCGAAGGTGATTCGTGCGCTCGAAGTCCGCCTCGAGACCGGCAAAGCGCTTTCGAAGCATCTTGACGAACGGCCGCGGTATCCCTTGACCGGCTCTGACGTTCGTTTCATTGGTCTAAGTCCTCCCCGCGAAGAACTCTACCGGCGAATCAATGATCGTGTCCGCCAGATGTTCACCGCAGGTTTGGTTCAGGAGGTCCGTGAGTTGTTGCGAAAGGGTATTCCGTCCAGTGCCAAGCCTTTTGAGGCGATCGGGTATCGGCACGTCATCGCACATATCGATTCCTGTATCACGAACGAAGAAACGATTCGTATAATTCAGCGTGATACGAGACGATATGCGAAACGTCAAATGACCTGGTTTCGAAAGCAGCCGGACGTTACTTGGTTTGATGGACCCGGAGACAGCGATGAGATTAAGAACATGGTCCATCAGTTTGTTGAACCGTTTGCCACTTTTTAGGGAGTTCCTATGGAAAACAAAGCGCCTTCCCAGAATATCCAAGACGTTTATCTGAACACTGTCCGCCGAGACAAAGCGCCCGTCACCGTTTTTCTGATCAGCGGTGTAAAATTAATAGGGAAGATTAAAGGATTCGACAAGTACTCGGTGATCCTGGAAGCAAACAATCAAGAACAATTAATCTTCAAACACGCGATCTCGACGGTTTCCACGGCAAAGATGGTTTCGGCTCCGCCTCCCCCACCGGTGCCTCAGCCTCAAACTGCCGCTACTGAACGTACTTAATGGTGTGCGGGAAAATCGGGGACGCACCCCGAATTCTAAAATTCAATAATTCGGGGTGCGTCCCCGTTTTTCCCGCACCAGAGCCCCGAAGCTAAAGAACGATGGAGAGTGCGATACTGGTTGGGACCCACGCTCTCGACGAATTGCGTGAGCTGGCTACTTCGGCCGGCGCACGTATCATCGACGAGGTGATTCAACACCGCGATCGCCCCGACCCGGCCACGTTTATCGGAAAAGGTAAAGTTGAAGAACTCCACGAGGAAGTCGTGGTTGAAGGTGTGGACGTGGTCATCTTTGACGACGAATTATCGCCGGGCCAGGCGAAGAATCTGGAAGAAGCCCTGGATACCAAGGTTGTCGATCGCACCGCTCTTATCCTGGATATCTTCGCGCGGCGTGCGCGAAGTAAAGAAGGCAAGCTTCAGGTCGAGTTGGCACAACTGGAGTACCGGCTGACGCGATTGTCCGGTTACCGCGACTATCTCTCTCGTCTAGGCGGCGGAATCGGCACACGGGGTCCCGGCGAGACAAAGCTGGAAATGGACCGCCGGCAAATCCGCCACCGGATCAGCACGCTCAAGAGAGAAATCGAGCAGATTCGAAAACACCGGCAATTGCACCGGGAACACCGCCGCCGCGAGCACCTTCCCCTAGTTTCGCTGGTCGGCTACACAAATGCCGGCAAATCGACCCTATTTCGATCTTTGTCCAAGGAAAACACGCTTGTCTCGAAACGCCTGTTCTCCACTCTGGACACGTTGATCCGTCGAATTCAGCTTGGACAAAATTTTCCGATTTTGATTTCTGATACTGTTGGCTTCATTCGGAAATTGCCTCATCAACTGGTCTCCGCATTTCGCGCAACACTGGAGGAGGTCGTTGAATCCGATTTGATCTTGCACGTCATTGATGTTTCCGATCCGGATCATGACGAAAAAGGTGCGGTCGTATTACGTGTGTTGGAGGAAATTGGTGCGGGAAATCACTCAATGTTGACCGTTTTTAATAAAATGGACTTGGTGGCGGACTTGGATTATACCCTCTCCGATGGAATTTATGTTTCTGCTATCACTGGGGAGGGTCTTGACGTTCTTGTAAATGAAATTGTCCGTGAGGTGGGTTTGCACTCCTGTAGCGTATGAATACTTTTTTAATGGTGGTGCTGCTTCTTCAGTCATCGTTGCTTCTTCCGCCGCGTGGTTTGGCGGTCAATCCTGCTGCCGTTTCGCAAGTCCCTGCAAAACTTCAGAAGGATTACGACAAGCTCTGGTCGCGTTTCGTCAGCGGGCAGGCTGACGCACAACTCGCCAAGGACATCGAGAACTTTTTGAAGAAGCAGAAGAATTTTGATCCTGCTCTGACGATCGCAGCTTATATCGAATTGTATAAGGGCAACGATGCCGTGGCTGCCCGGAAATTTCAACAGGCACTCGCCGCAAATTCGAAAAATTGGATTGCTGTTTACTACCTGGGAGAGTTGGCATACGCCCATCAGGATTACGCGCAGGCCAACACGTTTTATTCACTGCTGCTTTCCCTGGACAAGACCCGGACAGAGATCGAGCCGAAACGTGAAAAGGCACTACTTCTTGCGACTGAAAACCTGGTTCGATCCGCTGCGCAAGCCGAAGCAGACAACCGGTTCAGTGATGCGGAACAGTTGTACAGGCAGGCCTTGAGTATTGCACCGAAGGATCCCACCTTACATTCGCGTTTCGCCGACCTTCTCACAAAGGCGGGCAAGCCGAACGAAGCGGAAGGGGAAAGCAGAATTGCCGAAGAGTTGATGCCGCATCGCACTGCAATCGTGCGTTCTAACCCAGCCTCCAAAAACGACAGCCTGGAAGATCTGGGCAGGTGGGGAAACGAGATCGAAAGGTATCATGAGATCCGAGACGCTCAGGCGGCAACTCGTGAGCAGATTGCCGCAATCATCGTGAAATATTTTCCACAAATCCTAGAGCATCGCCAAAATCGGCAAATTGTGACGGACGTCGATGCAGCATGGGCTAGCGAAGAAATCCAAATCGTAGTCGATACCGGTCTGATGGATCTTTTCCCGAATCACACTTTCGAGCCTTCGACTCTCACAACTCGAGGCGAGTTTGCGGTTGCTATGGCCCGGCTAATCCGCTTGCTAGGCTTATCTCCGAACGACAATCCGCGCATTCCCACTACAGACGTGGTTCCGACAAACACCCAATATAGGGATGTCCAACTGGTATTGGGTTCCGCAGTGATGAGCGTCCACGATTCAGGCGCTTTCGACATTTCCGGGGAGTTGCCGGGCCGGGAGGCCGTCGGTGCTGCGGAGCGACTCCTGAAGACTTTTCAACAGAGTCAACACTGACCGAAAAAGGTGCAAAGTGCTATAAAGCACCGGTTTCCGGCACCTTATGTGGTCCGGGACTCCACTTATCCACAGGGTTATCCACATTTTCTGTGGAAGTGAAGTGACGCCGATTTCAGATCCCCTCGAGCCAGAGTTTTGCCTCTTCATATTGACGAAAACGTTTTTCGTCCGCCCTGAATTCCCGGGTGTGAACGATCCTCCGGGAATCATGAACCCGCGAGCGATGCTTCACGTGAAGCATCTCGTGGAAGAGGATATACGACGTCACGTACAAAGGAACCGCAGGCACATCGAAAACGCGGCTGATAAAGATCGTATTGTGGGTCGCATCGTAACGCCCGAGAACGTGGCGGGATTTCATCGCCGACCAGGACAGACGTGGCTTAACCAGCGAAGCGTCGAAGTACTCCCGGTTCAGCCGTTCAAATAAAAGTTCAAGGTCGACGTGCCGGCCCCGCGCTTCTCCTCGACGCATCCGCCGGCATCGGTTTATGCGCGCAATCCGTGCACGTTCCTGAATCTCTTCAGTCAGTACAAAGGTTCTGTAGATCCGATAGTAAGAACTATCGATTCTCTTCCGGTAGAGCTTTGACAGGAGAATCAATGCGAGCGACGAATATACCTGAGGCGGCGCATCGGTAAAGATGTCGCTCAACCGGACAATGAGACGATTCTCATGTAATCGTACGGTGTGGTTGAGGCCGGCAAAGGGAAAGAATGCAATGGTGATTTCCGGCAGTGGTGTTCGTGGACGAAGTTGCTCATGCGCCGATGCGAAGATTCGTTGAAGATCTGTCGTCACTGCTGCTTTCTTTTCTTCTCCGTTTTCGGCACGCTCCTTAGTGCTTCTTTTGTTTCAGCTTGGGTGTCTTTGGCCTTCTCGATTGCCTCTTCGATCGCTACGCGTTCGATATCGTTCTTCGGCTTGAATTTCTCGAGGACCGGGATTGTCTCGAGCGTGAACTTCTCCAGGTCTTCCAATGAATCCCGAACATCCAGCTTGCGGCTGTAAGCGTAGTCGATGTTTGAGGTGACTTCGTCGAGAGCTTCGATATAGCCGCGAAGCAGTTCAGCAGACGTGAAATCGGCAAGGTACGAGGTATCGTCGGGGTCGACTTTATTAGCCGTTGCTCGCGTGTCACCCGCCTTCTTTTTCTCTCTCTCTCGTTTTTGTTTCTCTTGACGTTCTTTTTCTTTTTCCTTTTCGCTCTTCTCCATCAGTCCCAGAAAGATGAGCCGGCGCTCCGCGAGTTTGAAATAAACCGGCACGCGTTGGCTCAGTTCCTGGGCATCGCGAATCAAATCCTGTTCGTCTTCCGTGAAGTACTCTTTTTTCGCCGCGGTCAGCAGCGCTGCGGCGAATGAGAAAATGATGACAACCGAAAGACTAACTTTTCCGGACTGGCGCATTTTGGTCTCCGAACAGAGCTTTGAGGAGATCGTCCCGGATCTCTGAAGCCTGCTGCTTAGCCTTTTCTACCGGTTCGCGCTGATCGAATGTGAGTCCGCGGCCGATGTCATCCAGCATTCGAATCTGGCGGCGGAGAGAAATTTCCAGTTCTTTGAATCCCTTTGGTTTGCGATGGGCATCCCGGCCGGTCTTCATCATTGTTTGATGAGCATCCTGGATCGTTTCGATATATTCGTTCAGACGCCTGCCAACTACTTCCGGTTCCCCGGTTTTGACGGCATCGCTGACCAGGCTCAGCAGAATTTCAGAGATGTTGATGTCGATCTTCGCGCGGTCGACCGGGTCGCCCGTACGTTTGAGCTTTTCTCGTTCTCTATCAAGACGCTCCAGGCGTTTGTCGAATTGTGGCTGAAGGGCGGCAGTTCGGACGGTGCAGGAACTCGCAATCCATACAATCAGCACTGTCAATAATCGCTTGATTGTCCACCTCACGATAGTCGGCGCTTTACTTCTTCTGACGGCGCTCCAGAGTCCTTGCGCGCTGCCGTGCTTGAAAGGACCTGGCGTCATTTGAGCCGTCGTCGAGTTCCAAAAACTTATTATATTGCACGATGGCTTCCTTTGCGTTTCCTAAATGATCCCAGCATGTGGCCAGCACAAAGTGCGGGAGTGCTTCGCGGGGGCGAAGCTCAATCACACGGCTCAGCAGTTGTGCAGCGCGTCCCCAGTTTTCTTGGGCATAAAAAACTGCGCTGAGCGTTGCATAGGCTTCGACATCGTCCGATTTGATTCGAATGGCCTGCTCGAGCGCCGCGATAGCTAGAGGGTAGGCTTTCACCTGCTCGTACGATTTTCCGAGAAGGTAAAGGTAATCGGCATTCGTTGGTTCCAACCTGACGAGTTCAACCAGCGGTGGAATCGCTTTCGCGTAATCTTTGTCGGTGAAATACGAGATAGCCAACTGCCGGCGCAGATTCGTGTTTTTCGAATCCAGTGAAATGGCCTTTTCGAGGTATTCACGGGACTTCGCTTCATTCTGTCGTGCGTGCTCGGCCT
>Ga0137379_10007684_pt1 | contig 10225 bp, 14 predicted proteins | sample SagtaG_18_FD_104812 | JGI IMG/M metagenome (GOLD analysis project Ga0137379, IMG submission 104812) | Vadose zone soil microbial communities from Sagehorn Ranch, Mendocino, California, USA - Sage2_L_80_16 metaG | ecosystem: Environmental > Terrestrial > Soil > Vadose zone | place: USA... | reverse complement strand
GGGGTGGCAGTGCAGCTGGACGAACGCCGCCACCGGCCAGCCGGCGGCGGCGGGGCTGATCTGGGCGTGGTAGCCCTGGATGACCCCGGTTTCTTCCAGGCGGCGGATCCGGGCGGCCACGGACGGGGGCGGACAGGTTCACGCGCTTGGCAATCTGGTTGAACGACAGCCGGGCGTCGCGCTGGATCTCCCCCGATGATGGCCCAGTCGGTCGCATCCAATTCCGTGCCCATGGAACGAAACGATATCCGGCCCGCTACGTTGCGGACAGAACGCGGGATCCTCGGATGCGTTTCGTCCGGGATGGCGAGGACGCCGCGTGCTTGGCTAGCGTTCAGGTGAGCACGCGTCAGCGTGACCAGGTCGCCGGACCGGCCCGCTGGGCGGGCATCGCCCGCGCCGCGACCGTGGCCGCGGACGGCCTGGGCGCCCGCCATCCCGGTGCCGGCACAGGCGTGGGAGGGCCGACTGGGTTAGCGCCGATTTCCGCGCAACTGGTTCGGGGCAAGGTTCAGGCGAGTTCGTAGCGGAGGGTCCGGCCTTGCCACCAGAGGATGGCGAGGGGGCCGGGATCGGGGGCAGCTACTTGGCGGGCGGATCGTCGACGTTATCGCTGTGGACAACGCGCCCGAACATCATCGGACCGGGGGTCTCGGGAGGAGGCGCCTGCCGCCGGGCGATCTCCGCGTTGACGAGGTCGCGTATGTGGTATAGCTGCTCAAGGCTCAGGCTCGCCAGCGGAATCCCGTTGACTGTTGCGTCCATGCTTCACTCCGTGTCTGTCTTGACGCCGGCAGTCGCACTCATCCAATCAGACTGGAAGCCCTGGTCGGGTGTGAAAAACATCTTCCGCGACGGCAAGCTCGGTGCCGCTCTCCGGCATCTCCCCTCCGGATACCCCAGGTCAACATGGCCTGGATGTGGGGGGCGCTGCTTGCCGCGAACATGGCCGCCTGGCTGCACCAGCTCACCGCGATCACCGCAGGCGAGGACATCCTGGCAGGGCACGGCGTGCGCGGCGGCAAGGCCATGATCGCCACCTTGCGGTGGCGGCTGATCGCCGTCCCCGGCCGGCTGACCCGCCACGCCCGCCACCTGGTCCTGCGGCTTCCGCCCGGACATGCGCTGCTTCCTGAGGTCCTGGCCCGGCTACGGGAACTGCCCGTCCCAGCCTGACCTGCGCCTCCTGAGCCCCGGCTCCCCGTCCTCGTCCGCGGCCTGCCAGCCCCGACCCGAAGGAAGGTCCCAAACCGCGAACCCGGCGCCAGCTCCGGGGCCGTAAGCATGCCTGCTACCAGGAATCCGGGCGCCGCAAGATCATTTACGAGGGCAGCGATCAACTCACCGCGCTATTCGCGGAATCGGGTCAGAAAAGGCGACGCCGGCGTGTTGTACGAGTGCGCCCACCAGTATTACAGTTGCAGTTTTTCGATCCGTGATCGCGCTGCAGCTCAGCGTGGCTCGTGGTTCAGATGCGATGCTTACTTAGTGTCACCTCCTTCCGGCCGCCGCCGGTCAGGTCACGGCGGGTGTCAGGCGTGCGGCGTAGTGGTGCCAGCGGGCGCGGGCCTGGTGGCGTCGGCGCCATGCGGACCAGCGCAGATGGAAGGCGAGGCGGGCCCGGCTGATGAGGCCGGCTTTCCAGTCGCGAGCCAGCCGGTCGATGCGGGCGGTCTCGGCGGCCGACAGCTCGATAGGGGGGATGCGGGGCGGGCAGGGCTGGCCGCCGAGGTCCGGCAGCGGCGCGGTCCCTGTCCAGAACTGCAGGTCAGCGCCATCGGCGGGCAGCTCGCCGGCGACCGGCTCGCAGGCGGGCGGCGGGGCGGCGGCGGGTGCGGGAGGCAGGGCTGCGGTTCCGGTGAGCGCGGCCTGGATCGCGGTGGTGCGCAGCTGGGCGAGGGCGGTCAGCGCGGTGTGCCTGCTGATCGCGTGCCAGTTCCTGGCCTGGCTCCGGTCCCAGCCGAGGGCATCCTTCCCTGTTTTGAAAGTTATTTCTACTGGCCACCTGCGGCCTGCGATGGTGATGAAGTAGGTCAGGGTCGCGGGACGGCCTTCCGGCGCCCAGCACAGGTAGAACGCGTACTGGTTTTTGTCCCGGTCCGGGAACCGGCGGATCAGCAGGAACTCCCGTGGGTCCGAGGTGCCCGCCAGCGCCCAGCCGCCGTAGCGGGGGCCTTTCGTCCCGTTCCCGCACGACCGCTCCTCGAACACCGCATCACGGACAGCCTCGTCAGCGCGGATGACGGTGCCGGAGGCGAGGGTGATCCGGTAGTCGCACGGGATGATGACGACGTAGGCCAGCGACAGCGCCCGCAGCGCCTCCCGGAACTCCCCGCACCGTCCGTACACCTCGTCAGCGGCGGCCCAGGTGACCCGCAGCCCGGCCGCCATCAGCCGTTTCACCTGCGCGATCGCCAGGTCCGGCTTCGTGGCGAACGCCAGCGTCTCCGGGATCCCGGCCGTCCTCCTGCGCGCCGGATCCGTCGCCCAGCACTTGGGCATGTACACGTCGAAGTCGGCCCAGGCCTGCCCGAGCGCGGTGACCAGGGCCGCGAACACCCAGGTGACGCAGTTTTCCACCTTCCCGGTGACCCCGGCGTGCTGCGGGGCCACGCACGCAGTCGATTGTCCTTTGCGCAGGTCAGCGGTCTCGTCGAACGCCAGCCCCGGGCCGATCAGGTCATCCGGGTCGTCCGGCAGCACCTGCTGGGCCAGACCCGGCAGCAGGCCGCGCAGTTCCTCCCAGGACCAGGCGCACCTGCTGAGCAGGGCCTGCATCCGGTACGGCCGCTCATGCCCGGCCTTCAGCGCCAGTTCCCAGCAGTTCGCCCGCGTGTCCTTCGACAGGACCCCGATGTACTCCAGCGCCGTCGCCACAGTGCGCTGCTGCCGCATGACCCGGCGCAGCAGGCCCGTGACCAGCGCGTCCGCTCTCACGCCGCACTCCGCGGCGTCTTCTATGCTGGCCACTGCGGTCGTGGCCATGTCTTGTTTTTCCACAAAATCCAGGAACGGCCACGGCCGCCTTGCGTTACACCCGTGTCATTCCGGGCCGCGGCAGGAAACCTGTCACGCGACGTAACGCCGCCCCGGTGCCACACTGCTCACGTGCAGGACGCATGCGTGCACCCAACGTGAAACCGCAACTGTAATACCAGTCGACATTCTTCATGTACCTCAGTGATGGCGCGGGCCATCCACGGCGAGTTGCGCGTTCTGGTCCGTCCATGACATCGAGCGGGAATCGCCGATCTGAAAGACCGCGGCGTGACGTTCGAGCGCTACGACCTGCCGGGCATGAACATGGACGGCGACATCGCCACCGGGGGCGGCACGAAGGCCGCATGGTTCAAAGACCCCGACGGGGACCATCCTCGCTCTCATCCAGCAGCTGAGCTGAACCGCGCGGCGAAACCGACCGGTCACCAGCCCACCGAGCATGAGACGGAAGTAGGCACCCATGGGCCAGCAAACCGGATCAACCCGCCCAAACGCCGGTCAGCCCGCACAACGCGGGTGCTGCTGCTGGTAGATCAGCAAGAAGGATTGTTCAGCAGAATCCATGAGGCAGAGCAAACGCGGCGCAACCTGCTTGCTCTGGCCCGGGCCGCCCGGCTGCTGGGGATACCCGCGGTGCTGACCACCGCGCTCGCCGATGGGCCCAACGGGCCCCAGCTCAGGGAGCTGACCGATGAGCAAGAGGCGTGAGCGTGCAGTGCGCGTGGGACGAGACCGCACAACCTCCCGGGGTGAGGATCTCCGATCTTGCCCAGGGATGTGATGCAAGTCTTGCTTGGGCACTGCGCGGTGCAGTAAGTTCGCAGTTAGTTCGCAGCAAGTACGCATTCAAGCGGTAGCCACCCCAGTCTGCGCCTTCTTGCATCAGCTAGGGGCTGACTAGCTCACTGCGGACGGGACAGGTTCCGCCTCGCTCAAGCTCCCGGCTCAGCTATCCCCCCCGGCTGGGCCGGGGTTGCGTTCACGCCCGCTGCACGGGATCCGCGGCGATGGCCGTGGCATCGCCACCGCTCTGAGCGGGGCGGGCGCGCGGGTCGTCGGGGTTGCCCGCGACCGCTGCTCGCCGGAAGAACTGCGCGCAGAACTCGGCGAATTCTCCACCGCGGTGTCGGCCGATGCTGCCGACCCGATGGTGGCCGGGCCCCCGCTACGAGATCCGCGTCGACGGCGGCCCGAGCCCGGGCGCCTACTGGCAAGTCCTCATTCCAGCCGCTGCTGACCTGACGCCACACAGCGGGGCGCGGTGCCGGAAGGCGATGGCTGCCGCGTCAGCCCTCAGTCCGGCGGCAGCTCATAGCAGGAGCCCCGCTGGGCTCGGCCGGCGCGGCGGTGGCGTTGCTGGTGCGGGCAGGGTCACTGCCACTGCCGCCTGTGCCAGCCGCGGTGCCACCAGCCCAACCGCAGCATCATGATCGGGAGCAGCCACAACAGCGGCCAGAGCACCCACCCGCCTGAGGCGGCTCCGGCGATCAGGAATGTCGCGGCCAGCAGCGGCACCAGGATGAGCGGGCCCGGTAGCCGCGTGCCTGGCTGCGGGGGGCTGGATTCTTCCCGCGCCTGTGGCAGATCTGCCAGCAGCCCGCCAAGGTCACTGCGGGTACGCGCGGACAGGGCCTTGGTCACCCGCTCATCGAACTCCGCCTGGTCGAGCCGGCCTTGGCCGAAGTGCTCGCCCAGCTCGGTCACCACCGCATCGCGCTCGGCGTCGGACACCCGCAGGTCCGGGCGGGCATCCCAGCTGTTTCCGTCGGGCTGACCGGCCTGCGACCCGCCGACGGGCCATGGCCGCCGCCGCGCTGCGGCTCGTGCTGCATCTTGCCTGGTCTCATCCATGTGAACACACCTGGCCTTTGCCTGTGGCGACGGGACGACCGGGACGATCGCCCATCTGATTTCATCCTGAAACGATCACGATACGCAACTATATTCCCTCGCTATGATATCCTCGGCAGATGGATGAAGGTCCGGCGAGCCCGCCCGGCGCCGGCGAAGAGGACTTCGCCTACGTGCTCGTCCAGCTCGGATTGCACCTGGCCCGGCAGTTCGGCGAACGGCTCGCCCCGCTCGGCCTCGAGCCCCGCCACGCCGGGATGCTCACCCGGCTGGCCGCCCGCGAGGGGCTCTCCCAGCAGGCCCTCGGCGAGCTCATCGGGCTCAACCCGACCCGGATGGTCTTCCTGGTCGATGAACTCGAACAACGCGGCCTGGTCGAACGCCGGCGCAACACCGCCGACCGGCGCTCCTACGCGCTGTACCTGACCCCGCAAGGCGGCGACACGCTACAGCAGATACAAGCCGCCGGAAGCCGCCACCAGCACGAGATCGGCGCTTCCCTGACCCAGGCCGAGCGCAGCCAGCTAGCGAGCCTGCTGCGCCGGCTGGCCACCGAGCAGGGAATCACCGAAGACAACCTACCGGGAATCCCGCCGCGGCCACCCCACGTGGCACCGAAGGTGCACTAGCGTCGCCCACGCGGCACCGCATAGATGAACGCTGAGCCGTGTCCGACGGCGCTGAACCTGTCGTAGAATCACCGCGGATCGCGCCTGACCAGCGGGGAATTCCCGCCCGCACCCACGACCCGCGCTGCCGTACCTGGGTCATTTACGGGATTGAGCCGCCATAACCACATTGCCGCTCTGTATCGTCCGGTTTCGTGAGAGGCGGGGAGCACAAGGCTGTTCATGCACGCCCGGCCGGCCTGGCCAGGCTACGGGATGCCGTCGGCTCCTGGCCGAAGGAAGCCAGCGTCCGGACAGCCCTCGCCGCTTCCGCTGCGGCGCTCCTGCTCATCGTGGCCGCCGTCGCGATCGCGCTGCTGGTGTCCGGCCACGGCATGGTGGCCGGCCCCAATACGGAGGCCGGCGCGGTACGCGGCGATCCGGCCGGCACGGCAGGAACGTCCGCCGCGATGCCGACGGCTTCACCGCAGCAGCGCGTGATCGCGCTCCCTTCAGCATCCAGGGCGACGCCTGACCCGGCCGCCTCGTCCGCGGCCGCGAGCCCCACTGCCGCTGTGACGAATCCCTCCCCATCTGCGACCAGTTCCCTACCACGCTGCCGACACGGGCACTCAAGGCATCGCCACTGCTGAGCCTGGAACTACGCGTGCTCCGGGACCGAACTGGAGACAGGGGTTAACACCACGGCGACCCGCACCTCGCCGGGCTTCTATGCGGCTCGCTCGTATTCGTTGATGAGACCGCCGAGGACAGGTCGGCGCTGGATCCGTGCCCGGGAAAGGTCCGCGACAGGGTGGTCGGGCCGCGGCGGGCAGAGCTGTCGGCTGCGATGGGGGCGGCGCCCGTTGTAATGGGTCTCGTACTTGTGGGGTGCCAAAACTGTGTCATGTGCTCTGACCTGCAGTGTCTGGACCATGTGAGGGTCGCTGTGGTGCCTGCTTGTCTCTGGCTGATCGGCGGCGGGGCCGAGAGCCGTTCGGTGATGAGCCTCCAAAATGCTTCTCGGCGGCGCGCTGCCATCGAGGGGACGTTGCAGGTCAAAGGCGATGACGCCGTTTCCGCACCCACAGGTGGGCCCGGTGTTTCGGCGCTGCTCAGGGCGTGAGGTCGACGGTCGTTGTTACCAGGGCATTCACACCTCGGAGCGCCGGCTTTGCTGCGTCAGCCGAACGCGCAGCGACCCAGAACCTCCTGGTTATGACCGCGGCACGCGCACCCGCAGGATGAGAGTCGCTCTCAGATGGAGGGGTTCCAGGCCGAGGAGGGACACTGCCGTCTGTTCGTCCGCCTTACCTGCGGCGGGACCACGCGGCGAGGGTACCGATCTGAAGACGCCTGGCAGGTACCCCGGCAGCGGTACCCCGGCCGGCCCGGCCTGCGCCACCGTCACGGCCACTGCCGGAACGCCTCTTCCCGGGGTGCCGGCGCTCAGCGTGTCGTCGTCCTCGTCGGCGAGGCACAGGGCCTGCTCGCGTTCGGCTGCCGCTCGGCGTTCGCGTGCCCGCGAAGGCGCGCCCGTTCAGGTTCAGCGGGAAGCTGCCCGGGAGCATGCGGTTGTGCGTGACGTGTGCGGGCCTGGGATCTGGGGCTGGCCCCGAAGCCATGCCCCGCACCGACAAGACGATGATCCCCAATGATCCGGCGACGGCCAGCAGCCTCCCGGGCGACATCGGATTTACGGCTTCTGGTCCGTGCACGGGAAGTAGAACTCGGCCGGGCCGTTCTGCCCGGTGAGGTCTTGGGTGCACACCATCCCGTAATCCGCCAGGCCGCCCACGATGGCGCTCAGGCCGCTGACTTTCCCGGAAAGCCCGTCGTAGCTGCTGGCATTCGCTGACCGTGCGTTCTGAAGCTCCTGGCTCATCGCGGTGAGCTGGTGCCGCATCCGGGTGAGCTGAGCCGAGGCCGAGCCCTTGTAAGACAGGAATATTGCCAGAGTGACCGCCACGGCTACCAGCCCGAGAACCCCGACAATGTAAGCGCCGATAACCGCCCATCTCCTTCCTGCCCGCGGCTGAGGCTGGAAGGCAAGTGGCATCGTGTGGTCGTCGTACTGGGGGGTCTGAGAGTACATTGTTTCCTGCCTTCCGGTCTAAGCGTTCGGCTAGCCAGCCCATGTCACAGGCCGGGCGCAGAGCCGTGTGCAAGTCGTCTAGCTCGGCGGAACGGTGCGCGGCCTCGGCGAAGCCCTCGCAGTAGGCGAGATACTCCGCATCCAGGTGCCCGGACGGCGGCCCGGCCAGCCCTGCGGGGTTCGCCGTCCCGGCTGCCCGTCCGGCCATCCGCGCTGCAGTCGCTACGGCACCATCGTCATCAGTCACGGAGTTCCTTCAAAGAGCGCTGAATGACCGTGGTCGCGTCTCTGCCGGTGGCGGCCGCTTCGCGCAGCAATTGCAGGTATTTCTCGTAGCGTGCTACCTGTTCCGGCTCGGCTAGCTGGTTCTCGCCGTCGATGGATTCGTTGATCACCAGGTCGTCATAGAGCCGGAAACCGAACGGCCAGACCGGCACCGCTGCTTCAAATGGAATGATCCCGAGCTCCAGCGACGGCAGGCCCGTAACGGCGATGAGCCGGTCGAGTTGTCCGGCTAGCGTCGGCACGGACACGGCACGGGTCCGTAGCGCCGCTTCGAGCATGACGACCTGGACGTGCTTGCCGGGCTGGTAGATCACCTGCTGCCGCTGCATCCGCTTGGCGACTACCCGGTCAATTTCGTCCTCGCCTTGAAGGCTGGTCGGCATGCCGGGCAGGCGCAGGAACTCCCGCGCATACTCAGCGGTCTGAAGGAGCCCGGAGATCAGCGCCGGCTGAAACTCGGCGATTCTCGTGGACTGCGTCTCAAGCTCCAGGATGCCGGCTTGCACGCCGTCGGCGCCGGCTACGCGGTAGGCGTCCTTCCATGCTGTGTACTCGATGCGGGCACCCCGGAGCATTGCGAGCAGGTCAGTGGCGGCTTCGGGCGAGCCGCCTGTAGCGCCGACCCACGCAGTTATGTCGTCGTCGCTGGGAAGCTGCTTGCGGGTCTCGATTTTCGACACCTTGCTCTGCTGCCAGCCGAGCGTCTCGGCCAGGCGGGCGCCGCTGAGGCCCGCGCCGACGCGGAGCGTCTTGAGGGCCTCAGCGAGCTGCCTGCGCTCGCGCTGGTACGTGGGTGTCGTCAACTGTGTCCTTTCAGGATGCGGCCCATAGCGCGGCGCGGCGCATGTAGTCGGCATAGGGGAGGGCGTAGTGCAGGGCGGCGTCCCGCCAGTAAGACCGGGTTACGATCGCGCCCAGGTCGGTGACCTGCTCGGCGTACTGGAACCTGCCGTCGCTGCCGTAGCGCATGACCCACAAGTCGCTTGAGTCGAACAGCCAGTAGTCCCCGAGCGCCGCGAGCGCGGCCAGCTCCCCGGCGGGAACCATGTGCTCGGGCAGGATGCGTACGTCGTCGCCTGCTTCCGTGTTCGGCCGGTACCACCACTCCAGTTCGTATCGCAGGTAGTCCGACAGCGGCTCGGTCACGAGGTGGATCCGCTGGAACGTCTTCCCGTCTGTGACCGCGGCGCGGATCATGCTGGTCCACTCATCCCGCGCCGGGTCCGTTACCGGCGGCTCGCCGGCGAGGAACGTCCGGAAGGACTGGTCTTCGTAGCCAACGCCGTACTGCTGGAGGGTTTCCAGCCGGTAGGCGGTGTGCCGGAAGCTGGTGAACAGCGCGGCGAACTCCGCGCTGTCCAGATCGGTGATGCGGCGGCCCATGGCTAGGCGAGCCCTCGCCGGCGGATCTCATCGGCTGCCGCGAGGATGACCTCGGGCCTGATGTAGACGCCCCGCTCGCCGGGCAGCACGTTGGGCAGTCCCGCGAAGGTGGCCGCGTCGACCTCGGGTGCCTGGACGACGGTCATGCCGTCTTCGCGCCAGTGAACGGACGGGCATCCGCCGCCGCCTGAGTCCGGGTCCTTGGCCAGCAGGTAGGTCTCCATGATCTTTCCCTTCTCACCATAGCCGCATACTGCGGCTTACGTGAAGCACTGAATGAGCATGACGAGCATAGCTCGGGGAGAACAGTGCTGGTAGACCCTAATATTGAAGAATATTCTGAGCATAATGCTTGACCTATGTCAAGTCGGACGCTTACGGTAAGTCGGTAAACCCACAGAGTGAGTGGATGCGCTCATCGCGCGGTGCGAATTGGCCGCTGAGCACGAATCCACTCAAGCAAGCGCACTGGCGCAGCTAACGCCTGGGGGTTGGGACGGAATGGCCGGTGATCGTGCCGAGCGGAGGTGATCGGTAGTGGCCTGGGAGGTCCTTACCGGGCTGGCGGTGGAGCTGGTGCTGCTGGCGGTCGCGTTCGGGCTGGGAGCGTGCCGCCGCCGGGCGGTGGTCCTGCCCTCGCCATTGATGGAGGCGGAGATGGCGGAACTGCGGAGGCGACTGCTTGATGCGCTGGACCGCGAAGAGCACCTACGCCTGGGCCAGGCGCAGATGCCGCGCACGCAAGGCTGGGGCGAGCAGGCGTGAGCGAGCAGGGGAGCGTGCGGGGCTCGGTGCCGTGGACCGGGTCGGCGCGGAACGGGATGCCGCCCGGCCGGCCGTATGCGTGGCGGCGGCAGGGGCCGGTGGTGGCGTGCCCGGATTATCCGGGCCAGGCGCTGTGCCCGCTGCCGGGCGGCGGAGCACGCGGTACCTGCCCGGTGGACGGCACTAGTTACCAGATGGATACTCCGGAGGCGCGCCGGTGACAGGCGCCACGATCCCC
>Ga0137379_10007672_pt1 | contig 10234 bp, 16 predicted proteins | sample SagtaG_18_FD_104812 | JGI IMG/M metagenome (GOLD analysis project Ga0137379, IMG submission 104812) | Vadose zone soil microbial communities from Sagehorn Ranch, Mendocino, California, USA - Sage2_L_80_16 metaG | ecosystem: Environmental > Terrestrial > Soil > Vadose zone | place: USA... | reverse complement strand
CGGTCCGCAAGGCCGGCGGTTACTGACTCGTCGGATGAGTACCACGTCTCGGCCCGCATCGCATCCCGCCACACCGCGGCAGGCCGCCCGGTCCGCCCCGCGTACACCGACGCCAGGATCTCGGACATCCCGGCCAGGCGGTCCGCCATCTTCCGCATGTCCGCCTCCGGGCCGCAGCACAAAGCCCACGCCTCGTGCACCATCATCACCGCGGCCGGGGCCATGGTCAGCTGCCCCGGGCTGGCCGCCATTGCTATCACCGACGCGATCGACGCGCACAGGCCGTCGACCACGACGGCGACCCTGCCCGGCCGCGCGGCCAGCGTCGAGTAGATCGCCAGGCCGTCGAACACGTCGCCGCCCGGCGAGTTGACATGCAGCTCGACGTCGCCGCTGATCATGGCCAGCTCGGCGGCGAACTCCCCCGCGGTGACCCCGAAATCGCCGACCTCATCAAACAGCCGGATCGTGTCAGCCACCGAACACCCCGCGCACGAACGGCGACTCGCCGCCCAGGGCGTTCCGCATCCGCTCACCCGCGGGCGGGCGGCCGTACCGGGCCTCCCGCATCGAGGCGTACAGCTCCCAGGCGGCCCGCCGCTCGGCAGGCGACGCCTGATGCCCCGCCGCCGGGGCAATCCCGTCCATGACCGCCTCCCGCAGCTGCCGCAGCATCTCAGGGCTGATGTCCATCGCCGCCTCCTCGCCTCGCCGCCAGTATCCCGCTCAGCCGCGGCGGCGGCCCGCCCTGGCGCGCAGCTCATCCAGCGGCGACAGGGCCCCCGCCCGCCGGTAAGCGGCCACCGCATCGGCCACGATCGCCCGCACCGGCCGGCCGGTCTCGTCCTGCTGCCGGTACAGCCACGCCCGGTCAGGCCCGGGCAGCCGCAGGGTGAGCGGCGGGTGCCTGTGACGGTCAGCCATGGTGCCCCCCTCGCCTAAGGTGGTGACACCACGTAGCGTAGCCCGCGTCACGCGAACACGTGTGCGGGCACGCACCGTGACCAGGGCAAATGCCCGGAGCGTCACCGCCGTCACCCGCGTCACGCATGTCCGGACTGCGGGGAGGGGGAAACAGGCCGGCGGCGCTCTGTCCGGTCCCGTCCTGCTGGACATTTCGGCGGACGTGGCGCCGCGGCGGTCACGCGCCGTGACATCGGCGCAGGTCAGCGGCCCGGATGGTCGTCACTATGCGTCATCATGTCCGGGCTTGCCTCGCGCGTGCGCGGGGCATCGGTCAGCCTTCGCGTGGTTCGCCGGCGTCGAGCCAGTCCTGCACTTGCGGCCAGCCGGCCGTGGTGGGCGGCACGGTGAGTTCGTCGACCGGCGGGTTGGCGGCGAGGTACCGCTTGCGTGCTTCGCGCTGTTCTTCGTTCAGGTGCTGCAGTACGGGGTCGCCTGCGTTCCTGGGCATGGTGGTGTCTCCGTCCGGGTGGCTGATCCTGATTGTCGCAGCGCCCGGCAGGAACGGCAGCGACCGCAGCCTGAGCCTGAGTATCCGCATGGTCAGCCGAGCCGCTCGCTGGTCAGTTCCACTCAGCGTCGTCCTCTTTCCGGAACCGGGTCGCCGTGGCCGCCGCTTCGGTGAGTCGCGCGGCGAGATCGAGCGCCGCGGCCGGGGAGAGCTCGTGTATGTCAGGAGGGGCGAGTCCTCCCGGCCCGGCGGGTGTCATGAGCAGCACCCTCCACGGGCCGGTGCCGAGCATGGCGCCAGTTGCGGGGTCGCCGGCCCGGCCCGGGCTGACGATTATGCCAGTGCGGCACTTGCCGCAGGCTGCGCCGCACTGGTGTCTGTGTGCCTCCAGCGCGACGGGCTCGGGCAGCAGGTTGAGTTCGGTCATGGTGTTATTCCTTCCTGTTCGGTGATCTTGCCGAGTGCTTCGGCGGCGGCGGCCAGGGCGGCGTGCTGCCGCTGCCGTTCGATGATGTGCTCGATGTGCTGCCAGGCGCCGAGCCGGCCGATCTGCTGGCCGATGGTGATCAGCTGGCGGCAGATGGGGCAGACGGATTCGCGGCGTGCTCGTATTACGCGGTCGGCAAGATCCTGTGGCGTGATCATCGCCGGACTCTCCTGCTGCCGACCTTGGTTCTCATCTCGGCGAGGGCTTCGGCCATGGACATGACTTCATCGAGCGGCGGCCGGTGCTCGGCCTGGCCCGGAGGGCCTGGCGGGCCGAGCGCGCTAGAAGGTTTAGCTAGAAGGTCAAGCCCCTGAGCGTCGCGGTGCTGGTCAGGCGGGTTGCCCTGACCCCTTTTATCTGGGCTGCTGACCCCTTTTACGGCCCCGGGTTGACCCCTTTTCCCGCCACCAGAAAAGGGGTCACTACGTTGCACCCCTTTCCCGGGCAGGCAATTGACGGTCCATGATGTGACGTGCCCGCGCCCCCGGCTGCTGGTGTAGGTGACCTGCCCGGCCGCGGCGGCGTCTCGCCGGGCGCGTCTCGCCGTGGCAGTGGACTTGCCCATGTCCGCGGCGATGATCCCGAAGCTGACCTTGACGGTCTTGTTCTCGTCGTTCATCCACGTGGCCAGTGCGACTAGCAGCCGGAGCTGCCGGTCTGGCAGCGGCCCGAGCGCGAGAACCTGGCGGACGCGGTAGTTCGACACCTGTTCATGTCTCGCGTTGCCCAGGCAGCCCGACTTGCTGCAGGAATGACTGCCAGCCCTGGAGTGCCTTGATCAGGTTGGGGAGATCCTTCTCCTGCATCGGGCCGAGGAATCCGGGGCCTTCCTCGCCGGGCAGCAGGATCAGCGGCGAGCAGCTGAGTGCCTTTGCGATGGCGTACAGCTCGTCTATCTCGACGCCGCGGCGCCTGGTGCCGTCGGAGTAGCGGCGGCCGGATTCGATGTCTCCTATGACGGATTCGGTCAGGTGATCGTCGCCTTGCTCGGCGAGGGCTCTGGCGAGGTCGGCGACAACCCAGAGATGTCTTTTCCTGGTTTCCCTGATCCTCTGCCCGGCTGTATCACTAACTGGCTTGGGTCGCATGCTTACGGATTCTAACGTAGACATGCCCGGTTACTGGTGAGTACAGGCGTGCTGAAGGGGATGCCGCGCGTCAGCTGGGCAGGCTCCTGCCTGCCGCCATCTCTGCCCAGAGGGTCATAGAGGCTCGCGGGTCAAGGGCTGGCGAAGCCAGTCACGCAGTGACGCCGCAGGCGCCCTTGAGGCGTGAGGGATGACCCGGCACCATAGCGCGGCATCCGCGGCCGCGACCTGTACCATCAGCAGCAGCACGGCACCGATGGCCAGGCGGATGATCCCGCCGTAACCTCGCCGTAGTTCCCCCTAGCGAATCCCGAACCGAGTTCCGCTTTCGCTACCCCGGCGCGCCTTCGCGTCTGTCGGCCGATCGTCGGCCACTCTCACACCCAACGCAACAGGGCCCGCCGCTGCAGGCAGGCCCCGTTCACGCAACGTCGATTGGGCGACGCATGCAAACCGTACAACACGAGCCTGCCAGCAGGTCAAGGCGCGCCAGTAAGACGCCTCGCCGCGCGACTAGCGAGGTCAGGGCCCGGAACTCAGCGCGAAGCCATATCAGCGAAGCTGCCGCGGCGGGCGCCGTAGGCGCAGAGCCGCGGCCAGGCGGCCGCGCCCCTTGGCACTCTGCGAAACACGTTTCCGCTTACCTGGACCCCGGCGATTCCGCGCGCGTGACCAGGCGTCATGTCCGGCATGCGCAGCGGGCCGTGCTGTGGCGGGAATCGCGTCTGTCCCGGCTGCGGAACTGCGGCCGGATCACTCACGGCGGTGACGGCGGGAACGTCCGTGCCCGGAAGAAGGAAGACGTGGTGCATTACTCGGGCCTGCAGTCGTGCGGGTCCATCTGGGCCTGCCCGGTGTGCTCGGCGAAGATCCGCAATGGCCGTGCTGAGGAGATATCTGCTGCGGCTGCTGCGTGGGATGAGGCTGGCAACACGGTGGTGATGCTGACCCTGACGTTTCCGCATGATCTCGGGATGCGCCTGGCGCCGCTGCTCGTGCTGCTCGCTGACGGCTTCCGGGCGGTGATCTCGGGCCGGCCGTGGCTGCGGGTCCGTGACCAGCTGTCGATCGAGGGATCGATCCGCTCGGTCGAGGTCACGCACGGCGTAGCGGGCTGGCATCCGCATGCCCACGTCCTGCTGTTCGCCCGCGGTGAGCTCCGGGCCGAAGGGCTAGCCGAGCTCGGGCTGTATGTCCGCGGCCGGTGGGCCCGGTGGATCACCGGGCAGGGCTACCGGCTGCCGCATGAGACACATGGTGCTGACCTGATGATCTGCCGGTCAGCTGAGGAGGCAGGACTCTACATGGCGAAAACGCAGGATGGCCGGTCAACCGGCAACGAGATGGCCCGCGGTGACATGAAGCAGGGGCGCGAAGGATCGCGGACCCCGTTCGAGATCCTGGACGATTTCCGGTGGACCGGCGACGTCGAGGACCTGGCGCTGTGGCACGAGTACGAGACGGCGACGAAGGGCCACCAGTGCATCACCTGGTCGAAGGGCCTGCGGGAGATCACCGGCGTCGCGGAGGTCACCGATGAGCAGCTCGCGGAGGAGGAGGTCGGCGGCGAGGATGTCGCCGTGATCCCGGCTGAGGTCTGGGCCGGGATCGTGAAGATCCCCGGCCTCGACGCCGCCCTGCTTGGCGCGTGCGAGAGGTCGGGCCTTGCGGGGATGAACAAGCTGCTAGCGAGGCATGGGCTCGGCCCTTGCCTGCCTCCTGCCGTAGATACGTAAATGCGTGTCTGCGTTAGCGCCATTCTGTCCGGGCTGCCTTGATCCAGCGGGCCCGCAGCCGCGGGTCGTCGAGGCACAGCGCGGCCGCTGCCCGCAGCAGCGCGGTGATGGACACGGCGCCGTCCCCGGTGGCCTTCTCCGCGGTCCTGAGCGCTTCGAGCGCTTCGAGCTGGGCCGGGGTGGTGGTGTGGGAGATCCTGGCGCTGTAGGCCGCTGGCGGCCTCGGTGCCTCGGCTGGCATGGCGTTATCACTGGCCTGTGACAGTCCGGCTGCCCTGGCGCCTAGCTTGTCGGCCAGTGCCTGCCCGGCCGCCTTCGTGGTCCTGGTGCCCATCTAGCTCTCCTCGATTAGCTCGGTCATGAGGTCGATCCCGAATCTGGCGAGCACGCCGCTGACGGGCTCGCCGTAGGCGCGCTGCACGGTGACGGTCAGCGGCAGCTCCGTGCGGGCTACCGGCACGCCCCACCCGGTGAGCGCGGACACGGCGGCGCCGTGGTCGGCCAGGCCCGCCCGGACCATCGTCAGCACGGCGAGTGCTCTCACGCCGTGCTCGGCCGCTTCCTTCGCCGTGGGCGGTACGCGATCAAGGGCGGCGAATTCTGGCGGGGTCGGCATCACGACGACATCGGCGGTGCCGATCGCCCCGGCCGCGATCCGGGCCGCCCCCGGGCCAGGCGGCGGAGCGTCGATGATGACGATCCCGGCACCGCGGGCGATCGAGGGCAGCCGCCGCGGCAGGTCGGCGGCAGGCATCGGGACGACAGTGGACCGCAGCGGCTGGCCGGACCCGGCCGCTAGTCGGCTCCACCGGTAGGCCGATCCCATCGGGTCGGCGTCGACCAGCATGGTCCCGGTGCCAAGTGCCGCGGCCTCGGCCAGCGCCATGGCGGTGGTCGTCTTCCCGACCCCGCCCTTGAGCAGGGTCACGCAGATGACGAGGGTCACCGGTACTCGGGCAGGGTGGCGAGGTACGCGGCGGCGAGGTATTCCGGGTTCGGCACCCCGGCGAATTTGTAGGCTGCCACGATCAGCGCGAGTTTCTCGGTGTAGGTCATGCCCTCAGTATACACATATACGTATCTGCGTGTCTACGTGTTTGCGTGCTTAAGTGAGCGGGCGAGGTACTTGCGTACCGGCTCGAACATGCCGGGCAGTAGCTGGTCGGCCTCGGCTAGCGAGAGCCAGCGGACCTCGGCCAGTTCGTCCTCGTCGCCGACGAATACGTCTGTCCCGTGCACCGGCTTCGCCGCCATGTAGATCATCGTCCGGCCGGTCTTCGGGTGGACGCGCCTGCCGAGAATGCGCCCGGCCTTGACCAGGAGGCCGGTCTCCTCCTTGACCTCGCGGACCCCGGCATCATGCGGGGATTCCCCGGGCTCGATCTCCCCGGCGATGAAGGTCCACGGCGGCTTGCCGTCGTTGCGCTTCCCGGCCAGGACGCCGCGGTCACTGGTGACGATCGCCGCGACTACGGGCTGAGGCTCGGGCTTCGTGGCTTGCTCGGTCACTGGCTCCCCTGCCGCGCGTAGCTGGCTGCGGAGGTCGTCAAGATCCCACCGGAAGTGCCCGCCCGGTGTCCTGAGCGCTGGCGTGACCAGTCCGGCATGGGCCCATCGCTGCAGCGTCGTGAGGCTCACGCCCAGTGCGTCGGCCGCGGCGCCGGTGGTCACGTAGCGATCACTCATGTCATCCAGGGTCGCATAGTTCCGCTGCGTTCGGTATCTCCCGTTGAGTTCGTAGAGTTTGCCGCGTATGGTGAGTTTCACCAGACAGGACCGTCCGAGGTCCAGACAGCAGGAGGCAGCATGCCAGGCGGGATGATCACCGTTGACGCAAGGAACACGTACGCAGCTGCGATCTTCATGGGCGCGGTGCAGAAGACGGTCTTCGGCACCGATCAGCCGGACATCGCCAAAGACGGGCAGCCCAAGTGGGCGGCCGATATCGCCGTGACCTACCTCGCCGAGGCGGGCCGTAAGGCCGTCTCCGAGGTGATCAGCGTTTCCGTGCTCGGCGCCGACCCGTCCGCCGCGATCACGGCCGGTTCCCCGGTTGAGTTCGACGGGCTCAAGTGCGGCGTGTCGGCTGCCAGCCGTAACGAGCGCGGCGGCGTGTCCGGCGGCCGCATGTATTTCATGGCGGCCGGTATCCGGTCGGGTGCCCCGCACAACGGCCGCCAGCTGGCCGCCGCGAAGTCCGAGTAATTCACCGGCAGGGCCGCGCCTGGACTTCCCCCGGGCGCGGCCCTTTTCGCATCAGGAGGCAGATCCCCATGCAGTCCAACTCTCGCACGTCCCGTAAACAGCGCCGGGACAGTCCCGTGCTCGTGCTCGCCGCCCTGGCCGTGCTTGCGGCCGTGGTGCTGGGCCGCCCGGTGGCTCACGCGCTCACGATCGCCCTCAGGCCCGCGCTGGCGGTAATTCTCACCATGGTGACAATTTGGCTGGCGATCGGCGTTGCCCGGTTCGCCCTGGCGTCACCGGCCGCCAGGCGCAACTACCCGCTGATGATCGCCGCCCGGCTGCGGTGGCGGTGGACATGCCGCGCCATGGCCCTGGTCCTGGTCGACCAGCACCGTGGCCGCAAGTCCGGCAAGGGCAGGGCTGAGGGCAGGCCCAGGGTCCGGCATCCGCGCGCCCGGTTCCGTGCCGATCCTTACGGCGTGACGGCCGCGGTCAAGACGGTCCCGAAAGTCGGCCGGGCCGAGTTCGAGAAAGCCGCGGTCCATCTTGCTGACGAGTGGCGCTGCGTCCGCGTAAGCGTCAGCCAGCCCAAGCCAGGGAGGCTGATCGTCCGCGGGCTGCGCAATGATCCGCTGGCGCCGCCGACCACGATGGATGACGCGCCTAGCGGTACCTATTCGGAACCGCTACCTTTCCGGCCGTACCTGGGCCGGGACGAGTACGCGGTTGACCGGTTCGCGGACCTTTCCGGGCTGACCGGGATCACGATCGTCGGCCTGCCCGGCATGGGCAAGACCTCGCTGGTGCTGTCGCTGCTGTGGCAGCTGGCCGGGACCGGCGCCGTCCAGTTCGTGTTCATTGACGGCAAGGGCGGCGGCGACTATTCAGCGTGGCAGGACCGGGCCTGGATCGCCACGGGTGACGAGCTGCCCGCCGCCGCGGCCGCGCTCGAGAAGGTCCACGGGCTGATGCGCTCGAGGCTGGTGAAGGTCGCTACCGGTATCGGGCCCCGTAACGGGTGGCATCTCGGGCCGACTCCGGATAACCCGCTGATCGTCACGGTGATCGACGAGGCGCATACGTTCTTTGACCTTGATTCGGTGAAGGGCGACAAGGAAGCAGACCAGCAGGTCCGGGCCTGCCGCACGCTCACCGGGCAGCTTGTCCGCAAGGGCCGCTCCGTGCTGTTCGTCACGATCGTCATCACGCAGAAAGGCACGTCCGACGCGATCCCTACCGCGATCCGGGACAACTGCCGGTTGGGGTTTTCCTTCGGCGTCAAGACCAGGGACGCCGCCGTGGCCGGGCTCGGCGAAGCCATCAAGGAATACCCGTCGTACTGCCCGACTACGCTCCGCGATCCGTCGATGGTCGGGGTCTGCACCAGCAGCCTGCCGACCGGATCAGATCCCTTCGTGAGACTCAGGGTTCCTGAGATCAGCGAGACGGCAGCGGCGGCCCGGGCGACTGAGACAGCGCACTTGCGGGCTGACCCGTCCGAGATCGCCAACGCCGTTGGCACTTTGCCCGCGCTGGAGGCGGTGGCGTCATGACCGAGCCCGAGTTCCAGGACATGATGATCGAGTACGCCACGCTGACGGACTCGCTGACGGAAACGCTGGAGATCAGGATCGCCGCCCTGGAGGAAGTAGCCGCGGCCCGCGGCCCCGGCCGGTTCCTGGCGGCGTGGCGCCTGGGCCGGGATCTGCGGGCATCTATCCGGCCCTGGCCCGGCATGTCATTCCGCTGGCGCCGCGCTGAGGCCGTCCATAACGCCTGGCTGTCCCGCACGCGATAGGCGGTGCTGAGCCTGGCCCGCCTTACCGCCAGCGGGACAGGTGCACGGCGACGCGGGCGTTGTCGGCGGTGAGCAGCGTCACCGTGGACGGCTCGCCGCCCGTGGCCACCCGCCACGCGCCGTAATAGTGGCCCGGGGTGAACGTGTTCAGCTGCCACGCCGCGCCGGCCGCCGACACCGGGGCGCTGACGACCGTGTCGACCGGGAACGGCTTGAAAAGGATCACGTCCATGTCGCCGGTGACTGGCGGCCCGTAGCGGAACGCGTGCAGGTGGCCGTTCCCGCCCGCGATCTGGGTGCCCGGCGGCAGGGCATTGCGCGGCGGCGCCTGCCCGCCGTCCCAGATCACGGTGTCGTCAGAGGCGACGAGGACCGTCTTCCCGGTCCCGGTCCAGTCGACGGACTGCAGCCACGCGCACCAGTCCGGCTGGCGGGCGGCCTCCGTGCTGTAGGCCCATTTCGCCACCGGCCTGCCTCCCGTCCTGGTCAGCCAGGGTCTTTCACCGCGGGCGGGGGCACGCTCTCAGCCGGGGGCGCCTTCGGCCCGGACGGCGGCGGCGTGTTCCCCGGGCGGCCCGGATCGTCCTTCTCACACCAGCCATCCAAGCCCACTGGGCCGCCGCACACCGGGCAAGTGAAACCTGAGCCAGCCATCACGCCGTCCTTCCGTCCTTCGTCACCGGCGGGCCAGCCCGCGGCCGGACCGGTACTGCTCCTGCAGCCGTTCGTCAGCGGCCAGGCCCGCCTCGATCCGCTCCAGCTTCCCGGCCAGCTCGGCCGCCGTGGCCGCGGCGACCGGCGGCCAGTCCCCGGCGTGCTGCGCCCGCCAGATGAATTTCGTCTTCCCGCTGTCGGGCGACTCCAGCCCGTCCGGCTTGATGCGCCACGACGGAAACCGCTTGTGCAGCTCCGCGGCGGCAGTAAGCGCGCCTTCCGCGGTCGTCTCCGCCTCGACGGGAGGCGCCGTCTGCCGGATCACCGTCGCATACGAGCCCGTCCGCGCTATCGCCCGGTCAAGCAGCAGCGTCTGCCACGCCAGCGCCTGCTGCACGGTCGGCCGGGCCAGGGAGTCTTCCCACATCCCGATCACGCTTGCGGTCGTACCGCAGGCCTTGCCGACCTCGGACAGGGACAGCCCCGCCGCCTGCCGCAGCTGCCGCGCCTGGCCGGACAGCACGGCCCGGGCCGCGTCGATCATGACCAGCCGGTTCACATCGTCCTGCAACGCCATGCCAGGAAGGTTACACCCCCCTTACCTCCTGGTAAGGGTCCAGCGTGCGCCTAGTCCAGCCGGAACGCGGCCCGCAGGCCCGCCAGCTCACGGGCGGTGAAGTCGCCGGACGCGGCGGGCTGCACCCGGTCGGCCAGCCCCGCAGCGACCGCCTCGTCCGCCGAAAACCAGGTCTCCGCCCGCATCGAATCCCGCCACGCCCCCGGCGGCCGCCCGGTCCGCCCCGCGTACACCCCGGCGATAATGTCGGACATCCCGGCCAGCCGGTCCGCCATCTTCCGCATGTCCGCCTCCGG